>Ga0302325_10001457_pt1 | contig 60396 bp, 46 predicted proteins | sample Palsa_T0_2_FD_201948 | JGI IMG/M metagenome (GOLD analysis project Ga0302325, IMG submission 201948) | Peat permafrost microbial communities from Stordalen Mire near Abisko, Sweden - Palsa_T0_2 | ecosystem: Environmental > Terrestrial > Soil > Palsa > Peat permafrost | place: Sweden: Abisko...
TAACCTTCTGCCCACCCCTGACGGACAAGCGCGCGGCACTGGCGCAGCTTGCAACGGGAAGCGTCATCAAGGTGCTGCTGCGCTTTGCCGAGCCGTTCTGGGAGAACCTGCAGGGCGGTCGCTACCGTGATGCCTCCTTCTTCATCGCGCCCGGCACGCAGCTGCCCACGTTCTGGACCCCGGCGCCGCTGCGCGCGCCGCTGCTCGTGGCCTGGATGGCCGGCCCGCGGGCACTGGCACTGTCGGCTAGCGCCGGCGACGGCGCGCACCTGGTGCCGCCGATCCTCGCCGGCCTCGAGTCGCTGTTTGGGCCCGATGCGGGCATCGCAGGTTTGCTAGAGGCGTACTACTGCCATGACTGGCAGCGCGATCCCTATGCCCGGGGCGCCTACAGCTATGTGCTCACCGGAGGCACACAAGCGCGGGCCGCGCTGGCGCGGCCGCTTCACGACACGCTGTTCTTCGCGGGCGAAGCGACCGACATCAAGGACGAATCCGGGACCGTCGCCGGCGCGCTCGAGAGCGGCGCGCGCGCTGCCGATGAGGTGCTGCGTTCCCCGCCCGCGCGCTAAATGAGCTGCAGCTGCCGCTCCAGCAGCTCGTACTCGAAGTTCAGAAGCGGCCGCTGGCGCTGCAGGCACTCGCAGATCTGGGCACGCTCGGCGGCGCGCGCGGCGGAGAGCTCGACCCAGGCGTGCACCACCATCACCGGCAGCCGGCACTCGTCGCGGAACAGCTCCCGCAGCCACTCATAGAGTGGCCGCAGTTTCGGCGAACGCACCCACCAGGGGCGCTCATCCGGCAGCCAGAGCCGCGCGGCCCCGACATGCTGCTGCAGGCGGCGGCGCGGGTGACGCGTCTGGCCGACGTAGCGTGGCGCGGCAAGCTCGCGCGGGTCGCACAGGGAGTAGATGGCAACCCCTTGAGGCAGCGTCGCGGAAGCATCACACAGGTGGCCAGGCAGCTGCGCGCGCAGGTAGCGCGTCAGCTGCGGGCGGTCGCGGGGGGCCGCCAGAGCCTGCTCAGCGGCCGCGGCCGTCGGTGCGCAGGATGTCAACACTGCTCGTGTCCGGGTCGAACCAGATCTGGGCGTCGCCCGCCTCAAGCTGCGCCAGGACGTGGCGGATCTTGGCCTCATGGCTGACCTCGCGCTCACCGTAGTCGGTGCCCTCGCGCAAAATGAAGCCCTCGATCACCCCGCGCAGCGCCTCGGCCGAAAGCTCGGTGTAGGGCACCGCAATCCCTTCCGCGGGCGCCCGGCGGAAGTCGACCGGGATGAGGGTGGAATCCTCCTCGCTCACGGCCGGCGGGTCCTGAAGGTGATCGAATAGCGCAGCTCCGGCGTCGGGGCAACGGCGTGCTGCCAGCCCCAGCGGGCGGCCCCTTGCATGAGGTAGGCAGAGCGCGGCTCGAGCTCGATGTCACAGCGGGTGCGGGCGGCGGGTTTCGGCGGCCACGGGCGGAAGCGCATGCGCGCATGTCCTTCGAGGGAAACGCCGGCGACGATCTCGAACTCCGGAATGTCGCGATGCCAGCCGAGCGGTGTCCCCGGCTGGTACTCCGTGATGATGGCGTGGGCGATGCCCTCGGGCGCGACACCGGCCCAGTTGGCAACGCGTGCGCGCAGCGGGGCGAGGAAGGGCGGGATGGGCGGTGCGGCGAGCAGCGCGCGATGCGCGAAGTCGTAGCGAGCACCGAAGGCCACGATGCGGCGCCGCGCCTGCCATTGCCGATACCGCGCGGCCTCGAACGGCAGCGCATGCAGCCTCTCGAGCAGCGCCGCCTGCTCCTGCGCGCCGAGGAACTGCGGCGCGTAGGTGAATCCAGGCGGCAGATCCAAACGGCTGCCGAATAATTCCTGCTGGGGCATACGCACATTATGCCGCCAGGCGCCGCAGCCGGCGCAGCGTCACGCCGAGAAATCTCCTGCTATCCAGTAGTGCAGCATGCGCACCACTGTGCAGGGCCGCTTCGCTCGCGGCCGCGCGGCCCGCGGCGTATCGTCACGGCGGCCCATCCCCCGCAGGAGCGCTGCATGCAATTTTCCACAGCGATGCTTTTGCCGGAACGAACCAGGGCCGCAGCTGCGGCATTGCTGTTCGGCCTGCTGCTCGGTGCGCACTCAGGCGCAGCCGCTGCAGGCTGCGCGCCCGGCGTGCTCAACTGGATGGCGGGCCAATGGCACGACGCCTCGAACCCGCAGGGCGCACAGGAACAGTGGAGCCTGGCCCCGGGCGGGATCCTCATGGGAAGCGCCTGGTCGTTCCCGCCCGAGGGCAAGGCCGGCTTCGCCGAGATCATGACGGTACGGCCCGAGGGCGACACGCTGAAAATGGTGCTGCGCCATTTCGATGTCGCACTCAGTCGCGCCTGGGAAGAGCGCGAGGCCCCGATGGAGTTCCTCGCAGGCCAGTGCAGTGCACGGGTCGTGCTGTTTGAAGGCGCCGGCGCACGCGCGGGCGAACGACTCACCTACGAGGCCACCGCCGCGGGCCTCGACATCACGGGGGATTTCCTGCACCAGGGCAAACCCCTGCAGCTCAAGTGGCATATGACCCGCAGCGCCAACTAGCGATCCGCCAGCCCACAGGTTGATCGTTGCCGGTCAGGTCACGGACACACAGCGCGCGTGCACCGGAGGCTGACGCGCTACCGCAGGCGGCCGGCGCTGCGAAAGTGCTGTCGGTATTGACCCGGTGGAACCCCCAGCACTCTGCGGAACACGGTGCGCATCGCGCCCAGGCTGCCAAAACCGCACTGCTGCGCGATCCGTTTAAGACTCAGGCGGGTCTCCTGCAGGCGCCGGCGCGCGGTCTCCACACGCAGGCGCTCCACGAATCGCCCCGGCGTGAGGTGCATCTCGCGCTGGAAGATGCGGGCGAAGTTGCGCGGGCTCATGGCGACGCGCGCTGCCAGGGTGGCCACCGTCAGGGGCTTGTCGAGGTTCTCGAGGAGCCAGGACTGCAGCTCCTGCAGCGGCTGCCGGTCGCTGGCCTGCAGCGAGAGCGCGGCACTGAATTGCGACTGCCCGCCCGGCCGGCGCAGGTACAGCACCAGCTGCCGTGCCACTTGCAGCGCCAGTTTCGGGCCATGGTCCTCCTCGACCAGAGCCAGGGCCAGGTCCATGCCCGCCGTGACCCCGGCGGATGTATAGACCTTGCCGTCGCGGATGAAGATCGGATCCGGATCGACCGTCGTGCCCGGACAGAGTGTCGCCAGACGCCCGCACCAGCTCCAGTGGGTCGTGATCCTGCGGCCGTCCAGGAGGCCCGCGCGCGCCAAGAGGAAGGCACCGGTGCAAACCGAGCCCACGCGCCGGCTCCGCGCCGCCGCGCGCCGCAGCCATCGCACCGTCTCCAGGGTCGTCAGACCTTCTTCGACCGCATCCCCGCCTGCCACCAAGAGCGTATCAATGTCACCGCGCACCTCCCGGAAAGTCCGGTGCGCGGTGAGCTGCAGGCCCGAGTTGGTGAGGAACGCTCGCTGCCGCGAGCAGGTAACCACTTCCACCTGATAGACGGGCGAGGAGTGTTCGTGGCTGCGCGCGAACACTTTCGCCGCCGAGGTGAAGACCTCGAACGGTCCGATCAAGTCCAGGGCCTCGGTTCCCGCAGCTGCGACCAGAACTACGCGCCGCGGCCGCGCGCCCCCGGCGAGCGGCGCGCGAGCGGCAGCCGGCGGGCGTCTTCTCGCGCGCCTCATCCGGCCTTGAGCATCTCGACAAAGCTCGCCGGCGCGGAGTCGAAGGCATTCTTGTGCGAGGCCATGCAGAAGTAGTAGGTCTGCCCCAGGTAGGTGGAGCGCGGCGCGCTCTTCGGGTCGACCTCCATCTCGCACACCGGGCACAGCGGATGCGCTGCGGTTGAGACACGGCGGGCGCGGTAGGCCTCGTTTGATGCCGGATTCAGCCAACCCTGACCCTGGTACTCAAGATCGTCGGCGGTCTGGGTAGCCCGCGCGCGGCCGAAATAGCGCTCGACGACGCGCAGCGACAGGTCGATGCCGCTGGTCAGCCCGCCCGAGCTTGCCAGCTTGCCAGCCTCGACGAAGCGCGCGCCCCGCACCACGCGGATGGCCGGATACTGCATCGCCAGAGTGCCGTAGGCGTCGTGGTGGGTGGTAGCGGATCTGCCATTGAGGAGGCCGGTTTTCGCCAGCAGAAAAGCACCGGTGCACACGGACATGGTGAGGTCGGTCTTACGGCTCGCCTGCCGGATCCACTCAAGCGCCGCTTCGCTGTCGCCGCCCTGGGCCGGGATGACGATGATCTTTGGCTGCGGCGCCGACGCGAAAGTGAAATTCGGCACGATCTGCATGCCGCCACTGATCGTCACGGCAGCGGCGCCCTCGGCCACAGTGTAAAGACGGAACGCAGGTTCTTCGCTGCCCGAGACATTCACGTTCTCGAAGACTTCCCACGGGCCACAGAAATCGATCACGACCGCCCCCTTCGAGATGAGGAAGGCCACGGGAATCGGGCCGTGGGCGGGCGGCTCGAGAGGCGGCGCCGCGGGGGCCGCTGACTGTGCGGGCAGCCTTGGGGGCGCCATCGTTACCGCCCCGACCCCGAGCACCGCCGAGCTGAGTAACAGTTCCCGCCTATTCATGCCGTGCTCCCCGTGGGCGCCTGAGCGCATAGTGCCAGGGGATTCTGCGCAGGCGCGCCGGTGGCCGCAATGACAACGAACGCTTAATTACTGCCAACGCCTGGCAGCCAGATGTCTTAAGGTGTCTGCAGGGCGGTGTTGCGCGTGAGCAGCTCGCGGAACATGGCGGCAACCGCCGGCAGCGGCGCCGTCGCGGGGGGCAGGTCCTGGTAGTTCTGCCAGCCGCCGCCAAGACCGCGATAGAGGGCCACGAACTCCTCGCAGGCGTTCACCTGCGCCTGCGCGTATTGGTCCTCTAGGGTGTACTCCGCGCGCTCGGCCTCGACGACGTTGAGGAAGTCGGTGAGACCGCGCTCGTAGCGCTCGTTGGCGAGCGTCACCGCACGCTGGCTGGCGGTGAGTGCCGCGGCGAGGCTCTGCAGACTCTCCTGGCTCGCCCGATAGGCGGAGAGGACGGTATCAATCTCCTGCACCGCCGCCTGGATCGTCTTGCGGTAGTTCACCAGCAGCGCCCGGGTCTTGTAGTTCGCCACCTGCAGCTGCGCATCCAGCGCCCCGAAGTCCAGCAGCGGCCAGGTGGCGCCCGGACCCACCGACCAGATGTGCTGGGTGAGGCTCTGCGGCGTGCTGCCCCAGCCCTGATGCTCGAAGCCCACCGAGGCGGAGATCGCCACCTGCGGGAAGAGGCTGCCGGCGGCGACCCCGATGCGCGCCGTCGATCCGGCCAGCTCACGTTCGGCCACCTGGATGTCCGGCCGGCGCCGCAGCAAGTCAACGGGAAGGCCGGCCGCTACCGAGGGGGGCACGATCGGGAGCGCTCCCTTGGGCGCGAGTTCCTGGGTGAGGTCTTCCGGGTACTGACCCAGAAGTGTCGCCAGCGCGTACTGCCTCGCCTGCACCTGGGCATCGAGCGGCGCTACCTGCGACTTCAGCGACTCGAACTCGCGCCGCGCGAGCGTCACGTCCAGTTCGTTGGTGATGCCGCGCTCATAGCGCTGGTCGACGATGTCGAGGGACTGCTGCAGCACGCCCAAGGCCGAGTGCAGCACCGCCGAGCGCATCTGCAGCCCGCGCAGGTCGACGTAGGCGCGCGCAACGTCTGCGATCACCGCTACCAGCACTGCGTTGCGCGCCGCGGCGGCCGCCTGCGCATCGGCGCGCGCCGCCTCGATCTCGCGGCGGTACTTACCGAAGAAGTCGAGCTGCCAGGCGGCGTCGAACCCTGCGAGCAGGTTCACCTGCGAAAGGCCGGTACCGGTCTCGGCGGACACCAGCTGCTGCGAGGCGCGGCCGCGCCCAAGATCGCTGCCCGTGCCGCGGCCACCGCCGGCGCTCGCGCCGCCGTAGGGCAACACCGTGCTCCAGGTGCCGACGGCAAGCGTGCGCGCGGCCTGCAGCCGGTCGAGGGCGATCTCGATGTCAGGGTTCCCCTTCACCGCGCGCTCGATGAGGGAGTCAAGCTCCGGGTCGTTCAGCGCATGCCACCAGGCCGCAAACTGCACCGGGGACACATCGCCTGCGGCGGCAGGCGTCGCGGCCGCAGGCGTCGCGGCTGCGTATTGCGACGGGGTCGGGATCTTGGGCGTGCGGTAGTTCGGACCCACCGCGCACCCCGCGGCGCAGGCAAGCGCGAGTGCCGGAGCCAGTGTCCGCAGGATCCTCATGGCCCCGGCCCGTGCGCGGGCGCCGCCGGCGAGCCGGGCTCGGCAGGCGATGCGATGCGCACCAGGTCCCCGGAATTCACCTGGCCGCTCAGGTTAAGCGCCAGCTGATCCCCGGGGGCGACCCCGGCGCCGAGCTCCACCACGTTGCCATCGTCGCGGGCGATGGTCACGGGGGCGAACGTGACTTTGTGGTCGGCGCCGATGCGCGCAACCTCGGGTCCTGAGCTGCGGAACAGGAGCGCGGCGGCCGGTACCTGCACCAGACCCCTGGGCGGCAGGGAGAAGGCCACCTGCACGTACAGGCCGGGCACGAGGCTCGCGTCCGCGTTGTCGAGATCGACCTCCACGCGCAGCGTGCGAGCACGGGGGTTGATCGCCTGCGAGGTGCGCGCGATTTTGCCGGGGTAAGCGCGCGCGCCGCCATCGCCGCTTTGCACGCTGACCGGCACCGCGCCCTGCATCAGTTCCGCCGCGGCGCTCTGCGGGACGTCGACGAACACCCGCATGGGATTGTTCTGCGTCATGACGTAAAGGGGCGTCGTCGCCGTGGTGCTGCCGGCGGTGACGAGATTGCCGATGTCGATGTCGCGCGCGGTGATGATGCCATCGAATGGCGCGCTCACGCGCTTGAACTGCGACAGTGCGCTGTACTGCTCGACCTGTGCCGCGTTCAGGGCCACCTGCGCCACGGCGGCCTGGTACTGCGCAGTCGCGCTGTCGTACTCGGCGTGCTTCTGCTCACGCTCCTGGTCGGACACCACGCCTTTGGGCGAGTCGCGCCAGCGCTCATACTGCACCTTGGCGAAGGTGCCCTCGGCCCTGCGCATGGCCTCATCCGCCTGCGCGCGCTGCAGCTGCGCGCGCGCGGCCGCGAGCTGCGCATCGACCTCCGGAGTATCGATGAGGGCCAGCAACTGCCCCTTCTGCACGTGATCGCCGATGTCGGCATACCAGTGGGCGACGTAGCCGTTGACGCGCGCATAGATGGTACTCGTGTACCAGGCCGCCGTTTCACCCGGGAGCGCGAAGCGCTGCAGGGCGGCCACCTTCTGCGCCACGATCATCTCGACCAGCGGCGCCTCGCCCGCGGCCGTCTCGGCCGTCTTCGCCAGCGCGCGATCGTGGAAGAAGCGGTCGACGCGCACGGCGAGGAAGCCGACCAGCAGCACGATGAGGAAGATCCGCACACCACGCCTGAGGTTGTCACGGGTGCGCGGGTCGTAGCCGGTGGCGACGGCGGCCGTCTCGGTGCGCCTGACGTCATCGCCGTAGTCCGTGGGGCGGGTGTCATCGTCCATTGCGGTTCTGCAGTCCTCAGCCATGCATGGAAGCCAGACCGGCGGCGCGCGGGCGCCGCAGCAGGCGGTACATGGTGGGCACGAAGATGAGGGTGGCGAAGGTTGCGAACAACAGCCCGCCGATCACGGCGCGCGCCAGCGGCGCGTTCTGCTCGCCCCCCTCGCCGATCCCAAGCGCCATCGGAATCATGCCGAGGATCATGGCACCGGCAGTCATGAGCACCGGGCGCAGGCGCGTGTAGCCGGCGGTAGCCGCGGCGGTGAGCGGGCTGTCGCCGGCCGCCATGCGCTGGTTGGCGAAAGTCACGACCAGGATGCTGTTGGCGGTGGTCAGGCCGATGCACATGAGGGTCCCCATGAGGGCCGGCACCGAGAGGTGGGTCTGCGTGAGGAACAACATCCACATGACCCCGCTCAGCGCGAAGGGCACCGCGAGCAGCACGATGAGAGGATCGATCCAGCTCTGGAAGTTCATGACGAGGAACAGGTATACCAGCACGATCGCGAGCGCGATGCCGCTGAAGAGCCCCCTGTAGCTGTCGCGCATGGTCTCGACCTGGCCACTCAGGGTGACGGTGATCGCCCGGGCGGCGGCCGGCCGGTTGGCATCGAGCACCCGGTCGATGTCCTTGGCCGCACCGTACAGGTCGCGTCCCTGCACGTTGGCATGCACGTCGAACACCGGACGGATGTTGAGCTGCGAGGTGACCATGGGCACCGTGCGCCGCCCGAAGTCGGAGAGGTTCATGAGCAGCTGCTCCTGGCTGGCACCTTCGGCCACCGACACCGGCAGGGTCTTCAGGTCCTGGACGCTCTGGATACTATAGGTCGGCTGCTGCACGACGAGCGGATAGCTGACGCCATTGCGCGGATCGACCCAGAAGTTCGGCGACACCTGGGCGCTGGAGTTGGTTGCGACCAGCACGTTGTTGGCCGTTTCGCGCTGTGTCATGCCTACCTGGGTGGCGAGCATGCGGTCCACGTCCACAGTCAGCGCCGGGGCATCGGGCACCTGGAAGACGTGCACGTCCACGATCCCCGGGATGGCGGCAAGCTTGCGCGTGAGACGCTGTGCCAGCGCATAGGTCTCCTGCTGGTCGCTACCGGCGACGCGCACGTCTATCGGGGCGGGCTGGCCGAAGTTCAGCACCTGGTCGACGATGTCGGCGGGCTGGAAGAAGAACTGCAGCTGCGGGAACTCCCGCGGCAGCTTCTGCCGCAGGAGCGCCGTCAGTTGCGCCGTCGGCGTGTGACTCTTGGTGAGGGAAATGAGCACCTCGCCGTCCATGGGCCCCACGGTGGCGGAGTCCGAGAGCGCGATGTTGATGCCGCTGTAGGGCAGGCCGATGTTGTCGAGCATCACCGCGATCTGGGTTGCGCCCACGAGGCGGCGGATGGCAGCCTCGACCTGCGCGAAGTATTCCTGCGTCGACTCGATGCGGGTACCAGGGGGTGCGCGCACGTGCAGGCGCATCTGACCGGCGTCGACCTCCGGAAAGAAATCCCGCCCGAGCTGCGGGAAGAGCGTCAGCGACAGCCCCATCAGCACGAGGAACGCGATCACGGTGGGGCGGGCGTTGGCGACCGCCCAGGCGAGGATGTTGCGGTACAGCTCGCGGAAGCGCTGGAACTGCCGCTCGAACGCCAGATGCACGCGCAGCACCGGGTTTGACGGCTCGGCCGCAGCCGGTGCGTGCCCGCCGCCGGCCTGCACCGCCGAGCGCATCAGGTACTTGAAGAGCACCGGCACCAGCGTGAACGACAGCACGAGGCTTGCCAGCAGCGACACGATGACCGAGACCGACAGCGGCGAGAACAGGTACCTGGCCGTGCCCTGCAGGAGGAACACCGGCACGAACACGATGCAGATGCACAGCGTCGCCAGGAAAGTCGGCGTACCCACCTCGCCAGCGCCATCTATGATGGCCCGCTCGAGCGGCTGCCCGAGGCCGACGTGCCGCTCGATGTTCTCAATCACTACCGTGCCGTTGTCGACGAGGATTCCCACCGCGAGCGCGAACCCCCCAAGCGTCATGGCGTTGAGGGTCTCCCCGCCCACGCCCATCAGCAGTACCGCTGCGATCACCGACAGCGGGATGGAGGCGAGGATGATGAGCGTCAGGCGCCAGTTGCCGAGAAACATGAGGATCATGAGCGCGGTGAGGCCCGCGGCCAGCAGCCCGCCCACGAGAACGCTGTCGAGGGCGGCATTGACGAACACTGACTGGTCGAACAACGGCTGAATGCTGATGCCGGCCGGCAGCAGATGGCGGATCTCCGGGAGTGCCGCGCGGATGCCGTTGATCACCGCAAGCGTCGAGACTCCGCCGGTGCTGCGGATGGTCATGAGAGCACCGGGCACGCCATTGACCGCGACCGAGTTGGTCTGCACCTGGAAGCCGTCGTGCACGTGCGCGACGTCGCGCATCAGCACCACGCGGCCGTTAACCTCCTTGATGGGAAAAGCGTTGAGCGCCTCGATGGCGTCCGGGCTGTTGTTCATCGACAGCAGGTAGTCGCGGCTGCCGAGCTTCACGTCCCCGGCCGGCAGGATGACGTTCTGGCGCGCCAGCGCGTCGCTCACGTCTGCAGGCGAAAGCCCGCGTGCCTGCAGCGCCTGCGCCTCGAGGTCCGCCATGATGACGCGCGGCTTGCCGCCGTAGGGATAGGGCACCTCGGCGCCATGCACGATCGCCAGCGCCGGGCGGATGATGTTCTGGCCGAGATCGTTGAGCTTGGTGTCGGGCAGGGAGTTGCTCGCAAGACTCAGCTGAATGATCGGCACGTCGGTGGCGCCGTAGCGGATGACGAGCGGCGGGGTGATGTTGGGCGGCATGTACTTCAGCACCACGAGGGAGCTGCTCGCGAGCTGCGCTACCGCGCGGGTGACGTCAGCCCCCTCGTGCAGGTAGATCTTCTCCACCCCGACGCCCTCGTAGCTGGTCGCCTCGATGCGCGCGATGTCATCGACGAGGGAGGCCAGCTGGCGTTCGTGCAGTGTCAGGATGCGGTTCTGCATGTCCTGCGCGCTCATGCCGGCGTAGGTCCACACCACGCTCACTACCGGGATGTCCATGCGCGGAAAGATGTCCACCGGCATGCGCAGCGCCTCGCCGATACCGAGCAGCCCAATCAGGATGAGCGCCGCGACGACGGTGTAGGGACGGCCCAGGACATAGCTTACGAGCGGCATGGCGGCGCTTCGGGCGCGCTCGGACGTGCCTCACGGGTGGCACAGCATCTGACGTGCACAGCTTTCACAAACGCCATTGGAGCGCCTGCGCATTAGGCGCCTCTTAAGCGAACATTAGGGCGCGTTCATGTTGGGCATGTGACCGCGATGCCCCTTTGGCATCAAGGTGTTACGCAGGGCCGCCGGCCGACGTGGGAGCAGGAATCATGCACGGCGGCGCCCGATCGGCGGGCGTGCGGCGCAGCTCAGTCGCCGCGCACGATGATCTCGACCCAGTCCCCGCCCTGCCAGAACCCGTGCGGGAGGCCGAAGTCCGAGCGCCTGAGCTCCCCGCGGCCGAGGAAGCGGCAGTGGTCCGCGGGCGCCGCGCGCGCTTCCGGGCAGTCGATGTCAGTGAAGCTGAGGCTCAAGGGACGGGTGACCCCGTGGAGGGTCAGCTCGCCGTGCACCTGGGCGCGCTGCGCGCCCTGCAGCTCGATGCCGGTCGAGTGGAAGGTCATCTCGGGGTAGCGCGTGGTATCGAGCCACTGCGGCGAGCGCAGCCGCTCGTTCCAGTAGGGGCTGCGCGAATTCAGCGATGCCACCCGCACGCTGACGCTCAGCTGCCCGCCGCTGCCATCGGGTGCGGGCACAAAATCTCCGCTGAGGTCGGGAAACGCCGCACTGAACCAGTCAACGCCCAGGCGCTCGATCTCGAACGTGACGCGGGTGTTGCTGCCGTTTAGGTGATGCGCCGCCACGCCCCGCGCGCACAGCAGACAAACCAGGAGCACCCACCCGGGGAGCATGCGCATCCGATTCCGGCCCTTTCGCTGCAGTCGTCCCTTCAGGTAAGTGCAGCGGCGACGGCTTCGGGTTTCATCGACTGGCCGCCGCCGTGACGCCTTCCTGGCCGGCCGCTGGCGCCGCGGCGGCGGGATCCTTCAGGTAGGTGGCAAGCCAGGCGTGCACTTCCTTGTAGAAGTAGCGGCTGTCCTCGGGCTTCAGGATCCAGTGCCAGGCATCCGGCCATACGAGCAGGCGGCTCGGCACCTGCATACGCTGCAGGGTGGTCCAGTTCTGCAGCGTATTGCCGATGGGAACGCGGAAGTCGCGCTCACCGATGCTCAACAGCATCGGGGTCTTCCAGTTGCCCCCGTAGCTGATCGGGCTCTGCTCGCGCCAGATGGGGCTGCCGCCCCAGGCCGGGCCACCGTTGGTGACCTCGCGCCCGTAGGCGAAGTCACTCTCGCCCCACTGGGTGGTCAGATCCACTTCGCCGGCGTGGCTGATGAGGCAGCGATAGCGCGTGGTGGTCGCCTCCAGCCAGTTGGCGAGGTGCCCGCCGTAGCTGGCACCGGCAGCACACATGCGCGCGGCATCGATGAACGGGAAGCGCCTGAGCGCCTCATCGACCGCCTGGTTGATCTCATCCCCGGGAGTCTTGAGGGGATCGAGCTTGATGGCCTGCGCAAATTTCTCGCCGAAGCCCGTGGAGCCAGTGTAGTCGGTGAGCAGGACCACGTAGCCGGGCGCGGCCAGCAGGTGATAGTTCCAGCGCAGCCCGATCTGGTCGGGGTTGTTGCTGGCAGCGCCGCCATGGATGAGGACCAGCAGCGGGTATTTCTTCGCCGGATCGAACGCCGGCGGCCGCACGATCATGCTGTGGATGCTGCGGCCCTTGGTGCTCGTGAAGTAGAAGTGCTCCGGGGGCGCCCAGTCGATCGCCGCAGCGGCGGCACTGTCGATGTGCGTGAGGTTGGTGTGGCGCCGTGCCCCGGGGTCGATGCGCACGATCTCCCACGGGCTCACCGAGCTGCCCCACTGCGCGATCAAGACCGGACGCGGCGCCTTGCGCGCGCTCACGAGTGTGGTGTAGCCGCCGACCGCGGAGATGATGACGGGCTCAGGCTTGCCGCCGGCGGCAGCCACCCGGTAGAGGTTGTCATTGGCCGCCTCGGGCACCACGAGATACAGCGTGCGGCTGTCCGGGGTAAATGCGTAGGACGCCACCTCCCGATCAAGGTCGCGCGCGATGAGCACAGCTTCGCCACCCTCGGGCCAGGGCACGCGCTCGAGCCGGCCGAGGTGATAGACCTCCTCATCGTGGGGTGCGTACTTGAAGTAAAGCGCACGGCCATCGGGTGCGAACGCGGCATCCCGGTAGTCACCGCTCGAGGGCGTCACCGCGCGCGGCTCCGCGCTGCCGTCCGATGGCATGCGGTAGAGGTGGTAGCCGACCTGTGCGAAGGCGGCGTTCCAGCGCTCGGTGGTCGCCGTGAAGAGGATCTCCCCGCCGTCCGGGCTCCACAGCGGCGCCAGCGTCATGCTGGTCTCGCTGTAGTCCCCGGCAAATCCCGGCGCACGCGCCAGCGCCGTCCCGGAGAGCACGTCGCGTGCCTGCGCCCCCTCCTCCAGCGACTGCACCATGATCGTCGGGCGACGCTCATCGAACCACTGGTTCCAGTAGCGGATCGGGAAGTGCTCATAGACGCGCACGTTGTACTTGCGTGCCTTGCGTTCGGCGATGACCTTCTTGTTGGCCTCATCATCGGCAGCCCCCGGCCAGATGAAGGACTCGAACAGGATGGCGCGACCGTCGGGGCGCCACTGCGGACTCGCGGCCCCGGTGGCCACCGTGGTGAGCCGCCGCGCGTCGCCGCCGCCGGCGAGGTCGAGCCAATAGATCTGCTCGACTTCATCGCCCTCGCGCTTGCCGGAGAAGGCGATGGCATGACTGTCGGGTGACCAGCTCACCCCATTCTCGCGCGTCTTGCTGCGGGTGAGGCGCCGCGGGCTGCCGCTGCCGTCGGCCGCGGTCAGCCACAGACCATTGACTTCCTTGTCGGGATCATAGGAAGGCTCGAGCACCGAGAACACGACCCACTTACCGTCCGGGCTGACCGCCGGGTTGCCGACGCGTTTCATCATCCACAGCGCCTCGTGGGTTATCACCTGCCGGGCCGGTGCGTCCGTGGCGAGGGCAGTGGTGGCAAGGAGAGCAAGGCACGCGGCGACGAGGGCCATGCGCAGGGCGGCAGCGATGGGCATCACGAAAACCTTAAGCGCAAGGAAGGAGGCTCGGGAGAATATCAAAACGAAGTGCCGCGCCGCCGTTCTCGTCCCAACGCGCGGGCCAGGGCGACCTTCAGGCGGCGTTGCTCCCCAGGCGCAGACTCCGGCTGGCAAAGTAGCTCTCGAGCGTGCGTGGCTGCGCCTGCGGGTCCAGGAGCGCAATGTAGGTGTCCGGGCGCAGCAGATAGAGCGCATGGCGCACCAGGCCCGCAGCCGCGTGCTCTGCCCCAAAGGCGAAGACACTGAGGGCAAGCCCGCGCTGCTGGCACCAGTCGCGCAGCTTTGGTGCGGCCTCCCCGTAGACGTGCACCTGCCACCTAAGCGTATTGAGCGAGTCGTAGTTGTCGCCCGATCCGCTGCGCACCCACGGCAAGCGGTCACCACCGTGTACTGAGCCCGCGGAGCCGGCGCTCAGCGGGCGGCCGCGGTAATTCACCATGATCTGCGACACTGTGCGAAACACGAAGCCGCGCACCGTCTCGAACGCAAGCGCCCGCGGCATGATGATAGGGGCGAGGCGCATGCGCACGAAGTCAGCCACGGCGCCCTCGGTGGTCACGATGCTGAAGACGCGGTCGGTCGTGGCGACCAGGCGGCGCGCGAACGGCATGCGCTCGGCCTCGTAGGTGGCGAGGAGGCTCGCTGGGGCATCCCCGCGCAGTACGGCGGCGAGCTTCCAGGCAAGATTCACTGCGTCACCGATGCCGGTATTCATGCCCTGTCCGCCTGCCGGACTGTGGATGTGCGCCGCGTCGCCCAGAAGAAACGCACGACCGCTGCCGAAGTGACTCGCCACCCGGTGATGCACGCGGTAGGTCGAGAACCAGTTCACGCGCTCGACGCGCAGCTTCAGGTTCTCCATGGCGCGCTGGCTGACGTCCTCGAACTTCAGCGACTCGGCGCGCTCCGCGCGCTCATCGCGCACCGTGCCGATCAGGCGTACGTGACCGCGCGAGGCCAGCGGGAACACCGCCAGGAAATCCGCCTCGTCGAGGTCGATGTGCAGTTCCCCATCGATCGGTTCACCGCCGCCCTCGATGTCGGCGACGTAGAACACCTGCCGGTAGGTGCCCCCGGGAAAGCCTGCCGCGAGGATCTCGCGCACCAGCGAACGCGCCCCGTCGCAGCCGGCCAGATAGGCCGCCTCACAGACCTCCATCGTGCCATCGGCACGCAGCAGCTGGGCCCGCACCCGGTCGCCTTCCTCGGAGAAGCTCCTGAGCTCGGTATTGCGTTCCACCGCCACGCCCAGCGCGCCCAGGCGCTCCAGCAGCAGGCGTTCATGCTGGTCCTGCGGGAAGATTTCGAGGAACGGATAGCGGGTGAGGCCGCCGCCGACCGACTCGAACGGCAGCCGCGCACGCCGCTCGCCCCTGACCCAGAGGTTGATCCCCGGCACGCGGTGGCCGAGTTCCAGCAGCGCATCCGTCAGATCCAGTTGTCGGTACAGCTCGAGCGTGCGCGCCTGTACGGCAAGCGCACGCGAGGTGGTGCCCGGGCCCGCGGTCTTGTCGATGATGCGCACGCTCACGCCCTGGCGCGTGAGCCACAGCGCAAGCACGAGTCCGGTGGGCCCCGCCCCGACGATCAGTACTCTCTCTGACATCCCCTACCCCTCAACCGCCGCGCAAATACGCGGTCTTGCTCATCGTGTAGAACTCGCGTGCCGCGGGCCCGAGTTCCTTGGCGCCATAAGCGGAGGCCTTGCGGCCGCCGAAGGGGGCGTTGTAGTCGATGCCGGCCGTAGGCAGGTTCACCATCACCATGCCGGCGTCGGCGTTGCGCTGGAAGTGACGCGCGTGCTTGAGCGATGTGGTGCAGATGCCGGCGCACAGGCCGAACTCGGTGGCATTCGCGACCGCGAGCGCCTCCTCGTAGTCACGCACGCGGATGACGCTCGCGACCGGGCCGAAGACCTCTTCCTGGTTCAGGCGCTGCTCGCTGCGAGTCTCGGTGAAGAGCGCCGGCGTCAGGTAGAAGCCGGGACGCTCGCGTGTCGGGGTCTCACCGCCTTGGACGAGGCGGCCGCCCTCGGCCTTGCCGAGTTCCAGGTACTTGAGGTCCTGCGCCAGTTGACGCGCATCCACGACCGGGCCGATGGTGGTGCCCGGCTTGCGCGCATCATCGATCACCTGCGCGCGCATCGCCGCGCTGAGAGCGGCGACGAAGTGCTCGTGGATGCCCTCCTCGACGATCAGGCGCGACGAGGCAGTGCAGCGCTGGCCGGTGGAGAAGAAGGCGCCCTCGAGCGCCACGCGCACCGCCGCATCGAGGTCGGCGTCAGCGAGAACGACGAGCGGGTTCTTGCCGCCCATCTCCAGCTGCACCTTCGCGGCGCGCCGCGCGGTGGCCTGAAGAATCGCCCGCCCGACGGCCACGGAGCCGGTGAAGCTCACTGCCGCGACGCGCGGTTCGTTGATGATGGCCTCCCCCACCACGCTTCCTGCGCCCATCACGAGGTTGAAGACACCGGCGGGAAGGGCGGCACGCGCGATGATCTCGGTGAGTGCCCAGGCGCAGCCGGGCACGAGTTCGGCGGGCTTGAACACCACGCAGTTGCCGAAGGCGAGGGCCGGAGCGATTTTCCAGGCCGGGATCACCAGTGGAAAGTTCCAGGGCGTCACCAGTCCGACGACGCCGAGGGGCTCGCGAGTGATCTCGACCTCGACACCGGTCCGCAGCGAGTGCTGGTATTCCCCGCTGGGTCGCAGCGCCTCGGCGGCGTAGTAACGAAAGATCTGGCTGGCGCGGGTAACCTCCACTTGCGCCTCGGCGAGGGTCTTCCCCTCCTCGCGTGCCAGCAGGTCTGCGAGCCCCGCGCGGCGCGCCAGGATCTCTGCGCCGATGGCCTCCAGGACCTCGGCACGGGCCATGGGGGTGCTGCGCGCCCACGCGGGCGCGGCGGTCGCGGCCGCCGCGCAGGCCGCGGCGACCTCCGCCGCGCTCCCGAGAGCGTACTCGCCGATGACGTCCGTCGTGTCGGAGGGATTGACGTTCGGGGCGGCCGCGCGGGAGCTGTGCCAGTGACCAGCGATGTAGTGGGCGTGCTTCAAGAAAGTCTCCAGGTCACCACGGCAGGTGTGTGGTGGTATCGCGCGTTCGCGGCGACGGCACGGGCTTGGCAGCAAATATCGCACAACGGCTCCCGCCAGACGCACCGGCGACACCTTGTGCGTCCTACGGGCCAGCGCGGCGCACACCTACTTCGGCGACCGGTGCATTGCCCGAAGATGCAGCCCCTCACACAGACAGCATCCAAGGAGATAAGCATGACCACCGCCAGCGGGCACACTTCAGCGATCCGGGCCAAGAAAGTCATTGGGACCGCGGTCAAGGACAAGAGCGGCAGCAAGATTGGCGTCATCGAGGACGTGGTGCTGGACAAAGAGTCCAACAACATCATGTTCGCGGTGGTCGGGTTCGGCGGCTTCCTCGGCATGAATGAGAAGTACCATCCTCTGCCCTGGGAAACTCTGGATTACGACGCCAACGCCGGGGCATACCTGGTGAGTTATTCGAAGGAACAGCTTGAGGCCGCCCCGGCAGGCTCGATCGAGGAACTCACCAAGAACGACGGGCAGTTCCGCGAACGCACGTTCGACTACTACAAGACACCGCGATACTGGTAAGGATGTGCCGGCGACGGGCATACCCTGCCTTCAGGGTGTGCCCGTGCCGATAAGGCGCACTTCACGCTGTGGGAACGGGATGCCGATGCCGCGCGCCCGCAAGGCCGCTAGCACCGCAGCGTTGATCTCGCCCGCCGCGCTCCCCTGATCCTCGATGAGTACCCAGGGGCGCACCGCGATGTTCACGGACGAATCGGCCAGCTGCACCGGCTGCACCACCGCAACCGGGTCCTTGAGCACGCGCGCATTGTTCTCCAGCACTTCGCGCACCGAGCCGAGCGCGGCCTGCAGGTCGGCGTCGTAGGCAACCGCGACGATCAGCTCGAGCTGGCGGATGCGCCCGTAGTTGTGGAGGATTTCGCCGACGATCTTGCGGTTGGGCACGATGACGCGCGAGCGGTCCACGTGCAGGAGCGTCGTGCTGAAGAGCGTGATGGTCTCGACCGTGCCCTCAACCCCTGCGATCTCGATGTACTCACCGACGCGGAAGGGCTTGGCGAAGATGATCGAGAGACCCGCCACCATGTTGCTGAGCACCCCCTGGGTGGCAAGGGCAATGCCCGCTCCCGCAACGCCCAGGCCTGCGATCAGCGGCAAGAGCTCCACGCCGAGGTTCTGCAAGGCCATGATGAAGAAGAGCGCGAAGCAGGCGGCCCAGGCCGCACGCGCCAGCAGCAGCCGTACCGGGGCCTCAAGCTCCAGGCGCCCGAGCATGCGCAGCAGCCAACGGCTCACCCAGCGGCTGGCGATGGCGCCGGCGACCAGGATAAGGATCGCCACCAGCAGCTTTGGGCCGAAGCGTATGGCGAGGTCCAGCAGCGTGTCCTTCACCGAGCTGATGGTCTGGATCTGATCGTTCACGAGACACCTCCCCGTTTCTGCCGGGCTATATTACGATCTTGCAGCGGCGCGCGCGCTGCGCATCAGGTGAGTTTCCGGACCCGCCATGGCCCACCAGCTGACTATCCAACACGAGCCCCACTTCCTGCACGTGATCGTGACGGGCACCAACAACGCCGACACCGTGGCGCGCTACCTCGATGAGCTGCGGCGCGAATGCATTGCGCGGCGCTGCTACCGGCTGCTGATCGAGGAGCGTCTGGAGGGTGAGCGCCTCAGCACCTTCCCGGTCTACAAGGTGATCTCGGAGGCAAGCGAGCGGGCACGCGGCCTGCTGCATGCGCTCGCCTTCGTTGATGTGAATGCGCAGGGGCGGTCGATGGAGTTCGCCGAAACCGTGGCCGTGAACCGCGGCATCCCGGTCGCCGTGTTCAAGACGGTGCCTGAAGCGCGCGCCTGGCTGCTGCGCGGTGTCGAGCCTGATCAGGCGCCCGTCGCGAGGTAGCGCGGATCGTGCGGCGGGCGGGCGAAGATCCGCCGCAGCAGCGGCTCAAACGTCGCGAGCGGCTCGCTGCGGTAGTCCGGATCGAAGGAACTCTGGTCCCAGGCGGCGCAGAAGTGCACGCAGGCCTCGTACCAGGGATGGTCACGCAGGCGCTCGCGCACGTTGCGGTCGCCGCCGAAGTGGTGCACGTAGTAGTAATTCTGGAACAGTCCGTGGTGGCTCACGATCCAGCTGACCTCGGCCCGCACGTAGGGCCTCAAGATGGCGGCCGCGACCTCGGCGTGGTTGTAGGGCGCCAGCTCATCCCCCACGTCGTGGATGAGCGCCGCCACCACCATCTCCTCGTCGGCATGGTCACGCAGGGCGCGCGTGGCGGCCTGCAGTGAGTGCCCCAGGCGGCTGACGGGGTAGCCCTCCAGCGAGTGATCGAGCTTGGCCAAGCTCTCGAGCACGCGGTCGGCGAGCCCAAGCGCATAGCGCTTCTCGGCCTCATCGAGGAGCTCGTAATCCTCCTTGGTGCCGTCCTTCATCTGCCGGAAGCTGACGATGCGGCTCATGCGCTGCGTCTCACGGTGGCGGCCTGCGTGCGGCGCCGGCGCAGCACCCGGTAGAGACTGCGCGGACCGTCGATGTCGATGTAGCACCCCTGCAGGTGACGCAGTCCCTCGGCGGGGTTGAAGCCCGTGCGCCCGTGCAGCAGGCGGCAGTTGTCGAACATCACGAGGTCGCCCGCCTTCAGGAGGAAGCGGATCTCGAACTGCGGAGCCCGCAGGCGCTGATCGAACTTACGGCGCGCGCGGAAGTAGGCGTCGAGCTGCTCGGGCGCGAAGAGCGGCACGAAGTCCAGGCGCGGGCTGAAGTGGATGGACTTCACGGCGCCGGTGACGTCGAGCTCGATCGGCGGCGCACTGGCGGTTAGCTCGGTGTCGGCGTCAATGTACTTGAAGCGCACCGCGGTCGCGGCGAGCACGCCAAACGCCTCCGGTTCCGTGTCGCGCAGCGTCTGTGCCACCGCGAAGCCGTCCACGAGCGTCGACAGGCCGCCGGTGGTCTCGTTGGCGAGGCAGTGCAGCAGCTGGATGCCGGGCACCGGCGCGCGGTACGGATTGTCGGTGTGCGGATCGAGGGAGATGTTGGTGTAGGCAAGATCGGTGGCGTCGGGCGTCGAGCGCACGTCGAACAGCGCGCCGAAATTGGTCTCGCGCGTGAAGCCGAACATGGAGCCGACCTTGAGCACCGTGCCCGGCGTCGTCGGCACGCCCTCGAAGATGACGAAACCGCGGCTGAGGAAGGATTCCAGCCAGGCGAGCCGCTCGCCCTCGCTGGCATCGGCGCGCCAGCGCGCCCGCGGCAGCTCGGCAAGCGTGCCGTCCCACAGGGTCAGCGGCGGGCAATCCTGGTCGTTGGGCGCAAGCGCGGCTTCCTCGAGGATGTCGGCGGCGCTGAAGGTGGCCTCGTGGCCGTCGCTGAACCTGACGCGGAAAGTGCCCGCCGCGGGCTGTGTCAGGGTCAGGATCTTCAGCTCCAGGTCAAAGTCGGATGGGTCGGCGAGGCGCTGCTGGGTCTTCAGATCCATGCTGGCCGCATCCCGGCAGCGCTCGCGCAGCCACAGCGGGTGGATCGCAAAGGAGCCGCCGCCCGCGCGCTGAAGCAGCAATTGCGTGGGGCCGCCGATCTTCACGGCCAGTGCTGGCGCGGACGTCTGCATGGCGGAAAGTCTAGCTGCGGCACTCATCGAGTGTCCACCGGGTGCGGGTACCCGCCCGAGCGACTCTGGTAGGCTGCCGCAAGATCCGCGGCCACTTCCTGAGGTGCGCGCCCCAGGCGCGTGCGGTGCCGCGCTGTTTTAAGGTAACTAGGCTCGCGCGCGCACCGCACCGCATGTACTTCGACTCGACCGTCTACATTGTCTTCCTGGCGCTGGTGGTGCTCATCTACTGGCGCCTGCGGCTGCGCGCGCAGAACCTGTTCCTGCTCGGCGCGAGCTACTTTTTCTACGGCTGGTGGGACTGGCGCTTCCTCTTGCTGATGGGTGCCTCGACCCTCGTCGACTTCTTCGTCGGCCGCGGCCTTGAGCGTACCGGCGACCCGGCGCGGCGGCGGGCGCTGCTCACCCTCTCGCTGCTCCTCAACTTCGGCTGCCTCGGGTTCTTCAAGTACTTCGGCTTCTTCGTGGATTCCTTCGAACACCTGGCAGCGGCGATTGGCCTGCATGCCGTGCCGCGTACGGTGTGGGCGATCGTGCTGCCGCCTGCGATCTCCTTCTATACCTTCCAGGAAGTCGCCTACATCGTCGATGTCTACAAGAAGAAGCTGCGCGCGGCCGATTCGCTGGTGGACTACGCGCTGTTCGTCAGCCTCTTCCCGCACCTGATCGCCGGTCCCATCCAGCGCCCCTCGCACCTCTTGCCGCAGGTGCAGCAGGCGCGCAGCTGGGATGCCAACAAGGGCTTCGACGGCCTGCTGCTGATACTCGAGGGCCTGTTCCGCAAGGTGGTCATCGCCGACAACTGCGCTCTGATCGCCAATGGCGCCCTCGGCGGCGGCTTCGGCGGCCCGAACCTCGCCACGGTGGCGCTCGGCACCTTCGCCTTCGCGTGGCAGATCTATGGTGACTTCAGCGGCTACAGCAGCATTGCGCGCGGCAGTGCGCAGCTGCTCGGCTTCCACTTCATGGTGAATTTCCGCCAGCCCTACTTCGCGCAGAGCCTGCAGGACTTCTGGCGTCGCTGGCACATCAGCCTCAGCAGCTGGCTGCGCGACTACCTCTACATACCGCTCGGCGGCAATCGCAAGGGGCGCGTGCGCACCTATGCCAACCTCATGGTCACCATGCTCCTCGGCGGACTGTGGCACGGCGCCAACTGGACCTTCGTCATCTGGGGCGCGATCCACGGCGGAGTGCTGGCGCTCGAGCGCCTGCTGACCGGCGGCGGCGACATAGCCAACGCGCACCGCCCGCTCGTGGTGTGGGTACGACGCATCGTTATCTTCAACATCGTGTGCCTCGCCTGGGTCTTCTTCCGCGAGCCCTCGCTCCAGAGCGCCTTGGGGCAGCTGGCGGGCCTTGCGCACCTGGAGTGGCGGCCGGTGTACGGTGTGGCGCTCATATTCCTTTCGGTATTCGCCGGCATGCTGCTGTTGCTCGACCTGCAGCTGGAGGCCGCCGGCACTGAGTACCTCTTTGCTGACCGCAGTCTCGCTGTACGCGTCGCGGTCGGCTTGGCGCTGTGTGTAATCATCACGCTTCTCGGGGCGAATCAGTCCAATGCGTTCATCTACTTCCGCTTCTGACCCGCGTCGTGCGATGCGGGCGATCCTGGTGCTGCTGGTGGCGCTGGTGGCCTGGTTTGCGCTCCTGGAAGTGGCGATGCGCGTGGCGCTGCCGCACCTGGGCGATACGCAGCGGCGCATGGAGGCCGATGCCGCCCTGGCATTCCAGCTGCGACCGATGGGTGCGCACGCCGAGCGCAGCGTGCTCATCGTCGGTAACTCGCTCCTCGAGCAGGGTATCAACCGTCAGCAGCTGCAGGAGACCATGAGCCCGGCATACTTCGTCGCGTATTACCCCATCGAGGGCACGACCTATCTTGACTGGCTGTACGGGCTGCGCCGGCTGCTCGCGCAAGGCTCGCGCCCCGACACCGTGGTGCTGTGCATGTCGGGTCGGCAGCTGCTCTCGAACGCCACCTACGGGGAGACGTTCGCCTACCGCCTGCTGCAGCCGCGCGACCTGCCGCAGCTCATGCACGACGCACACCTCGACCTGATGACCGCGAGTGCCTATCTGTTCGCCACCAAGAGCGCCTGGCTCGGCAGCCGCAGTGCCCTGCGCGTCGGCCTGCTGCAAAGATGGCTGCCGCACTCGGACCTGCTCGCCGCGCACCTTACGGTCGTCGATCCCTTGCCGCTGATCGTCAATGCGAAGACGCTGGAACGGGCCATGGCGCGCCTGCAAAGCCTGCAGGCCCTTGCCCAGGAGCACGGCGTGCGCTTTGTCTACCTGGTGCCGCCCTCGCTCAATCGCGCCGACATCGGCGCCGCCCTCGCGGCGCGTGCGCACGCCGCCGGCATCGAGGTACTGCTCCCGTACGGACCGGCGGAGATGCCGCGCGGAAACTTCACCGACGGCCTGCACTTAAGCCCCGCCGGCGCCACGGATTTCACCGCCCGCGTAGCTCCTGCGCTGCTTGGGACCCTGCAGAGCGCCGCCGGCCGGAGCGAGCCGCCTGCGCCCGCGCGCTGAAGCCGCCTCGGCTTGACAGACGCGGGCGCGCCGGGGGAAAAGAGAGCGGGCCGCTGTCTGACTGTCTCGGCGCGGCAGGGAGAGCTTGCATGAGTGTGAACCGCCGCGATCTGCTGACCGCCTCAGCGCTGCTGCTGGCGGGACCTGCGATGACCCTGCGTCTGTCGGCCGCCGGGTCGCGAAGCGCGGCGGCTCCCGCGGTGCTGTGCTGGAACGAGAACCCCTATGGCCCCTCTCCGGCCGCACGGCGTGCGGTGGCGCGCTCCATAGCCGAGGGCTGCCGCTACCCCCCCATGCCCGAGGTGGAAGGCCTGGAGCAGGCGCTCGCCCGGCATGAAGGCACCGACGTTGATCACATCGTGACGGGCACCGGTTCAGGAGAGCTCCTGTGCGCACTCGGGCTGGTCCTCGGGCGCGACGGCGGGGAGTTCGTGGCCGCGGAGCCCACGTATCTTGAGCTGCCGGAGTACGCCCGGCTTCAGGGGGCGAACACACACTTCGTGCCGGTGAACCCGCGCCTCGCCCACGACCTGCCGGCGATGCGTGCGGCGGTAGGTGAGCGCACGCGTGCGGTGTACGTGTGCAATCCCAACAACCCGACCGGTACCGCATTGCCGGCGGCGGACATCAGCGCCTTCGTGGCAAGCCTGCCCGGGCACGTCGTGACCATCGTCGATGAGGCCTACATGGACTTCTGTACCGGCCCTGGCGTGCGCTCGGTGCGCGAGCTCGTGGACGGGGACCGGCAGGTGATCGTGCTGCGCACCTTTTCCAAGATCCACGGCATGGCGGGGCTGCGCATGGGGTACGCGATCGCGCCCCCGAAGCTGGCAAAATCACTGCGTGAAGCGCGCATGACCTTCCCCAACATCCTGGCGGTGCGCGCCGCGCGCGCGAGCCTCGATGACCAGGAGTTCCTCGCCACCACCCGCAGCCGCATCCTCGCCAGCCGCACCCGCATCACGACGGAACTGACGCGGCTGAAGCTGCGCTACGCCGAGCCCCAGGGCAACTTCGTGTTCTTCGATACCGGTATGCCGCTTGCGGCCTTCACGCAGCGCATGAAGGAGCGCAACGTGCTCGTGGGACGCCGCTTCGCGCCGTTTGATTCCTGGTGCCGCATCACCATCGGCACCGAGCCGGAAGTGGGCTCGTTCATTGCGGCGCTGCGCGCGAGCGTCGCTGCCTGAAGGCGGCAGCTACTCGAAGATGAGGCTCATGCAGGTCAGTGCGGCCTCGGCCTTATGCAGCTCGGTCACCTCGAGCGCCCGGGTACTGACACCGGCGGCCTCCAGGGCCTCCTGTGTCAGCGGGTAGTCCGCGCTCACCAGCGTCACCCCGCTCACGGTCAGCGTGTTGGCGCCGAACGGCTCGTTCGCTGCCACCTCGATGACGTTGCGTACACCAAAGAGCGCCGGCTCCACCCATTCCGGATTCACCAGGATGGTGTCGGGCGCGACACAGGTCACCGCGCTCTTCAGGTGCAGGCACCCCTGCATGGGCACACCCTGCACGGAGTAACTGAACGGGGCGAGCGCTGCAGCCAGCTGCGCGATGCCATCGGCGTTGCTGCGCGCGGACATGCCCACGTAGAGCGCGCGGCCGATGCGCAGTACGTCGCCGCCCTCAAGGGTGCCGGGTTCGCGTACGCGCGCGAGCCGGGCCTGGGAGGCGAGCGTGGTGGCGACCGACTCGACCTCGTTGCGGCGCGAGGCCGCGCCGGGACGGGTGATGACGGTGATCTCCGGGGCGACGACGGCGGTGTCCTCGACGAAGACGCCATCAGGGTGTTCCGGCAGGGCCGGCAGCCACGCCAGGCGGCAGCCGAGCGATTCCAGTGCCTCGGTATAGGCTGAGTGCTGCCGACGCGCCTGCGCGCCGTCGATGCGGCTGCGCCCGAGGAAAGACAGTTCGCAGCGCTCGAGGCGCGGGCTGAGTTCACGCAGGTAGGCGATCATGGGGAGCGCAGTATACCCGCACGCTCGACAGCCCCGGGCGGCGCCTCTATCGTAGCGCGCGTGATCAGCGTCCCCCACATGCCCGGCACCGAGGTCGCACTGTCCGTGGCGCTCGGGGTGGGGCTCGCCGCGGCGGTGGGTTTTCGCGTTTTCCTGCCGATGCTGGTCATGAGCGTCGCCGCTTACTCAGGGCACCTGCACCTGAGCAGTGGCTTCGCCTGGCTCGGCACGGCGCCGGCACTGCTGATGCTGGCGATCGCCGCGGTTATCGAGGTGGTCGCGTACTACATCCCGGGCGTCGACAACCTGCTCGATGCGCTCGCCGCTCCCGCAGCGCTCATCGCCGGCACCGTGGTGGCGGCCGCCGTGATGGCCGACCTGCCGCCGATCGTGAAGTGGAGCACTGCGGTGATCGCTGGCGGCGGCGCGGCGGGACTCACGCAGGGCATTACCTCACTCCTGCGTCTGAAGTCCACGACGCTCACGGCCGGCCTCGGCAACCACGCCGTTGCCACCGGGGAGCTCGGCGGGGCACTGGGCCTGTCGCTGCTGGCCCTGGGAGCACCGCTCCTCGCCCTGGCGGCGCTCGCGCTCTTCTGCTGGTTTGCGATCCGCCTGCTACGACGGCTGTTCCACAAGTCCGCCGGCACTGTGCCGCCGGCAATTATTGAAACAAACGCCTCCTCAACCACACGAGAACGCTGAGCCCCAGACCGAGTACAAGCAACCGGGTCAGCCAGCCGCTCGATCCGTGAGCGGCAAGCCACTGCAGCGCATCCGAATCCCCGCCTGCTGCGGCCTTCTCAATCAGGTCGCGCGCCAGTGCCTTGTCGGGTTTCACACCCAGCCCCAAATCGTAGAGCCGCCCCAGATGAAATTGGGCGCGCGGGTAACCCGCATCCGCGGACAGCCGGTACCAGCGGGCTGCCTCCTCGAGATTTTTTTCAACCCCCAAAGCATTCTCGTACAGATAGCCAATGTTGTTTTGCGCGCCCTCATCGTCCTGATCGGCCGCCTTCCTGTACCACCGCATGCCTTCCTGGTAATCCACCGGCTCGACGTGCACGTAGATCCAACCGAGCTGCAGCTCACCCGTGGCATCTTCGAGGGCCGCACTTTTCTCATACCAGCGCCGGCCTTCGGCGGCATCCTGGGCAACCCCTACGCCGTAGAGGTACTGCCACCCCATTTGATTGATGGCCTGGGCTACGCCTTGTTCTGCGCCCTGCTTGGCCCAGCGAAGCGCCTCTTCCAGATTGCGATCGGTGCCAAGACCAAAGAAGAAGCAGTTTGCGAGGTTGGCCTGTCCGTAAGGATTGCCGAGCTCTGCGGATTTCTGAAACCACTTGAACGACTGGGCTCGGTCCTGGGTGACGCCCAGTCCCCCCTCATAGAGCTCTCCGACGCGGTTGAACGCGGCCGCTTGCACCTTGGTGTCCGCGTCCTGGGTCGCAGCCAGATACTGGCGCATCGCCTCGGCGTAGTCCTTCGCAGCGGCTGCCCGGTCGCCCGTGGCTGTCAGCTCGCTCGGAGCCGGGTCGTGCACCAATTCCTTCTTGATTGTGGCAACACCCTCGCTCGCCAGCGCTTCGGCCGACCGCAACACTGGCATCAGCAGTACCAGAGTGAGAATGAGCACTCCCAGTCCCACGAGTGTTCGTCTTTTCACGCAATCGCTCCATGCTCACAGGTTCATCCGCGCGGGCGGACAGCACAGCAGCTTGCCACCGCATCCCTCGGAGCTGCTTAGCGCGGCTGCGAAAGTGAGCGATTCGTCACGCGCTCGACGATTTCGTGCGGGGCGTCTTAAGGTTGTCCGCGCTAACCGACTCCGGCGAGCTCCGAAGCGGCGATCCGAGGATGCAGCCTCCAACAGTCTCCTCGACGCCTCGCGGCAGGCGCGCCCGCTGGTCACGGCGAGTGCGCTCGTGAAGCGGCGCCGCGCGCGGCCAGGACGTATTCCTAGCCTCGCCCGAGCCCCTGGCAGATATGTTCCCCGACCGTGAAGAAGCGCGTGAAGCCGCGCTCGAAGACGTTCTCCTCGTCGGCGGCGATGCGCTCAGCGTTGGCAGGATCGGCGAAGGCGGCCATCGCGGCGGCGAACGCCACCGCATCGGGGAACCACAGCTCGGTGAGGCAATCGAAGTCACGCGCCGCGGCCGACGCGCCGAGGATCGCACCTTCGGGCTCGATGAAGTTGCGCCGGTAACCGCAGATCTGCGGGGCGATGGAGAGGATGAGCGGTACGTGGCGGGTCTCGTAGTAATCGATGAACTCGGCGCGCGTCAGCCCCGCCTTCATCTTCAGCAGCGCGATGGTCTTGATCATGGTTCTCCTTCAGCGCACTTTGCGCAGCACGGCGTCGGCGTATCGCTGCAGGGCCTTCTTCTTGACGGCCAGGTGCGACATGTCCTCTCCTGCTGCCAGCCAGGAAGTGACATCCCAGGGCGACGGCAGCCACGGAGCAATCACCACGAGGTCATGCACGCCGAGTTCCTCTACCGCATCGACGGCCTGCTGCGTTACGGGCTCCGCCAGCGGCAGTCCGACCTCGAAACCCTCCTGCGGCAGCCCGGCGTCGCGGCGCATGATGCGGATCGCCGCGAGCGCCGTGTCCGCCTGCGCGACCGTCATGGGCAGCGGCAGCCAGCCATCCTGAGACGCCGCGCGGCGCATGGCAGGAGCAGCCCCGCCTCCGCACCAGATGCGCACCGGCTGCGCCGGTGCCGGACGCATGATGCCGTGGAACTTAAAGAGCGGACCGTCGTGCCTGACCATCTCTCCGCTGAGCAGCTCGCGCATCGCCACCAGGATCTCGTCGAGGCGCCTCCCCCGACCCTCGAAGTCCACGCCAGCCGCCTGGTACTCCTCCTCGAGCCAGCCCGCCGAGACGCCGCAGACGACGCGGCCCTGGGTCAGAACCGCCGCACTCGACACGCTCTTCGCCACCGTGAGCGGGTCGCGCAAGGCGGCGAGGTAGATGTTGGAGGCGAAGTGCAGCCGCTGCGTGACCGCGCCGAGGTGGGCGAACAGCACCCAGGGGTCCGGCCAGGGGGTGTCCGGTGGCACGAAGATCTTGCCATCGGGAGAGTAGGGGTAAGGAGTCTTGATGTCGGCCGGCCAGATGAGGTGATCGCCCACCATCAGGCCGTGGAAACCCAGATCCTCGGCGAAGCGCGCCAGCTCCGGCAGCTGCTCCATCTCCCGCACCGCAACCAGCGACAACCAGAATTTCATGGCTTATCTGACCCCCGGCGAAAGTATGACAGCGCGACATAGGAAGGATCTTCGTGGTCGGTGCGCCCCGCGGGCGCACCGGCTGCGAACTGCCGGTAAGCCGCCGCGTCCACCGGTGTCACGCGGCACCAGTCGAGGGCCAGCGCGCGGCGCTTGAACTTCCACTGCCCGTCGCGGCGCTCGTAGTGGTCGAGGTAGCGCCCGCCGATCACGACATCCTGCGGTTGCGGCGGGTGGGTACGGTGATAGGCGACGGTGTAGATCTCCCCCTGCGCCGCATCGCCATTGAGGATGAACAGCGCGTTCGAAACTGAGTGCACGGTAGCCTCGAAGTTGACCATGACGCCGGGAAGCCAGGCGAGGTACTCATCGGCGGTGCCGCGGAACATCTCGCCATGATCATCGATGGCATCGTCGTGGTAGAGCGCGCGCAGCAGCACGAAGTCGCGGCGATCGCAGGCACGGCAGTACCTGAGCACGAGCTCCTGCAGAGCCTGCTTGTCGATCAGCTGCTGTAGCTGCTCCCCCATGTGCTGCCTTCCGCGCCGGCCTCAGCGCCCCGCGAGGTTAGCGTACCCGCTCCCGGTGGGCTAACGTCATCATGCATATGGGGTAAGGGGACGGTCTCACGCATTTGGGCGATGCGCTAACCTTGGGCTTCACGCACGGTGCAGCCGCCTTCAGTCACCGCAGCCTTTACCCAGGAGGACGATGATGATCGACGTCTACGGGATGAGCAGTCCCAACGTGGTGAAGATCACCATCATGCTGGAGGAACTCGGCCTGCCCTACCGGCAGCACCACGTTAACGTGTTCGCAGGCGACCAGCACGCGCCTGAATTCCTCAAGATCAGCCCCAACAACAAGGTGCCCGTGATCCTCGATGAGGAGGGCCCGGAAGGCGCGCCGCTCGCGGTGTTCGAAAGCGGCGCCATTCTCATATACCTCGCCGAGAAGTCCGGGCGGCTCCTACCGGCCAAGGGCGTGGCGCGCGTCACGGTGCTCGAGTGGCTGATCGTGCAGCTCGCCTCCGTCGGCCCCATGTTCGGCCAGCTGGTGCACTTCACCCGCTATGCGCCGCCCGGCAACGACTACAGCGTGAGCCGCTACACCAGCGAGGTACGGCGTGTCTTCGGCGTCCTCGAGACGCGCCTGGCGCAGGCGCCATTCCTCGGCGGTTCCGAGTATTCGATTGCCGATATCGCCACGTGGCCCTGGATCCGCACCTCGCGCACCATCTATCCGTGGCTTGTCGAGGCGGCCGAAGCGGGCGATGCGCTCGCGCCCTGGCCGGCGCTCGGTCGCTGGTTCCGCGGTATCGAGGCGCGCGCTGCGGTACAGCGTGGCGTGGTCAGCGGCGATCGCTTCCTCGAACACGACCGCGCCGCTTTCGGCGCCGCGGATCCGGATGCCTTTGACCGCTTCTTCAACCGCGGCAAGTACCAGCGCTGAGGGGAACCGCCATGAAGTTCTGGCAGATGCTCACCTGGATGGAACCGGAGCAGATTCTGGAAGTGTCACGGTTCGCCGAGGACTTAGGATTCGAGGGCGTCATGCTCGGGGACCACGGCGTGTTCCCGCGCGATGTCAAAACCCCCTACCCCTACTCCCGGGACGGCAAGCCCCCCATGGCGCCGGACGCCTGGTATCCGGACTGCTGGGCCACCATCGGCGCCATCAGCGCCGTGACGCAGCGCATCCGCTTCGCGGTGGCCGTGTACGTGCTGCCACTGCGTAACATCTTCGAGATCGCGCGCGCCACCGGCACGCTTGCACTCCTCAGCAACAACCGCTTCATCCTCGGGGCGGGTATCGGCTGGATGAAGGATGAGTTCGAGATCTACGGCGTTGACTTCCACACCCGTGGCAGGCGCTTCGATGAGCAGATCGAAGTGCTGAGGAAGCTCTGGGCGGGCGGCATGGTCGAGCACCACGGCGAGCTGATCGACTTTCCGCCGCTGCAGATCTCGCCGGCGCCGCAGAAGACGGTGCCCATCTTCACCGGCGGCGGCGCCCCGGTGGCCCTGAAGCGCGCCGCCGAGAAGGCCGACGGCTGGATCGGCGCGGGCAACACGCCCGAGGAAGTCCCAGGGATCCTCGCCGAGTTCCGCCGCCTGCGCGCGGCCGCCGGGCGCGAGGGGGTGCCGTTCGAGACCGTCATCGGCCTGTCAACGCCGCCGGACCTGGCGACGTTCCAGCGCCTGCACGAGGCGGGCATGTCGGGCGGCGTCAGCTATCCCTTCACGTTCACCGCCGGCAAGACCTCCACGCTCGATCAGAAGAAGCGCGTGATGGAGGGCTTCGCGCAGCGCTTCATCCGTCCGCTGTCGGGGCGCTGAGCAAAGAGCCGCCGCCCAGCAGGCGGCGGCGCGATCAGGGACGCGGGCGGTGCAGGCCGCCCGCCTTGGAATCCCTCAATGCGTAGTGCTGCCTGACAGGCAGGTCTTCATGTAGCTCTTGCGGTCATCGCCCTTGAGCCCCTTGGTGGTGGCATCGGCGTTGCAGCTTTTCATCTTCTCCTGCTGGCTGTTGGTCTTCGCAGGTTTGGCGGCCGACAGGCAGGTCTTCATGTACGCCTTGCGGTCATCGCCGCTGAGGTTCTTGCTGGAGGCATCCGCGTTACAGCTGGACATCTTCGTCTGCTGGCTGTTCTCGGCCAGCGCGACCGGCCCCTGGAACGCCACGATCGCCACCGCCACACTCATCGTCACGAGCCAACTCGAGCCTCTCATAGCCTCTCCTCTTGTCATTTTTACCGCCGGGAATGCACGGCCCCCATGGTACGCCCCGCCGGGCGGCTACTCCATTTCGGGGTAGGGTCCACGGCCGCCCTCGGCAATGAAGCGCTCGATGCGGGACTTGAGCACCGGCAGCGGCACCGAGCCGAGCTCGAGCACCGCGTCATGGAAGGCGCGGATGTTGAAGCGCTCACCGAGGGCCTTTTCCGCACTTGCCCGCCCCTCAAGGATGGCGCGTTCGCCGAGGTAGTAAGACAGCGCCTGCCCGGGCCAGGTGATGTAGCGGTCGATCTCGGTGCCGATCTCGCGCTCCGGCAGCGCGGTGTACTGACGGAAATAGTCAATCGCTTGCTCGCGCGTCCAGCCCTGAGAGTGGATGCCCGTGTCGACCACCAGGCGTGCGGCGCGCCAGATCTGGTAGCCAAGCATGCCGAAGCGGTCGTAGGGCGTGTCGTACATGCCCATCTCGCCGCCGAGCTGCTCGCAGTAGAGCGCCCAGCCCTCTCCGTAGGCGGAGATGTAGGTGAGCTGGCGGAAGGCGGGCTGATCCTTGTGCTCCATCGCGATCGGTATCTGGAACGCGTGCCCGGGGGCGGACTCGTGCAGGGTGAGCGCGGTGAGATTGTAGAGCGGGCGGCTCGGCAGGTCATAGGTGTTGAGCAGATACACCCCGGCGCCACCGCGGCCGGCGGTGTAGTACGGCGCCATGTCATCGGGTACTGGCTTGATAGCGAAGCGCGCGCGCGGCAGGTAGCCGAAGTACTGCGCCGCCTTGCCATCGAAGCGCTTGGCGATCCAGGCGGCGTGCATGAGCAGATCCTCGGGGGTCTTCACATAGAAGCGCGGGTCGCTGCGCAGGAACTTCAGGAACGCCGGGAACTCGCCCTTGAAGCCGGTCTCCTGCATCGCCGTCACCATCTCCGCGTGCAGGCGCTTGACCTCGGCCACGCCCAGTTCGTGAATCGCGGCCGGCGTCATGTCGAGCGTGGTGAACTCGCGGATCTTGGCGCGGTAGTAGTTCTTGCCATCGGGCAGTGCCTCGGCGGCGAGCGTGGTGCGCATCCCCGGCACGTACTCCTCGCGCATGAACTTCAGGAGCTTCACGTACGCCGGCTGCACGGATTCGCGGATCACCTTGAGCGCCCGCTCCCGCAGTGCCTGCTGCTTCTGCACGGGCACGTCCTGCATCTGCCTGAAGGGGGTGTAGAAGAGGCTCGCGTCGGGGGCGGCATCGATCACCGCGGTGATGGAGCCGTCGCGCCCCTCCATGGTGAGGCGCGGCGGTGTGAAGCCACGCTTCAGCCCCGCGCGCATCTCGTTCATCTCTTCCTCGAAGTAGCGCGGCACGTCCTGCATCTGCGAGATCCAGTGCTCGTAGTCCTCCAGGTGCCGGAACGGCCGGCGCGCGGTGTAGCCGATATCGGTCCAGAAGTTCGAGTCGGAATTGGCCGGCATCTCGAAGTCGCGGAACCGCTGGTCGGCAATCAGCACCCCGATCTGCGCGTGGTAAATGTCGTAGTTGACCTGCTCCTTGGCCGAGAGGCGCGTGCGCTTGATGACGTCCAGCCGCGCGGCGACGTCCTCCCAGTACTTCAGGCGCATCTGCTGGGTCTGCGGATCCACGCGCGGCAGATGTTCGGCAATCGGGCGGGTAGCGTCCTCATCGTCGGGCTGCTGATCGGTACGCCATTTCCATTCGCCGTTGTAGATCGCCTGCAGGCGTGCGTCTTCGGCATCGCTCGCCGAACGACGCGCGCAGCCGCTGCCGGCGCTGAGGACCAGGGGCACAGTGAGCAGGAGGGCCGTTACAACTTTGGGCATGGCTACTTTTCCGTGCGCTGGCCGTGCATGCGGGCGCGCTCATGTTGGCAACAGGATACTCGAACCGTTGCGCGCACCTCACGCCCTGCGGTACAAGGAGGGCAATGTGGAAGGCAGTTGTTGCTGTTTGTATCGGCTCGGCCCTGGGGGCGCTGCTGCGCTGGTGGCTCGGGCTGTTCCTCAACGCGCAGTTTCCGTCCCTGCCGCCCGGCACGCTCGCCGCCAACCTCATCGGCGGCTACATCATCGGCGTGGCGATCGGGGTGTTCGCGACCTACACGGCCATCGCGCCGGAGTGGCGACTGTTCGTGATAACCGGATTCTGCGGGGGACTTACGACTTTTTCGACCTTCTCCGCCGAGAGCGTGGCGCTCATGCAGCAGGGACGCCTCATGTGGGCAGCCGGGCATGCGGCCGCGCACTTCGCCGGCTCGATAGTCATGACTTTCGCCGGTATCGGGACGGTGGCGCTGCTGCGCAGCTAAACCGACACAGCCGAACCTCCAGGAGTTGCACGCCATGCAAGGCTCGTTGCTCACGTTTTACGTCCATGAGAACCAGCGCCATGCGCACCGGATGCTCTGGGAGTGGCTGCTCGAGGAGGCGAACAAGCTCGGCATCAGCGGCGGCTCGGCCTTCCGCGCCGTGGCCGGCTTCGGCCGCCACCATGTGCTGCGCGAGAACCGCTTCTTCGAGCTGGGCGGCACGCTCACCATTGCGGTTGAGTTCATAGTTAGCGCGCAGGAGCAGGAAGCGCTCATGCGGCTGCTGCAGGGGCAGGGAGTCCGGCTCTTCTATGCCTGCGTGCCGGCAACCTTCGGCGTCATCAACCCCGATGCAGCGGATGCGCCAGCGCCGCCCTGAGACGGCGCATCTGACCTCGTTACTTGCGCTCCAGGGTATGCAGCGGCACCGCCGCTGAACCTGCGCCGTAACGCGGCCGCTCGCTCTGCGGCGCCGCGAGCGGCACGCACTCCCGCAGTGACTCCTGGCAGCGCACCGCCAGCTCCCGGTACTCGCGCGTCCCGGTGGCCTTCCAGGCGAGTTCCTCGGGCTTCAGTTCCCGCACGATGCGCGCCGGTACACCCATGACGAGCGTGCGCCGCGGCACCACGAACCCGGCGCGCACGAAACTCGCAGCTCCCACGAAGGCCTCCTCCTCCACCACCGCGCCATCCATGACGATGGCGCCGATGCCGATAAGGGCGCCGCGGCGGATGGTGCAGCCGTGCAGCACGGCGGCGTGCCCGATGTGGGAATCCTCCTCCAGGAGGGCATCTTTGTCCGGGAAGCTGTGCAGCACGCAGCAGTCCTGCACGTTGGAACCGGCGCTCATGATGATGCGGCCGAAGTCACCCCGCAGCGCTGCGTGCGGACCGACATAGCAGTGCGGTCCGATGATCACATCGCCGATGAGCACCGCCTGCGGGTGCACAAACGCCGTGGCGTCCACCGCCGGGATCAGGTTCTCGAGTGAATAGATGGGCATGCGGGTCAGCGGGCCTTGGCGCGCGCGAGGAAGGCACTCACGGCGGTGCGGAATTCCTCGGACTTCAGCTGTGCGCCGAAGATGCGCGCCTCCTCCTCCATACGCGCCAGGATCTGTGCGGGGTCCCCGCGCAGCAGCCGGCGCGTGGCGGTGAGGGCGAAGGGTGGCTGGCGCACCAGGCCCTGGGCCAGCGCGCGTGCCTCGCTCATGAGCGCCGCCTCCTCCACCACGCGATTGACGAGCCCGAGCGCGTGCGCCGCGGCGGCATCGAAGGGCTTACCGAGGAGCAAGAGCTCCGCGGCCCGCTGCGGGCCGATGAGACGCGGCAAGAGCAGCGAGCTTGCGGCCTCGGGCACGAGGCCAAGGCTCACGAAGGGCATGGAGAACTGTGTGCTGCGCGCGGCGAGCACCAGGTCACAGTGCAATAGCAGCGTGACCCCGATCCCGACCGTCTGTCCGTGGACGGCCGCGAGCAGCGGCTTCTTCAGGGTAGCGAGACCCTTGAGGAACCCCATCACCGGGTGGGCGCCCGAGAAATCCGGGCCCGCGAGGAAATCGTGCAGGTCATTGCCGGCGCAGAACCCGGCCCCCTCCCCGCTCAAGAGCAGCGCGCGGATGCCGCCATCGGCCTCGGCAGCGGCGAAGGCCGCGGTGAGCGCCGCGTACATCTGAAACGTGATGGCGTTGCGCTTCTCGGGACGGTTGAGGCGCAGCTCGCACACACCGTCGGCCTGCGTTACGCGCACGAGGTCGCTCACGGCTGCCCCGCTGGCGCGCCCGCTGCGGCCTGCGGCACGCCCTGTGCCGCGCTTGCGCTGCCTGCTGTCACTCTCAAAGTCTCACCCCTGTCGTGGTTATCGGGCGCCGCACGGGAGCTTGCGGCAAGCACCGCCGCAGGCGCAATGGTCACACCGAGAGGGCGATGCCGCAGCTGACGTAGGCTGCGTGCACGCGAAAGCGTCCCTGCATCAGGGCACCCGCATGCCCGAGCCTCAGCGCCCGGCACGGGCGCACGCTGAAGCGCCCGGTGTCGCGCCCGAAGTCCTGCGACTCGATGTGCAGGTCCTCGAATTCGAGCCACTCGGCCGTCAGGGCGAACTGGCACTTATAGAAAGCCTCCTTGGCTGCGAAGATGAGGGCCGCGGTGCGCTTGCGGTCCTGCGGCGCCTGAAACTGCGCGAGCTGGCGTCGCTCAGCCTCGCCGAGAATGCGCGGCCACAGTTCCGTATGCACGGCGGCGATCGTCTCCGCATCCACCCCGAGACTGCGAAACTGCGCGCGCCGGCCCACCACGGCTGCCGAGTAGCCCTCCGTGTGCGTAATGCTGCCGACATAACCTGCCGGCCACTGTGGCTGGCGGTCCGCGGCCGGCAGCAGCGGGAAATCCCTGACCCCGAAGGCCTCCAGCGCCCGCCGTGCACACAGGCGGCCGGCCGTGAAGTCGCCTATTCTTTTTGGCGCACAATGGCTTACGGCGTGCGCCTCGGATTCTGTCAAAAGCCCCACCGGGGCCGCACCTTGCAGCTGCGCGGCCACTACTCCCGGCGGAAACAGGGCCTCGAGCGCCGCAGCCGCCGCGGCGGGGTTCAAGGCCGGGGGCGCGGGTGCTACAGTTTCAGGCATCGTCCGATCCTAGTGAGCGGCACCGCCGGTGCCAAGCGCGCTAAGACTCGGCCAATGCGCTCGAATGGCAGCTGCTGCCCGGGTTTCGCCCCGGAAGGTGACGCGATCGGCAATGTAAGGACCCGGCGCCCCGCTCCCGCGCGGAGCGGGATCGAGACGGAGCTCTCGCAGAAGTGCCGGGAGAGGACGCGCGATGCGGAGCGCCCCCGGCCCGCCCTGACTGCCCGGCCACAGCGCCTCAGCCACTATGTCTGCGCAATCCATCCCTGAAGCCTTTGCCGCGATCGCCGCATCCGCGCCGCAGCGCATTGCGCTGTGCGGCGACGGCGCGCCGCTGAGCTACGCCGGGCTTTCGTCGCGCGCAGATGCGATTGCACAAACGCTCGTTACGCGCGGCGTGGGCCCCGGCGATCGGGTCGGTCTGTACGCCAACCGTTCTGCCGATGCCATCGCCGCCCTCCTCGGTGTACTCAGGAGCGGCGCCGCCTATGTGCCGCTCGATACTTCTTATCCACTGAATCTGCTGCGCTACATCTACGAAGACAGCGCCCCGGCGGCGATGCTGGTGGATACGTCGCTCCTGAAGGCAGACACGCCGACGTTCTGGAACGGCGAGGCGCTGCCGGTGAATGCCGCGCTCCAGGGTCCTGGCGGCGCACCGACGCGCATGCCCTCCGGCGCCGACCCTGCCTGCGTCATGTACACCTCCGGTTCCAGCGGGCGGCCCAAGGGCGTGCTCGTGCCGCACCGGGCGGTGCTGCGACTGGTGCTCGGGAACGACTACGCGCAGTTCGGGCCCGAGGAAACCATCCTGCAGCTTGCGCCCCTGTCCTTCGATGCAAGCAACTTCGAGATCTGGGGGGCGCTCCTCAATGGCGGCCGCCTCGCGATCCTCTCCAACCCCTATCCCTCCCTCGCCGAGATCGGCGCCGCAATCGCCGCCCAGAAGGTGAGCACGCTCTGGCTGACGGCAGGACTCTTCCACCTGATGGTGGACAACAACCTCGAGGGTCTCGCGCCGCTGCGTCAGCTCATCGCCGGCGGCGACGTATTGTCCCCGCCCCACGTGGTGCGCGCGCTGAAGGCTCTGCCCGCCTGCCGGCTCATCAACGGCTATGGCCCGACCGAGAACACCACCTTCAGCTGCTGTTACACGATTCCGCACGATTACCAGGGTGACACGGCACTGCCGGTCGGGCGCGCCATCCGCGGCACCGACACCTACGTACTCGATGAGCATCAGCAGCCGCTCGTGGCGGGCAGCGAAGGGGAGCTGTGTGTCGGGGGCGAGGGGCTGGCGCTCGGCTACCTCAACCGGCCCGAGCTTACCGCCCAGGCATTCGTGGCACATCCGCAGCGCCCGGGCGAGCGCCTCTACCGCACCGGGGATCGCGCACGAGTGCGCGTCGATGGCAACCTGGAATTCCTCGGACGCATCGACCGCCAGGTGAAGATCAACGGCAAGCGCGTGGAGCTCGATGAGATCGAGGCGCGCCTCAGGGCCACGGGCCTGGTGCAGGATGCCGCGGTGGTGGCCGAGAGCGCAGCCAACGGTGGCCAGCGACGCATCGTCGCCTTCGTCACCGCCCCCGCGGGCGCCCTCGATCAGGACGCGCTGCGCCGCGCACTGCGCGCCGAGCTCCCCGACTTCATGCAGCCCGCCACGATCACGCAGCTGCCCGCGCTGCCGCTCGCGCCCACTGGCAAGGTGGACCGCGCGCGCCTGCCGCATCTCGTGTCCGGGAAAACCGAAGTCCGGGGACGCGCCCCACAAGGCGCCACGGAGGCTCTGCTGCTCGAGGTCTGGAAGCACGCACTCGGCAGGAACGAAGTCGGCGTGGAGGATAACTTCTTCGATCTGGGCGGTACGTCGCTCGCCCTGCTGGAGGTGCACGCTAGCATCAGCCGTTCGCTCGCGAGCGATCTGACCGTAATCGAGATGTTCCAGTATCCGAGAATAAGCGCGCTCGCTGCGCGCCTGGCACAGTCCCCCGTCACGCCCGCCACAGGCCTCGGCGCCACCGAGCGCGCACGCCTGCGCGAGGCAGCACTGTCGCGTCGTGCGGCGCACAAGACACAGCCGCGATGAAGAGCAGCGACGCACCCGCGGCCCGCGCAGCCCCTGCCGGCGATGCCATCGCCATCGTGGGCGTGGCCGGTCGCTTCCCGGGAGCACGCACGATCGACGCGTTCTGGCGCAACCTCGAGGCCGGCGTCGAGTCCATCAGCCGCTTCAGCGAGGGGGAGCTCGAGGATGCCTTCAGTGATGAGGTGCGGCGCGCCCCGAATTTCGTGCGCGCCCGGCCGATCCTCGAGGACGTCGACAAGTTCGACGCCGACTTCTTCGGCATGTATGCCCGCGAGGCCGAACTCACCGACCCCCAGCAGCGGCTGTTCCTCGAGTGCGCCTGGGAGGCGTTGGAGGACGCGGCCTGCGATCCGCGCCGCTATCGCGGCGCGATCGGGGTGTTCGCCGGTTGCAGCATCAACACTTACTTCCTGCACCACGTGTGCACCGACCGGCGGGCTCTCGAGGAGTTCACCAGCAACTATCAGGTCGGCTGCTACCCGCAGCTGCTGGGTGCGGGTCTGGACTTCCTCGCCACGCGTGTCTCCTACAAACTCGATCTGCGCGGGCCGAGCATCGACCTGCAGACCGCCTGCTCGACCTCGCTGCTGGCGGTGGCGCAGGCCTGCCAGAGCCTCCTGCTCTACCAGGCCGACATGGCTCTGGCCGGCGGCGTATCGATCAGCTTTCCGCAGAAGCGCGGCTACCTGCACCAGGAGGGGGCGATGGTGTCGGCCGATGGCACCTGCCGGCCCTTCGATGCCAGGGCGAGCGGCACGGTGTTCGGCAGCGGCGCCGGCGTGGTCGCGCTCAAACGCCTCGAGGATGCGCTCGCCGACGGCGACCACGTCTATGCGGTGATCCGCGGCTGCGGCGTCAACAACGATGGTGCCACGAAGGTCGGCTTCACCGCTCCCAGCATCGCCGGCCAGGCCGCCGCGATCGAGATGGCACTCGCCAATGCCGCTGTCAGCGCGGACTCCATCGGTTACGTCGAGTGCCACGGCACCGCGACTCCCCTGGGTGACCCGATCGAGGTAGCCGCCCTCACCCAGGCGTTTCGTGGTGCAGGCGCTGCCGGCCAGTTCTGCGCCCTCGGCTCCGTCAAGTCCAACATCGGCCATCTCGATGCCGCCGCTGGCGTCGTGGGGCTGATCAAGACCGTGCTCGCGCTTGAGCACGGCGTGCTGCCGGCCTCCCTGCACTACACGCAGCCGAACCCGCAGATCGATTTTGCCGCCACTCCCTTCTATGTGAACGCGCAGCGCACGCCCTGGCCGCGCAGCGCCACGCCGCGCCGCGCCGGCGTCAGCGCCTTCGGCATCGGTGGCACCAACGTGCACGTCATCGTGGAGGAGGCCCCGGCAGCGATTGCGGTTGCGGCCACCGCCGCCGACGCCGGGCCGCAGCTGCTCGTACTTTCGGCGCGCTCCCCGGCGGCACTCGAGGCCGCGCGCGTCAACCTCGCCACCTACCTGCGCGCGCACCCGCAGGCAAACACCACCGACGTGGCTTACACGCTGCAGCTCGGGCGCCGTGCCTTCGAGCACCGCAGCTTCGTCATCGTCGCAGCCGACGCGGCGCCTCGGCTGCAAGCGCCGGCAGCCCCAGGATTCAGCAACCGCGCACCGCAGAAGGCCGCCACGGTCGCCTTCATGTTTCCGGGCCAGGGCGCGCAGTACCCGCAGATGGCGCGCGACCTGTACCTCGGCAACGCCGTGTTCCGGCACCACTTCCAGGCCTGCGCCGAGATCTGCCGCCCCGACCTCGGAGCGGACCTGGCAGCTCTCATCTATCCGGCCGCGGGCGCTGCGCAAGCCGCCGCGGCCCTTACCGCCACCGCGATCGCGCAGCCGGCGATCTTCGCGGTCGAATATTCGCTGGCGCAGCTGTGGATCAGCCTCGGCATCGAACCGGCCGCCATGATCGGTCACAGCGTCGGGGAGTTCGTGGCGGCGGTGCTCGCCGGCGTGATGCGGCTCGAGGATGCCCTGCCGCTGGTGATCGCGCGCGGCCGCCTGATGCAGGAGCTTCCCGCCGGCGCGATGCTCGCGGTACGCTTGCCCGAAGAGCAGCTGCGCCCGCTCCTCGGCCCCGGCAGCGCGATCGCCGCGGTTAACGCGCCCGCCTTGAGCGTCGCCTCGGGTCCGGAGGCTGAGATTGAGGCCCTGGCGGCACAGCTCACCCTGCGTGGAATCAGCAGCCGCAGGCTGCAGACCTCGCACGCCTTCCATTCGCCGATGGTCGAACCGGTCATCGCGCCGCTCGAGAAACTCCTCGCCCGCACCGCACTCAGCGCCCCGCGTCTGCCGTACGTCTCGTGCGTGAGCGGCACCTGGATCACGCAAGCCGAAGCCACTGCGCCCCGCTACTGGGCCCGGCACGCACGCGAGACCGTGCGCTTCGCGGACGGCGTCGCGGTCCTCGCTGCCGGCGATGCGGCGCCCATCCTGCTCGAGGTGGGTCCCGGCAACGTCACCACGACGCTGGCACTGCAGACCCTCGCCGGCAGCGGCGCAGCGGTCGTCACCTCGCTGCAGGACGCCGCGCGCGAGAGCTCCGACCGTGACTGCGTACTTGAGGCCCTCGGCAGGTTATGGACACTCGGAGCGCAGCCGCGCTGGGAAGCGCTGCACGAGGGCGCGCGGCGACGTGTGCCGCTGCCGACCTATCCCTTCGAGCGCAAGCGCTTCTGGATCGAGGCCCCGGTACGCAGCGCCGCGAGCGCGCTCGTGGCCGGCGCCGCCGCCCCTGCCGCGAGCGCGCGCGAGGCAGCGGCCGCCGCCGACACACCCGCGCCGGCAGCAGGCGGCCGCCTTGGCGCCATGAGCGCGGCGATCGCGGCGATCCTCGAGCAGCTCTCCGGCAATGCCCCCGTGTCGCTGAGCGCGGGCACGACTTTTCTCGAGATGGGCTACGACTCGCTCTTCCTCACGCAGCTCGCGCAGAAGATCCAGGGCCAGCTGCGGGTGCCGCTGACCTTCCGCCAGCTGCTGCGCGAATACCCGAGCATTCCCGCGCTTGCAGCTTTCCTCGCCGAGCGCACCGCGGGCGCCCCGGCGATCACCGGCAGCCGCGCCGCCGCGCTGCCCGCGGAAAGCGCCCGTGCCTCGCGCTTCTCGGTATTCGCACCCGCAAAGGCGCAGGCCGGGGAGAGCCTCAGCCGCGAGCAGCAGCAGCACATCGATGACCTCACCCGCCGCTACACGAAGCGCACCGCCGAGTCCAAGCGCCAGACGCAGGCGCAGCGTGCGGTGCTCGCCGACCCGCGTGCGGTCGCGGGTTTTCGCAGCGAGTGGAAGGAGCTCGTCTACCCTCTCATCGTGACGCGCAGCGCCGGCTCCAAGCTCTGGGACGTCGATGGCAACGAATACGTCGACCTGGTAAATGGCTACGGCGGCACCGCATTCGGGCACGCCCCGGACTTCGTGGTTGAGGCGGTGCGCGCGCAGCTCGAGCGCGGCTTCGCCATCGGCCCGCAGACCGAGCTTGCCGGCAAGGTCGCCGCGCTCCTGTGTGAGCTCACCGGCAACGAACGCGTGACCTTCTGCAACACCGGATCCGAAGCCGTCATGGCCGCCATGCGTCTTGCGCGCACCGTGACCGGGCGCGACAAGATCGTCGTCTTCAACGGCGACTACCACGGGCAGTTCGATGAGGTGCTCGTCAAGGGCGTGCAGCACGCAGGCGCCGCGCCGCGCTCGGTGCCAGTGGCACCGGGCATCCCGCACGCGGCGGTCGAGAACATGATTGTGCTCGAGTACGCAACCCCGGCAACGCTTGAGTGGCTGCGCGAACACGCAGGCGAACTCGCCGCCGTGGTGGTGGAACCGGTGCAGAGCCGCCACCCGAGCCTGCAGCCGTTCGAATTCCTGCGCGCCGTGCGCGCCATAACCGAGGCGAGCGGCACCGCCTTCGTGCTCGATGAGGTCGTCACAGGCTTCCGCACCCATCCGGGAGGCATCCAGGCACTCGCCGGCATCCGCGCCGATATGGCGACCTACGGCAAGGTGGTCGGTGGCGGCCTGCCGATCGGCATCCTCGCAGGCTGCACGCGCTTCATGGACGCCCTCGATGGGGGCGCCTGGCGCTTCGGCGATGCCTCGGTGCCGGAGGTCGGCGTCACCTTCTTCGCCGGCACCTTCGTGCGTCACCCGCTGGTGCTCGCCGCCGCGCTCGCGGTGCTCGAGCATCTCAAGCGCGAGGGCCCGCAGCTGCAGGAGCGCCTCGCGGCGCGCACCGCGCAGCTGGCCGCGGACCTCAACGCGCTCTTCGATCGGCATGGGATCGCGGCGCGGGTCGAGAGTTTCGCCAGCTGGTTCTACTTCAACATCCACGCCGAGCACCCGCTCGCGACGCTGCTCTTCTATCACCTGCGCCTGCGGGGACTGCACATCCAGGATGGCTTCCCCTGCTTCCTCACCACGGCGCACTCGGACGCTGACGTCCAGCACATCTTCGCGGCTTTCAGCGCCAGCATCGTGGAACTGGCTGCGGTGGGTATCTTCGCGGCAAGTGCGGCCGTCAAACCGGCGACCGCCGTCGCCACCACCGCGGGCCCCGACGAGCCGCTGGCCCTTACCGAGAGTCAGACCGAGATCTGGCTCGCGGCGCAGATGGGCGATGAGGCCTCGTGCGCTTTCAACGAGTCGGTGAGCCTGCGCCTGCGCGGTGCCCTCGATGAACGGGCACTGCGGCAATCGCTGAGCCTGCTCTTCGAGCGGCATGACGCGCTGCGCACCTGCTTCAGCGCGACCGGAGAGAGCATGTGGGTAAGCGCGCCGCGGGCGCCCGAGCTTGCCCTGCACGACCTGTCGACGGCGGCAGAGCCCGAGAGCGCACTCGAGCACCTCCTCGCCGAGGACGCCAACCGGCCCTTCGACCTCGTCAACGGGCCGCCCGCCCGCGTGCAGCTGGTGCGGCTCAGCGCCGCAGAACACGTGCTTGTCTTCACCGCGCATCACATCGTCTGCGACGGCTGGTCGATCAACGTGATCGTGAGCGAGTTCGCGACGCTCTATCCCCTGTGCCGCCAGGGCCTGACGCCGCAGCTGCCCGCGGCGCTCTCCTTCAGCGCCTACGCACGGACGCAGGCCCAGCGCGACCCTGGCGAGCTCGCGCAAACGCAGCAGTTCTGGCTGGCACGCTTCCGCGAACCGGTCCGCGCCCTCGAGCTGCCCACCGACCGGCCGCGGCCCGCCATGAAGTCCTATCGCGGCGCGAGCCGCACGCGCCGCATCGATGCTGCGCTCTACCGCGCGATCAAGCAGGCGGGAGCCAGGTCCGGGAGTACCCTCTTCGTCACCCTGCTCGGTGCCTTCCAGGGGCTGCTCGGCCGATTGAGCGGGCAGCGGGAGGTCGTCGTCGACGTGCCGACCGCCGGGCAGTCCCTGATCGGTGAACAGATCCTGGTCGGCCACTGCGTAAATTTCCTGCCGATCCGCGCGCACTGGGGCGCGGATACCCCGGTGGCTGAGCACCTGCGCACGCTCGCGCGCGAGGTGCTGGACGCGGCCGAGCACTCGAACTACACCCTCGGCACCCTGGTGCGGGCGCTGGCGCAGCCGCGCGAGCACAACCGCATGCCGCTCGCGGAAATCCAGTTCAATCTCGAGCGCTTGACCGAGCGGCTGCAGCTGCCGGACCTGAGCCTCGAGGTCACCCCCAACGCCAAGGCCCACGTGGTGTTCGATCTGTTCCTCAACATCATCGAATCCGACGCCGGCCTGCGCCTCGACTGCGACTACAACACCGACCTGTTCGATGCGGCCACCATCGATCGCTGGCTCGAGTGCTACCAGGTGCTGCTGCAGAGCATCGTGGCCGATGCCGCGCAGCCGCTCGCAGGCATTGCCTACCTCTCGGCCGCCGAGCGCGAGCGGCTGCTCTACACCTATAACGACAGCGCGCACGACTTCCCGCGCACCCAGTGCATCCATGAACTCATCGCAGCGCAGGCGCGCGCGCATCCTGAGGCTGTGGCGGTCGAATGCGGCGCCGAGCAAGTGAGCTATGGAGCACTCGAGCAGCGCTGCACGCAGCTCGCGGCGCTGCTGCGCGAGCGCCTCGGTACGCGCGCCGCCTCAGGGTGTCGGGTGGCGGTCGCGGTGGAGCGCTCGATAGAGCTGCCGGTGGCCCTCATCGCCGTGCTCAAGGCCGGCTGTGCCTACGTGCCGCTCGATCCCGGACACCCGCCCGCGCGGCTGCGCTACATCCTCGAGGATGCCGGAGTCGCCGCCCTCATCACCGACGGCTCGATCGCAACGCAGCTCGTGCCCGAAGACGTCGCCGTCGTGCATCTAGGACGTGATGCGGCGGCACTGGCGGCCGCCCCTGTGGCGGCGCCCGCGACTGCTGTCGCACCCGCCGCCCTCGCTTATGTCATGTACACCTCCGGCTCCACCGGACTTCCCAAGGGCGTCGAGGTCGAGCACCACTCGGTGGTCAACTTCCTCACGTCCATGGCGCGCACCCCCGGCCTCGGCGCCGAGGATGTCCTGCTCGCGGTCACCACCGTTGCCTTCGACATCGCAGCACTCGAGCTCTACCTGCCTCTCAGCGTCGGGGCCCGGCTCGTGATCGCGCCCCGCGAGACGCTCCGGGATGGCTTCGCGCTGCGCCGCGAGCTTGAGTCGCGGCGCGTGACGGCCATGCAGGCGACACCGGCGACCTGGCGGCTGCTGCTGGAGGCGGGCTTCCGCGCGCCGGCCGGGTTCAAGATGCTCTGCGGGGGCGAGACTCTGCCGCGCGAGCTCGCCGCGCGCCTGCTGCGCGGAGCGGGCGTGCTGTGGAACCTGTACGGCCCGACCGAGACCACCATCTGGTCCTCCTGCGGCGCGGTCGTCGCGGGCGATGCGCCCGTGAGCGCCGGCCGGCCGATCGCCAACACGCAGCTCTACGTGCTCGATGCCGAGCGGCAGCCGGTGGCGCAGGGCGTGCCGGGCGAGCTCTACATCGGCGGCGAGGGCGTGGCACGCGGCTACCGCGGCCGGCCTGAGCTGAACGCACAGAAGTTCCAGGCCAACCCGTTCGCGGCCGGCCGCCTGTACCGCACGGGCGACCTGGCGCGCTGGCTGCCGGGAGGCGAGCTCATGCTTCTCGGGCGCACCGACAGCCAGGTGAAGCTGCGCGGCTTCCGCATCGAGCTCGGCGAGATCGAGAACACCCTCGCCCGCCTGCTCGGGCTCGAGGCCGCGGTGCTCTTGCGCGAGGACGTGCCCGGAGTTGCGCGCCTGGTGGCCTACTACCGCGGCGACGACCGCGCACGCACGCCGGCGGCACTGCGCGCCGCGCTGCAAACGCAGCTGCCGGAAGTCATGATCCCCACCGCCTGGGTGGCGCTGCAAGAGCTGCCGCTCAATGCGCATGGCAAGCTCGACCGGGGAGCGCTGCCCCCACCCGAGCCGGCCGATGCCGGCCCTGATGAATTCGTAGCTCCCGAGACACCCACCGAAATATGTCTGGCCAGGATCTGGAGCGAGGTATTGCATCTGCCCCGCGTCAGCGCAAATATGGACTTGCTTAAGGCTGGAGCCGACTCGATCCAACTATTTCAAATAATTGCGCGCTCCACCCGGGAGGGCTTTCGTTTGACGGCCAGGCAGCTTCTCCAGGCGCGCACCTTGCGGGCCGTCGCCGTCCTCGCCGATACCGCCTCACCGGCCGCAGACCGGAACCAGGCGCAGGCGGCGCTGCCCACCCTCGGCCAGTTCCAGCGTGAGCGCCGGCCGGTGGCCACCCGCAAGCGCTAATGGCCACGGTCAGCGAAAAGGTTCTCGGCGCGGCGGCGAGCCCGGACATTGAGACCGCCGGCAAGCGCCTCGCCGCGGCGCTGCCGCAGCCGCTCGAGGCGCTCTCGGACCCTCCCGAATACTGTGACTTCCCCTGCTCGGTCGCGCAGGAGCGCTTCTGGCTGCTCGACCGACTGGAGCCGGGAAACCCGGCCTACAACGTCGCCGTGCGCTGGCAGCTCGAGGGCACGGTCGAAACCGCGCTGCTGGAGCAGGCCTGGAACGAGATCCTGGCGCGCCATGAGATCCTGCGCACGCGCTTCCTCGAGATCGACGGCAAGCCGATGCAGCGGGTGGCCGCGCATTCGTCGCTGAAGATCTCCGCGATCGATCTTGAGTCCCTCGCCCCCGAGGCGCGCGCCGCCGAGGGCGATCGCATCGGCCTCATCGAGGCGCGCGCGCCGTTCGACCTCGGCACGGGGCCCCTCATCCGCGTGGTGCTGCTGCGCCACTGCGCAACGCTTGCGGTCATCCTGGTGACGACCCACCAGATGGTGGCGGATGGCTGGTCGATCGGTGTCATGGCGCGCGAGATGGGCACCCTCTATGAGGCGCTGCGCGCCAAGCGCGCGCCGCCCCTCACCGACCTTGCCATCCAATACGGCGACTACGCCTCCTGGCAGCTCGAGTGGCTGCGCCAGCGCGGCACGCAGGCCGAGCGCAGCTACTGGCAGCGCCAGCTGCAGGGCGTGCTGTCCTTCGAGGTGGTGCCGGACCGGCTGCGGCCGGCCGTGCCCACCACCAACGGTGCGATCGCATCGCTGGTGCTGCCGCGTGAGCTGACCGATCGCATGGCGCACTTGAGCGCCGCCCAGGGCGTGACACTCTTCGCCACCGCGGTCGCAGCGTTGTGCGCAACGCTGGCGCGCTACACCGGCAAGTCCGGGGTGGTGATCGGCACACAGGTGTCCGAGCGCGACCAGGTGGAGCTCGAGCCCATGATCGGGCAGTTCGTGAACTCGCTGATCCTGCGCAACGACCTGTCCGGCGACCCGCCGTTCGCTGAGATCATGCAGCGCGCCGGCGCCACCATCACCGAGGCACTGGAACATCGCCACATCCCGATCGAGCAGCTGCTCGACATGGTAAAGGCCGGTCGCGGCGGCAGCAGCAGCCCGCCGATCTCGGTGAACTTCATCTTCCAGCGCACCTTTATCGACAACCGCGACTACGGGGACTTCACCCTCATCGACATGCCCTCGCTGCCGGCGGGCGCCATCTATGACCTGAACTTCTTCATGGTGGAGCGCGCCGACGGCTGGCGCTTCTCCTGTCAGTACAACACCGATCAGTTCGAGCCGGAGACCGCGAAGCGCCTGCTCGGCTACTTCCAGTCGGCGCTGGAAAGCGCCGTGCACAATCCCGCGCTGCCGCTCTCGGAACTGCGCCTCGCCGCGCCGGCCGAGCTGCAGCGTCTGGCGGCGCGCCTGAGCGGTCCCATGGTCGCGCATCCCCCGACGCAGACGCTCGCCGCGCAGCTGAGCGGCCGTGCCGAACTCGCCCCGGCCGCGATCGCGATACAGCACGGCGAGCGGCGGATCACCTTCGCGCAGCTGGAAGCGCAGGCGCGCGGGGTGGCGCGGCGGCTGCAGCAGTCAGGGGTCGGCCCCGGCGCCCGCGTGGCGCTGCTGCTCGAGCGCTCCCCGGAGCTCATCATCGCCATGTTCGCCGCGCTCAAGACCGGCGCTGCCTACGTGCCGCTTGACCCGCGCACCGAGGCGGCCGAGCTCGGGCGCCTGCTCGAGGTGAGCGGCGCGCAGGCGCTGCTGACGAGCGCCGCGCTCGCGGGTGCCCTGACCACGGCGACGCCGGTGATCAGCGATTTCAGCGCGAGCGCGGCCGGGCCTGAGGATGCGCCGGTGCTGGCCGCGGCCGGTACCGCCGCCGTGTGGTTCACGCGGCGCGACGCCCACGACCCCGCGGCGGTGGAGGTCACGCACCAGGGCCTCATGAACATGCTGAGCGGCGTGCAGATGCGCATCGGCCTGTACTCGGCGGACACGGTCATCTCCTTCGGCGCGGTGGCACCGGAGCGCGCCCCGGTGGAGCTGCTGCTGCCGCTCCTGTGCGGGGCCCGCGTGGCGATCGCCACCGCGGCCGAGGCGGCCAACCCGCGGCTGCTCGCGCACCTGGTCAGGCGCGGCCGCATGCCGGTGGTGGCGGTGGCACCGGATTTCTGGCCCGCCCTCCTGAAGGCGACGCCGCCGCGGCGCCGCTTCGGCAAAGTGCTCTGCGAGCGCGGCGCGCTCGATGCCGCGCTCGCCGCGCGCCTGCTGGCGCGCGGCGCGGAACTGTGGGCACTGCACGGCTACGTCGAGACCGCCGGCTGCGTTGCGGCGCGGCGCGTGCGCGCACCGCACGACCTGTCGGTGCTCGGTGAGCCCTTCGCCAACACCCGGCTGCGGGTCCTCGATGAGCGCCTGGCCGCTCCGCCGGTCGGCGCCACCGGGCGCCTGTTCGTCGGCGGAGACGCGGTCGCGGGCGGCTACCTCGGCGGCCGGGATCCTGAGCGCTTCATCGCCGACCCCGCCGGCGGCACGCAGCTGTTCCACACCGGCGACTGGGCGCGCGTGCGTGCGGACGGCACGGTCGAGATCCTCGACGTCGAACTGCCGCCGCCGCGCGCGGTGGCGGCAGCGCCAGCCGCACCCGTCGCGCCGGCGGAGGCGCAGCTCGAGGGCGAGCTGCGCGCGCTATGGAGCGAGCTCCTCGGGCAGGAAGTCAGCGACCCGCGCGCGAACTTCTTCGAGCTCGGCGGCCACTCGCTGCTGGCGGCGCGGATGCTGGCGCGGGTGGAGAAGCAGTACGGGCGCCGCATCACCCTGGCCGCGCTGTTCCGTGCCCCGAGCGTGCGGGGACTCGCGCGCCTGCTGCGCAGCGCGCCGCGCGACTTCGACTTCCGCCAGATGGTGCGCCTGCAGGCCGACGGCACCAATCCGCCCATCATCGCCATCAACAACACCGGCGTTTACTACCTGCTCGCCAAGCGCCTCGGCGCCCAGCAGCCGGTGACGTCGCTGCAGGTCTTCGACCCTTCCGTGCGGCGGCCGACGCTGCCGGGCACGCTCGAGGAGATCGCGGCCGAGTACGTACAGCTCATCCGCCGCGTACACCCGCGCGGTCCCTACGTGCTCGCCGGCTGGTGCGTCGCCGGGGCGCTCGCCTTTGAGATCGCCCGCCAGCTGGTCGAATCCGGGCAGCCGGTGGCGCGGCTGTTCCTGATCGACACCTGGCTGCCGCGCTACTTCGCGCGTTTGCCGGTGTGGCGGCGCGTGATCGGCAGCCAGTCCATGCGCTGGCAGATGACGCGCATCGAGTGGCGCAAGTTCACGAGCGGCCAGCAGACCTTGCGCGACTTCTTCAACCGTCTCGTCACCGTGCGCCGCGCCACGGCGCTGCTGGCGCGCCTCGCCGGCACCGGTGCGAGCGCAGAACCGCAACAGCCGGCGGTGGCGCCGCAGGACTACGACCAATGGCTCCTGCAGTACCTGCGCTCGCGCACCGACCGCTACGAGCCGCAACCCTACCGCGGCCGCATCACGCTCTTCCGCAGCACGCACGAACCCACCGGCTGGTGGTTCGACCCGCTCGCCGGCTGGGGCCGCTATGCCTCCGAAGGAGTCGAGCTCGTCATCGTGCCCGGCAACCACTTCACGATGTTCCAGGACCCGGGGTGCGCACAGATGGCGTCGCGCATGGGGGCGCTCATCGCGGACAGCTCAGCCGGCGAGCGCCGCTAAGGCGCGCCTGACAGCGCGCGGGCAAAGAACCCCGCGAGCCGCCGCCCGTACTCCTCGCCCGCCGCGGCGGCGAAGCCGGCGTGGCCTGCGTGGGGGACGATCCACAGCTCTTTGGGCTGCCGCGCGGCATCGAACAGCACCCGGGATGCGAATGGCGGCACCAGGCGGTCGCGCTCGCCACTGAGAATGAACAGCGCCCGCGGCGCGAGCGCCGCCGCGGCCTCCGGCGGCGGCAGGTCGCGTGCCGCGCCGCGGTAGCGGTGCAGCACCCACAGCGCCGGCAGCGCACTCAAAAACCCCCAGCCGTCATTGGCGCGCCGGGTCTCGGCGTCCAGATCCTCGGGCGTCGAGGCCAGCACGAGTGCCTTCAGGCGCCGCTCCCGGACCGCCGACTGCATCAGGATGTAACCGCCGAAGGAAAGACCGAAGGCGCCGATGCGCTCAGGATCGACCTCGGGGCGCGTACCGAGCCAGTCGACCGCCGCACTCACGGCGCGCTCCTCCGCGGCGCCCCAGCGTGTCTGCCCGGCGCTCAGTCCCTGGCCGGGCAGGTCCAGGGCCAGGACGCCGAAGCCCGCCTGGGCGAGCAGGCGTGTCTCATCGAGGAGCGAGGCGCGCTCGGCCCCGGTGCCGTGCACGAGGATGACAGCGGCGCCGTCGCGCGAGGGCACATACCAGGCTGCGAGCATCCGCGCGGCACTCGGGCCAAATGTAACCGACTGCAAGTGTGGTACGGCGGCCACGGCGGGATCGAGCGTGAGCGGACCTGGGGGCGTACGCAGGAAGTCGCTGCGCGCGCTGCGGTAGCTATGCCACGCAATGCGCCCGGCGCCGAGCGCGAGCGCGGCGGCGATGAGACCTAACATAACGATCGGCAGCGACGCTCTCATGCAAGAAAAAGGCGGTTTCCCGGTGTGGCGGCGCCGGCGGCGCGTGGCTATTCTAGCGGCGAGCGTGCGCGCCGCGATCTCGCAGGCGCCGCCGGCGGACGGCGGCAGGCGCACGACTCAAACACACATGCAGCCCACGCTGGCAACGCCCGAGTCGCAAGTCGAATCCACGGCATCCGTGCCGCGGTTCGAGGTCGATGCGTGCGCGGCATTCGAGGCGCACTACAACCGCTCGAGCTTCCTCTTCAGCCACGCGCTGCACCTGAACCCGCTGTTCGAACTGCCGCAGCTCCTGGAACTGGCGGCGCGCCGGCCGCCGGAGCCGCAGTTCGCCTACTGGTCCAACGGGCGTGTCGGGGTCGCGCATCGCTGGGACGCCAAGGTCGCGCCGCGCCGCTCGCTCACCGACACCGTGGCACACATCGCGGACAACGACTCGCTGGTGCTGCTCAAGCACGTGGAGCGCGATACGCTCTTCGGGCCGAGCATCCGCCAGGTCTGCGAGCAGGTGATCGAGCTCAGCGGTGCGCGCATGCGCCAGGATGTGCTCGAGGCGCGCGGCACGCTCCTGATCGCCTCCCCGGGGCGGCTCACTTCCTACCACCTCGACGCGGACGTCAACTTCCTCTTCCAGATCGCCGGCGACAAGTGGCTGAGCGTCTTTGACCAGCAGGACCGCACGCTCACCAGCCACGAGGAACTCGAGCGCTACTATGACGGCGACCCGAACGGGGCGGTGTTCAAGGAGGCCCGCCAGAGGGAGGCGCGCCGCTATGACCTGGGCCCAGGCCTGGGGGTGCACATCCCGAGCATGGCTCCGCACTGGGCACAGAACCGCGAGCAGCCCTCCGTCGCGCTCAGCATCAATTTCGACTTGCGCTCGGTGAAACGGCTCGGGCGCATCTACCACTTCAACTGCAAGCTGCGCCGCCACGGCATCCGCCCGCGCCCGCCCGGCGCCTCGGCGTGGCGCGACTCTTTGAAGCTTGCGGCTCTCTCGGGCCTGGGAGCGGCGCAGCGCATCGTGAAACGCGGCGCCAGGGCGAGGCAGCCTCAGTCCTTGCGCAGCGGCCCGTAGCGGGCGTCCTTGTACCTGAGGATGAGAGCGCCTACCGGGCGCTTCACCGCATCCTTCAGCGCCGACTGCCACGGCGGCGTGGGCCGCAGCTTCAGCTTCTTGCGCAGGTAGTAGTTGGCGCAGTAGAGATCCGCGTACTCGCGGTTCCAGCTGTGGTAGTTGATGCTCACCGAGACGGAGATGTTGTCATCGTTCTGCACCCAGTGCGGGCAGTTGACAGGGATGTGCACCCCGTTCCCGGGCACCAGGCGCACGACGTCGGCGCGCTCCTGAAACTGCGGCTTGTAGATGGCGGCGTTGCGGTCCACGGTCCAGAAGCGCTCGATCTCCTCCTCCGGCAGCACCTCGCGGTCGTACTTGCTGAAGATGCTGATGTCCTTCTCGCCGCGCACCTGCAGCAGGAAGTTGGTCTCGCTGTCGATGTGATAGGTGGAGATGCGCCGCGGCGAAGTAATGAAAATGATGACCTCGCGCCGCCGCATCTTGCGCTGCATCTGCCGGCCGCTGACCTCGAGCAGATCCGACATGCAGCGCTCGAGCAGCTGCGCGTAGGCCGGATCGGTCTCGGCGCGCTTGAGGATGATGAACGCGCCGGCGGTCTCGATGCGGCGGATGGTCTCATCCACCGGGAAGGCGCAGCGTGAACTCTTCGTGCCCCAGCGCTCGTTCAGGTCCCTGACACCCGCGTCGTAGTACAGATCATCGCGCCGCTGCGCGGCCGTGCTGCTCGCCAGCTCGATGAGCCGCGGCAGTTCGAACAGCGGGTGGGACGCAAGTGCGTGGCGCAGCACGAAGCAGCGCTTGTTGAAGCGCTCGGCGAAAACGGCCGGCTCGAGCTGCAGAAGTCCCATGTCGCGGTAAGTCTAGCCATGCCGGGGGGAAACTGTCTTCTGGGGCTGTCCCCACCGGGCCCCTGCCGCCGCGTCGCCGCGGCCTGATGCGACAGAATCCACCCCGGCGGCCCGTTTGCGGCCCTCAGGCCCCCGGGCCGCCGAAGGCCCCGGCCTGCCGCAGGCGCGCAAGCTCGGCCGGGGTGAGCCCGAGACGCTCGCTCAGGACCTCCTCGGTATGCTCGCCGAGGAGCGGCGGCGCGCGGCGGTACTCAAGCTCGCTGCGCGAGTAGCGGATGGGATTGCGCACGGAAGGGACGCTGCCGGCCGGATGCGGCAGGTCGAGCCGCAGCTGGCGGTGTCTCACCTGCGGCTCGGCGAAAGCCTGCGCGATATCGTTGATTGGCCCGCAGGGGACCCCGGCGGCGCTGAAGGTCGCGATCCACGCCGCCGTCGTGCGTGCCTTGAGCGCCGCCTCGATGCGCGCCACGAGCTCGCCGCGGTGCGCCACGCGCGCGGCGTTGTCGGCGAAGCGCGCATCAGCCGCCATCTGCGCAAGTCCCGCCGCGCCGCAGAAGCTTGCGAACTGCCGGTCGTTGCCGACCGCGAGCATGAGGAAACCATCGGCGGTGGCAAAGGCCTGGTAGGGGGTGATGTTGGGGTGCGCGGAGCCGTGGCGCTGCGGGGCAACGCCGCTCAGGAGGAAGTTCAGGTTCTGGTTCGCGAGCCAGCCGATCTGCGTGTCCAGCAGTGCAAGGTCGATGTACTGGCCGCGCCCGGAGGCGGTGCGTTCGTAGAGCGCGCCGAGGATCGCGGTGACCGCGTACATGCCGGCCATGAGGTCCGCCACCGCGACGCCCACCTTCAGGGGCCCGGCGCCCGGCTCTCCATCGGCGATCCCGGTGACGCTCATGAGCCCGCCCATTCCCTGGATCATGGCGTCGTAACCGGGGCGCGCCGCATCCGGGCCGTCCTGGCCGAAGCCGGAGATGGCGCAGTAGATCAGCTGCGGATGCGCATCCTTGAGGTCCTGATAGCCGAGGCCGTACTTTGCCAGTCCGCCGACCTTGAAGTTCTCCACCAGCACATCGCAGCCGAGGGCGAGCCCGCGCGCGAGGCGCGCCCCGGCTGGGTTCGCAAGGTCGAGCGTGACGGAGCGCTTGCCGCGGTTGGCACTGAGGTAATAGGCCGACTCGCGCGTCGGCTCGCCGCCGGAGTCCTTCAGCCACGGCGGCCCCCACTGACGCGTGTCATCGCCGCCGCGCGGCTCTTCCACCTTGATCACATCCGCGCCGAAGTCCGCCAGCAGCTGCGTCGCCCAGGGGCCGGCGAGCACGCGCGTCAGATCGAGCACCTGCACGCCGGCCAGGGGTCCCATGGGTGAGGCTTCAGCGCTGCCGGCAACGGACGCGCCGCTTCACGGCTCGTTGCCCGCCGCGGCCGCGCCGCGGAACTCGGTCTCGCTGTCGGCGGCGAGCCAGGCGAGCGCCGCCCAGGCAGCCACGTTCTGATCCAGCTGCACGCGGTCGACCTTGTCGAGCGTGTCATCGGGGGTGTGGTGGATGTCGAAGTAGCGCGTGCCATCCTGCTTCAGCGCAAAGCCCGGGACGCCGGTGGCCTGCATCGGCGCCACGTCCGCCCCCACCTCCCCGCGCGGCGGGCGCTCCAGGATGATGCCGAGCGGGCCGATGACGCGCAGCGCGGCATCGGCGAAGGGGCCCTTGCTCACGGCGGGGGGCAGCCCGAGCGCGTAGATGCGGTCGGCGCCGAAGTCGCTCTCGCTGGCGAGCACGTGGCGTGCGAGCTCGCCGGCATGGTTCGTCGCGTAGGAGTTGCCGCCGAAGTCCCCGAAGGGCTTGACCGGCTGCGCAATCTCCTCGGAGCCGAACAGCACCACGCGCACGGTGCGCCGGGGCTTGTGCGGCAGGTCGCGGATGAGTTTGGCCGCCGCGACCACGATCGCCGTGCCGGTGCCGTCATCGATGGCCCCGGTGCCCTGGTCCCAGCTGTCCAGGTGTGCTCCGAGGAGCACGAATTCCTCGTTCTTGAGCGAGCCCTTGACGTCGGCGATGACGTTCTGTGAGTGCGCATCACTGCGGTAGGAGGCACCCGAGAACACCCGCACGCGCGGGGTGATGCCGAGCGCGGCGACGCGCTCGAGCTGCTCGGCATCCGGGGCGCTCAGGGCAAAGGCGGGCACCGCCACGTGGCCGTCGACGTAGGCGGTGGTACCGGTGTGGCCGATGCGGTGGCTGTCGGTGCCAGCCGAGCGCATGAGGAAGGCGATCGCGCCCGCCTTGCCGGCCGCCTCGGGACCCTCGACCCGCGCCGCGACCGCAGGTCCATAGCCCGCCCCGTCCTGGGTGCGCACCATGCGATTACTGATGAAGGCGATCTTGCCGAGGAGTGTCCCGGGCTTCACGGCCTTCAGTTCGGCGAGCGTCGGGAAAGTGACAATGTCGCCCTCCAGGCCCGCCGCCGGCGTGGCCGGGGACTCCCCGAGAGCTGCGACCACGAGCGGCTGGTGTGAGGGCGCGATGAGCTCAGCGCGTTCCTCGCCGCGCACCCAGGCGGTGATCGGAAAGCTCTCGATGTGGACGTTGTCAAAGCCGAGCGCCTTCAGGCGCGCCGCGGCCCACTGCGCCGCGGCCTCTTCGTTGGCCGAGCCCGCCGGCCGCGCGCCGAAGCGTGTCGTCAGCTCGCTCGTCCAGGCGTAGGCGATGTCGTGACCGGCGAGCGCCGCATCGCGCAGCTGCGCGGCGACGGTCTCCGCGGGCACCGGGGATGCGGCCGGCACGGCTGCGTTCGCGGCGATGAGTGTCAGGGCCGCGCCCAGGCGCAGGCACGCAGGAGTCAGGTTCAGGTGGCGCACGGGCATCGGAGGCCTTCCGGTCTTACCTTGAAGAAGCGGCGCATTCTACGGGAAGCGCGTGCGCGGGCACCACGCAAGCGGCCGCCCTCCACCGCGCGCAGCGCTCGGGAGGGCGCTTTAAGGCAGCTGCGCCACCGGCAGCGGGGTTGCGAGGTGAAAGCCCTGCACGTAATCGACGCCGATGCGGCGCAGTTCCTTCAGCACCGCCTCGCTCTCGACGCACTCCGCGACGGTCGCGATGCCAAGCGCCCGGCCCACCTTGGCGATGGCCTCCACCATGCTGCGGTTCACCGGGTCCTGGGTGATGTGGCTGATGAACTGACCGTCGATCTTCAGGAAGTCCACCGGCAGCGACTTCAGGTACACGAAGGAGGACACGCCGGTGCCAAAGTCATCGAGCGAGAACTTGCAGCCGCGCGCCTTGAGCTCGCTCATGAGGAAGCGCGCGTTGGAGAGGCTGGTGACGACGGCGGTCTCGGTGATCTCGAAGCACAGCGCCGCGGCGATCGCCGGCTCGCCGACGCTCTGCAGCACGAAGTCGACGAACGACTGATCGTTGAGGGAGGTGCCCGAGAGGTTGACCGCGAATAGCGGCAGCGCCTTGCCGGCGCGCTGGCGCTCGTGCAGCAGCGCGATGGCGCGCTCGACCACCCAGCGGTCGATCGCCGACATGACGTTGTAGCGCTCGGCCGCCGGGATGAACTCGGTCGGCGCGACGAGCTCGCCGGTGTCATCGCGCAGGCGCACCGTGAGCTCATGGAAGGCAACTGCCGGCTCCCCGGCGAGCGCCACGATCGGCTGGAAATAAAGCTCGAGCCGGTCATCCTCGGTCGCCTGCGTGACGCGCGCCACCCAGTGCATCTCGCGGTGGCGGTGCGAGACGCCGTCGGCGCCGTAGACGTGGATGCGATTGCGGCCGGCGTCCTTGGCGGCATAGCAGGCGATGTCGGCGGCCGACATGACGCTCGCGACGTTCTCGGTATCGGCGCAGATCTGCACGATGCCGATGCTGGCACCGACCGAGAGCGTGGTCGCACCCCACACGAAGCGGAAGTCGCGGATGCCCTGGCGCACCCCTTCGGCGATACGCGTCGCCTGCTCCGGGGATACGCCCTCGAGCAGCACCCCGAACTCATCCCCGCCGAGGCGCGCGATGATGTCGCTGGCGCGCACCCGCGTCTGCAAGAGGCCCGTGACGTCGCGCAGCAGGCGATCACCGGCTTGGTGGCCGCAGGTGTCGTTCACGACCTTGAACTGGTCGAGGTCGATGTAAAGGAGCGCATAGGCACCCTCGCCGCGCTGCGCCGAGAGCAGCGCGCCGTGCAGGCGGTTGTCGAACTCGCGGCGGTTGATGAGCCCGGTGAGCGCATCGTGGCTCGCCTGCCAGGACAAGGCCCGCCGCAGGCGGCGCTCCTTGGTGACGTCATGGAAGACCACCACCGCGCCGATGACCTTGCCCTGGCGGTCGCAGATCGGGGCGGCGGACTCTGAGACGGCGACCTCGTGCCCGGTGCGCGTGATGAGCACCGAGTGATCGGGCGCTGGCGTACCGTGGCCACCGCGGCCGAGCGCGGCATCCGCGGAGCTCTCGAGCGGCTCGCGGGTGATCTCGTTGACGAGGTTCAGCACCGCGCCGATCCGCTGGCCGCGCGCCTCGCTGAGACTCCAGGCGGTGAGACTCTCCGCCACCGGGTTGATGTACTCGATGCGCCCTTCCGCGTCGGTGCTGATGACGGCATCGCCGATCGACTCGAGCGTGACCTGCGCGCGCTCCTTCTCGGCGAAGATCGCCTGCTCGGCGCGCTTGCGCTCGGTGATGTTGGTGATCGTGCCCTCGTAGCCGACGTGGCGCCCGCCCGGGTCGCACATGGGCCGGGCGTTCTCGAGCACGACCAGCTGCTGGCCGTCGCGGCGGCGCATGAGGAACTCGGCGTCGCGGATCTCGCCCTGCGAATCCACGCGGCGCGCAAACTCGGCGCGGTCGGCCGGATCCCAGTAGAGCGCGGCCGCCGAGGGCAGCGCGTAGATCTCTTCGGCGCTGCGGTAGCCGAGCATGGCGACGAAGGCGGGGTTCACCGACAGCAGCCGCCCGTCGCGGCCACTCTGGTAAACCCCCTCCGCGATGCTCTCGAACAGGCCGCGGAACTTCGCCTCGCTCGAGCGCAGCGCCTCCTCGCCCAGGCGGCGCTCGATGGCGATGCCGGCGAGCTGCGCGGCGCGCGCCATGAGCGTCTCCTCGGCGGTACTCGGCACGCCGACGTCGGTGCGGTACACCCCGAGCGCCCCGAGCACCTGGCCGCCGGCCGCCGTGATCGGCATCGCCCAGGCCGCGCGCAGGCCCGCGCTGCCGGCCGCCGCGCGCGCGTCAGCCCAGAAGGGGTCCTTCGCAAGATCCGCCACCAGCACTTTTCGGCCGAGGTAAACGCTCGCGGCACCCGAGCCGTTGCGGATGCCAACGCGCGCCTGCCCGAGGGCTTCGCGCACCGCTTGCGGCAGTTGCGGGGCGACCAGGGAGGCGAACGCCTGCCCGTCCGCCGCCAGCACGCTCACCGAGGAGAGTGAGCGCGCGATGGCCGACTCGATGAGGGCGGTGACGGAGCTCAAGACCGCCTCCAGCGGTGCGTTGCGCGTGATCTGCTCGAACACCTGCCGTTCGGCTTCGGCGATGCGCTCGGTACGCTTGCGCTCGGAGATGTCGGTGATGCTGCCGCGCACCAGGCGGCGGGCGCCGCTCGGCAGGTGCGCGAGACGCACCTCGCAGATGATCTCGCGCCCGTTGGCATCGCTATGCGACCAATCGAACTGCTGCACTTCGCCGGCGAGCGCCCGGGCGATGTAGGCGCGCGCCCGGTCCTCGGAAGCCACGCCGCCCGGCTGCTGCGGCGGGCTCAGGCGCACCCGCTCGAGCAGCTGCTCGCGGTTCATGCCGAAGAGCTTCTGGGCGTTCTCGTTGGCGTCGACGAAGCGCCCGGAGTCAACGTCGAGCACCACGATGGCCTCGGGGGCATGGTCGACCAGCAGCTGGTAGCGCTGCGCGCTCTCGCGCATGGCCTGCTCAGACTCGCGCCGTTCGGTGACGTCGCGCAGGCACAGGACGAACATCTCGCGGCGCGACAGCGGTGCCTTGCTAACGGCGATCTCGGCCGGGAACAGCTCCCCGCTCTGGCGGCGCGCCCACAGCTCGCGCGCGGTGAGGTCGAGCGCCGTGTCGCCGAGGCTCGCGGCTAGGCGCCCGAGGGCTTCGGGGACGGTTTCGCCGTCGGCGATCTTGGGCAGCAGCACATCGACGCGCTGGCCGATCACCTCGTGCTCGGCGTAGCCGAACACGCGCTCGCCGGTGGGATTGAAGGTGCGCACGATGCCGTTCTCGTCCACCAGCAGTACCACGTCCTTGATGTGATCGAGGATCACCTGCAGGTGCTCGCCCGACTGCTCGCGCGCCTCGTGGGCGAGCGCCTGCGCCTCATCGGCCATGAGCCGCATCGACTCGACGATGCCGCGCCGCTCGCGCTCGGTGGTGACGTAGTGCTCGTTGATCAGCCGCAGCAGCATCGGCACGTCGGGGACCGCGTTGCCGGTGCGCAGCTGCAGTTCGCGCAGCTGTGCCTTCAGTTGCGGATGCAGCTCGGGGTAGGCCTCAGCATGCGGCCGGGCATCCGCCCGAACGAGCGTGGTGGTGGCCCCGGGAGTGCCGTCAGGGGTATCGGGGGGCGTCCGGAAGGGATGCGTTTTTGACATAACCAAGGCCGCTGGACCCGATACAGATCATACGGGGGGTAGAACGGGGCGCTGTGAACCCCCTCCCGGTTTGCGGTGAGAGGGAATGCCGCGTGTCGGCGCCGGTCGGCGGGAACGCGGCCCGGCTAGTGCGGGGTGCCGGCTGCCTGCGTCTTGGCGCCAGCGGCTGCCTTGGTATTCGTGGGCAGGTCCGGCAGGCCGTTGCCCGCGATCACGGGGAAGACGTAGGTCTGGCTCGAGATCGAGCCGCCGATGTCCACCGACACCGTGGTGGTGAGGGTGTAAATGCCGTCCTGCTTCGGCAGTACCTTGACGGTGCGCTCGATGGGGGTGTTCTCGACCGGCCGGTCAGCCCCTTCAAGCTCGCCCGAGCTCACCAGTTCCAGCCCCTCCTCACCCTCGACCTTCCCGAAGATGCGGTCGAGGTTACCGGCGGTGGGGACGATCGAGATGGTGACGTCCAGGGGCTGTGCGGGCTCGGGCTTGGCCTGCAGGGCAAACTTCACCTGCACCGGCAGCGGGGCGCTGCCGGCCTTGGTCTGCGTCACTCCGCTCACCAGGCTTCGGGCCAGCTGGTCGGCGGGGCTCAGGGCCTTCTTGGCCACATGGGCGCCGGCGCCCGGGGCGCCCTCCTTGCCCGAGCCGCAGGCGGCAAGGAGCGCGGCGAGGGCGAGGATCAGGAGGGGGTTGCGCGTGATGTTCCACATAGACGAAGCGCCGCTCGCGTGCTGATTTGTCTTAAGTTACATGGGGCTTAAGTTCGCACAATAACGCGTCTGGCGACCCGAAGGCACGTGCGCCGTTCCCCATTTTGGTGCTCTCACTCGCGCAGCAGCGGGGGATCCTCGATCTGACCCATCTGCTCCATGAGGTCCTGCAGGTACCCCTCCCAGTAGCGCTCCTCCCCGAACCAGGGAAAGGCCCTCGGGAAGGCCGGATCCCCCCAGCGGTGCGCCACCCAGGCGGCATGGTGGAGCATGCGCAGCCCCCGCAGCGGCTCAATCAGCCGCACCTCCGCATGATCGAGTTCGGCGAACTGGCGGTAGCCCTCCAGGATCTCGGCCCACTGGCCCTGCTGCTCATCCGCCGACCCCGACAGCATCATCCACAGGTCCTGCACCCGCGGCCCCATGGCGCAGTCGTCGAGGTCGACGAACACCGGCCCGTGCTCGTTCCAGAGGAGATTGCCGAGGTGACAGTCCCCGTGCAGGCGGATCTCGCGCACGCCCTGGGCCGTGGCGAAGGCATCGCTTACCCGCTCAAGCAGCGCCCCGCTGACCGAGGCGTAGCGCTCGTGCAGACGCTCGGGCAGAAGCTCCGCCTCGAGCACCTGCGAGCGCGCCTCCCACCCCAGGCGCTCGACGCCGATGCGCAGGCGGTGGACGAACGGCCGCCGTGCCCCCACCTGGTGCAGTCTTGCGATGCTGCGGCCGAGGAGCTGCCGGGCCTCGGGGGCATCGAGCTCCGGGGCCCGGCCGCGCAGGAAGG
>Ga0302325_10001458_pt1 | contig 60384 bp, 37 predicted proteins | sample Palsa_T0_2_FD_201948 | JGI IMG/M metagenome (GOLD analysis project Ga0302325, IMG submission 201948) | Peat permafrost microbial communities from Stordalen Mire near Abisko, Sweden - Palsa_T0_2 | ecosystem: Environmental > Terrestrial > Soil > Palsa > Peat permafrost | place: Sweden: Abisko...
TGTAGAAGCCGGTGATGCCGACTGTCACGAAGACGTGCTGCGCGGCGGAGCCGGACGAATCGTCCGAGCCGAAACCCCCCACGGTGAAGCTGACCTTGGGCAGCAGCCGAAGGTTACGGCCCGCTGGGATCCAGATACCGGCGCCGAGGTCGGCCTCGGCGGAGCCGAGCGTCGTGCTGGCGCTGGTCGGCGGCGTCGTGGAGTTGCTCGACTCACTGAGGTGAAGCCAGCGGGCCCCGACTCCGACCTCGATGTAAAAGCTCGCGCGGTCCGGATCGACGACAAAGGCGAGAACGGCGGCAAGGAGCGTCGTATTGGACGAGACGGAGGTCACGCCGAGATCGGAGGCGTGACCGTTGCCGAGGGCCGCGTGGTCGAACTCGAGGCCTGCGTAGAGTTGCCGCGTGAAGCGCACGCCGCCGTCCAGGCCGTAGACGAAGCCTCCCTGCGCGATGCTGCTTGCTTGGACGGTGTCGCCCGCCGTGGCGGGGGCGGGAAGAGGGAGCTTGGAGGTGGGGATGCTGCCACCGGGGAAGAGGCCTCCGAGGTGGGCGCCGAAGAGGAGGGCGCGGGAGGGGCGGGGAGGAAGGAGCGGAACCGGAGGGGGAGGAGGCGGGGGAGGAGGAGGCGCGGACGCAAGCGCGGGCGCGGACGCGGACGCAGGCGCGGGCGCGGGCGCGGGCGCGGGCGTGGGCGTGGGCGCGGGCGTGCGTGGGGGGGGCGGGGCTGGTTTCGGGGTCAGGGTGAGGGTGACGGTCTTTGTTTCGTGTTCGGCGAGGGGGATTTGTTCCTCTGCGCTCGCGTAGCCCGCGGCGCGGACGCCGATCTTGTGGGGGCCGGGATCGAGTGGGAGCGGTTCGCCGAGGAGAGCCACGGAGACTGTCTGACCATCGATCTGGAGCTGTGGGTTCGGCGCGTTCGCGGGCTGCACCAGGACGATGATCCGAGGTACGCGCGGTTCGACCTGCGCGAGCTCTGCGCGGGCTTGCTCGATGGCCGACTGAAAGGCGGGCGGCGCGTCCGGAGGCAGGGGGGTGCGGACGACCTCCCGGTACGCTTCGGCCGACTCGACGAGGCGCCCTAGGGCCGCATCGCACTCGGCGATCCGCAGGACGTTGGTGGGGGCGCGGAAGACTTGCTGGGCGCGCTGGAACTTGTCGAGCGCCTCGGCGAACCGACCGGCGCGCTGGAGTTCGTCGCCGGAGTGAAAGAGCTCGCGTGCGGCGACGCGCTCGGCGTCCGAGACTTGAGCGCGAGCCGGATACCCCCAGGCGATGGCAGAAACGACGGCGAGGATCGTGAGAAGGGAGGGAAGGCGGGGGCGCAAGCTAGTAGCCCGGATCGGCGGAGGGGATGGCGGGGCGCACGGTGGGGTGAGGGGCGGATGATGATGATTTGGGGGGCGGGGGGTGAGCGGGGGGGCGGGGGATGGGGGCGAGCGCGGATGCGGGGGCGAGCGTGGGCGCGGACGCGGACGCGGGCGCAGGCGCGTGCGCGGGCGCGGGCGCGCGCTCGGGCGCAGGCGCAGGCGCAGGCGCAAGCGCGGGCGCGCGCTCGGGGGCAGGCGCGGACGCGGGAGCCGTGGCGGATGCGTGTTCCAGTGGGATCGCGAGGGCGGCGGCGGGGTCCGCGGCCGGGGGAACAGTGGCCGCGATTGGCGGGAGGGGGGGCTTTGCGGTGCCTGCGAGCCTTACGACGCCCGCCACGCCCAGCGCGCCGCCCACCAAGGCTGCGGCGGCGACCGCGGCGAGGGCGCCGCGGGATGGGCGGCGGGTAGTCGCCGAGGCGGTGATGGGTGCGGACGTCACGGCGGCACCGGGGAGGGTGGGGGCCATCGCGCGGGCGGGCACGCTCGTGGGCTGGCCGTCGCCCATCGGGGTCACGCTGGAGCCGCGCGCCGAAGGCAGGCCGGCGGCGGCGGCGAGGGCCGAGGCGAGCTCCGACGCGCTCCCGAAGCGTCGAGGGATCTCCCGCTCGAGTGCGCGTGAAAACCATGCGTCGAAGGCGGGCGGCAGGCCCGGGACGAGCGCCGATGCTTTGGGAAGGGGCGCCGTGCAGATCTTCACCAGGAGATCGCCGACGCTTTCGCCGTCGAACGGCAGGACCCCGGTGACGCACTTGTAGGCGATGACGCCGAGCGACCAGAGGTCCGTGCGGTGGTCGAGTTCTCGCAGGCCGCGCGCTTGCTCCGGGGACATGTAGTACGGCGTCCCGAGCACGGCGCCCGTCCGTGTGCTGCTCGTCAGGCCTTCGGCGCCAGGAGGGGGCTTAATCTTGGCGATGCCGAAGTCGAGGACCTTCGCGATCTCGTCGTCGTCGTCGGGAGCGCGGACGAGGAACACGTTCTCGGGCTTCAGATCGCGGTGGATGATCCCGGCGTCGTGCGCGCGCTGCAGCGCGCGGCAAACCTGCTGGACGATGCGCGCCGTCTCGACGAGCGAGATCGCCCCGAGCCGCTCGATGCGCTTGTCGAGGGCCTCGCCCGTCAGCAGCTCCATGACGATGTACGGGCGGCCGTCGTCGGTCAGGCCGTGGTCGAAGATCTGGATCGCGTGTTTGCTCTGGATGGTGGCGGCGGCGCGCGCCTCCGTCACGAACCGGGCGCGCGCCTCGTCGCTCTCGGCGTGCTCGGCGTCGATGAACTTGATCGCGACGCGAGCGCCCAGGCTCTGGTGCCGGCCCTCCCAGACAGATCCCATCCCGCCGCGTCCGATGAGCCGGACGACCTCGTACTTGGCGGCGACGAGACCGCGGACGGGGGGGAGCGGTTCACTCATCGAACGGGAGGCCGCCGCTTAAGGTAGACGAGTCCCGCGCGGGGGGCTAACCGAGGCGAGGCTCCCGTCGTGTCCCCCCCGCCCCCGCCGCAGCCGTCGTCACGAACCTCGGGCCGATCGTCCAGCGGCGAGGTTGCCTCCGACGGCGCGCGGCTTCCCCCCGCGGGGGAGGGCGACGTCCTCTATCTGGTCGACCTGTCGGGCTACGTATTTCGCGCGTACCACGCCCTGCCGCCGCTCTCGAACTCGCGCGGCGAGCCGACGCACGCCGTGCTCGGGACCGTGAACATGCTGCAGAAGGTCGTCGCCGAGCGGCGGCCACACATGCTGGCCGTGGCCATGGACTCGAAGGGGCGGACGTTTCGTCACGCCGTCGACGCGCGCTACAAGGCGTCGCGCCCGCCGCCGCCGCCGGATCTCTCCGAGCAGATGTCGCGCGTCGAGCAGATCGTGCGCGCGTGGGACGTCGCGTGCTTCCAGAAGGAGGGCCTCGAGGCCGACGATCTCATCGCGGCCGTCACCAGCCGCGCGCTCGGCGAGTCGTGGAAGGTCGTCATCGTCAGCGCCGACAAGGACCTCATGCAGCTCGTGCACGACGACGACGAGCGCGTGGTGCTGTGGGACTCGATGCGCGACCGCGTGTACGGACCAGCGGAGGTGAAGACCAAGTTCGGTGTCCCCCCGAGCGCGGTGCGCGACTTCCTCGCTCTGACGGGCGACACGAGCGACAATGTCCCCGGCGTCCCCGGGGTCGGCCCGAAGACTGCCGCCGACCTTTTGACGCAGTTCGCCTCCCTGGAGGGCATCTACGGGGCCCTCGACCGCATCGCGAAGCCCAAGCTGCGGGAGAGCCTCCGCGAGCACGAGGCCGACGCCCGCGTCTCCCAAAAGCTCGTCACCCTGGACGCGAGCGCGCCCCTCGAGTGGAACAAGGCGCGCTTGCTCTGGGGCGGCGCCGACGTCGCCCAGCTCCGCGTCCTCTACTCCGAGCTCGAATTCCACCGCCAGCTCGACCAACTCGACGCCCTGGCCCACGCGCCCGCTCCCAGGCCCGGCCTCACGCCCGGCCCCGCCCCCACGCCTGCGCCCACCTCCATCGAGATCGTCCTGGATCTCGCCACCCTCGACCGGGCCCTCGAGACCGCCGTGGCCCGCGGCCGCCTTGCCATCGGCATCCGCGGCACGAGCGACGACGCGATGCGCGCCGCGATCATCGGCGTCGCCCTGGCCGTCGAGCCGGGACGCGGCCTGTATGTCCCCATCGGCCACCGGTACCTGGGCTGCCCGCAGCAGCTCGACTGGTCGTCGGTCCGCGCTCGGCTCGCCCCGGTGCTCGCCGACGCGCGCGTGACGAAGGTCGGCCACGACATCAAGCGCGCGGGTATCGCGCTCGCCCGGGCCGGCGCGTCGCTCGATGGTCCCTCGTTCGACACCCTGGTCGCCGCGTACCTGATCGACCCGGAGGCGCCCAACGATCTGCGCGACGTCGCGCACCGTGAGCTCGGCGTCGCCCTGGTTCGCCCCGAGGAGCTGCCACCGACCGGGCGCACGAAGTCCCGGGCCGTTGCCGTTGCGCCCGACGAAGTGGACGTGGAGCGCGCCGCCGCCCTCGGCGCGGGCGACGTGGAGACGACGCTCGCCCTCGCGGCGCGCCTCGAGCCGCGGCTGGCCGCCGAGGGGCTCGAGACGTTGATGCGCGATGTCGAGATCCCTCTCGAGAGGGTGCTCGCCGACATGGAGATGCGCGGCGTGCTCGTCGACATCGAGGTCCTCGGCAAGCTGGGCAAACTCGCCGAGGAGAGCCTTCGAGCCTTGGAGTCCGAGTGCAAGGGGATCGCGGGGCACGACTTCGTCCTGCGTTCACGCGATCAGCTCGAGAAGATTCTGTTCGACGAGCTGAAGCTGCCTGTCGTCAAGCGCACGCCCAAGGGGGGCCGATCGACCGACGCGGACGTGCTCGAGGCACTCGCCGACGCGCACGCGCTGCCGAGCAAGCTCCTCGAGTTCCGCGAGCTCGACAAGCTCAAAGGCACGTACATCGACGCGCTGCCGCGCTACGTGCACCCCGACACGGGGCGCATCCACACCCGCTTCGACCAGGCCGTCGCCGCGACCGGGCGCCTCTCGTCGGCGGACCCGAACCTGCAGAACATCCCGGTGCGCACGGAGCTCGGCCGCGAGATCCGGGCGGCGTTCGTCGCGCCGCCGGGGCACGTCATCCTCAGCGCCGACTACTCGCAGATCGAGCTGCGCGTGCTCGCCCACCTGTCGCAGGACCCCGAGCTCGTCGATGCCTTCCAGAGCGGCGGGGACGTGCACACCCGGACGGCAGCGCTCATCTTCGACAAGCCCCGCGACCAGGTCACGTCCGACGAGCGGCGCGCGGCCAAGACGATCAACTTCGGCGTCATCTATGGCATGGGCGACAGCGCCCTCGGCAAGCAGCTCGGCATCCCGCGCCAGAAGGCCGCCGAGTTCATCGCGGCGTACTTCACCCGTTACGCCGGGGTCGCGAAGCTGCTCGACGGCATCCTCGAGTCCGCGCGGCACGGGGAGGCCGTTCGCACGCTCCTCGGGCGCCGGCGCTTCTTGCCGAACCTGCGCTCGGCCAATCGCGGCCTACGCTTCGAGGCCGAGCGCGTCGCGCGCAACACGCCGATCCAGGGCACGGCCGCCGACATCCTGAAGCTCGCGATGGTGGACCTCGGCCGCCGGGGCAGCTTGCGCAACGCGAGCATGATCCTGACGGTGCACGACGAGCTGGTCTTCGAGGTGCCCGAGGCGGAGGCGAAGGAGGCGGGGGAAGAGATCCGGCAGCGGATGGCGGGCGCGATGAAGCTCGCGGTGCCCCTCGTCGTCGACGTCGGGTGGGGCAGGAGCTGGGCGGAAGCTCACTGAGCGCGGGCGCGCGGCCGAGGCTTACTTGGCGACCTTGCGGATCGTGCCGTCGCCTTCGTTGGCCCAGTAGATGTTGTTGTCGAGGACCACGATGGCGTTGGGGTTGTTGCAGTCCGGGGCGGTAGCCACGGTGTAGGGCGTTCCCATTCCGTTGATGGGCGTCTTGACGACGGTGTTGTCGTCGTAGTTGGTCCAGTAGACGTATTGCGAGTCGACCGCGATCCCGCGGGCCGACCCGTAGGCGCTCGCGAGCACCGTGGGCGCCGTGCCTGCGTCCGACCCGAGCGGAAGGCTCATGACCGAGGGTACCTGTGGCTCGGAGTGCGCGTTGGCGCCCGACGTAAAGTAGACGTTCATCGAGTCGACGGCGATGCCCTCCGGCTCGTCGATCCCCGTCGCGAGCGTGATGGTCGGACCGCCTCCGATGAGGACGGCGTTCACGGTGCCGTCCGCGTCGGCGCCCGTCTTCGCTCCGAGGTCGACCCAGTAGACGTAGTTGGCATCGGTCGTGATCGCGTGGGGCACCACGCGGTTTTGCGCGAGCACGGTGATCGGTCCGCCGTCCTTCGACGCCTGGTTCACCGTGTTGAGGCCCGTGTCGACCCAGTACAGGTTTGGTCCGCCGTTCACGTCCAGCGCGATAGCGACGGGGCTCCCGACCTTGGTGGATGCTCCGCCGTCGGGATTGCCCCAGACATAGGCGAACGTCGCGCCGTTGAGGGGGATGGGCTCCTCCCAGATGGTCCCCGTCTCGTCGGTCCAGAAGACATGGGAGAGGTCGACCTTGACGCCGAACGGCGAGGCGTGGGCCGGGTAGTCGGCCGCGGGCAAGATCGAGAACGTCGTACCCCCGGCGAACGCTTTCGCGCTGACGCTGCCCGGAACGTCGTTCGCGTTGAGGGGGCTCGTCCAATAGATGTTGGTCGAGTCGACGTCGATGCCGGCGACGGTAAAACTGCTCGCCGCTTGCGCGACGACGGCCGACTGGCAAAGGCCGCTGCTGCAGGCGCCAGCCACGCTGCTCTGACAGCTATGCTGGCAATAACCGCAGTTGTCCGGGTCGTTCTGGAAGTTCACGCACTGCGAGCCGCACGCGTTCAGATCGCCGCCGCACACGCAGGCGCCGTTGCTGCAGGTGAGCCCGGTGCTGCAATGCTGCTGGCACCCGCCGCAGTTGTTCGGATCGGTCCTCGTGTCGACGCAGAGGGCGGCGCAGATCTGCTGCCCGCCATCGCCGCACGGGATGATGCCGCCTTCTTCCACCGCCGCCTCCTCGACGGGCGGCGTGGAGGCCTCGGGTCGGTGCGTGACGCCCATCGTGGCGTCGTACGGGCCGGGGAGCCCGCCATCGCCGGTCATGTCGCCGATGACGCCCGGGGTCGCGCTGCTCGTGCTGCACGCGGCTGCCGAGGCCAAGCCAATCGCCAGGAACCCCGCGACCACGGCGCCCATTCGCGCACGCGGGCCCCGAGGGATCGATCTTCGCCGCATCGCAGGATTGTCGCCCGAAGGGCGGACCGCGTCCAGAATAGGACCGCTTGCAGCCGCGGCGAACCTACACCGTGTACAGGGTCTGCCTTGCGGGCTACCCGCGCGCGGCGTGTTTTTTCGCCCTTGCAGCTACGGCGTGCACCCGAGGCGAGCCGATGCCGCCGCCCGAGACGGCCTACGAATCCGCCGCCATGGAACGGAACGCGTCGCCGCGGACGGAGGCGCAGGCGGGCGTCGCGTCCTGGTACGGGGCGGCCCTCGCCGGCCGTCGCACCGCGAGCGGCGAACGGTTCGACCCCGAGAGGATGACGGCGGCGCATCGCACTCTCCCCTTGGGGACCTGGGTCGAGGTGCTGCGCGTCGACACGGGACAGCGCGTGCGCGTCCGCATCAATGACCGCGGCCCCTTCGGCCACGCCGACCGAATCATCGACCTGTCGCGCGCCGCCGCCCGTGAGCTCGGCATGCTTCGCGCGGGGGTCGCTCGAATAGAGCTGCACGTCGTGGGTGGACCCTGAAGGCTGCAGCGAGGAGCGCGGGAGGCGAAGGCGCTCGCTCGAAGGGGTGAGCAGTGAGCGCGACGTCCGGCGGGGTACGGGGGTTGGCCTCGGCGAGCCACGAGACATCCGGCGGGTACGGGGGATGGCCGCAGCGGTGAGCGCGATGTCCGGCCGGGTACGCTCGATATCTGCAGCGATGAGCGTCAGAGACGGTCGCTCTCGCTATAGCGCCTTGCAGCCCGCCATGAACTCCCGCGCGTAGCTCGCGTAGCCCTCGGCGGAGCCCTTGATCCACAGCAGCTCGCGCTCGTTGACCGGGCGGACGACCTTGGCGGGCCGGCCCAGGACGAAGCTCCTCGGCGGGATGATCGTCTTGGGCGTGACGAGCGAGCCCGCGGCGATGAACGACTCGTCGCCGATCACCGCGCCGTCAAGGACCACGCTGCCCATCCCGACGAGGCACATGTTGCCCACCGTGCAGGCGTGGATGATGGCCGCGTGTCCGACCGTGACGTCGTCGCCGACCGTGGCGCCCAGCATGCCCGCCGTGATGTGCACGACAGAGTTGTCCTGGATGTTCGTGCGCGCGCCGATGCGGATCGGCATGTAGTCGCCCCGGAGCACGACGTTGAACCAGATGCCCGCCCCGTCTCCGAGGGTGACGTCCCCGATGACGCGAGCCCCCTCGGCGATGAACACGTCTCGCCCGACGGAAGGGCGCTTTTGCCCGAGCTGGTAGAGCGGCATCCGAAGGTCGTAGCTTAGCTACCAGACGGGGAGGCGCCGCATCGGCTCGGCCCGGCGGGGCGCGGACAGTGGCGACACGAGCTCGGCCGAGAGCGAGTGCCGGTGGGCCCTGGTCACGGTGACCTCGACGACCTGCCCGACCAGGCTGCCCGCGCCGGGCCCGTGGACGTGGACGATCTCGTTTCGTTCGCTGCGGCCCTGGACCCGGTCGTGCGACAGGTCGCCGCGCTCGCTCTTGCTCGGGCCCTCGACGAGGACCTTCTGATCCGTCCCGACCAGGCGGGCAAGGTGCGCGGCGCCCATCTCCTCGGCGACTGCGAAGAGGCGGGCGAGGCGATCGGACTTCACCTCCTCGGGCACGTCGTCCACGAGCCTGAGCGCGGGGGTATGCGGCCGCGCCGAGTACTTGAAGCCGAACAGCGACACGAAGCCGACCTCCCGGACGAGCGAAAGCGTCTGCGCGAAGTCGTCTTCCGTCTCGCCGGGGAACCCGACGATGACATCGGTCGAGAGCGTCAGCCCGGGCCGCGCCCGCATCAGGCGCTCCGCCCGCGCGACGTATTCGGCCCGCGTGTACCGCCGGATCATGCGCCGCAGGACGCGATCGCTGCCCGACTGGACGGGCAGGTGCACGTGGCGCGCGAGGACGTCGACCTCCGCGTGGACCCGCGCGAGCGAGGCCGTGGCGTGGCGGGGGTGCGGGCTGGTGTAGCGAAGGCGCGCGAGGCCTCGGCTCGCCGGGACCTCGCGCGCGATGAGGCGGAGCAAGTGCGGGAACTGGGTCGCGTCGCCGTCGTACGGGGCGTCGGCGCCGCGCGGGCCGAGGTCGTCGTGTTCGGGCAGGGGAAGGGCGTCGTCGCGGAAGCTGTCGACCGTCTGGCCGAGCAGCAGGACTTCGCGCGCGCCGGCGTCGACGAAGCGCCGCACCTCCTCGACGATGTCGCGCGCGGAACGATAGCGCTCGGGGCCGCGTGTGTACGGTACGACGCAGAAGCTGCAGCGTTCGTCGCAGCCCTTCATCGTCGTCACCAGGCCGACCACGGGAGAGCGGGCGGTGCGGAGGCCGCCGTGGCCCGCTTGGTCCTCGGGGGGCGTCCACGTCAAGAAGCGGGGGGCGGCCGTGTCGAACTCCGTGCGGGCCGTCGGCGGGGCCCCGGCCATCTGCTCCATGAGGAGCGCGGGCAGCTCGGCGATGTTGTCGGGCCCGACGACCAGATCGATGTGGCGCACGCGCGCGAGCAGCGCCTCGCCCTCCTGCTGCGCGACGCACCCGGCGACGGCGATGACGAGATCGGGCCGCTCTCGCTTGAGCGGCGCCAGCTTGCCGACGGCGCTGCGGAGCTTCTGTTCGGCCTTCTCACGAACGCTGCACGTGTTGAACACGACGAGGTCCGCGTCTTGCTCCGTCTCGACGGCGACGCCGCCGGCCGCGCGAAGGACCCCGGCCATGCGGTCGGAATCGTGCGCGTTCATCTGGCAGCCGAACGTGTGGACGACGAAGCGAAAGTTCACGGCGCAGCCCGGCCGACCATAGGCGCCCCTTGCGCCGCCCGCCAACGGTGACATTAACTCGGCTCTGCCATGTCGTTCGAGCCGCGCTTTGCGACCCTCGTGGATCTCTTCGAGCACGCCGTACGTGATTTCGGCTACCGGGATGCGTTCGGCACCAAGGCCGGCGGGCGGTGGACGTGGACGACGTACGCGCAGTTCGGCGAAGACGTCGACAAGCTGCGCGGCGGCTTGGCCAAGCTCGGCGTCGTGCGCGGCGATGCGGTCGCCATCGTGTCGAACAACCGCGTCGAGTGGGCGGTGGCGGCATACGCGTGCTTCGGCATCGGTGCGGCCTTCGTCCCGATGTACGAAGCCGAGAGTCCCAAGGAATGGGACTTTATCGTGCGCGACTGCGAGGCCAAGATCCTCTTCGTCGCGAACGAGGTGGTGCTCGCGAAGGCCCGCCCGCTGCTCGACTCGGTCTCGTCGCTGAAGACGCTCGTGGTGATCGACGGTGCCCGCTCTCCCGGCAACGGCCACGACAACGGCACCGGCGGCCGCGTCGCGTCCTACGCCGCGCTGCTCGACTCGGGCAACGCCGTCGAATCGATCCACCCCTCGCCGGGCGACATGGCGGCTCTCATCTACACGAGCGGCACGACGGGCAACCCCAAGGGCGTCATCCTCACGCACGGCAACATCGCGTCGAACGTGAGCGCGGCCCACGAGGTGTTCCCGATGGAGCTCGCGGATCGCTCGCTGTCTTTTTTGCCGTGGGCGCACGTGTTCGGGCAGACGGCCGAGCTTCACACGCTCCTGTCGTGCGGGGCATCGATCGCGATCTGCGAGAGCGTCGACAAGATCCTCGACAATCTGGCCGAGGTGCAGCCGACGCTCCTCTTCAGCGTGCCCCGCATCTTCAACCGCATCTACACGGCCGTACAGGAGCAGATCGCGTCGAAGCCGAAGGTCATCCGCCTCCTCGTGGCCGAGGCGCTCAAGGCGACGGCGAAGGAGCGCCGCGGCGAGAGGCTGGGCATGGGCGAGCTCGCCTTGCTAAAGACGGTCGATCGCGTCGTCTTCGCGAAAGTCCGCGCGCGCTTCGGCGGCAAGCTCAAATACGCCATCTCGGGGGGCGCGGCGCTCGCCCCAGAGGTGGCCGAGTTCATCGACTCGCTCGGCATCATGGTGTTCGAGGGGTACGGCCTGACGGAGACGAGCCCGGTCGTCGCGACGAACGTCCCTGGCGCGCGCAAGATCGGCAGCGTCGGGCGGCCCCTTCCCGGGATCCGCGTCGAGATCGACCCGGCAACGGCCGAGCGCAAGCCGGCTTCGGGCAGCAGGCCCGCCCACATCGAAGGGGAGATCGTCGTCTACGGGCCCAACGTGATGAAGGGCTACCTCAAACGACCTGACGAGAACGCCGCCGTGATCACGAAGGACGGGGGCTTTCGCACCGGCGACAGGGGCTTCATCGACGCGCAGGGCTTTCTCTACATCACGGGGCGCATCAAGGAGCAGTACAAACTCGAGAACGGCAAGTACGTCGTCCCGACGCCCCTCGAGGAACAGCTCAAGCTGAGCCCCTACGTGCTCAACGTCATGGTGTACGGCGACAACAAGCCGTACAACGTGGCGCTCATCGTCGCGAACGTGCCCGCCGTGCGCAAGTGGGCCGAGGCGAGCCAGATGCACTTGCCCGGGTCGGACGACGCCGTGCTCGCCGATCTGCGGGTGCGAGGGCTCTTCGAGCGCGAGATCGGGACGTTCGCCGCGGCGTTCAAGGGCTACGAGGGCATCCGGGACTTCACGCTCATCGCCCACGACTTCACGGTCGAGGGCGGATTCTTGACGCCGAGCCTGAAGGTCAAACGCCGCAAGGTGCTCGAAGTGTACGGCCCGCTCATCGAAAAGATGTACGCCCAGGGCAAGCCGGCGCCTCGCCCCGACGCCAGGACGTAGGTAGTCCTAGCGCAGCTCCGTCGAGATGCGGTCAAGCGTTCTTCCGCTGTCATCCTGAGGCCGAAGGCCGAAGGACCCCACAGAAGCCGCGGTTCACATGGGGTCCTTCGCTTCGCTCAGGATGACAGCAACCCCCTGATCCCTTCACGACGGCCCTGCGCCTAGCGCACGTCGCGGGTCTCTTCGAAGGCGAGGAGCAGGTCGCCGATCATCCGGCCCCGGTCGTCGATCGCGTCGTGGGTGGCGACGGCGCTGAGCGCGCCGGCGATCGCTGCGCGGTAGGCGTCGGTCGGGACCGCCCGGGCGAGGTGCGCGAGAAAGCGGGCCGCCATCACGTCGTTCTCGAAAGGGATGCGCCGTTCGGCCAGGACGCCCACGGCGCTCGGATCAGGCGTCGACTCGAAGAACCCTCCGCCGGGCGCGGCCAGCTCGCGAAGAAGGAACGCCGCGATGCGGGAGGCGTCGTCGAGGTACCCCTTGGCGTGGGTGACCTCGTACAGACGTACGAGCCCGAACCCGAACGCCGCGGCGTCGGCGAGGTAGAGGACCGGGCCTCGATCGCCTTCGACGTGCGTCAAGCCGCCGCGCTCGGTCGCATGGGCAGCGAGGATCCGTGCGGCCGCCCGCTCCGCCGCCGCGATGGCGCCCGCGTCCTTCGACGTCTCGCCGAGCGTGGCGTATGCCGCGATGACCAGGCCGTTCTCGCGCGGGTACTCGTGCTCGTCGATCCGGGGAATGCCGAGAGCCCGGCGCGCCGCGTCGTCCTTGGCGTAGTAGTCGTGGCCGGACACGAGGGGCCGGCCCGGGTCGTGCGCGTCGAGATCGGCGTCCATCGTCGCGTAAAAGCCCCCATCGGGGCTCGTCATGAAGGCGTCGACGAAGCCCCGGATCTGGCGCGCCGTGGACAGCCACGACGCGTCGCCCGTGAGGCCGTAGGCGGTCGCGTAGTTGTCGATGGCCCCGGCCTGCATGGCGATGAGCTTTTCGAAGTGCGGGTGAAGCCAGTTGCCGTCGGTGGAGTACTGGCAGAGGCCTCCCCAGACCGGGTCGATGATCTTGCGCTGCTGATCGAGGGCGAAGAGTGCTCGTTCGAGTGCGTCGGGCCCGTCGTGCCGGCGCGCGCGGTCGAGCATCCACGCATTGTCCCAGGCGAGCGGGAGCTTCTGCGGGCCGCCCCAGCCGCCTTGATCCGCGTCCCACAAGCCGTCGAGCGTCTGCGAGGTCGACGCGGCGACGGCCGCGATTTCCGCCTCCGAGAGGTGGGCGGCGGTCGACGAGGTGTGAGGCTCGCTTGCGGCAGTCCCGCGCGCGGCCAGCGCCGACTGCAGGATCGCCAGGAACTTCGCCGGCGCCTGATACCCCTTGTAGCGGCCCACCTCGGTCCCGTCCCCCGTCAGCACCACCGTCGCCGGCCAGCCCCACTCGCGATACCGCTCCTCGAAGTCGGGCTTCTCGTCGATGTCGACCCGCACGGGGACGAAGTTCGCGCCGACGACTCGGAGCACCTCGGGGTCGCGGTACGTCGTGGCGTCCATCACGTGGCACCAGTGGCACCACTCGGCGCTCCCGTCGACGAGTACGAGCCGTTGCTGGGCGCGAGCGCGTGCGAACGCATCGGCGCCGAGCTCCGACCAGGCGATCGGCGACGCCGGGGCCATGGCCGCGGGAGCTGCCGCGGGCGGATGCGCGCAGGCCGAGAGGCCGACTATCCCCATGAAGAGGGCGGCGACGGAGCGGGCGGGCGACCGCGCCTTCCCGCGCCCCGTGCGAGGCAGACTGGGCATCGTGCTGGACATTACGCGCGCCCGCTGCATCCGGTTTCGGCGCGGCGCCGTCAGTTGTGTTGCGGCACCATCATCGGATCGTCGCCCGTCTTTGGAGTCGGCCGACCGCTGATCATCATCGCGAGGGCAACGAACAGGAGCCCCACGACCAGAAGGGTGCCCAAGATCAGCAGAGCGATCTGGAACGGCGATCGGCGGCGCCTACCGCGACCGCGGTAGTACAGCCAGACCTTGCTTAGGACGGGATCCTTGGCCAATCCACCATCCGAATCCCCCGGGTTGACGTGCGGTACTCGACCGCGTGCCTCATGCCATGCGCATCGCCGCCAATCTGCAGCGGCACCGGTCGAGAAAATGTCATCCGGACGCCGGTCGCGAGCCAGTCGTGCATCCCGTCGAGCGGGTGGGCGCCGCTCCAGAGGCGAGGAATGGACGCGACGGCGCGGAGTGCGCTCTTGGAATAGACGCGCACGCTCATGAAGCCCGGGACGCGCTCTGCGAACGGGAAGGCCTTGAAGCGGTACCCGAACTCCGGACACGTCCCCACGGAAGCCGTTCCCACAGGACCATCGTATAGCACCGCCCCGGGCGCAAGTTCGGGCGCGAGTCTCGGCCGGCCGTCACGGTCGATCGTGTACACCACCGGCCCCAGGTTCTCGATGACGACCCGCGGGTTTCCGAAGAGGGCGACCTTGGGCGTCGTGCGGAGCAATGCCGCCGAGACGTAGCCGTAGATCGTCTTCGACAGCCGGCGCCCGCGGCTGAGTTCTACCTGCCTCTTGTAGTCGTCCAAGATCATCGCGTCCCAGCCCGTCCCCGCGAAGTGGGCCAGCGTGCCTTCGACCTCGACGAGGCTGCAGCGCCGTGTGGGAAGGGGGCCCGGTGTTGCCGCGAGGAGCGAGAGGCACCGGTGCAGCTTGGGGGCGCCGAGCGCGTGAGCCCATCCATTGCCGGTGCCAAGCGGGAGAATGCCGGCGGTCGGTAAGTCGCGGTCGGCCGGGTTCGATCGGGCAAGCGCGTTGACCAACGCGACCACGGTGCCGTCTCCGCCCGCCGCGAAGACGCCGCGCATGGCGGTGGCGCTGGCGAGCCGGTCGAGCCAGGCGTCGATCTCGCCTTCGCTCTTCGTCAGACGGACGCTCGCCCCGGGGAGCGCACGGGTGATCTGCGCCGCCACGCGGCGGCCTCCCCGCTTGGCGTTGCGATTGACCAGGATCGCGAGACCGGCGCCGGCCGCACCGATCGCGGAGGCTGCGGGCCAGATCGAGGGCGCTGAAGGCGCGGCAGCCGTCGTCACCGGGCGCTCTCCAGGACGGCGCGCACTCGCTCCATCAACTCGAGGCGCCCTTCGTTTCCGCGGGCGGCGTAAGGGGCCGGATCGATCCGTTCGTGGATGGTCACCGTCACGCGGGCGCCGGACGTCGAGAGGACGCCTCGCGCGGCCAGCACGTCGCGCGTACCCCGGAGGCTCACCGGCAGGATCGGCAGCAGCGCCTCGAGCGCCAGGTAGAACGCGCCCTTCTTGAACGGCAAAAGCTCGCCCGACTGGCTTCGCGTCCCCTCCGGGGAGATCCAGACGTGCGTCCCGCTCGCGAGGAGCTCGCGAGCCCGGTCGAGGCTCTCGATCGCGCGCTGCCGATCGGAGCGATCGATCGCGATGAACCCCGCGGCGGCCAGGGCCCCCCCGAAGATCGGGACGCGGAAGAGCTCTTTCTTGGTGATCATCCGGACGTTGGGTCCGATGACGTGAAAGAGGACGGGGATGTCGTAGAGCGACTGGTGGTTGGACATCACCAGGTAGGTGTGGTGCGGCTCGAGGTGCTCGCGCCCGTGCACGTGGAGGTCGATCCCAGCGTTCGTCACCACGGCGCGCGACCACGACTTGAGGCGGGCGTCGCAGATGGCCTTGGTGAGGTTGCCGCCAAGGGCCTGCAGCACGGTGGGCCAGGAGATTTCGAGCGTCTCGTAGACGTTCTGCAGCGAGAGGCCAAGCGAGGCGCTCACCCCTGCGAATGCCGCGCTGCGCACTCCCCTGGGCCTTGCCATCGCCGAATCGCCTCCGTAGCATGGCCCGCCCGGGGTGGCGATTTCTCGGCACTATTCGCGCGGTTTCGATTTCTTTCAGCGCGCTTTCGCCGCCATCGGGATGGCTTCGAACGACGGCACCTCCCACATATCGGCACACAGGGGCGCACCGGCTGGCCAGCCGGCGCTGCTGCCCGGTGACTCGAGATCCCCTCGACAAGGTGATGGATGAGCGCGAAGAGCATCAAGAGCGCCCTTGGCTTGCTGCAGGATGACCCAGACAACCAGGAGGCCTGGGCGACTCTGCGGGAGGAAGTCGAGGGCCCCGATCGCATGGTCCAAGACGACCTTGCCGCGCTCCTCGAGGCCGCGCGCCGCGCCTACGAGGTGCGCCGCGAGTACGAGGCGGTCGGCCGGCTCCTGGAAATAGAGCTCGTCGTTGCCCGCGGCACCGACCGCGAAGGGCCCTTGCTCGCCGAGCGTGCGCGGGTTTTCGACGAGGAGCTCCTCGACGACGCGGGGGCTCGTGCGGCCTACGAAGCCCTCCTCGTTCTGACGCCCGACGACGAGAACGCCTCGGAGGCGCTCGAACGTGCCGCCGCCAAGCGCGCAAAGTGGCGCGATCTCTTCGATCGCTACGTGCAGGAGGCGCACAGCGGCGATCCCGGCTTCCGTAGCTCGCTGCTCGTCAGCGCGGCCGAGGTGGTCTACCGCTACGGCCGGGAGGGCGTCGGCGAAGGGCCCCTCGAGCGCGTCGTCGGCCTGCTGCGCGAGGCGCTCGCCATCGACCCGAAGAGCCGGCGCGCGGAGATGCTGCTCGAGCGTGTCCTTCGCGAAGGGGGGCGCTGGGACGAGGTGGCGCAGGCGCTCGAGCGCTTCGCCAGCGAGGCCACGGCCAAGGACGAGAAAGTCGCGGGCTGGCTGCGGTTGGCGCGGACGTTCACGACCAAGTTGAAGTCGCCCGACCGGGCGGCGGCGGCCTACGAGCGCGTCCTCGACGTCGCGCCCGGGCAGTCGGAGGCCGCGGCCTTTCTCTCGGACTACTTCACCTCGCGCGAGATGTGGGAGCACCTCATTTCGCTCTACGAGGGCCAGCTCTCGGCGGGCGCCTTCCGGAGCAAGGAGGAGGAGTTCGGCGCGACGCTGCAGGTCGCGATGGTGCACTACCGGATGCGCTCGCGCCCGGACGCGGCCGAGCCATGGTTCGAGAAGGCCCGCAAGCTCGAGCCGGCCCATCCCGGCGTGCTGGCGTTCTTCCGCGAGTGGTGCGCCGCGCGCGGCGAGACGGCCCGGCTTGCCTCGGTGCTCGGCGACGCCCAGCGAAGCATGAGCGACGGACCGGAGCGCGCGGCGCTGGTCGCGGAGGTCGCGAAGCTCGCCGAGGAAGGCGCCAACGCGCAGAAGGCCATCGAACAGTGGCGCAGCGTCCTGCGGCAAGACCCGCGCAATGGCGACGCCCGTGTGGCGCTCAAGCGCTTGTACCGGCAGACGGCCAGCTGGAACGCGCTGACGGACCTACTGCGGCAAGAGCTCGACAAGCTGGCGCAGGACGACGCCGCGGGTCGGCTCCCCGTCCTTCGCGAGATCGCGGCCGTGTACCGCGACGAGGTGAAGAGCGACTCGGCGCTCGTCACGGTGCTGACGCAGATCGTGCAGCTCGACGCGACGGATCTGCCCGCGGTCCGCGAGCTCGCCAGGGTCTACGAGTCCCTGCAGCGGTGGCGCGACTTGCTCACCATGCAGGCGCGCCAGGCGGAGCTCGAGGCGGAGCCCGGCGTGAAGGCGGAGCTTTGGCGCACCATCGCTCGCCGCTGGCTCGATCAGTTCTCGAACGTGCAAAACGCGGTGGAGAGCTACGAGAAGCTGCGCGCCGTAGATCCCCGAGACCGCGAGGCGATCGACCGGCTGCGTGAGCTCTACACCAAGCGGCGGGCGTACAAGCCGCTCTACGATCTCCTCGCCGAGGAGGCCGAAGCGGTCGGCCCGGGTCCGGTGCGGCGGGACCTCTGGATGGAGATGGCCCGGCTCTCCGCCGAGCGCCTCGACAACGGGGCGCAGGCGATCGCACTGCACAAGCGTGTCCTCGACGAGGAGCCCGGTTCGAGCGTGGCGCTCGACGCCCTCGAGAAGCAAGCCGAGCGCGACAAGGACTTCGCCACGGTGGCCGAAGTGCTCGAGCGCCGCGCAACGCTCGCCGAGGATGCGCCCTCGCGCCTGGCGATGCTGCTCAAGCTCGGCACCACGTACTCGGATCGCCTGCACGACCACGCGAAGGCCATGAGCGCGTGGCAGCGCGTTCTCGCCCTGCAGCCGGGGCACGCGAAAGCGCTGCGCGTCCTACGCGACAGCTACGTGGCGACGGGCGACTACGACGGCCTGACGGAGCTCTACGCGCAGAACAAAGACTGGGAGGGGCTGGTCGAGGTCCTGTCGAGCGCCGCCGACAAGGCCACGGATCCGGAGTCCAAGATCGACCTCAGCTTTCGTAGCGCCTGGGTCTACGTCGAGCGGCTGTCGGCACCGGAGCGCGCGTTTCGCTCGTACGAGCGGGTTCTATCGGTTCGCCCGGGCGACGCCCGCGCGGCCTTGGCGCTGGCGCCGCTGTACGAGAAGGACGAGAAGTGGGTGCGGCTCCCGGCCCTCTACGAGATCCTGCTCGCGAACGCGAGCGAGGTCGACGCGAAGCTCGCCCTGCTCGAGAAGCTCGTGCGGGTCACCGGCCATCAGCTCCAGGATCGCGCGGCCGCGTTCAAGTGGGCCCGCAAGGCCTACGAGCTCGCGCCCACGCGCGACGAGGCCGTACATGCCTTCGAGGAAGCGGCGCGCGCCGCCGGGAGCGGTGCTTCGTGGGACGGGTTCGTCGAGGCGTTGACCGTCCGCCTCGAGGCGCTGGAGGCCGCGCGGGCCGCGGCGCCCGCGCCGACCGGCAAGAAGGGCAAAAAGAAGAAGGACGCCCCCGACGCGGCCGACGCTGCGCGACGCGACGAGATCCGGTCGCTGCGCGCCAAGGTGGCCGAGGTGTACGCGCGCGAGATGGCACGCACGGACGACGCCGTGGGCGTCTACCGATCGCTCATCGAAGAGGACGAGACCGACGACGCTGCGGTGCAGACGCTCGATCGCCTCCTGCGGGAAACCGACCGCAGGGACGACCTGCGCTGGCTGTTCGATCTGCGCATCGAGCGCGCGAACACCGCGCTCAAGCTCGACCTCCTGGCCGAGTGGGCGATCCTCGAAGAAGAGGCGTTCGGAGCGCCCGAGCGTGCGATCGCTCTGTACCGGCGCGTGCTCCAGCTCGTTCCTCAGCACGGGATGGCGCTCCGGGCGCTCGCTCGGCTGCTGCGCGCCCAGGGCGATGCGGCCGGGGCCGTGGAGATCATCGCGCTCGATCGCGATCAGCGCGAAGGCGCCGAGCGCGCCGCTCGCGAGGTCGAGCTCGCGCGGCTGTACGCCGATCCGCTGCGCCGGTACGTCGACGCCCTCGACGCGTGCCGGCGCGCACTCGAGCTGTCGCCCAACGACCCAGGCGCCATCGAGGTCGTCGAGAGCCTGCTCTCCGTCGGCGAGACGCGCGCGCGCGCGGCCGCGATCCTGGAACGCGCATACGACGAGACGAACGCCGCGAAGCGCCAGGCCGAGGTGCTCGAGGTGCTCATCGCGACGACCGCCGCGCGCGAGGACCGCCTCGCGCTCTATGGGCGCCTGGGAGACGTGCACGAGTTCAAGCTCGACGATGCCGGCGGGGCCTTCGACGTCATGGCCCGGGCCACGGGAGAGTTTCCGACGGACTTGCCTCTATGGGACCGACTGACGGGCCTCGCAGCGAAGACGAATCGCGCCCAGGATCTCGTGGCCGCGATAGGCGCCGCGTTGCCGGCAGAGGGTCCGAGCGGGTTGTCCGAGCGGGTAGAGCTCGATCTCGCCGAGCGGGCGGCCACTCTGTTCGAGGAGAAGCTCGGCGACGTCGATCAGGCGCGCCCATACCTCGAGCGCATGCTCGCGCGGCAGCCGGGCAACGAGCGGGCGTTTCACCGGCTCAAGCAAATCCTGACGACGCGGGAGCAATGGGGCGAGCTCGGCGCCCTCTACGAGCGCATCGTCGACGTCACCCCGGACGCCACGCGCCGTGCGGACTTGCTCGCCGAGGTCGCGATGGTCGCCGAGGCCATCACGGGCGACCGTCCGCGGGCGATTGGCTACTACGAGCGCATTCTCGAGCTCGACCCACTCCACGAGCAGGCGATCCGCTCGCTCGATGGGCTCTACGCAGCCGAGCAGCGGTGGGACAAGCTCGCGCAGCTGCTCGAGCGACGCCGGCAGGCGAAGGTGGGCGAGGAGCGGCTCGATCTCGACGAGCGTCTCGGGACGCTGCTCTTCGAACGGCTCAACGACCCGACCGCCGCCCTCGCGTACCTCGAGCGAGTCTTGCACGAGCGGCCGAGCGCCGCCGAGGCACGGCGCCTCGTCGAGAAGATCCTCGATATCCCGGAGCTGCGCTCGCGCGCGGCGATCGTGCTCGAGGCCGTGTACGCCAACCGCGACGAGGTCACGGATCTGGTCCGCGTGCTGGAGATTCATCTCGAGTTCGCGACCGCGCCGGACGAGCGGCGCGATTTGCTCCACCGCGTCGCCGCGCTGCGCGACGAGCGGCTGCGCGACGACGTGGGTGCGCTGGACGCGTTTGCCCGGCTGCTCCCCCTCGACCCGGACGATGCCGGCGCTCGCGAGCGGACGTTGCAGATCGTGCGCCGCTTGGGCGCCTTCGAGCAGGCGGTCGGGATCCTCACGGCGACGGCCGCGGCGGCGTCCGCCCCGATGCCGCGGGCCGAGATCCTCATGGACGTCGCGAGGCTCTGCGAGAACGACGTGGGCGACGCGGCGCGCGCCGAGCGCGTGTACCGCGACGTCCTGCAGCTCGCCCCAGACGATCGAAACATTGCGTTGCCGGCGTGCCGGGCGCTCGAGAAGATCTACGCGCGCGGCGACAGCCGGCAGCTCTGCGAGATGCTGGCTGTCCAGGTCCGGCTGGAGGACAACGCCGAGGCGCGCCGGGAGCTGCTCGGCCGGCTCGGCGAGCTTCGCGAGACCGTTCTCGACGACCCGCGCGGGGCGACGGAGGCTTGGCGCTCGCGCCTCGACGACGATCCGAGCGATGCGCTGGCCCTCGCCTCCCTGGACCGGCTCTACGAGAGGACGCAGAGGTTCCCGGAGCTCGTCGAGGTGCTGCGCTCGCGCGAGCGGCAGACCGACGACCCCGGCGCCCGACGCACTCTCCTTGTGCGTATCGCGACGACGCTGGCGGACAAGCTTACCGACGTGGACGGCGCGATCGTCGCCTTCCGCGCCGTGGTCGACGAGTTCGGGGCCGACCGCGCGTCGCTCGGGTCTCTGGTGATGCTCTACGAGCTCGCCGGTCGGTGGCCCGACATGGTCGAGACCCTCGAGGCCGATCTCGCGCTCGCGGACACGCCGGCCGACAAGCTCGCCCTTCTCGCGCGGATTGGCGATGCCCGCAGGGCCAAGCTGTCGGACGTCTCCGGCGCCATCGAAGCCTACCGCCAGGCCCTCGCCATCGATGCGTCGCACGAGCCCAGTCGACGCGCCCTCGAGACGCTCCTCGAAGATCCCGCCGGGCGGCGGGACGCGGCGGCGATCCTGCGCCCGCTCTACGAGGCGGACGGCCTGCACGAGAGCCTCCTCCGCGTCCTCGAGATCGAGGTCGAACACGCCGACTCGACGGGCGACCGCCTCGCAATCATCGCCCAGGCGGTTCGCGTCGCCGAAGGCCCGCTGGCCGACGCGCCTCGTGCGTTCGAGTACGCTTCGCGGGGGCTGCGTGAGGCGGTCGCCGATCCGGAGTTGCCGGAGTGGCTCGAACGCGTCGAACGGCTCACCTCCGTCACCGGCCGCCACGCGGACCTCGTGGCCCTCCTGCGCTCGGTGGTTCGCGACATCGTCGACTCCGAACGCGAGCTCGCGGTGACCCTGCGCATCGCGGAGGTGGCGCGTTCGCCGCTGGCCGATGTCGCGCTCGCGCGCGAGTACTACGTCCGCGCGCTCGAGCTTCGCGCCGACGACCGGCGGGCGCTGACGGCGCTCGAATCGCTCTACGAAGAGACGGGGGACTTCCGCGCGCTGCTCGACATCGTCAAGCGGCGCGCAGAGGCGGCGGACTCGGACGCAGAGCGCAAGCAGCTCCTCTTCAAGGAGGCTCGGCTCTGCGACGAGAAGCTGTCCGACCCGGCGGCTGCCGTCGCCGTGTACGAGCAGATCCTCGAGGAGGGCCTGGACCCCGACGCCGTTCGCGCCCTCGAGCGCCTGTACGCCCAGGCGGAGCGGTGGTCCGACATGGTGACGCTCCACGAGCGTCAGATCGCCGCTCCCGGCATCTCCAACGAGCGCAAGGCGGCCCTGCATCATGCCCTGGGCATGGTGCTGGAGAAGCACGTCGGCGACGTGGATCGCGCGTTCGACGAGTACGAGGCGGCGCTGGCGATCGACGCGAGGCACCCGCAGTCGGTGGCCTCCCTCGAGGTCCTCATGGGGCAACGCGACCACGCTGCTCGCGCGGCGGCGATGCTCGAGCCCGTGTACTTGGCGAGGCTCGACTGGCGACGCGTCATGGCGACGCTCGACGCGCGCCTCGGCGTCAGCCAGGACCCGGACGAGCGGCGTCAGCTCTTGCGGCGGCTGTCGAAGCTGCACGAGGAGCAGGCCGAGGACTACCGTGCGGCCCTCGACACGACCGCCCTCCTGCTCGCCGAGGACCCGACCGACGAAACGACCTGGGCCGAGCTCGAGCGACTCAGCCGCGTCGCGAACGCGCCGAGCCGACTGGCCGAGGTGCTTTCCACGGAGCTCGAGAAGATCACGACGGACGGCCCGGAGACGGCGCGGCTGGCGAAACGCACCGGCGAGCTGTTCGAGAACCTGAAGGACGTCGAGCGGGCCCTGAGGTACTACCACCGCGCGTACGCGTTCGATCCGCAGGCCAGAGACGGCAGCTTCGAGGCGATCGATCGGCTCCTGCGCGAGACCGGGCGCCCCGACGAACGCGTCCGGTTGTACCGCGACGCGCTGGAGTTCAAAGACGACCCGAACGAGCGTCTCGGGGCCCTTCACACGATCGCGGCAATCCAGGAGTCGGAGCTGCGAGACGACGCCGGCGCCGTCGAAACGTACCGCGCGGCGCTCGAGGTCGACGAGTCGGATCCGCACGCCCTCGAGGCGCTCTCTCGCCTTTACGCCCGCGGCGAGCGCTGGCGCGACCTGGCCGATCTCACCCGCCGGCGCGCCGAGCAGAGCGCGCTCCCCGAGGACGAGGCCACCTTCCGGATGGCGCTCGCGAACCTCCTCATTCACAAGCTCGGCGAGGTGACGGCCGGCATCGACGAGCTGCAGAGCGTGGTCGAGCTCTCGCCGACCTCCGGGCGCACGCCCGGGGCCGAAGCCGTCGTGGCGCTCGAGGGGCTGCGACGTTCGCCGGAGAACAAAGCCCGCATCGTCGACATCCTGCGGCCGATCTACGAAGCCGCCGACGATTGGCGCAATCTGGTCGCCGTCAACGAGGACCGTCTGATCCTGGCCGTGGACGACGGCGAGCGAGTGTCGATCCTGCGCGAGACCGCCTCCCTTTGGGAGCAGCGGGGTGGAGACCGCCGGCGCGCGTTCGACGCCATCCAGCAAGCGTGGATCCTCGATCCCGAGGACGGCGAGTCTCGCGCCGAGCTGGATCGACTCGCCGGCCTGACGTCGCGGTGGGACGACCTGGCGGCGGCATACGAGGCGGCGATCGCCAAGAGCGACGGGCTGACCAAGCGCGAGATCCTCTCGGCGTTGGCCCAGCTGCACGACAAGAAACGCGACGACCCGAGACGGGCCCTCGACGCATGGGATCGACTCTTCTCGCTCGACGAGACGGACCTCGAGCCGCTCGCGGAGATGGATGCTCTGGCCACGCTGCTCAGCGACTGGACCTCGCTCGTGCGCGTGCTCACCAAAAAGGCGGAGCTCGTCCCGGACGACGAGACGCGGGCGAGCACGTGGCGCCGCATCGGCGAGGCGCGCAGGGACATGCTGGACGACGTCCCGGCGGCGATCGACGCCTACGAACGCGCCCTCGAGCTCGAGTCCGACAGCACGTTCACGATCGACTGCTTGATCGCGCTCTACGAACAGAAGAACGAGGCGGAGCGGCTCGTCGACCTCTATCGACGGCGCGTCGAGCTCTGCGGCGACGACGACTCCTCGCTCAAGTTCCAGCTCCTGGTCGACGCGGCGACGCGCTACGAGAACGACCTCTCCAACCGGCGGGAGGCCATCGATTGCCTCACGCAGGCCCTCACCGCCGCGGACGCGGACGCGGATCTGCGCGAGAAGCGGGTCGAGGTCCTGCGCCGGCTGGATGGCCTCTACACGCGCGAGCGCTTGTGGACGGAGCTGCTCGAGAACTTGAAGCTCCAGGTGGAGGCGGCGCCGGACGAGGGCGCCAAACGCACGCTGAAGAAGCGGATTGCCGCCCTCTACGGCGTGCAGCTGCAAGACGCGCAGGCGGCCCTCGAGACCTACCGCGGCGTGCTCGATGCGGGGTTCGACGAGGAGTCCGTGGCCGCCATCCGCAGCATCGGCGAGTCGCGCGACGAGCTGCGTGGCGACGCCGCCGACGCGCTCGAGCCCGTGTTGCGGAGCGCGGGCCGCTTCACCGACCTCGCCGCGGTCCTCGAGCTTCGGCTCCGGGTACAGACGGAGCCGGCCGAACGCGCGCGTACCCTCCGGACGCTCGGAGAGGTCGCGGAATCTTCGCTCGGTGATCTGACGCGCGCGCAAGACGCGCTCATCCGCGCATTGGCGGAGGAGCCTCAAGACCCGTCGCTCCACGAGGGCGTCGAGCGCCTCGCCGACCGCCTCGGGACGGAGGGCTGGAGCCGGTACGCGGCGGCCCTCGAGGAGCGGGCGGGGGGGATCTTCGACGCGAACGTCGCCGCCGATCTGTACGTTCGCCTCGGGCGCGTGAGCGAGGAGAAGGTCGGCGACGTGCCCCGCTCAGCCAAGGCGTACGTCGCTGCGCTGGAGCGGATGGGCGACGACGCGGCGGTCCTGCGCGCACTCGATCCGCTATTCGTCCGGCTCGGCGACACCAAGGGACTGGCCGACGTGCTCGAGCGGCGCATCGCGGTCGAGACCGAAGCCGCGGTACAAGCGGACTTGCTCCACCGCCTCGCGATGCAGCAGATCGATGCCGGCGAGCGGGGGCGGGCCCTCGGCACCTTGCGGCAGGCCCTCGAGCGGGTGCCGGACCACGCGGCAAGTCGCGATGCCCTCGAGAAGCTACTCGACGATAGCGCGCTCTTCGACGAGGCATTCGAGGCCCTCGAGTTCGTGCACCGTACGCTCGGGCACACCGAGGACCTTGCCGCGCTGTACACGCGGCGCGTGGCGCGCGCGCACACGACGGCCGACCGCAACCGGGCGCGGCTCGATCTCGCGAGGATCCTGGAGGAGACCGTCGGCGACCGATCGCGCGCGCAGCGGGCGGTGGAGGACGCGATCTCCGAGGATCCGTCGGACGACGATGCCCTCGCGGAGCTCGAACGTCTCGCGGGCGAGAATGGCGCGTGGCGCGAAGCCGCCGAGAAGCTGTCGGAGGCGCTCGACCGCGTGAAGGACCTGCCCGCAGTGACGAGGATGGAGCTCTACGTCCGCCTGGCGACTTGGAGCAGCGGAAGGCTCGACGACGCCGGGCGCGCGGAGAGCGCGTACTTGAAGGCGCTCGCCATCGAGCCGGAGAACGTGGACATCATCCGCGCTCTCGAAGACTTGCTCCGACGGCCCGGTCGCGAGCGCGACCTCGTGGAGATGCTGCGTCGGCGGGCTCGCCTCGAGACGGACCGGTCGACGAAGGAGGACCTCCTGCGCGAGGCCAAGGCTCTCGCCGAGGGCCCCGTCGGTGACCGCGCCCTCGCGGAGGCTGTTCTGCGCGACCTCCTCGCCGAGGACGAGGCGAATCTCTGGGCTCTGCAAGAGCTGACGAACGTCCGGGCCGCGGCGGGGGACGACGCCGAAGTCGTCAAGCTGCTCCTGCAGCGGTCCGAACTGGCGGTGGACGGGGCGGAGGCCCTGCGGCTGAAGCACGAAGCCGCACGCACGCTGGTCGACCGGGTCCACGACGCCGGTCGCGCCATGACGCTCTACGAAGAGATCCTGGACGCGGAGCCGACCGACGAGCCGGCGGCGACCGCGCTGCGCGCGCTGTACGAGCAAGCGGGCCGCGATCGCGATCTTGCGCGGCTCCTGACGCGCCTCATCGACGTCGCCACGGGCCAGAAGGAGAGGGCCGACCTTCGCGTGGAGCTCGCGCGGCTGCAGGCCGATCGGTTCCACGCGCCGGACGACGCCATCGAGACGTTGCGGGCGATCCTCGACGAGGAGCCGGCGCACGGCGACGCCGTCCTTCGCCTGTCGCAGCTCTACGAGCAGACGGCGCGCAACGACGAGCTGGCGGAGCTCATGAAATCGCAGCTCGACGTGGCGCGCGAGCATCGGGACGTCGCCGCCGAGCTGCGGTTGCTGGTGCGTCTGGGGGACGTGCAGGAGAACCGGCTCGCGGACGCGACGGCGGCCCAGGACACGTACGAGCAGGTACTCGTGCTCGACCCGAGCCACCGGGGTGCGCTCGAGGCGATTACGCGCATCGCCGAGAAGCGCGAGGACTGGGATCGTGCGGCAGGGGCGCTCGCGAAAATCGTCGACGCGGCGAGCGACGCCGAAGGAGTCGAGTGGGCGCTCCGCCTGGCCGCCGCCCGCGAGAAGGCCGGCGACGCCGAGGGGGCCGAGGAGGCCCTGCAACGAGGCCTTCGGTTCGAGCCCGGCAACGTCGGCTTGCGCAACATGCTGCGCCAGCGCTGGGAGAAGTCGCAAAAATGGGCGGAGCTCGCGGCGTTGCTCGTGAGCGACGCGGACCTCGTCGCTGCGGCGAATCCTGGTGCGGTCGCCGCCCAGGTGGAGGCATCCAAGAACGCCCTGCCCCCGATGCGGCGCAGCATGGCCAGCATCCCGCCGGGCGGGTCGCTCCCGCCCCCCCCAGTGGTCCCGGCGCCGATCGCCGAGCAGGTCAAGCTCCTGCGGACAGCGGCGGACATTCACCTCAACAAGCGCGGCAGCCCATCGGACGCCATTCCGGTCCTCGAGCGCGCCGCGGCGCTCACGCCGCTGGATCGAGAGCTGCTTCTGGCCCTCGGGGACGCGTACAAGGCGGCCGGTCGGGGCCAGGAGTCCGCGCAGGTCCTGGAGAGGGTGATCGCCTCGTTCGGCAACCGACGCACCAAGGAGCTTGCGACGTACCACCACCGCCTTGCGGGTGCCCTCACGCAGCTCGGTCAGAAGGACGTCGCGCTCGCGCAGCTCGACATGGCGTTCAAGATCGATCCCGGCTCGGTGAGCGTCTTGAAGGACCTGGGCGTCCTGGCGTTCGAGACGAACGACCTCGATCGCGCGCAGAAGACGTTCCGCGCGCTGCTCCTGCAGCGTCTCGACGGCGCGGCGGGGATCTCCAAAGGAGAGGTGTTCTTTTACCTCGGGGAGATCAGCGTGAAGCAGGGAGACAAGGCCAAGGCCGTGCAGATGTTCGAGCGCGCGATCGAGAACGATCCGGCGCTCGCATCGGCGCGCTCGAAGCTCGCGGAGCTCAAGGGGTGATCGCACGTCGCCGGGGCGCCGCGGAGTGGCCGCGGCGCTGGCTCGGGCTGATCCTCGGCCTTATCGCGCGGGTATGGCTCGCGACGCTGCGGGTTCGGGTGCGCGTCGATCCCGCCCTCGAAGTCGCGGGCGATCGACCCTGGGTGCTCGCGTTCTTCCACGGCTCGCAGTGGCCTCTGCTCGCTTGGCGCCGCCGGCGCCGCACGGTGGTGCTGGTCAGCCTGTCGCGCGACGGCGCGATGCAAGCGCGGGCCCTGCAGGTGCAGGGATTCCGCGTGGTGCGGGGGTCGTCGTCGCGCGGCGGCGCCGGCGGGCTCGCGGCGGTCGTGCATGCGATGCGGCAGGACGGGGCCGACGCGGCGTTCGCCGTGGACGGGCCGCGTGGACCGCGGGGCGTCGTGAAGGGAGGCGCGATCGTGGCTGCCAGGGCGTCCGGCGGCGTCGTCGTGCCGATCGCGAGCGCGGTCCGTAGCGGCGTAGTCTTGCGGAGCACGTGGGACAGGTTCGCCATTGCCTGGCCGTTCACGTGCGTCGACGTTGCGCTCGGCGGCCCGATCGACCCCGGCGCGATCGACGCCGTTTCCCAGGTGCAGGGCGCTCTGGTGCGGTTGACGCTGCAGCTCGGGGCGTGAGAAGCGCTTCGCTCAGGGCGACACCGCGCCCACCGCCGGTGCGATGGCAATCGCGTCGACCTCCACCTGCGCCCCGCGCGGCAGCGCCGCCACCTGCACGGTGGCCCGGGCCGGGTACGGCGGCTCGAAGTGTCGCGCATAGACCTCGTTGACCGCGCCGAAGTGGGCGAGGTCCACCAGGTAAATGGTGGTCTTCACGACGTCACGGAACCCGCACCCCGAAGCGGCGAGAATCGCGGCCAAGCTGAGCATGACCCTTTCGGCCTGTTCGGCGATGCCGCCAGGGACGAGCTGTCCGCTCGCCGGGTCGAGCGGGATTTGGCCGCTCACGAAGATGGCGTCGCCCGCGCGCACCGCCTGAGAGTATGGGCCGATCGCCGTCGGAGCGTCTGGTGTGCTCACGGAGACCTTGGGGCGTGCAGGGCTGGTCATCGTGTAAAGCCTCCAGATCCGTCAGAGCGCACGCCGGCCGGTCAGGGCACGTCCCATGGTGATGGGATCGGCGAACTCGAGGTCGCCCCCATGCGGTACGCCGCTCGCGATGCGCGTGATCGACACGTTCAGGTGCGCGAGCTCGCGCTTCAGCAGGAGCGCGGTCGCTTCGCCGTCGACGCTCGGCGGCGTCGCGACGATGATCTCTTCGACCGCGTCGTGGCGGATGCGCGCCACCAGCTCGCGCAACGGTAAGTCTTCCGGCCCAATTCCCTCGAGAGGCGAGAGGAGTCGTCCGAGGACGAAGTAGCGCCCGCGCATCGCGCCGGCCCGTTCGATCGCGATGAGGTCGTGCACGCGGGCGACGACGCAAAGTACCTTCGCGTCCCGCTTGGAGTCGCTGCAGACGTCGCACACCGCGCGACCGTCGCGAATCTCTGCGACGTTGCCGCACCGCTCGCAAGGCCCGAGCTCGTCGCGCAGCGAAGCGAGCTCCGCGCCGAGCGATCGGGCGAGCGATTCGTCGGCCGTGAGCAGCCACAGGACGTAGCGCTGCGCAGTCTTCTCCCCGACGCCCGGCAGGTGGGAGAGCAGCTTGACCACGCGGCGGATCTTGGGGGTCACGGGCGGGATTCGCGGCGGCTCTGCGCCTCAGACCATCCCGGGGATCTTGACCCCGCCGGTCACCTTCTCGAGCTCGCTCTCCATCTGCTTGTCGGCCTGTTCGATCCCCTGGTTGATGGCGGCGCACACGCCGTCGAGCACGAAGTCCGCGTCGTCGCCGAGCAGGGCCTGCTTGTCGACGTCGATGCGCTTGACGCTGCGCCCGAGGGTGAGCACCACCTTCACCTTGCCGCCGAGGGCTTCGACCGTGATCTCGCGGTCTTTCAGGGCGTTCTTCGCCTCGTCGATCCGCCGTTGCATGCGCGCCGCCTGGCGCATCAGCTCGTTCATTCCGCCGCGGAATTGCATGGGTCCCTTTTTTGTAGCCTATCCGTCGCTGGCGGGAAGCTTTACGTCCCGCACTTGCGCGCCGAAGACGCGGATGACCTCTTTCACCACGGGGTGGTCCTGGACGGCCGCGCGGGCCTTCGCCGTCTCGGCGGCCCGGCGCTCGGACTCGATCGCCGCGACCGTCTTGGCCCCGGGCGCGGGTTTCGCCGAGAGGTCGAGGACGACCTCCGTCGGGGCGCCGAAGTGCGCGCGCGCGGCCCGCGTGAGCGCCTCGAGCGTCTCGGGTTCGCTCGCGCGAGCCGCGACGAAGGCCGCGGTGGGATCGAACCCGATGACGATGCGCGACGCGGCGACCTCGAAAGGCACCGCGTGATCGAAGACCGAGGCGAGTGGGGCCCGCTCGGCGCGCAGGCGCTCGACGACCGCCCGCCAGGCGACCATATCGGGGGGGGCGGCGGGGTTGGCGGGCAGCGCCGGCGTCGGTACGACGGCCGCCACCGGCCGGGAGCGGGGTGGTTCGGCAAGCGCGAGCGAGCCGTGGGTTCGCGTCGCGCCGTGCTCGCCGCCGGGAGAGGGGAGAGAGGACGCCACCGACGTGTGCACGTTGCTGGCCGCTGCGTGCGGTCCCCGTCCTCCGCCCCCGCCGCCCCCTCGCGGCGGCGCCGGGGCGGGCGGTGGAGCGCCGCCGAGGCGCCGCTCGAGATCGCCGACGCGGGCCAGCAGATCGTCCAACGGCAGAAGCGGCGGCCGGCGCGCGAGCCGCACGAGCGCCATTTCGAGCGCCGTGCGCGGCTGACCGCTGCGGACCACGTCATCGTAGGCGCGGGAGAACCCCTGAAACAGGCGAGACAGGTCGTCGACCTCCGCGCGCCCCGCCTGCGCGACGACGTCCGCGACTTCCTCGTCGGCGAGATCCAGGAGCTCCTTCAGCGATGGCCCCGCGCCGCCGCTGCTCGCCGTCGCGCACACCTTCGCGACCACCAGGTTCCTCAGGTGCGCGAGGATGTCCTTGGCGACATGAGGCAGATCGAACCCCTGCTGCGCGAGCCGGTCGACCACGCCGACGCATGCGGCCGCGTCGCCGCCGACGAGGGCGGTGCCGAGCTCGTGGAGGATCTTGCGGTCGGCCACGCCGAGGACGCGCGTCACGTCGGCTACGTCGAGCTTGTTGCCGCTGAATGCGATGACCTGGTCGAGCAGGCTCATGGCGTCGCGCATCGACCCGGCGGCCTCGCGCGCGAGCACCTGGACGGCCGCGGCGTCGGCCACGATGCTCTCCAGGGCAAGGACCTGCTCGAGCCGTTTCGCGATCGTCTGGGTTCCGATCAGCTTGAAGTCGTAGCGCTGGCACCGCGAGAGGATCGTGACCGGGACCTTGTGCACCTCGGTTGTCGCGAAGATGAACTTCACGTGCGGAGGCGGCTCCTCGAGGGTCTTCAAGAACGCGTTCCACGCCGCGTTCGACAGCATGTGGACCTCATCCACCACGTAGACCTTGAACCGGTCGCGCGCCGGCCGAAAGCTCATGCCCTCTTGCAGGCGCCGCACCTCGTCGACGCCGTTGTAGCTGGCGCCGTCGATCTCCTGAACGTCGAGGTCTTGACCCGCCGTTATCTCAAGGCACGGCGCGCACGCGTTGCACGGCGTAGCCGTGGGACCGGCCTGCTTGCCATCGGGCCCGACGCAGTTGAGGCACTTGGCGAGCAGTCGGGCGCTCGTCGTCTTGCCGACGCCGCGAACCCCCGTGAAGAGGAACGCGTGCGCGACGCGCCCCGAGGCGATGGCGTTGGCGAGCGTCCGCGCGACGTGATCCTGGCCGACCAGGTCCTCGAACGTCTGCGGGCGATACTTCCGTGCAAGAACGAGGTAGCTGCTCACGGCTATCGCACCGCTCTTACAGCGCGCGACGGCTGCGGGCAACGGCCGCCGCCTGCCGCTCCCCGGCCTGCGCCATCCGATGGATCCGGGGCCGCGGCAGAGCCCGCGGACCTCAGCCCTTGAGCTCCTTCAGTAGCTCCGGGACCGCGACGAAGAGGTCTTGCACGAGCCCGTAGTCGGCGATCTGGAAGATCGGCGCCTCCGGGTCCTTGTTGATCGCCACGATCACTTTCGAGCCCTTCATCCCGGCGATGTGCTGGATCGCCCCCGAGATGCCGACAGCGACGTAGAGCTGAGGAGCTACCGTGCGGCCCGTCTGACCGACCTGCAGTTCGGGAGGCGCATAGCCTGCGTCGCACGCGGCCCGGCTTGCCCCGAGCGCTGCGCCGAGCGCGTCGGCGAGCGGCTCGAGGACCTGCTTGAACTGCTCTTTGAGCGACCGGCCGCCCGAGACGACGACGCGCGCTTCGCCCAAGTCTGGGCGCTCGCTCTTGCCGACCTCGAGCTTGACGAACTGCACTCGAGCCGCCGCGGCGTCGTCCGGAGCGCGGGGCACCGCCTCGATGGGGCTGGCGCCACCAGACGGCTCGGCTGCGGGAAACTCTGTCTGGCGCACGCTGACGACGTGCACCGGCGTGGCGATCTCCAGCCAGGAGAAGGCATTGCCTGCGTACGTGGGGCGCCGGTACCGGCGGGCGCCGCCCTCGACCTTCACGAGGTTGATGTCCGGTGCGTACCCGGCGCCGAGCTTGGCCGCGACGCGGGGCGCGAGATCCTTGCCGAAGGTGCTCGCGGGCAGGACGACGGTGTCCCATCCGCCATCCTTGGCGATTTTGGCGACCGTCGGCGCGACGCGCTCGCACACGTAGTCCTTGAACGAGGGGTCGTCGACCGTCAGCACCTTCTGGGCCCCGAAGGCCACGAGGTCTTTGGCCGCCTCGCTCGCGCCGGCGCCGAGAGAGAGGACGGCGAACGGCGCGCCAACCTGCTTTGCGAACGCAATCGCGCTGAACGTCGACTTGCGAACCTTGCCTTCGGAGAGCTCCGCTACGACCAACGTGCCGGCCATCACACCACCTTCGCTTCCGTCTTGAGCTTCGCCACCAGCTCTTTCACGTCTTTCACCTTCACGCCGGCCGCGCGCTTGGGGGGCAACTCGGCGGCTCCGTACTTGACCTTGAGCGTCGCGTCGGCCGCGACGTCGGCGAGCTTGAGCTCGGCGAGCGGCTTTTTCTTGGCCGCCATGATCGCCATCAGCGCCGCGAAGCGAACGCCCTCGGGATATGCGTGGGTCGCCGGGGTGGGCTTCGACTGGACGCTCTTGGGCTTGACGATCTTGTCTAGCACCGTCACGACGGCCGGAAGGGTCACGCGCACCTGCGCCGTCGCGCCCTCGATCTCGCGGCCGACGAGCAGGGCCTTGTCGTCCTCGCTCTGGATGTGGCCTACGAAAGTGGCCTGGGGCCACCCGAGGTACTCGGCGAGCATCTGCCCGACCTCGTTCGACTCGCTCTCGGCCTGCTGATAGCCGAGCAGCACGAGATCCGGCTTCTCCTTCTCGACTATGCCTTTGAGGCCTCGAGCGACCAGGTCGCCGTCGAGCGCGTCGTCGGTCGCGTCGACCCGGATGGCCCGATCGGCGCCCGTCCCGAGCATCGCGCGGAGCATCTGTTCGGCGTCCTTGGGCGCGAACGTGACCACGACGACCTCGCCGAGGCGGGCCTTCGTGTTGGTGCCGTTCTCGGTGAGGCGCAGCGCCGTCTCGAGCGCGTAGTCGTCGTAGGGGCTCGGCTTCGGCTCGAGGCCGGTCGTGTCGACCTTGCCCTGGGCCGAGAGCTTGATCTTGTTCAAATTGTCCGGGTCGGCGACCCGCTTGACCGCAACGAGGATCTTCACCGCGTCTCCTCCGGTGGTGAACGGCGATTCAACTTGCGAGTCGATAGAAGGAGCCCGGCCGCCTGTCAACCGGTACGCGAGCGGGGGAGCGTCGATCGTGTAAGTTGACGGCGAATGCAGATTGCGACCGACTACCTGGTCATCGGCAGCGGCGTGGCGGGGCTGTCCTTCGCCCGCGAAGCGGCGCGCAACGGCGACGTGCTCATCGTGACGAAGCGGAGCGCGGACGAGTCCAACACGAAATACGCCCAGGGTGGGATCGCGGCGGTGCTGGGCGCCGCCGACTCGTTCGACGCTCACGTGGCGGACACGCTGCGCGCGGGCGCGGGCCTTTGCCATGAGCGCGCTGTGGAGGTCGCCGTCACCGAGGGCCCGTCGCGCATCAAGATGCTGCAAGAGGTGGGCGCCAGGTTCGACCGGACCCCGGGCGCGACGGACGACGCGGACCTGGATTTGCACATGGAGGGCGGTCACAGCGCGCGCCGGGTGGCGCACAGCGCCGACATGACCGGGCGCGAGGTCGAGCGGGCGCTATTGGAGGCCGTCCAGGGGTCGGCGCGCGTACGGCTCCTCGAGGGACATACGGCGATCGACCTCATCACCCTCGCCAAGTACGGCGGGCCCGAGGTGTGCGTCGGCGCCTATGTGCTCGACGACGTGACGGGCCGCGTCACGACGATCCTCGCGCGAGCGGTCGTGCTCGCGACCGGCGGGGCGGGCAAGGTTTACCTCTACACGACGAACCCCGACGTGGCGACCGGCGACGGCGTCGCGATGGCCTACCGCGCCGGGGCCGAAGTCGCGAACATGGAATTTTACCAGTTTCACCCCACCTGCCTCTATCACCCGCAGGCGCGCCGCTTTCTCATCACCGAGGCGATGCGCGGGGAGGGGGCCGTCCTTCGCCGCTTCGACGGGAGTGCGTTCATGAAGGACCACGACCCGCGAGGCGATCTCGCACCGCGCGACGTCGTCGCCCGCGCCATCGACTTCGAAATGAAGAAGACGGGGGCCGAGCATGTGTGGCTCGACATCACGGACAAGAAGCCGGCCTTCGTGAGGGAGCGCTTCCCCAACATCGTCGAGGAGTGCGCGCGGTGGGGGTTCGATATCACGTCGCAGCCGATCCCCGTCGTGCCGGCGGCGCACTTCATGTGCGGCGGGATCACGACGAACCTCGAGGGACGGACGACCATCCCGGGGCTATGGGCGATCGGCGAGTGCGCCTGCACCGGCCTTCATGGCGCCAATCGCCTGGCGTCGAACTCGCTCCTCGAGGGGCTCGTCTTCGGCCACCGCGCCGCCGAAGCGCTCGCGACGTCGCTCGACAGGAGCCGCCCCTGGCCCGAGGTGCCAGGCTGGGAGGTCGGCGGCGCCGTGCCGAGCGAAGAGGCGGTGGTCATCACCCACAACTGGGACGAGCTGCGGCGGCTCATGTGGAACTACGTCGGCATCGTGCGATCGGACACGCGCCTGCGGAGGGCTGCACGCCGCATCGACCTCTTGAACGAGGAGATCGACGCCTACTACTGGAAGTACTTCGTCACGCGCGACTTGCTCGAGCTCCGCAACATCGCGACCGTGGCCAGGCTGATCGTCGAGTGCGCGGCCGGCCGGCGGGAGAGCCGGGGCCTTCACTTCACCATCGATCACGCCGGCGTCGACCCCAAGTTCGCGCGCGACACGGTGGCCAAGCGCGGCGTCCCCGCACACCTCCGAGGGCCGTGAACGTCGCCGGGCGCCGTCTCCGATGGCGGCGCGCTAGCCTGTAGTCCGAAGGCCGACAGTCCGGGCGGACAGGCCCTAGACGACGGCGTTGGAGCTGAAGAGCGGCTCGATGAGCGCGAACCGCACGGTGGCCGACAGGCGGTACCGCGTCCTGCCGTGCTCTCCCGCGTCGCGGACTCGCTCGATCGCCGTGGCGTCGCCCAGCAAATCTCGCACGCGCGAGATGAGGACGCGGACGCGATGCTCGGCGTCTGCGCTCTCGGGGCCGGGACCCCCGGCGGCGCGCAAGATCTCGTCGGCGCTCAGACCCTCGCGCGCCCTCCGCAAAAGCTGTACGACGAGCGGTTCGAGCGCCCGGCGTCGCTCGAGCGAGACCTCGCGATCGTGCACCCGTAGCGCGTGGGTGAGGGTATCGACGACGAGCGTGGCGCCCTCGGTCGCCTTCGCGACATCGGCCAGCGGCACGCGGGTGACCTTGAGCGGTGTGGTCACGTAGATGAGCGTCTCGCCTTCGGTCGGCTCGGGGATCGCGTCCATCTCGGTCGACGAGGGGCGGCCCGGCATCATGGCGATCAGGTGCGCGCTGGAGAGCCGTCCCGACGGCGGTGCCGTAGAAACCACCTCGGCGTTATAGGCCTCGACCAGCGCGATGGCCTGCTCCGCGTATCGAACCACCCGGCTGTCGCCGCTCTCGAGCGCCAGCTGCCAGAGCGCCAGCGAGGCTTCTCGGTCGGGGAATACCCAGCCGTGCCTGTCACCCGAGAGGGCCGCCCGCTCCACGGCCATCCGGGCGGCGCGCTCGTCGCCCATGGCGAGGGCACAGCGCCCGACGACCAGGTTCAAGGAGCCCGTCACGAAGGCGTCGGGCAGCTTGAGCACGTGAATCATGGCCTGCTCGAGCGCCTCGCGAGGCTCTCCACAGGCTTCCAGCGTGCGTGCACGGGTGGCGACCAAGTCTTGGTCGTCGACCGCATCGACCACGGTGAGTTCGGCCCTCAGCTTCTCGGCCTTGGCGAGCCAGAGTTTGGCCGCCGGCGTGCGCCCGAGCATCGCAAGCGCCCACGCGCGGTGGACGCCGAGCTGGTAGCGGAGCATCGGGTGATCGATCTCTCCGAGCACCACGAGCGCCTCGTCGATGGCCTGCAACGCCGCGAGGGCCCGGTCGGCGGCGATCTCGACGATCGCGAGCACGTCGTGCGCATCGGCGTGCCGCCAGCCCGCCCCGAGCTCGTGGGCGACGTCGATCGCTTGCGTCGCGTGGTGCCGTCCCTCGTCGAACCGGCCGATGCTCCCGAGCGCGATGGCGAGGTTGCCGTGGGCGCTCATGGCCGCCGCCGATCGCGCCGGCGCCCGCGAAAGGGCCGCCGCGTAGTGCTTGGCGGCAGCGCGCGGGTCGGCCATGCGCATCGACAGGTGGCCGAGCGTCATCGCCACGGGGGCGCGCCACTCGCTCTCCTCGAGGCGCTCGGCGACGTGCTCGGCGAGCCGCAACGCCTGAGCGGCGTTCGGCAGGCGATCGAGCTTGAGTTCGAGCTGCGCCTGCGTGACGTGCAGATCGAGCTGCTCGCGCAGGCCGGCCCCTTTGGGAGCAGCCGCCAGCGCGCGCGCGGCGATGCGGAGCTCGGCCTCGGCGTGGTCGCTGCGGCCGTCGACCGTCGCCAGGTTGGCTCGTTCGATCGCGAGGCGGGCCACGTCGAGAGGCGTCCACGAGGACGGCGCGCTAGGGAGCGACGCGGCGAGGTCGCGAGCGCGGTCGATGCGCCCCGTCTCCCGATAAGCGCGGAGCAGGCGGACGGCCAGGGATGGATCGGACCGGTTGCGCACCGACAGGACGCTCTCGATCCACGACACGATGAACGGCGCCTGGTCGGTTGCCGCGAGCCGATCGAGCAGCTGGGCGCAGGCGACGATCGAAATGCCCTCGGCGCTGGGCAGCGACGGAGGAGGGGACGACCGGCGCGAATCGGGGATCATGCCCGACGGCGGGGGCGCGCTCCCGGACCGCGGCATCGGCGTGGCCGACGGCGGGGGAATCGTCTGCTTGCGGGTGGTGGATGGAGGCGCGCGAAATGGAGCCGCTCCGCCGGAGGCGTAGGGGCTCAAGTTCGGGGCCAGGTTGGGGGGCGGTACAAAAGCACGCCGCGCCATCGTTTGGAAATACTACCGCAAAGAACCATCCGCGTCTGCCTTTCCTCCATCTTTCTTGCCAGGTCGCAAGAAACAGCAGAAAAGGGCTCGAAAGTAGGGCGAAAGTCCCTGTAGGCACCGGCGGTCGCTCACCGGCTTCATCGCAAGTAATGCTAATCTCGCGCGTCCCAATGCCGTCAGCCGCCTGGCCCGGGCCGCCGCAGGTCGGAGCGCTCCGCGAGGATGGAACCGTGGATCCAGCCCGGGCGGAAGGCATCCCCGACGAGCTCGCGGTGGCCCTCTACGAGCAGATGGTGCTGTCGAGGGAGACGGACGCGCACCTCGTGGCATTGCAGCGGCAAGGGCGCATCACCCACCACGCGAGCGCCGCCGGCGAGGAGGCGGCCATCGTCGGCGCGGCGGCGGGCGTCCGCGACGAGGACTGGATGTTCCTTGCTTCGCGCGAGTTCGCAGCCGCCCTCTGGCGCGGGATGCCGCTCGGCGCGCTCGTTCACCATGCGCTCGGGACGGCGCGCGGTCCCGGCAGGGGCCGAGACACCTATGCACCGCCGTTCTGGAAGCCGGCGCGGGTCGTCAGCGCAAGCCCTCTTTCGGCCACCCAGATCCCGCACGCAGCCGGGGTCGCCTGGTCCGCGCGGGCCCGCCGCGAAGACGTCGCCGCGCTGGTGTTCTTCGGCGAGGGGGCGACGAGCAGCGCGGACTTCCACGCCGGGCTGAACTTCGCGGGGGTGACGCGGGCTCCGCTCATCGCCGTCTGCCGCAATAACGGCTGGGCCACCAGCCTTCCCTCGGACAGGCAGACCGCGAGCGACGGCTTCGCGGTCAAGGCGGTCGCCTACGGCGTACGCGCGGTCCGCGTGGACGGGGGGGACGTCATCGCCGTTCTCGCGGTCGTCCGCGAAGCGCGCGCCCGCGCAGCGGCGGGGGAGGGCTGCACGCTGATCGAGGCCGTCGTCCCGCCGCGCCCGGACAGCGGCGACGTGTCGTCGTCCCCGGCCGATCCGATCGCCCGCATGCGCAGGCACCTCGAAGGACGCGGTCTCTGGAGCGACGACCGCGACGCGCGGCTGCGCGACGAGGTCCACGCCGACGTGCGCCGCGCGATCGCGGAGGCCGACGCCGAGCCCAGCTCCCCTACGCCCGACTTCACCGACGACGTCTACGCGAGCCTGCCGTGGCATCTTCGCGAGCAGCGACAGGCCATGGCGCCGCGCGACCCGGCGGCGGGGGGGTAACGTGCCCGAGCGGAACATGGTGCAGGCGATCAACGACGCGCTCGCGCACGAGATGCGCCGCGACGATCGTGTCGTCGTCCTCGGCGAGGACGTCGGGCGTGTGGGGGGCGTCTTCCGCGTGACCCAGGGCCTCTGGGAAGAGTTCGGCGACGAGCGCGTCGTCGACACGCCGCTCTCGGAGGGCGGGATCGTCGGGGCGGCCATCGGCATGGCCCTCTACGGGCTCGTCCCGATCCCCGAGATCCAGTTCGCGGATTTCATCTACCCGGCCTTCGATCAGATCGTGAGCGAGCTGGCGAAGCTGCGGTGGCGGTCCGGCGGCGAGTACCCGGCGAAGGTCGTCATTCGCGCCCCCGTCGGCGGAGGCATCCGCGGCGGGCTCTATCATTCGCAGTCCCCCGAGGCGTTGTTCATCCACGTCGCGGGGCTCAAGGTCGTGTGCCCATCGAGCCCATACGACGCAAAGGGCTTGCTCCTCGCCTCGATCCGGGACCCCGATCCCGTGCTCTTCTTCGAACCCAAGCGAATCTACCGCGCGGCCAAGGGCGAGGTGCCCGACGGGGAGTACACGCTTCCACTCGGGGTGGCCGCCGTCGTCCGCCCAGGCCGCCACGTCACTGTGATTGCTTGGGGTGCCATGCTTTACGAAGCCATCGCGGCCGCCGACCAGGCGAGCCAGAGCGGGGTAGAATGCGAGGTCATCGACTTGCGGACTCTCTGGCCCGTCGATATCGAGACCATCGTGGCCAGCGTGAAGAAGACGGGCCGCGTCATCGTCGTGCACGAGGCGCCCAAGACGTGCGGCTTTGGCGCCGAGCTGGTGGCGCTCGTCAACGAGAAGGCCTTCTTCTGCCTCGAGGCCCCGCCGGCGAGGGTCTGCGGTTTCGACACGCCCTTCCCCTACGCGCTCGAGATGGAGTACCTACCGCTGGCGCGCCGAATCCTTCCGGCGATTATCGAAACAGCGGGCATCTAGGCAAGGCGAGGGACGATGGCTCGTTGGGACTTCAAGCTGCCGGATCTGGGCGAGGGCGTGGCCGAAGGGGAGATCGTCGCCTGGCTCGTCAAGGTCGGCGACGCCGTGGCCGAGGATCAGCCGATGGTGGAGGTGATGACCGACAAGGCCACCGTCACCATCGCCGCTCCGAGGGCGGGGGTCGTCCTCGAGACGCGGGGCCGCGCCGGTGACACGATCGCCGTGCACTCCGTGCTGATCGTCCTCGACCTCGACCCGGATGCGCCCGCCGCGCGCCGCGCCAACGGGACGGACAAGTACGGTGCCGGTCGCGAGGAGTCCGGCGCGATGGCCGTGGGCCACCTGCGCGAGGCGCTGCCGGGCATGCCGGGCAGGCCCTCGGCGGCCATCCCCGGTGCTTCGCCGGCTAGCGCCGCCTACTTCAACGACAAGCCGCTTGCCACACCGGCGACCCGCAAGCTCGCTCGAGATCGCGACGTCGACCTGCGCCGCGTGCCGCCCACCGGTCCCGCGTCGCGCGTGACGCGCGCCGACGTCGAGGGGTTCGAGCGAGGGCCGGCGCAGGCCGTCGGGGCTGCAACCTCCTCCGCGCCGCTCGAGCCCGAACACACGCTCGTGCGCGCGCCGACGCGAGCACCGGCGCCCACGGCAGGGGCTCCCGCCGGGAGCGGCTCGGGCTCCGCGCGTGAAGATCGCGTCCCGCTCGCGGGGCTTCGCCGCCGGATCGCCCAGAAGATGACGCAGTCGACCGCGACGGCCGCCCACTTCACCTTCGTCGAAGAGTGCGACGCCGGTGAACTCAAGGCCCTTCGCGCGCGGCTGGCCGAGCCCGCGAGCGCGATGGGCGTCAAGCTCAGCTTCTTGCCGTTCGTCGTGAAGGCGGTCGTCGCGGCCCTGAAGAAGCATCCCATCATGAACACGACGCTCGACGAAGCGAGCAACGAGATCGTGTTCCGCCACTACCACAACATCGGGATTGCCACTGCGACCGAGGGAGGGCTCATGGTGCCGGTCGTCAAGGACGCCGACCGTCGGAGCATCCTCGACATCGCGCGCGAGATCGAACGCCTGTCGGTAGAGGCGCGAGCGGGGCGCTGCAAGCTCGAAGACCTGCAGGGGTCGACCTTCACGGTAACCTCCCTCGGCGCCAAGGGTGGCCTCCTCGCGACCCCCATCATTAACTTTCCGGAGGTCGCGATCCTCGGGGTGCATCAAATCAAGTCGAAGCCGGTCGTGCGCGACGGCCAGATCGTCGTCGGGGACGTGATGCTCCTCTCGCTGTCGTTCGATCACCGCATCGTCGACGGCCACGTCGGGGCCGACTTTGCCTACGAGATCATCGGCTACCTCGAGAGGCCGGAGCGTCTGCTCCTCGAGATGGTGTGAGCGTGCGAGGTCTCTGCGTCGCGGTGCTCGTCCTGGTCGCCGTCCGGCCGACGTTGGCGCGCGCGGCCGATCCCGTCCCGACGGCGCCCGCGCCGGCCACACCGGGCGCCGATCAGATCCAGTTCGCGGCGCGCGAGCACGACCTTGGGTACCGCGCGTACACCGAGAAGCAGTTCGACGAGGCGGCCACCCACTTCGAGAACGCGTTCTTCGCTGCGCCGAACCCGGCCGAGCTGCGCAGCGCAATCCGTGCGCGTCGCGACGCGGGCCAGCTCGCGCGCGCCGCGACGCTGGCCGCGATCGGCGAGCGCCGCTTTCCAGTCGACGCCGCCACGGCCAAACTCTCCCAGGATACCATCGCGCTCGCGCGCCCGCGCGTGCAGGAGCTTCTCCTCGCGTCCGACACCGAGTACGGCGTCGCGGTCGACGAGAAGGCGGTGGGGTCGGGCCGGGTAAAGGAGGCCCGCCTCTTCGTGGATCCCGGGAGCCACGAGCTCGTCGTCAGCTGGCCCGACGACCGCAGCACCCGTGTCTCAATCGACGCGCAGCCCGGGGGCACGCGGACCATCCAGCTCGAACCGCCTCCCCCCGAGCCGCCTCCTCCGGCCCCACCGCCTCCGATCCTGCCTCCCGCGCCGCCCCCGCCCGCCGTCGCGATCGTGCCTGCCCCTCCCTCGGTGCCCGCCGAGCCGCGCCCTCCCATGCGTCCGCTGGATCCAGGGGTCTTTTACACGGGGGCCGTGCTGACCGCGGTCGGTGTGGGGGTGTCGGTGTGGTCCTGGGTCGACGCCGCAAACAACCCCGGGCGCCAAGCCGTGCGAAACGGTTGTGGAGGGCTCGGGACGAACTGTTCGCTCTATCAGCAGGGGATTGACGCCCAAAACCGGTCGTACGCGATCAGCGCGGTCACCCTAGGGGTCGGCCTCGCCACGGGGATCGTCGGGATCTTTTTCACGCGTTGGTCCGGCTCGGTGCCGTCGATCGCAACGGCAACCGCGCCAGTGAACGGTGTGAGGATCGCGCCTGTCTTGGGCCTGGAGAGCGCGGGCGTCGTGGGAGCATTCTGACGCCTGTGTAGTGGCATAATGGGGGCATGACCCGCCGGCGGGAGCCCCCATCCTGACCCACAAGCTCGTAGCTCTCGAGGGCGACGGACGCCGGCTCGATCGGTTCGAGCTCGTCGCCGAGCTCGCGACCGGCGGCATGGCCACGGTGTACCTGGGGCGGATCTCGGGCGCGGGTGGATTCCAGCGGTTTGTCGCCATCAAGCGGCTTCACCCCCACCTCGCGCGGGAGCCCGAGTTCATCCAAATGTTCCTCGACGAGGCCCGGCTCGCGGCGCGTATCCACCACCCCAACGTGGTGCCGATCCTGGAAATTGGAGCCACCGACGCCGGGTACTACCTGGTGATGGAATATGTGGAGGGAGACACCCTCGCGCGCCTCGTCACGCACCCGGGCTCGGAGAGCAAGCCGGTCCCCGTGCCTCTGGCGGGGCGGATCATCGTCGACATGCTGACGGGCTTGCACGCGGCGCACGAACTCGCCGACGACGAAGGCCATCCCCTCCAGATCGTGCACCGTGACGTCTCGCCGCAGAACGTCCTGGTGGGCGTCGACGGGAGCTCCAGGTTGAGCGACTTCGGCGTGGCCCGCGCCACGAGCAAGCTGTCGATCACCCAGAACGGTCAGCTCAAGGGCAAGCTTGCTTACATGGCGCCCGAACAAGCGCGCGGCATCAAGGACATCGATCGCCGCGCTGATGTCTTCGCCGCCGGCGTCGTCATGTGGGAGGCGCTGACCGGGCACCGTCTCTTCCGGGGCGACGGCGAAGCCGACACCTTCAACAAGGTCCTAAACGAGCCAATCCCGCGGCTCGGATCGGCGCTGTCCGCGGCGCCACCGGTCCTCGAGGCAGTCCTGGCGAAGGCGCTCAGCCGCGATCGCGAGGAGCGTTACCCCACGGCCGCCGCGTTCGCGGACGAGGTCGAACGGGCCGTGCGGGAGGTGGGTCCTGCGGCGACGCATAGAGACGTGGCCAAGTACCTGCACTCCGTCCTCGGCGTGGAGATCGCGCAGCAGCGCGACGCGGTGAGGTCGTGGCTCGCGCGGGACCCGAGCCGACCCCGCGGGCTGGGCACCCCCTCGCCCCCCGGCGTCGGGCGCGCGTCGTCCGCCGTTTCGGGGGTCACGCCGCGCGGCCAGCGGTCGGATGGGACGCCCTCGAGCGGAGGGTCGATCGTGGCCCCGGCGGTGTCGAGCGGTGGGCTTCCGCAGCTCGTCGACTCCGTCGCGGACAGGGCCGCCGATCTGCGGCCGCATCCCTCGCGCGTGTGGATCTGGACGGCCGGCCTCGTGGTGCTCCTTATTCTGGGCGGCCTGTGGGCGCGGCGGCGGATGACGAGTCCAGGCGTGGCGACCGCCGTTCGACCCGCGGTCCCTTCCGAAGGGATCGCGTCGCCCGCACCGTCGGCCCCCGCTCGGCCAGCGGCGGTGACCGCGCCCGAGGGCGTCCTACCCGTGGCGAGCGCCGGGAGCTCGGCGGCCGCAATCGAAGCAGCGCCCACCTCCTCGGCTTCCGCTTCGACGCGTCCTGCCCGCGGACTGCGACCTCCGGAGAGCTTGGGCACGGCCAAGGCGGCCGGCTCGGCGTCCAGGCCTACGGTTCCCGACGACATCGTGCGAAACCCATATCGATAGGCGATGGCGCTCGCTCGTCGAACGATCGATGCCGGTGCGGTCGGCCTGCTGCTGGCTGGGGCCTGCGCGGGGAACCAGGCGCCCGCGGCGGGCCTCGCGCTCGAGCCCCGCTTCGTCGCCGTGCACAACGCGCTGGCTGCGATGGGTCTCGCGCAGGTCGGTCCGATCCAGGAGGGCATGCTTCGCGAGGGGCAGGAGACGAGGGTAAATCTCTCGCTTCCTGCCGGCTGCGTGGCCGTGGTGGCGCTCGGGGGCGAGGGGATGCGCGATCTCGACGCGACCCTCCTCGACTCGCACGGGACGCCGCTTGCGCACGACACGACGATCGAGCCGCAGGCGGTCCTTCGCCCTTGCCTCGAAGCGTCCGACGAGTACGTCCTGCTCCTCAAGGCCGCCGCAGGCGGCGGCCCGTGGACGACGGCCACCTGGGCTGGCGGCCTGACGGGGGGCAAGGGGACGGCAGCATCCGCGCCGGAGGCCAACGGCACGTGCAGCGCGCCCATCCCCCTGACGCCCGGCTCCGTGTCCGGCTCGACCACGCGCGGCGGCCACGAGAATGCCGGCTCCTGCGGTACCAGCGACTCGCGCGAGTTGGCGTACGAGCTCGACGTCAGTAGCCGCGAGCGTGTCGGGATCGACGTGGAGGCGCGGTTCGATTCGGTCCTCTACGTCCGCAAGGACGACTGCACCGATCCGAACGCCGAGGTGGCCTGCAACGACGACTACGCGTCCGACCGCACGCGGTCGCGCGTCGATCGCGTTCTCGACCCCGGCAAGTACTTCGTGTTCGTCGACGGCTACGGGCAAGAGTCGGGCGCCTTCAAGATGAAGGTCACGCTCACCGACGTCGCGGCGATCGCCGATATGTGCGCCAAGGCCCCGCCGCTGCCCGTCGGCGTGGTGCAGACCGCCTCCACGGCAGGCCTCGCGGACGACGCGCAGGCGACGTGCGGGGGCGGCGCCGAGGGCGCCGACGCCGTATGGCGCGCGGAGGTGACGGCGCGATCGCGTGTACGCTTCGTCGAGCACTCCGACGAGGTGACGCCCGTCGTGCACGTGCGTCGCGTGTGCGCAGACGAGCAGAGCGAGGTGGCCTGCGGCGAGGCGGGGGCGAGCTCCGGCGACGCCGCAGTGACGGCGCTGATGGATCCGGGGACGTATGCCGTCTTCGCCGACGCGCACGACCGCGATTCGGTGGGGCGCTACTCACTGCTGTTCGAGACGGCCCCTGCCGCCGGCTCCGGGACGGGAGGCGACGCATGCGCTGACGCCGTCCCCATTGTCCCTGCGCCCTCCGGGTCCGTCGCCGGCGACACATTTGCCGCGCGCGACGACGTCTCGGCGAGCTGCGGCGGCGCCGGCGCGCCGGACGTCGTCTACCGCCTCGACGTCCCGCGGCAGTCCCGGCTGGCGGCGGCGCTCGACGGGGAGGAGTCCCCGCACGTCCTGGCGGCGTGGCGCCGTTGCGGAGATCGATCCACGGAGGTGGCGTGCGGCAGGTCGATCGACGAGATCGTCGCGCCGGGCAGCTACTTCATCGCGGTCGACGGGGCCTCCCCCGACGCGTTCGGCCGCTTCACGCTCAACTGGACGTTGCGCGATCTCGCCGGGCAGGCGACCGCCTGCGCGACGGCGCCCACGCTCGCGGACGGGGCGCGCGTCTCGGGCAGCACCGTCGGCGCCGGCGACAAGTTCGCTACATCGTGTTCGAGCGCCGACGCGAGCGGTCCGGACCGGGTGTTCAAGTTCGTGCTCGCGCGCCGATCCAACGTCCACCTGGCGCTCACCGCCGGGGCGTTCGACGCCGCCATCGCGCTCCGGCGCACGTGCGCCGACGCGGCGAGCACGGCGGGGGCGCCGGAGCTCGTATGTGAATCGGAGCCCGACGCCAACCATCGGTCGGTCATCGAGCGATCGCTCGAGGCGGGGTCGTACTGGGTCGTCGTCGACGGGCAGTCGGCCAACGATCAGGGGCCCTTCGCGCTCGACTTCAAGGTGCTCCCCTGATGCCGGCGGCTACGCGCAGACGACGAGCCCCTCGCGGGCCAGCACGTCGACGGCGTCCATGCCCTCGGTCAGCGGGAGGCCCATCCGGATGCAGATGATCTCGAGCGAAGACGCGCCGTCGATGAACTCGAGCATGCGCCGCGCGTCGGGCGAGAGATCGAACCATGCCAGGTCGTCGAGCGAGACCGCGAGCTTGGGAACGGACGTCTCCTGCATCGGCAGCGCTTCGACGACGATCGACGGGGTCGCGATCTCGGGCACCTCCGACGGGGTGTCCGCGTCGGGCCGCACCGTCATGCGTTCGCTCTGCTTCGCGAAGTCCTGCGGGTCGAAAGGGGGACGCACCGTCGCGCGGTCGTCCGAAGAGCCGCTGTTCGCCATCGCGTACTGGATCGAGGAAGTCCGAGAGGTTGCCACGTAGATGCCCGGCCGTAAGCTGCAACCTTCAAGATTAGCGCAATCGCCCTCGACCAAAAAGGCCTCTCGCCTTCGGCCTCGCCTTTTGGCGTGGTACGCCACCGCGAGCCGGGATTTGCCGTGGCGGCGCACGAGCGACCCGTACGCCGTCTGGCTCAGCGAGACGATGCTTCAGCAGACGCGCGTCAATACCGTCATCCCGTACTACGAGGCGTTCGTCCGCGAGTATCCCACGGTGGCCTCGCTCGCCGAGGCGCCCGAAGAGCGGGTGCTCTCGCTCTGGAGCGGGCTCGGGTACTACCGCCGCGCTCGAATGCTGCACGCGGCCGCCAAGCGGGTCGTGTCGGAGCACGGCGGGCAGCTTCCCCGTGATGTTGCCGCGCTGCGGACGCTCGAGGGAGTCGGAGCGTACACCGCGGGCGCCGTCGCCAGCATCGCGTTCAAGCGGCGCGCGGCGGTGGTGGACGGCAACGTCGCGCGCGTCCTCGCGAGGCTCTTTGCGATCGAGGAGGACGTCAAGACGTCTCTGGGGGCGGCGCGGCTATGGAGCCTCGCCAACGCTCTCGTACCGGACGGCGACGAGGACCCGGGCGATTGGAACCAGAGCTTAATGGAGCTCGGCGCCACGGTGTGCCTGCCGAAGCGGCCGGCTTGCGACGCGTGTCCGGTACGCGACCTCTGCGCCGCGAGGCGGCGAGGCATCGCCGATCGCCTGCCCCGCACGGCTCCGAAGCGGCGTCCGACGGAGGTGCGGCGCACCGCCATCGTCGTGGCGTCGGCGGATGCCGTGCTCGTGGCCCGGCGACGCGTTGGCGCGCTCTTCGGCGGCCTATGGGAGCCGCCCATCGGCGATGGCGACGGACTCGCCGTGGCGCAGTCTCTCGGTATCGACGGGACGTCGCTCGAGCCGATGGGGAGGGTGGTGCACGTCCTTTCCCACCGCCGGCTAATCATCGAGGTGCTGCGGGCGCCGCTCAGCCCGCGCGCGCGTCGCCGGCCCTGGCCGCTGCCGGGGCCGGAGTACGATGCCGCCGAGGTCGTGGCGATCGCGGCCTGGCGCCGCCTGCCGCACGCGACGCTTGCGCGCAAGATCCTCGCGACCGCCCGTGGGATCGGGTTATAAAGCGCCCGTCCACGATGCACCGGCTGTGGCCATGGGTACCATGTCTGGTCGCGGCCGCGGCGGCGGCGTCGCCCTCTGGCGATGCCCGCGCGGACGACGGCGTCCCCGGCGAACCTGCCGCCAGCGCCCCCGCGACGATCCGCGCCCACCGGTACACCCTCACCGAGTGCCTCGCGCTCGCGGATCGGAACTTCCCCAACCTCTGGGCCGCGCGCGCGCGCCTGGCCTTTGCGCACGGACAGCTCGAGGAGGCCAAGTGGCTTCCGTGGTTTCAGTGGACGGCGCAGTCGGCGTTTGGCGTGCTACCGCAGATCGGGGGCTCGGTGCTTTACACGTCGAGCGCCGTCAACAACAAGAACGTCACCGGCTTCGCCGGCCTCGAGCCGTTCCTTCAGTTCGGGGTGAGCGGCGTGGTACCGCTCTACACGTTCGGCAAGATCGAGACGGCGCGCGAGGCGGCGGAGGCCAACGTGCGCGTCTCCGAGTGGGACATGGAAAAGGCGCGGCAGTCGACGCGCATGGATGTCCGCCGCGCGTACTACGGGCTCGAGCTCGCCCGCGATGCCCGCGAAGTCCTGAACGATGCCATGGACCGGCTCGACAAGGGCATCCAGGGCGTCAAAGACAAACTCGCCAAGGGCGAGGCGAACGTCACCGACGTGGATCGCTTGCGGCTCGAGGCCTACAAGCAGGACGTCTCGGCGCAGGCGCTGCAGGCTCCCAAGGGAGAGGCGTACGGCCTCGCTGCGCTGCGCTTCCTGACGGGCGTCGAGGAAAACTTCGACGTCCCGGACGAGCCGCTCAAGAGGCCCGACCGGCCGCTCGTCGCCATCGCGCAATACCTCGAAGCGGCGCGCATCCTGCGTCCGGACGTCAACATGGCCCGCGCGGGCGTCGTGGCACGCCGGGCGCTCGTCGAGTTGGGCCGGGCCAAGCTGTACCCGGACTTCGGCCTCGGCCTCGGCGCCGACTTCATCTCGTCGCCGAGCGCGGCCGAGGCGAACGACATCTATGCGTTCGACCCGTTCAACCACTTCTTCTACACGATCGCGTTCGGCGCCCGGTGGAGCCTCGATCTCTTGCCCCAGGCCGCGCGCTTGAACCAGGCCGAGTCGCAGCTCGAGGAGACGCGGTCGCTCGAGCGCCTCGCCCTCGGCAACGCGGTGTTCGAGGTCGAGAAGGCCTACGCCGACGCCCTCGAAGCCAAGGGCCGCGAGGAGACCTGGGACAAGGCCGAGCACATCGCGAAGCAGTGGATTTCGATCGTGCAGGACCACATCGACCTTGGCACCTGGGACGAGCGCCAGCTGCTCGAGCCGCTGCGCGCCTACGGCAACGCGCGCGTGCAGCACCTCTACGCCCTGATGGACTACAACGTCACGATGAGCAGCCTCGCCCTCGCGAGCGGCTGGGACAGCGCCGCCCCGACCGCCGAATGACGCGTTGAACGCGCGATGCGTTCACCAAGGGCACGTGGCAAGGGCGAGGATCGCGAGCAGGCGCGCTTTGACCACGTCGAAGTCGAGGAGCGCGAGGTTGAGCTCGGCCTGGCGGTGCGCCTCGGAGGCCGTGACGAGCTCGAGGCTGGAGCCCTGGCCCGTCATGTACCCGAGCTGCGTCATCTGATCGTTCTGCGCGGCAAGGTCACGCTGCTCGCGTGCCACCTTGGCCGACTGTTCGGCCACCAGCATCTGCCGCTGGGCCTGTTCGACCTGGATGATGGCCTGCCGCTTGAGCGCCTCGAGCTGCTGCGTGGCGATGTCCTGCGCCGCCCTCGCGTTTCGCAGGTTGCCGTACCGGGTGCCGCCGTCCCAGATCGGGACACTCAAGACTCCCTGGACGTTCCACGTCGGGTTCGGGTACGCGCCGCTCGGCGAGACGGCGGCGACGGTGCTCTGCGCCGTCACCGTGGGGATGAACGTGTACCAGACGTTGCGCAGGTTGCGCTTGGCCACCTCGAGCTGCGTGCGTGCCGCCGCCACGTCGGCGCGATCATCGACGGTAGGGACCACGCGGCACGTGCCCGCGGCGTCCTTTGCCAGTCCACCGACGTCGACCGCCGGCGAAACGCCCACTTCTTCGGCGATGCCCAGGGCGAGCCCGAGCGCCTCGCGCGCCTCGTGCAGCGACTCGTCGCCCGTCACCAGCGTGGCGCGCGCGTTCGCCGCGTTCTGTTGCGCGCGGACGACGTCGAGTCCGTTCGCGGCGCCGAGGGCGCGCTTGCGCAGCGTGATCTCGGCCTGCTCGAGCGCGACGCGGAGGCCGACGCGGTTGATCTCCGCGGCGCGCTCCGCCGTGACGACGGCGACGATCTGGTTGGCGACGCTGAGCGCGAGTGTCCGCTTCTCGTCGTCGACCGACAGGCGCGCCGCGTCCTCGGATAGCTCGTTGATGCTGATCTGGTCGAACTCCTGCGCGTTGATGACGTCCTGCTGGAGCTGAATCTGCCCGATGGTCGTGTTCTCGGTGGGCACGCGCGCCGACGTCAGGACGCCGCCCGTCCCGATGATGATGCTGCCGAACCCCGTGGCCGCCTTGGTGATGAGCTGGTGCGTGAAGATGCCAGTGCCGACGATCGACGGGAGGTATTGCGCGAGCGCGATGCGCGTCGCGGCCTCGGCTTGCAGCACTTGATCGAGCGCGATCCGCAGGTCGGTCGAACGCGATCGCAGCAGCCCCACGGCCTCCTGCCAGGACGTCAGCACGCGCTTGGGCGGCGGGACGGCCACGAGCATGGGATCGTCCACCGTGGGCGGGGCCGGCACGCTGATCGGGGCCGACGCCGGCGACCCGGCGGCAGGACCCGACGGCGGCGGCGCGGCGGGCGTCTGCGCCCATGCAGGGACGGCCGCGAGCAGGAGCACCGGCAAGAGGGCAGCCTTTCGCATGTCGCCTCTTGGCTAGCGTACGTCGCCTGGCGAATGCACGCGAAAGCGCCAGCACCCCTCTGCAACCCCAAAGGGGCGGCAGGGGGAGCGCGATGCGCTCAGCGCTGTCGAAACGTCGCGTAGCGCGCGTCGCCCGGCAGCAGATCGAGGTGCGTCCGCAGCTCGCTGAATCGTGCGCGCAAGCTGGCGACGCTTACCCTGAAGCAGGCCGCGACCTCGGCCTGCGTCAAGGGTACGTGGTCGACGTACACGATCGCATAGGCGACACCCGCGGCCAGGGCTGCGGCCGACGTGGCGACCCCCCGCGTCGCGGCGGGGCGGGACGCTTGCGCGAAGCGGGCCACCGCGTCGCGAGCGAGGGCCCTCGCGCGCGCCCGTTGCTTGGCGTCGAGCGGGAGACTGGCCAGCCCACGAGTCAACACTTCTTCGAGCTCACCGGCCGCCGCGCCCCGAGGGCCACCGCGAATCGCGCTGCTCGCGCTGCTGGTCTCAGGCCTGTCGCCCTTGCCCGGCTGCGCGCCATCGGCCTCGGTCGCCTCCGCCACGGATGCCCTGCCCACGTGCGCGTGAAGCGCGGTGGGCCGCGGGAGCGGGTGATCCCTGTCGGGGGGCGCGCCTTGGTCGAGCCAGCGCAGCAGCGCCAGGTGCTCTCTCGACGACCCGCGCTTCATCGCGCGGAGCAGGACCTTGCGCGCGTCGCCGATCCGTCCGGCCCGGGCGAGGGCGTGCGCGTAGCTGGCGGCCACCTCGTCGCTGTCGGGCGCGCCGTCGTGCGCGCGCTTTAGCCAGGGGAGGGCTTCGGAGGCGCGATCGAGGGCGATGTCGAGCAGGTGGCCGAGGTTGTGGGCGTAAAAGGGGTTCTTCGGCGCGCTCGTCAGGGCGTGATGATACGCGGAGACGGCAAAGTGGTAGTTGCCGAGCAGCGTCTGGCAGAGGCCGAGCGTCGCCCAGCCGCGGTCGTCGTCTTGGCGGTGCGCGATCACCCGCCGCGCCGACAGGGCGGCCCGCCAAGGGTGCCGTTCGACGAGGAGCTCGGCCAGGTGTAGATGCGCGAACAGGCTCTCCTCGGACCCGTCTTCGGAGACGCGCGCGAGCTTGTGGAGCATCGGCAGGACATCTCCAGGGTTGATCGCCCGCGCCAGAGTCCACTCGATCTGACGCCGGAGCTCCTGTGCTTGTTGGCGAGTCGCGTCCATCCTCTCCGAGTCCGCTTCTCTGGACGGTGTAGCTGCCGCATGGTGCTCGCGCAACGCGCAATCACGCGCAAAATGCAGGGTCGGCGCCAACCTCGAGCCGCGAGATTCTTTTCTTGCGCTTCGCCGAATCTGGGTTAAGGCGGTTCGATCCGCTCCCCTCGAGCTCCCCATCGGTTCGGTGGGAGGCCCTCGTTCGCCGCGCCTAGCGCAGGGCGACGATTCGCTGGGCGATGAGCTCAACGAGGATGCGCATGGCGTCGAGGCGCGGCATCCCGGAGACGTCGAGGATCATCTCGAGGCTCGACGATCCGTCGATGAGGGACAGCACGAAGCCGGCCCGATGATCGATCGACAACCACCGGAGCTGCGTGCGCTGCACGATGACCGCGGGCACCTGCTCGAGCGAGCCGAGGCGAGCCGCGTACATTCCCTCGAGGACCGTGCGGCACTTGTCGGCGCAGTCGATCACCTCGGCGTCGGCTGGGTCCTCCGCGAGAAGCAGCTCGGCCACCTCGAGTGCGCCGGAGTAGTCGCCGAGCGAGAACCTCGTGCGCATCTCTGCGATCGGGTCCTCGATCGTCCGCTCCGTGATCTCCGGTGCAGGCGATCCGATGGCGCCGAGCACCGCCGCCTCGATGCTCGAGGGCGACATCGATCGCGGCTCCGCGTCGGCCGCGGGCGGTGTCGCCGCCGGCGGCGGGGGTGCAGCGGGCGAGCGAACCGCGCCAACGGCGGGGGCTGGGCGCGCTGCTGGCACGTTGGTGGCGCTCGGCACCCGCGAGTTGGCCATCGACAGGGCCGTCGGCGTGTTGGCGCGGCGCGGTGGGGTCGTTCGCCGCTTCGACTTGGCTCGCGCGATCTCGAGCTCGACCTCGTTGGTGAGCGTCACCTGCTCCGCGCGCACCTCCGCGCGAACCGTCGGCGGACCCTCGCCGGCGGGAGCCGCCCCGGCGGCCGCCGTCGCCCGCGCAAACGCCTCGACGTCGAACGGCGGGCTGAGGGTGGGCCGATCGCTGTCGCGGTTCTCCTGCGTCGGAGGAGCCGACTTGGCGCGCGCTTTGCGATTCGGGGGTTCGGGCATGTCCGATACAGACCTTCAGCGACGGCGTCTCAGTGCGTTTTGGCGACGACGCCCTTGAACATCCGGTGCGTGCGCGAGAGGCCTTCGACCTCCGCTTTGATGGCGACGACCTCGCGCTTCGCGATGGCCTGACGGGCCTTGCCGAGGATGGCGCGGGCCTTCTCGATGGCGTCGCGACCAAAGTCGCTCGCGGCGACGATCTGCTCGACCTGGGGGAACAGGCGCTCGATCTCGCCGATGAGGCGCTCGGCCTCCTGCTTGGTCGCCTCGAGCTCCTCGGTCGAGCGGCGCTCGACCATGTAGTCCTTGGCGCCGTCGATCATGTCCTTGATCTCGTCGCGCGTCAGGCCGCTCGACGCGGTGACCTCGATCGACTGCTCTTTGGCCGTCTCCAGGTCCTTGGCATGGACGCTCACGATGCCGTCGGCGTTGATCTCGAACGTCACTTCGATTTCGATGGCGCCCTTCTGCGCGCGCCGCAGGCCCGTCAGGATGAACTCGCCGAGCAGCTCGTTGTCCTCGGCCCGCTCGCTCTCGCCCTGCATCACGACGATCTTCACCGCCGTCTGGTTCTCTCGGCTCGTCGTGAAGATCTTCGTCCTGTGCGTGGGGACCGTCGTGTTCTGGGGGATGAGCTCCTCGAAGTACCCGCCCTGCGTCATGATGCCGAGCGCGTGCGGGGTGACGTCGAGCAGCACCATGTCCTGCTTGTCGTCGATGAGCGCCGAGCCCTGGATGCCGGCGCCGAGGGCGACGCTCTCGTCCGGGTGCACCCCCTTGCACGGCTCGCGCTCGAAGAAGTCGGCCACCGCCTGCTGGATCTTCGGCATGCGCGTCATGCCGCCGACCAGGATGGCTTCTTCGATGTCTTCCTTCTCGAGGCGGGCGTCGGCGAGCGTCTGCCGGCAGATGTCGATCGTGCGCTCGATGAGATCCGCGGAGAGGTCTTCGATCGTCTTGCGGTCGATCGTGCGCTGCAGGTGCAGGGCCTCGTTTCGGCCGCTGGAGATGATGAACGGCAGGTTCACCTCCGTCTCGCGCACGCTCGACAGCTCGCACTTGGCCTTCTCGGCGGCGTCCTTGAGGCGCTGCAGCGCCATGCGATCCTGGCGCAGATCGATGCCGTGCTCCTCCTTGAACCCCTGCACGAGCCAGTCGATGATCCGGGCGTCGACGTCTTCGCCGCCGAGGAACGTGTCGCCGGCCGTGGCGACGACCTTGAACACCCCGTTCGCGCCTATCTCGAGGATCGAGATGTCGAACGTGCCGCCGCCGAAGTCGTAGACCGCGATCGTCTTCTCGTAGTTCTTGCCGAATCCGTACGACAGCGCCGCCGCCGTGGGCTCGTTGATGATGCGGATGACGTCGAGGCCCGCGATCTCGCCCGCGTCCTTGGTGGCCTGCCGCTGGTTGTCGTTGAAATACGCGGGGACGGTGATGACGGCTTTGCTGACGGTCTCGCCGAGGTAGTCCTCGGCGATGACCTTCATCTCCTGGAGCACCATCGCGCTCACTTCGGACACGCTGTAGTCCTTGTCGCGGAGCACGATGCGGACGTCGGTGTGCGGGCCCTGCACGATGCGGTAGCTCGACGTCGCCACGGCGTTCTTCACCTGGGGCGAGTTCCACTTTCGTCCGATGAGGCGCTTGGCCGCGTAGACCGTGTTCTCGGCGTTGGTAATCGCCTGACGCTTCGCGATGTGCCCGACGAGCCTCTTGCCCGCCTCCGTGATGGCGACCATCGAGGGCGTTGTCTTGTAGCCGCCCCGGTTCGGAATGACCGTGGGCGAGCCATTCTCCAGGATGGCGACACAGGAATTCGTGGTCCCGAGGTCGATCCCGATCACCCTCTCCATCCGAACGCGTCTCCCTTCAACGTGGCCCCCGGGGTCATCCGTAAAGTTTCGCGCCCCTGGCGGTCGCCGGCCAACATCAGGGCGCAACACCCAAGCGTCGAATCATCTCCTTAACCGTATCATCATGAGGCGCCATCTGGGCAGCCGTCTCGAGCTCGCGACGCGCGTTCAAGCCCAGCCCAGCCGAGAGGTACACGCTACCGAGAAGGACCCGGTGCTTGGCCTGGTCGGGCTCGAGCTCGCAGGCGCGCTTGGCCATCCGTGCCGCCTCGTGCAGATCGCCCCGCGCCTTGATGATGGCCGTCGCCCCGCGCGAGTGGGCGTCGACGCTCGAAGGCATCGCCCTGCACACCCGCCCCCACGAGCGCGCAGCATCTCCCCATTGCTCGCTGTTCTCTTCGTACGCGGCCTGCTTCGTGTAGGTCTGCCCCAGGATCACGTCCGCCTTGCTGCGCACTTCGAGGGCCCTGCGCTCGAGGTCCGGGTCGCCCGGTGAGAGGTTGGCGGCTACCCGGAGCGACGTGGCGGCCGACGGCAGATCGCCCCGCGCGAGCGCGGCGTCGGCCTGGTCGACGTACGTGCGCGCCTTCGCCTTTTTGGACTGGGCGATGCGATCTTCGTAGCGGCGCCTCAGGGCGTTCATGGCGTCGGCCGTTGGCGTGGGGGCGGCGGGAGGCACAGCGCCCGCCGAGGGCATCGGGGTTGGCCGCTGCGGCTGGCGGCCCCCGAGGAGCTTTCGCGCGAGCGCCTCCCTGCGCGCCGCGGCCTCGGCCTCCGTCGGGGCTGGCCGAACGCCCGACGGCGACGTCGTGGTGGGGGTGGCCGCTTGCATCGCCGGCTGGCTCTGCGACGACCGGTGAGCCTCCTGCGCCCTTGCTTCCTCCTCGGCGCTCTCCGCGGCCTGCTGCGCTTCGGCGACCGCCGCCTCGAGCAAGTCCTCGATCGAGCGCGACCGGCGCTGCTCGGCCAGGTATTCGTCGTACTCCTGCCGCTTCTCCCGGTTTCCGAGGACGTCGTTCGCGGACGTGACTCGCGCGAACACCGCCTCCATGCGCACCTTGAACGTACCGAGGCGCTTGCGAAAATACCGGTCGGGGTGAAACTTCGCCGCGAGGTCGAAGTACGCGCGCTTGACGACCTTGCGGTCGGCGTTGCGCGGGACGCCGAGCATGTCGTAGTGGTCGGCCGTCCGCAGCTTGCGATGCTTTCCGAGGATCGCCTTTCGCAGATCCATTTCGAGATCGATGTCCTCGGCGAGCGCCGCTTCTTCCTCCGGCGTCAGCGGCACCCCCTTGGGAAACGGCGTGAGCGCGCGGGGCGGCGGCGGCCCTTCGTCGGGTGCCGGCGCGGGCGTGGGGCCCTTCCGCGGCGGCTCGGTCGCCTGCGGTGAACTAGGCGCCGCCGGTCGCGCGCCCTCGGCTGCGCCGTCGAACGTGATGAGCCCCAGCCCCTCGAGCTTCGTCAGGGACGCGAAGACCTGATCCTCCGGAAGGCCCGTCGAGATGGCGAGGTCGCCGTCGCTCAATGCGCCATCGATCCGCGAAAGGATGAACCCGTCCGTGGGTGACAGCGGCAGCCCGCGCGGGTCTGGCTGCTGAGGCGCCGGCTTCGGAGTCCGCTTGCGCAGGTCGGGCAAGAGCGTTCCTTTCCGTTCCCGTTCCCGTTCGACCGCCCCCCCATCATACCCCGTCCGGCGGCTCTTTTCGCACTGTCCACCGGTCGTGCATCCACACCCAGGCCTCGGGCCACTGCAGGATGCGGCGGGAGAGCTCCTCGTTGAGGCGCGCCGTGAGGGTTCGCGCGTCGCGGTGGTCGCCGTCGTGGCCCGCAGCGCGAAGGTCGCCCGTGGGGATCCGCGTGACCGTGACGGCGTGCTGGCCCACGCCCGCCGGAGCGAGGGTGCCCACGAGCACAGCGGCGCCCGTGCGCAGCGCGAGGCGCGCCGGTCCGAGGGCCGTCGGCGCCGGATGTCCCAGAAACGGCACCGGCACCGATGGCACACGCGATCGCAAATCCATCGGGACGCCGAGGACCCCGCCGCCGCGAAGCACGCGGACCATCCTCAGCGCGGAGGCCGGGCGCGACCGCCAGACGACGCCCACCCCGCACGACGACCGCAAGCGATCGTAGAGCCGGGTAAAGCGCGGGTCGTAGCTCTCGCGCGCGATCGTCACGAGCGGGACGCCGGCGGCGACGAGTGAAGCGGCGACACGCTCCCAGGGCCCCAGGTGGGCGGACACGAAGACGACGCCACGCCCCTCGCGTCGGGCTTCGTCGAGGACAGCGCGCGATTCGGCGGCAAGCGGCAGGGGAGGGACGCCGCGTGCGCCGAGCAGGGCCACGGTCTCTCCCAGGTGCTGGCCCAGCGTCATGAAGCAACGACGCACGAGCGCACCGCGCTCCGGAGGCGTGAGGCCGGGCAGGGCGCGGGCGACGTTCTCTCGCGCGATGCGGCGGGGGCCCCATGCAAGCGCGTGCGCGACCCACCCCAGCGCGCGACCGAGGCGGCGGAGCGCGCCCATCGGAAGGGGTTGCGTCGCGGCGATCGCCAGGGCCGCCATCGCCCAGAGCGCGTCGTTCTTCGCGCGCTGCGAGGGGCTCCATCGTCCGCCGCTCCGCAGGTCGCGTCCGCCAGGCAGCGCCGCGACGTGGACCGCCGCGCGACCGGGGCGGCCTGCGGGCGTGCTAGCCGCGTTCATCATCGCGACGTCCGTCGCGACGGCGCTGGCGCGGCGCCGGCATGGCGGTTACTACGTCGTGCCATGCGCTTCTCGACGTCCACTCTCGCGTTTGCCACGGCGGTCGTGGCGTCGGCGGCTCTCGGAGCGCCCTCCGCCGCGCTCGCGCAAGACGTGAAGATCCCCTTCACCAAGACGGTGCTGCAAAACGGCATGATCGTCATCCTGAGCCCGGACGCCACAGTGCCGCAGATCGTCGTCAACGTCTCCTACGGCGTCGGCTCGCGAATGGAGAGGGTGGGGCGGACGGGCTTCGCGCACCTCTTCGAACACCTGATGTTCATGGGCACGCGGCGCGCGCCGGAGAAGATGTTCGACGGCTGGATGGAGGAGGCAGGCGGCCGCAACAACGCCTGGACGGCCGAGGACCGCACCGACTACTTCGACATCGCGCCGCCGACGGCGCTGCCCCTCGTGCTCTGGCTCGAGGCGGATCGTATGCGCGATCTCGGACCGCTCATCGACCAGGAGAAGCTCGACCTTCAGCGAAAGGTCGTCCGCAACGAGCGCCGCCAGAGCATCGAGAACCGGCCCTACGGCGTCGAGGAGCTCGAGCTGCCCAAGCTTCTCTGGCCCGAGGCGCACCCGTACCACCACCCCGTCATTGGATCGCACGAAGACCTCGAGGCGGCGAGCGTCGCGGACGTGAAGGACTTCTTCGCGACCTGGTACGACCCGGCGAACGCGTCGCTCGTCGTCGCCGGCGACTTCGATCCGCAGGCCACCGCCGCGATCGTCGAGCGAACGTTCGGATCCATCCCGACCCACGGCAAGCCGCAAGACCCGGGGGCGCCGGGCTTCACCGACGACAAGTCCACGCTCACGGGCGTCGTCCGCGCGACGATCCCGGACAACGTGCAGCTGGCCAAGGTGACTTTGGCCTGGCAGTCGCCCCGTCACTTCGCGCCCGGCGACGCAGAGCTCGATCTCCTCTCCAGCGTCCTCGCGCAGGGCAAGGCGAGCCGCCTGTACAAGGCCCTCGTCTACGACCAGAAGATCGCGCAGGAGGTCTCGGCGCGGCAGGAGTCGCGCACCCTGGGCTCGCAGTACGTCGTCGACGCGCTCGTGCGGCCGGGCGTCGACCCGGCGAAGGTCGAGAAGGCGCTCTTCGCCGAGCTCGCCAAGGCACGCGACAAAGAGATCTCCGAAGAGGAGCTCGAGCGCGCGCGCAACACGTACGAGATGGGCTTCGTCGACGCGCTGCAAGGCATCGAGCAGCGGGCCTCGCTCCTCAACGCTTACCAGGCCGACACGGGCGACCCGGGCTTCGTGCAGCACGATCTCGACCGGTACCGGCGCGCGACGACCAAAGACGTCCTGGCTTACGCCAAGAAGGTCCTTTTGCCCGACGCGGTCGTGGTGATGACGATCATTCCGCGAAAGGAATCGAAATGAGCCTTCGAGCCGTCTCGCTGTCGGCGGCGTCCGTCGTGTCCGTGGCGATGGCCCTGGGGTGCGGTGGGGCCGCTCCGCCGCCCGCGCCGCCGCCGGCCCCCGTCGTCGCGCCTGCGCCGGCGACGTCCGCCGCTTCCGCCCCCGCCGACCCGCTGGGTCCCCGGCCTCAGGCCGCCGAGCAGCCGGCCTTCGTCCCGCCTGCGCCGGTCGTGTTCGCGGGGCCCAACGGCATGACGGTGTGGCTCCTCGAGCACCACCAGGCGCCCCTCGTCTCGTGCGACGTCACGGTGCCTACGGGCGCCGCGGGCGATCCGAAAGGCAAGGGCGGCACCGCGTACGCGGCGGCCAGCATGCTCGACGAGGGGGCGGGCAAGCGCGGCGCCATCGAGCTGGCGCGCGCCCTCGACGACCTCGGCGCACGGCTCACGACCGACGCGAACGCCGACGCGAGCTTCGTCTCGCTCACGGTGCTCAAGACGCACATGGAGAACGCGTTCGCGATCCTCGGCGACGTCGTCGCGCGTCCGCGCTTCGAGCCGGCGGAGTTCAAGCGCTTCAAGGACCTCTGGATCAACTCTCTGACGGCCCGCGCGAAGGACCCGGACGCGACGGCGCGCGTCGTCTACCGCGTGGCCCTCTTTGGCCCCGACCACCCCTACGGGCATCCGTGGGACGGGACGCCCGACAGCGCCAAGGGCATCGGCCTCGAGGACGTTCGCCGCATCTACCAGGCGGCGTGGCGGCCCGACCGGTCCACCGTCGTGTGCGTCGGCGACGTCACGCAGGCCGAGCTCGAGCCGGTCCTCAAGTCCGCGTTCGAAGGGTGGAAGGCGCCCGCAGAGCCGGCCCCCGCACCCGTCGTTCCGCCCGCGCCCAAGGGTCCGTGGCCCGGGCTCGTCTTGGTGGATCGTCCCGATGCGCCGCAGTCCGTCATCGCGGTTCTGCGCCCGGGCGTCGCGGCCTCCGATGCGGCTGAGCCCGCGCTCTGGCGGGTGAATGACGCCATCGGTGGCAGCTTCACCTCCCGGCTCAACCAGGACCTGCGCGAAGAGCACGGGTACACCTACGGCGCGCGCTCGCGCTTCTCCCGCTCGCGGGGGCCGGGGCAGGTGGTCTCCTATGCGAACGTGGTCACCGACAAGACGGGCGACGCGCTTGCCGCGATGCTCGCCGACCTGAAGAAGTTCTCCGAAGGGGGCATGACCGACGACGAGGTGGCCCGGACGCGGACGCAGGCGCGCGAAGACCTCGTCGGCGTGTACCAGTCGGACGAGGGAATCGCGGGCCACCTCGCCGCCGACGCCTCGCTCGGCCTTCCGCCCGACTGGGCCACCCAGTCGAGCCGCAAGCGAGACGCGGCGACGAAGCCGGAGCTCGACGCCCTGGCGAAGCAATTCTACGGCTTGTCGGACGCGATCCTCGTGGTCGTCGGCCCGCTCGCCCGCATCCAGCCGATGATCGACAAGCTGGGCCTACCGGCGCCGGAGATCCGCGACGCCGAAGGCCGCGTGATCCCGCCCGCCGCCGCCGGGAAGAAAGCCCCTCCCGCTGCGGCTCCCGCGCCGCCCAAGCCGGCTTCGTCGCCCCAGAAGCCCTGACCTCCGGCGGGCACGCGTGGCTGAAGGGGGGGTCGTGGGCCTCCCGCTCAGACCACCCGCCGGAGCAGCGGGCGCTCGTGCGCGCAGAACTCCTTCACGGCGGGGCGCAGCCACTGCTCGTCGGCGTAGGCTCGGATGCGGGACGGCATGTCGTAGCCCGTCTTGACGAGGCGCTGCAGCATCATCGCGAGGTCCGTGTCGGCGATGCACCAGTCGCCGAAGAGCGGACCGCTGTCGGGCGGGACGAGAGCGTCGGCCGCGGTCATCAGCTTCTTCGCCGCGGCGACCCCGCTCTCGGACAGCGGCTCGACCGCGGGGAGCTGATCGCGCGGATAGAAGACCCACTCCGTCGAGCGCTCTTCGCGGATGGGCATCAAGTCGCTCCGGACCCAGGCCATGACCTGGCGCGCGCGGGCGCGGGCGCCGGGGTCGGCGGGCAGGACGCGCGCGTGCTTGGGGGCGGGGTAGGCGTCCTCCAGGTACTCGACGATGGCGCTCGACTCGGAGAGGGCGAAGTCGTCGTCGACGAGCGCGGGCACGCGCGAGGTCAACGACTGCGCGGTGAAGGCTGGCGAGCGCTGCTCACCCTGATCGAGGGCGAGCGCTTGCACGTCGAAGAGAAGGTGCTTTTCCCGCAAGGCGACGAAGACCGAGAGGACGTAGGGGCTCGTCCAGGTGCTGCTGCCGTAGAGGGTGAGTGCCATGCGAGAAGTATTAGTGCGCGCGGGCGCGGGCGCACACGCGGGCGCGC
>Ga0302325_10001460_pt1 | contig 60354 bp, 53 predicted proteins | sample Palsa_T0_2_FD_201948 | JGI IMG/M metagenome (GOLD analysis project Ga0302325, IMG submission 201948) | Peat permafrost microbial communities from Stordalen Mire near Abisko, Sweden - Palsa_T0_2 | ecosystem: Environmental > Terrestrial > Soil > Palsa > Peat permafrost | place: Sweden: Abisko...
CCCAGCGCGATCACCGGAATCGACCGCTCAAACCGCGCCGAAAGAAACTGGTCATACACCGGCATCAGCATCATCAGATTCTTATGCTGCTCCCCCGCCGGGATCATCGCGCAAATCGTCTGTATCCCCGCCGAATTCAGCGAATTTTCCAGCGCCTGCAGATGCAACTCGCCGACATGCGAATCGGTGATAATCGCGGCCTTCGGCGATTTCGTCACCTGCTTGAGCGTTTCTCCGGCGCGCGCAAGCAGTCCGGGCTCGATGACAATCGTGTAACTCCCCGATGGCAAGTTGACGCTTACATTCCTCACAAGCCGGATTGTAATGTTATAATGGCAACAATGCGCGGTACGCCCAAGGCCTCTTACGAGTCCAAATTAAATGCCAATCCCGACTGGGCATTGCGCGAGGGCAGCATGCATTTCGACGAAAAAAGCGCGGTTTACCAATCGCTCAAAACCATCGCAAAGCGTTTGGACGAGTTGCAGATTCCCTACGCCGTCGCCGGTGGAATGGCGCTGTTCTCGTTCGGTTTTCGCCGATTCACGGAAGACGTGGACATCCTCGTATCGCCCGCTGGTTTGCGGGAAATTCATGAACGTCTCGAAGGCCTGGGTTACGTCGCGCCATTCACCGGAAGCAAACAGCTTCGCGACACCGCAACCGGCGTTCGAATCGAATTCCTCGTTGCCGGTCAATTCCCCGGCGACGGCAAGCCCAAGCCCATCGCCTTTCCAGATCCCGCGGCCGTTGCGGTCGAGATTGATGGAATCAAATACCTCCGCCTCGAAAAACTAATCGAATTAAAACTCGCCTCCGGCATGACCAACCCCGGCCGCCTCAAAGATCTCGCAGATGTGCAGGAACTTATTCGCGTGCTGAAACTGGAAAAGGATTTTCAAACCCGGCTCGATCCGTACGTCCAGCCAAAATTTCTCGAACTTCTGAGCGGCGTCGAAGCCGATCGAGCCGAGTAATTACGCCGTCATCCCACTCGCCGCATCCGCCTGGCGCTGCGCCTGCATCGCATCCCACTCTTCCACTGTAACCAGCGCCTCGCGCGCCTGGCTGCCTTTATACGATCCCACGATGCCGGAGCTGGCCATCGCTTCGATCAATCGACTCGCCCGGCTGTAGCCGATGGTCAATCGCCGCTGAAGCAAACTCACGCTCCCGCGCTTGGTCTCCAGCACCACGCGCACGGCCGCGTCGAACAGTTCATCCTTCGCCACTTCCTCGTCCACGGTCGTCCCGGCGCGTATCTGCACCAGCTCCGGCTCATACTGGGCCTCGGCGAAGCTGCGCACCAGCTTGACGCTCTCCTTCATTTCCTTATCGTCGATGAACGTCCCCTGCCCGCGAATCGGCTTGCTCGCGCCCGGCGGCAGGAACAGCATGTCCCCCTGCCCCAGCAATAAATCCGCGCCGTTCTGGTCCAGCACGATCCGGCTGTCCATCTTGCTGGCCACGCGAAACGCGATCCGGCTCGGCATGTTGCTCTTGATCAATCCTGTCACCACGTTCGCCTGCGGCCGCTGCGTCGCCACCACCAGGTGAATCCCCACCGCGCGCGATTTCTGCGCCAATCGCACGATGAATGATTCCACCTCTTTCCCGCTGGTCATCATCAAATCCGCGAGTTCGTCGATGATAATGACAATGTACGGCAGATGCTTGGGAATCTTCGCTTCCTCTTCCTCCGAGCCGGGTTTGAACCGTTCCACCAACTCGTCGCGCGTCAGCGCGTTGTACCCCTTGATATTCCGCACGCCCGCCTCAGCGAGGAATTCATAGCGCTCGTCCATCTTCTCGCACGCCCATTCCAGCACGCTCGTGGCCCGCCCCGCATCGTTGATGATCGGGCACATCAGGTGCGGAATGTCCTTGAACGGGGCCATCTCCACCACCTTCGGATCGACCAGGATCAGCTTCACGCGGTCCGGCCGCTGCTTGTACATGATCGACATGATGATGGAATTGATGCAAACCGACTTGCCCGAGCCGGTCGTGCCCGCGATCAGGCAGTGCGGCATCGCCGTCAGGTCCGCGATGAGCGGCTCGCCGCTGGCGTCTTTCCCCAGAAAAATCGGCAATCCCATTTTCTGCGTGTCGTCCGAAGCCGTCGCCATCAGCTCCTTGAGCCGTACCTTCTCTTTTTGCGCGTTGGGCGCTTCGATGCCGACGGTGCTCTTGCCCGGCACCGGCGCGACGATCCGCACCGTCTCCGCCTTCAGTGCCCGCATGATGTCGTTCTGCAGCGCGCTAATGGATGACACCTTCACCCCCGGCGCCAGCTCCAGCTCGTACATGGTGATGACCGGCCCGGTGTCGATCGCCGCCACCCGCGCATCGATGTTGAATTCCCTCATCGCCTGCTCGAGGATCGCCGCCTTCTCGCGGACGAATTTATCCTGGCTGTCGGCGAATCCATGCTCGGCATCCTCCAGGAAATTCCACGGCGGAAGCTGATATTCACCCAGTTCCTTCGGCGGCGGAGGCGGGCTGACCTGCCGCGGTTTCACCATGCTCGGCAACCGGACGATAATCTCCTCCCGCGCCGGCGGGGCCGCGGTCTGGGATTTAGCCGGCTCCTCTGCGTCATCATCCAGATCAAACGCTTCGAGCTGTGCCGCCTTGCCCCCCGATTTGTCCGACTTGGCCAGCACCGGCGGTTTCAGATCGTCCTCGTCGTCATCTTCCAGCTCCGCCACCTTCGGTTTGGGCGCGGGTGGCTTGGCGAGTTTGATCGGTTTGATCGACTTCCGCTTGAAAATGTTCGGCAGCGCGGGCAGCGAGAATTTCATCTTCGGCCGCGTCGTGGCCATGCTGTTGCACGCCTGCGCCGCAAATCCCGGCGCCTTGAGCACCAGGTCATCCGCCGCCAGCAGCAGACCGATCAAAATCGCCGCCATCAGAATGAGCCGCGTCCCCACCGTGTGGAAATGCGTTTGCAGAAACGCCGCCGTGGAAATTCCGATCACGCCCCCATGCCCCTCGGGAAATCCCGACGCCGACCCCGGCATGAAATGATGCACCAGCGCCGCAAACGCCGTGGACAAAATCGCCAGCCCGATGATGCGCAGCCACGGATCACTCAGCTTCGCATGATAAAACGCCAGGACAATGCAAACCCCGCTGAAAAAAATCAGCGGAAAAACCCCCTGCCCAATCGCCAGGAAACACCAGTAGGCGATAAACGCCCCCACCGGCCCGCAGACGTTCTGGATTGGCGGATAAGGATACACCGCGTGGCTCGGCCAGTCGGTCGGATGAAAACTTCCAATCGCGCAAAACAGAAACAACCACAAAGCGGTTGTCACAAACAGCACCAGCGGCCTGAGAATATGCGAGCGTTCAAGCATTGTTTTATTCAATGTCCCGTGTGACCAAATCCGCCCTTGCCGCGCGCGGTGTCGTCCAGATCATCCACCTCGACCATTTTCACCGCCGGCACCGGCAGGATGACCATCTGCGCGATCCGCATCGCCCGCTCCACCGTGAACGGCGATTTCCCCAGGTTGATCAGCGGCACGTGCACCTCCCCGCGATAATCCGAATCAATCGTGCCCGGCGTGTTGATCATGGTGATCCCATGTTTGCTCGCTAAGCCACTTCGCGGCCGCACCTGCGCCTCGTGCCCCTCCGGCACAGCCATCGCAAACCCGCAGGGAATGAGCCGAATCTCGCCCGGCGCCAGCGTCGTCGGCCCACCCACGGCCGCCGCCAAATCAAACCCCGCCGAATGCTCGGTCATCCGAGTCGGCAGGGGCAGACCTTCACCACCTGAAAGACGTTTCACCTTGACTGTTATCGGACGAGCCACGCCATAAACTCCAGCGGGCATTTAGAGTTAAACGAAGAGCCGCTCCGCCCGCTCAATGAGCATATCGGCGAAGTCGGCTTTGGATCGCGATTCGATCACTTCGATCCGCCCGTCCCCGTGCAATAACGCGGGTTGAATCGTTTCCGCCCCTATCGTGGCCACCGGGTTGTAGACCATTAGGTCGAGATTCTTTTGCTTCATCTTGCCGCGCACGCGATCCATATCCGGCGAAGATTCCAGGCTGAACCCCACCGTTCGCTGATGCGCTTTTTTAATCTTCCCCGCAGCCGCGACAATGTCTTCCGTCGGCTCAAGCTGCAAAACGCGGCCCCCTTCGCGCGTTAGCTTCTGCGCGCTCGCCGCAACTGGCCGGTAATCCGCCACCGCCGCCGACATGATCAGCAGATCGTGCGCTGGAAATTCCTCCATCACTGCCGCCAGCATCTCCGCCGCCGTCTCGACGTCGATCCGCCGAGCCCCCGCCATAATCGGCTCAGTGACAGGCCCCACAATGATGGTCGTCTGATGCCCCGCTTTGACCGCCGCCGCCGCCAGCGCCGCTCCCATTTTCCCGCTGCTCCGGTTGCCGATATACCGCACCGGATCAATCGCCTCCCGCGTCGGCCCGGCGGTGATCAGAATTCGCATTTGAGAGATTATATCGAGCCGGTATTTTGCTACCTCTCACACGCTCTGGATGGCTGGGAGTGCCGAACATACGGCAACTATCGCTTGCGTTCTATTAAAACCCCCCCAGAAGAACACGATGAACCACGCGACCACAACCAGCCATGTCCGCACAACGGCACCCTCTTTTTCTCAGAAAACGACTTCATATGCCTCAATTGTCCGGTTTAGTGTGATCTGCATTTGGTCTTATATTCTTCCATTACTAGCCGTTTCACATTCAATTAACATCATTGCGCATCAAATCTTACACCACAAAGCTCTGGATTCGCAGGCACCCTGGTCAATTCAGTATCAATATCAATCTCACGTCATAAATCTTGCTTAAACGAGGTCAGAATGTACTTGCAAAAGCATCTATGAATGATACACTATTTGTGTCAGTTTTGGCGCGAAAGAATGGGTTAGTTCCGGCGGAAGTTCATATCAATTCGTCCGGAATCTGAGTTAGGTTTTTTGACCACCTTTGGAGCGGAGGAAGGGCAATGAACAAAACAAGTTTGAAGAAGTCCTGCGTTATGGCCAGCATGCTCGCTATCGCGTTTATGCCCTTGGCATCAGCCAACGCGGCGCTCGTGAATCGATATATGCTAAACGGCAACGGGACGGATTCCGTGGGCGGAGCCAACGGAACTTTGAATAATCCCGGTGGAACGGCCAGTTGGTCATCAACTGCTCTCACCACCACCAATGCGAATGCCACGGATTTCTTGTCGTTGCCATCCACCGTTGGTGCCGGTGTCACCGGCGACTTTTCCATCGAGGATTGGTTGACGCAGAATGGTTCTGAAACGGCTTATACGGGAATATTCAGCCTTTCTACATCGACGACCAATTTCATCCTCTTCAATCCCAACCGCAACGGCGGCGGCACGACTGCCGATTTTGAACAGCCGCTCGTTACCGGCGGGGGCACTGGCGCTGAAACCAACGTCACCACCTCGCAGGCCAATTTCCAGCCCTTCGGTACTGAAAGACAAATCGTCGTGACCTATGTCTCGTCGACCGGTGTGGCCTCGATATATAATAACGGTACGTTGATCGGCTCGGGGAACATCGGAACGGGTTTCAGCCTGCAATCCGCGGCTTCCGGATCCTATGACGGAATTGGCGGCGGTGATGCGTTCGCTGATCCTGATTTCAACGGATCCACCGACGATTTTCGCATCTATTCGCAAGCGCTCACCCCCGCTCAGATTTCCGCGCTGAATACTGCCGGGCCAAACGCGACCAATGCCCAGATCATTGCCGTGATCCCCGAGCCCTCAAGCTTGATGGTGCTGCTGGGCTTTGGCGCCCTCGCAAGCCGGCGTCGCATTCGCCGCCGCGGCGCCTGAACCGCTTGCGGGTACAACTGAACAGGTTTCCTACGCCGGGTGCTAACATCCCGGCGTTTTTCTTTCTCAGTGTCGATTGAGCCGTCAGCGATTTCGCCGCTCGGCAGGATGAACAAAGGATCGCCGGCGGCGTTGTTGACCAATCATCGCGCACGCAGAGTCTGAACGCGCCCCTCTCAAGCTCACCCCCGCCGCGTATACGGGAAAAATCGCTTCAGCGAATTGATCGGCCGCTCAAACCCAAACCACGAAATCGACGCCAGCGCCACCGTCACCGAAACCATGACGATCGGCCGGATTGGCATCGGCATCTCATGCTCCGAGGTATATCCCAGCGTCCGATTCACCAGGACCGGGATGAAATTGTGAATCAGATAAACGCCGTAGCTGATCGTCCCCAGGTACACCGCAGGCTTGAAGCTGAGAATCCGGCCGAATAATCCGCGGAAACCCGTGTACGCGCCGTCGATCAGCCACACCCCCCAGAGTGCAACCGCCAACCCAAACGGAATATTCCACACCGGCACATTGCGGAAATGAGTGATCACCGCCAGCGCGAAATAAGACGCTGCGCCAATCACCAGCGCCGCACCAAGAAATCTCTGTTTGATCCGCTGCATCCCCAGAAAGTTCAACGTCGCCAGCAGCGCCCCCATCCCCAGCGTGTCCAGGCATTCCGGCATCAGCATGATCGTCTGCACATTATTCCCGCCGCCAATCACCACGGCCGCGCGAAACAGCGGCCCGATGCAGATCGCCGAAATCACCGTCCCCAGCAGCCACTTGCGCGGCAGAAATAAAATCAGCAGCGGCCAGACCAGATAGAACTGTTCCTCCACCGCAAGCGTCCAGAAATGTGTGACCGAATAATTCTCGATTCCGCGATGGAAGAAATAAATATTAGAGAGATACGCCAAGTGCCATCCCACGCTTTGGCGCATCGAGCGGATATGCACGGTCCACGCGAGCAGGATCACGAGATAGTAAATGGGAAATATGCGGAGAAACCGCCGCGCGTAAAAGTTCCGCAGCACGTGCCATTTCGACGATCCGTCGATCTCGGCCGAACTTCGCGCCCCCAGCAGAATCCCGGTGATCAGGAATCCGCTGAGCACGAAAAAGACCCGCACGCCCACCGCGCCCAGATCGATCCATTGCCCGATCCCCGGATCAAAATGCTGCGCCATCACCGCCAGCACCGCCAGCGCACGGATGCCGTCAAGCTGGATTCGATGCGCGCTCTCGCCCCGCGCGCGGCTCGGTTGCGCCGCCGCGCCCTGTGCGCCGGTCTCAATCGGATCGGGCGGAGGTAAAATTTCGGTTTGAACGGCCATAGATGCTTGCCCGGCGGCCGAATCGCGCATTGCGATATCATCGGTTATAATACGGAAACGCCCCTTGGTCGAAAGAAATCACCTTCGATTGAGGCAGGGCAACCGGAGCGCCGTCCCATAATGCGCCGACTTCTGTTTATACTGGCAATCGCACTGCTCGCCTCGCCCATCGCGCGCGGCGACGGCGATGATTCCACCACCTTCCGCAGCGCCGATGGCGCGTATCAGCTCGTTCTTCCCAAGCCCTGGGAATCCGCCGATTTCCACGTCGACGCCGTGCAGATCGGCGCCGTCAACAAGCACACCGGCGAATACGTCGAGCTGATCGCCGAGAATATCCAGGACTACACCGACTCGCTCATCCAGTACGCGGATGCCAAGCGCGACATGATGGCCCTGAGCCTCGACAACCCGCACCTCACGCCGGGCCAGTCGCTCACGGTCAACGGCCTGCCCGCCATCCGCTACGAAATTCACGGCCAGCTTCCGGGCACCGACACTTCCGTCGGTTACGTCCTGACCATCATGAAAACGAAAACCCACTACATTCAGGTCATCGGGTGGACTAAGGAATCCCGCTTCTCCGCCAACCAGCCCGACCTCGAACAGATCCCCGCGAAATTCTCCGAAACAGGCGCTGGTCAGAACAATTAATCCCCAATGTTTAGCCGCCCCGCTTGCGGGGCGCGCGTGTGTCGCATGCTCCCGCTTGCCGCAAACAAGAATCAAACCCCTGCCTATCAATTGCGCGTTTTACCCACGCATAAACCCCCACTGATGAACAATTGTTAGTCGCTGCCATCGAAAGAGGCGGCGCGCATCGCCATTCATCGCATCAAATCAGCGATTTTCGGGAAATTTTTACCCGCCCACCGTTCTGGTATCGACTTTGTTCTAGTGCATCCCGTAATCGTCATTGTGGCGGTTATGAGTGGCTGAGCGAGTCACTCGAATTCATGGAGCGCGGTTGGTTCCCACGGGCAGTGTCGTCCGACCGGCGGTCGGTCGGACGACACGCTGGCCCGGGGTTTTTTTGTTTTACTCCCCCGCTTCTTTTTCAGCCGCCCCCCGCATCTCCACTTCCCGTCGTCGGCCTTCCACCGCTTTCCGCATATAAAATCATATGCTCCATCAGGGCCGTTGCTGAGTCCGGCGCATAACCCACGATTCCATCCACCGGCTCGCCAACCAGCCCGGCCGAAATATCTTCCGCGCTATAAAACACACCCACCCGATCGCCAAAATTCATCCCGCGAATCCGCGGCATCCGCAGATTTTCCTGCAGCACATGCCGCGCATAGTTCCGGTATTCCACTTCGTCGATCTTGCTTCCGATTGCCGCGTAAAGCAGATGTCCCGGCCGCAGAGGTTCGTCGAGATCGCTCGCATGATCGAAAAACGTCGTCTGAAGCTGCGCGTGAACATCATCATTAAACGTCTGCGATCCCCCCGCCGCGTCGATGATCAGCGTTCCACCGCTTTCGACGAACGAGTGAAGCTGCAGCCAACTGTCAGAGCTCAACCGGATATGCCCCGAGCCGGTGAGATCCAGAACCTTAAAATCCGTCAGGTCGGTGCTGCTGTCGATCGTGACCGGTGACACCTGGAGATCGAGCTGATCGCGGTTGTGCATGATCGCCGCCAGCCGCGGCCAGCCGCCGGGTTCCGGGTCCCACATCCCCGGGTACTTGATGCGTCCCACTTTCAGCGTGCGGGTCGCCTTGATGCGCGAGCTGGGCTCGACGATATACGAATCTCCCTTCTCGCGAATGTTTTGCTTGTCCGATGCGTAAAGCAGAATATCCGCGCCCAACTCGAACAGCGCCTGGTGGGATGATGAAAGCTGCGCCTGCCACGCCCGCGACGCATCGGCCGTGGGCAGGAGAATCATCAACTCGCGCACGCCGTTGCTCAGTCCCAGAATCGTAGGCGGGTCCTGCCACGCCGAGCCGAGAAACTGCTCGTTTTTCAATATGCAGTGATCCATCGCAAGCTCGCGAAATTCGCCGATCGCGGGAAACAGCTCGGCCGCCAGCGCCTTCACCGACCGCGAAAAATCCGGGCTCCCACCGTCCGCATTGAACACCACCATTCCCCCCTGCTCGATAAACGTTTTCAGCTTGAACTTGTCCGCCCGCGCCAGCGTCAGCGGCTGGTCTCCCGCCACGTACAATATCGACGCATCGTGCAGGTCGGCCGCCCGCGCACGCAGGTTTACCGCCTGCCAGTTCAGCAATCGATCCAGCTCCACCTGCTTGCTGATCCACCGGTCGAAATTCGCCAGGTCGCGCGGCCGCTGGTCCCAGTTGCCCTCAACCATCTGCCCCTTCGATGAGACAAAATACTGCAGCTTGTTCATCCCGATGGGCGCCCGCCCGTGCGTCAGGAACAAAATCGCAAAACCGGTGTCCGCGACGTTGGTATTCCAAGACCCATCATCCCCCTGCGTGCGAACCAGCAGATCGGCCGCCTTGGCATACCAATCGGTGCTGCCGAAATATTTCCGCCCGCTGGCCGCCCCCAGTTCTTCCAGCGCATACAGCGCATAATATTCATATTTCGAATCAAACACCGTGCTGAAATTCTGACCCAGCCATTGCAGACCGCTTTCAATCTGCGGATCGCTCGCATTTCCATTGAGCGATGGGCTCGTCCCCATCGAGAGCATATCCTGCGCCAAAAACAGCGTCGCAACCCCCTCGGCCGTCATCGGCAACGTCATCGCCTTGTCAGGCGGCGTCCGCCCATAATTCCAGCTTCCATCGGCGCTCTGCGCTTTTCGCCACGTATCGCTCACGGTTTGCCAGTAACTCGTGGGAATCTCAATCCCCTCCTGCGCGCACGCCCACACGCCCAGAATTCCATAATGGCTTGCGCTGTGATCCGGCGGGGTATAGGCCTGATCCAACCGCGCATCGTACATCCCCGAATCTGAATCGATGCTCTTCACCAGCAGATCACTGTCGCTGCGCAGCGCCGTACGAATGTCATCATCCGGCAGCAGCATCCGCCAGACCTGGCAGCGCATGCCAATCGAGTAGACGCCCCCCATGTCGGTTGTCCTGAGATATTGAATCGCCGCCGCGATCTTGGGATTATCCGCCCGCTCCCCCGCCGACAGCAGCGCGTACGTCGCCGTCACCGTCACCGCGCCGCGCAGGCCCATGATCCGCCACGGTGGCCGCTTCGCCCCCTTTTTTATCTCCCAGTTGCCGTTATGCTGCTGCGAATAAACGTACTGCTCCGCCTTGTCGATCGCGTTCTGTACTTCCTCGGGGCTGGCGGCAAGCAGCGTCCTGCCGTTCATCACGAGCAGGGCGACAAAACACAAAACGCACTTCCGCATGCTAGTTTCCCCGCCAGAGCAGCAGCGGACGCGATGTCAGCAATTCCGCCGCCGCGCGCGCGTCGATCGCAAATCCATCGATTGATATCGACCCACTCGTGGAATTCGCCTGCCGCGCCGGAAGGTTCGAACTGGCCGTCAGCAATTGCAGCAAACTCGGATTCGGCGTGTATTTCACCACCGATTTATTCGTCACCCCCGCAAGCTGCGCCGCGTAATCGTAAGCATCGTTGGGATACCCGATTTTGTCGATCAACCCGCGCGACAGAGCATCGGCCGCGATAAACGCCTTCCCGCTGAAAATATCGCTCATCGCCGGATTCAGCTTTCCCTGCCGCCCCGTTTTCACCACCGATTCAAACTGCGCGAATATGTTATCCACCAGCCCCTGCAGATAAGCCGTGTCTTCCGGATTGTCCGGCTGAAACATCGATCCCGCGTTCTTGTACGAATGCTGCCCCGGCGCAGTCGCCGTCAGCGTCTCTTCATACGCGCCCCACTTGTTGATCGTCTGGCTCAGATTAAACCGCGGCATCAATACCCCGATGTTCCCCGTCAGGCACCCCGGCTCGGCGAAAATATAGTCTCCCGCCGCCGCCACGTAATAGCCGCCGCTCGTCGCCATCCCGCGCATGGCGATCACCACCGGAACATGCTTTTCGTTCTTGAACATCACCAGCCTGTGATACATCTCATCCGCCGCGCTGGCTGATCCACCGGGTGTGTCGATCTCAATCACCACCGCCTTGACGGCCGAATCCTTCGCGACGCCCTTCAACACCGTGTCAAAGTTCTGATTGCTCCCATCATCAATCAGCCCATCAATCGGCACGACCGCGATCTTGTCGCTCCCTTCGCCCCACAAAACGGTTTGATGCACATCCGCGCTCGCCCCGACCACCGCGACCCCAAGCTGCCCCAGGTTGACCATGACCGAAATCACCAGCGCGATAATCAGCACAGCGATCAGAACCCCGCGCCCCCGACGCCGCGGCGGTGGCGGCGGCATAAACTGCGGCATCGGCACGGGCGGCATCCCAAAAACACCCCGCGGATCAACAGGATTCTGCCCAGGTGGAAGCGGTGTCGTCATAATCGCCGCCAATTCTAGCACATCCCCCCTCCCCCGCCACGCTTTTCCCCCGTTTCTTCTCACGTTTAGCGGCCGCGCTTGCGCGGCGCGTTTCTTCCGCTCATCCATATGCCTAAAATAAAACACACATGCCATCCCCCAACCTGCGCCCCAGCCGACTTCGATACCTGGACTACCGCGCCAAACTCCGCCAGCGGCGAAAACGCGGCGAGCTTGGCATCGGCGACGCCGCCATCCACGCGCCCCTGCAAAACCCCGCTGAAATCAAAAAACGCAAGCCGCGGTCCCGATCCTTCTTCCGCCTCCTGACCGAATTCTGGTCGATGGTCATCGGTTTCCGCGGTTTGCTGATCCTCATTCTGGGCGCCGTCACGATCTCCACGGTGATCGGCCTGGTCCCGCTCTACGGCACGCGGATTATTTTCGACAGCGTCCTCCGCGAGCCGCCGCTCCCGCCGCAGGTGCCCCACTTTATTCGTCTGCCGAGAAGTCCCCATCAGCTTCTCACCACCGTCGCCCTGACGATGGTGGTGCTGGCCATCGCATCGGAGTTGATCAGCCTCTGGAGCCGCTGGCAGGCCACGCGCATGACCAAGCGGGTGCAGGTCTCGGTGCGCAAAACCGTGTTCGACCACGCCGTTCGCCTCCCCCTGCATCGTGTGTACGAACTGAAATCCGGCGGCGTCGCCTCCATCCTCCGCGAAGATGCCGGCGGCGTTGCCGACCTGATTTTCTCCATGGTCTACAACCCCTGGCGGGCCATCATCCAGCTTCTGGGCAGCCTCGCCATTCTCGCCCGCGTTGATTGGACGCTCCTATTGGGCGCGCTCGCGCTCCTCCCCACCGTCTGGCTCACCCACCGCACGTGGATTAACCGCATCCGACCCATCTTTCGCGATATCCGCTGGACGCGCCAGCAGATGGATTCCCACGCCACCGAAGCCTTCGGCGGGATGCGCGTCGTCCGCTCATTTTCGCGCCAGCAATCCGAAGCCGCCACCTTCACCCGCAACGGCCACATGATGGCCCGCCAGGAAATTTACGCCTGGTGGTGGAGCCGCGGAATCGACTTCACCTGGTCGGTCATGATCCCGGTCGCCACCGCCATCCTCCTCTTCTGGGGCGGAAACCGCGTCCTCAGCGACATGGCCAAAGTGAAGGCCGGCCTGCTCGCACCCACGCAAGCCCTCACCGTCGGCACGCTGGTGATGTTCATGTCCTATCTCGTCGCGCTCCTGGGCCCCATCGCCAACCTCGCCGGCAGCGCCACCGCCCTGCAAAACAGTCTCTCCGGCCTCGACCGCGTTCTCGACCTTCTCGCCGAGTCGGTGGAGATGCCCTCCAAGCCCGGCGCGGTCGTTGTTCATCGCTCTCAAGTTCAGGGCCATATCACCCTGCGAAATGTCTCGTTCACCTATCCCCACACGGCCGCGCCCGTTCTGCATGACATCAATCTCGAAGTCGCTCCCGGTGAAATGATCGCCCTCGTCGGCCCCAGCGGCGCGGGCAAGACCACGCTGTGCAACCTCATCGCCCGTTTCTACGATCCCACCGCCGGCGCGGTCCTTCTCGACGGCGTTGATCTCCGCGACATGACCGCCGAAAGTTATCGCCGCCTGCTGGGAATCGTCGAGCAGGACACGTTCCTGTTCGACGGCACCATCGCCGAAAACATCGCCTACGGCCGGCGCGGCGCCGCCCGCGATGAAATCATCCATGCCGCCAAACTCGCCAACGCCCACGAATTCATCAGCCGGCTCGGCGATGGATACGACTCCCTGATCGGCGAGCGCGGCGTGAAACTCTCCGGCGGCCAACGCCAGCGAATCACCATCGCCCGCGCCATCCTCGCCGACCCGCGCATCCTCATCCTCGACGAGGCCACCAGCAATCTCGACACCGAATCCGAACGCCTCATCCAGAACAGCCTGCAAACCCTGATGGCCGGCCGCACCAGCTTCGTCATCGCCCACCGCCTCAGCACGATCTCCCACGCTAGCCGGATTCTCGTCCTGGAAAACGGCCGAATCATCGAGCAGGGCCGCCACGATGAGCTGATGCGCGCCAGCGGCCGATACCGCGAGATGGTCGATCTCCAAACCGGCCCCGCCCAGGCGCTCGAGCAGAAACTGAAACGTAGCATGGGCGTACCGCCCATAGAAATTAATTCTTTTTCGCCCTAAACAGCAACCACAAAAACACCGGCCCACCCAATAATCCTGTCAGCACACCAACCGGCAAAAGGTTTCCAAGCAGATTTTCCGCACTGAGATAGCGGCACAGGCCATCAGCGCCCATCAAAAGAATTGCGCCGATGGCGGTGGAGATTGGCAAAAGCCGGCGCTGATCGGTTCCCACAATCAACCGCCCCACATGCGGGCACACCAGCCCCACAAACCCGATCGGCCCGCTGATCGCCACCGCCGCCGCCGTCATCAGCGACGCCGTGATCAGCGCGATCCACCGCAGCCGATGAATCCGCACGCCCAGCGATTCCGCTTCCCCATCATCGAGCCCTGCCGCGTTCAGTTGTCCGCAGAAAAAAAGTAGGATCATCCACCCCACCGTGATCACCCCCAGCGCCGCCCATCGCTGTCCGGTGGTGATCGGCTGAATCTCCCCCACGAGAAATGCCATCGCCCCGCCGCTCGCCGGCAGCTCGCGCACCAGCGCATTGATCAGCAGAAACACCGACCCGCTCACCGCATTGACGATCACTCCCACCAGCAGCAATGTCACCGGCTCCAGCCGCCCGCGCCGTCCCGCCAGTCCCAGCACGATGCTCACCGCCGCGATCGCCCCCGCGAACGCCGCCGTCTCCTCGCTCATCGGCGCGAAAATTCCCAGCGATCTCACCGCCGCCGCGAAGATCGGCAATTGCCATATATATCCCGCCAGCGACGCCCCGCTGCTGACGCCCAGCAGATACGGATCGGCCAGCGGATTGCGCAAGATCGCCTGATACGCCAGCCCCGCCGCCGCCAGCGCCGCGCCGATCAGCGCCGCGCTGAACACCGATTGCTCCCGAAATTCCCGCACCGCTCCGACCGGCCACCCAGCGCCCGATGATCCCACCGACAAACAAATCCCCCCGCACACCGCGACCGCGGCCGCGCACAAAATCAGCATCGCCGCCAGCCTGCCGCCGCTCCAGCGCCTCATTCCCACGTGTTCAGCTTCAACGATTTCCATGCAGACACTCGGCAAACTTCTCCGCGATATCCCCGACACGAAACCCCGGCATCTCACAGTACCATTCCGTCATCACATAAACCCGATGGTTCTTCACCGCCGGCAATTCACCCATACTTGCCCATATTTTATCCCCCTGCTCCACCACCTGCGGCTTCTGATCCCCATCGGGCACCAGGCGAATCACCACATCCGGCGACATCTTCACGATCATCTCCCGATCCACCGCCGGATACGCCTTCCCCAAATCCGCTGCCGCATTCTCCCCACCCGCGGTCGTCAGCAATTCATCTAGAAACTCGCCCGGCCCCGCCAGCGAAAAATCCTGATCGCTCGTCACCACCAGCGCTCGCACCCTCGGCAAACCCTTCACCCGCTGTGCCACCGAATTCAATTGCCCGCGCAGTTTCGCCGCCGCCATGGTTCCCGCGTCCGTCTCCCGCACCACGCCGCCCAGCATCTCCATCGCCTCGCAGATCTCCGCCACCGTATCCAGCTTCAGGTTCACCACATGAATCCCCATCGCGGCGCACTGCTGCTTCACATATCCCGGCATCCGATCCGGCGCATACTGCACCAGCAGCACATTGGCATCCACGGCCGAGAGCTTCTCCCAGTCGATCGACTGATAATCCCCGATCCGCGGCTTCCCCGCCGTTCCCTCGCGCTCATCATCAAAATTGCTCACCCCGACCAGATCATTCGCTGCCCCCATGCCGATCAGCAGGTCCGTCCCCGCCGGTGTGATCGACGCCACCCGCACCGCGGGAACAGGTGCCATTTTGTGAAGCAATTTCTGCTGCTGCTGATGTCTCTGAAGAACCATCCCGGCGAGCACGCAAATCGTGATCGCAGCCGCAATTCGTCCGATGCGAGGTTGACCCATTCGGCACGGATGGTAGATTTGTGCAAAATGCCTGTCAAACCGCGCCCCAGGGAACCGGGTCGCGAGTAAAAAAAGGGCTCAAGCCAACAGCGCAAGGAGGCACTTATGCCTGAGACGGATACTTTTCTCAATCGAATCGGTCGGCTCTTCAAACGTCCCGTCAAGCCCAACGGCGACGGTGATTCCGACCACGAAATGGCCGATTCCACGCCCGCCGTCTCCGTCGAAACCAATCCCGCGACCATCATCCCCTGGCGAAAAAATTCCGCCGCCATCGCCAATCTCCAAACCGGATTCCAATCCCTCGCCCAGCTCATGGACGAAATCCGCCAGAGCATGGCCAACCAGTCCCGCCGGCAGGATGAATTGATCGGCTATCTCTCCTCCCTTCCCAAGCTGCTGGAAACGATCCCCGAAAACGGCCGCCTCCACGCCGAAACGCTGAAGGCCATCCACACCCAGCTCCAGCGCAACGGCGATCACCAGGAAACCCTCGGCGAAATTCTCGAAAAACTCACCGAAGCCGGGGGCGACCAGAAAGACCTCCTCGAAGGCCTGCGCGAGCGCGTCGAAACCCTCAACCATCAGGACAAAGCGATGGCCGACAGCCTCGGCAACGTCAGCGCGTCCCTCGAGCAATCCACCCGCCACTCCGCCGCGGGAACCCAGGTCCTGGAAAGCCTGCGCGAAAATCTCCGCAGCCGCGATGGTGATCTCGAAAAAGTCCTCCAGCGCCAAAACGCCAGATTCACCACGCTGCTCATCGTGGCCATCGGCATCTCCGTCGCCGCCCTCATCGCGGTTGGCATCGTCGGCTATCTGCTCATCCACAACGCCGCATTGAAATGAATTCCTTCAACCGCCCATGTCCATAAAAATCTCCGCCAAAAATCCAATCGTTCTTCTTCGTGCCTTCGCGGTTAAATCTCCGGTCGTTTGATATCAATAGCCGTGTGCGGAATCGCTGGAATCATCGGCCGGATCGACGACGCGAACCAGGCCGCCCTGCGCAAGATGGGAACCGCCATGTGCCACCGCGGTCCCGACGGCGAGAATATCTGGATCAGCCCACCCAATGAATCTCAAACCGATGAATCGCAAAACGGCTGCCTCCTCCTTCACCGCCGACTCGCCATTCTCGACCTCACCGATTTCGCCGCCCAGCCGATGGTCGATCCCGTCAAACATCACGTCATCGTCTTCAACGGCGAAATCTACAACTACGCCATTCTCCGCGACGAGCTCCTCGCCGCCGGCGAAAAATTCGAATCCACCGGCGACACCGCCGTCATGCTCCGCGCACTCGCCCTGCGCGGGCCCAGCGCCGTGCGATCCCTGCGCGGCATGTTCGCTTTCGGCCTGTGGGACCCACACGCGCGCCAGCTCACCCTCTGCCGCGATCCCCTGGGAATCAAACCGCTCTACATCTGCGTGAACCCCGACCCATCGGGAAGCTGGCGTCTGATCTTCGCCTCCGAAGTCCGCGCCATCCTCGCCGCGGGATTGCTCGCTTCGCCCCGGCTCGACCCCGCCGCCGTCGCCTCCATCATCCACAACGGCTTCGTCATGGGCCCCGGCACAATTGTGAAAGGAATCCACCAGCTCTGGCCGGGCCAACTCGCCATCTTCGACCAGACCGGTCGTCAGAAATACTGCGAAGACACCTGGCAAATCCCCCCACAAACTCTCTCGTCCACCAACGGCAAGCCATGCGACGCCGCCGAACTGCGCGAGGCGCTTGAGTTTTCCGTCAAAGAGCATCTCATCAGCGACGTCCCCCTGGGCGTTTTCCTCTCCGGCGGCGTCGATTCATCCGCCATCGCCAACCTCGCGCAAAAAGTCAGCCCAAGCCCGGTCAACACCTTCACCCTCACGTTCGACGAATCCGAATACGATGAAGGCCCCATCGCCCGCAAAATCGCCGGCTTGATCGGGACCAGGCACCACGAATCGCATCTCAGCGAGGAGAAATTCCGCGCCAATCTCGACGCCGCCCTCTCCAGCCTCGATCAGCCTTCTTTCGATGGAATCAATTCCTATTTTATCTCCCGCGCCGTGAAAGAGGCGGGACTCACCGTCGCACTCTCCGGGGCCGGCGGCGATGAACTCTTCGGCGGATACGAAAGCTTCCGGCAGTTGCCCAAAATTCTCCGCCTGATGGGCGTGACAAACTTTGCCCCGAATTTTCTACGCGAAGGCGCCGCCGACCTGGTCGATCTCTTCGCCGGACGATCCACCGGCGTCATCCGGCCCCAAACCCGTTGGGCAAAACTGCCCGACATGATCCGCCGTGGCGGTGATCTGATCGGTTCCTACCAAACCGCCTACAGCCTTTTCCGAACCGACTTTCAGCGAGATTTGCTGGGAATGTCCGGCAATCCTCTGGTCGACGGTCTACCGGCAATGATGAGAGCCAGATTGCTGAATGAAATCCAAGGCCGATCCCCCATCGCGGCCGTCAGCATCCTCGAGCAGCGCCTCTTCCTCGGCGAGCGCCTCCTGCGCGACACCGATGCCGCCAGCATGGCCGTCTCCATCGAAACGCGCCTTCCCCTCGTCGACCGCGTCCTGCTGGAAACCGTCACTCGAATCCCCGATGCCCAGCGATTTTTTCCCCTCCGCCGCAAGCAGCTTCTTCGCGATATCGGTCTCGCCGGGCTCGATCCCGCGATCTTCGACCGTCCCAAATCCGGATTCGTCCTCCCCTTCGACCAATGGATTCGCCGCGGCCTCACAAAAACCATCGCCGACACCGTCACCAACCCCGCCCTATGTCAGTCGGTCGGCCTGAATCCCCACACCGTCTCCAAACTCTGGCAAGCCTTCCAATCCAACCAGCGCGGCCTCTACTGGTCCAGAATCTGGGCCGTCTATATGCTCCTGCGCTGGTCCGACCAACACAACATAAAACTCTAATTCCCCCCAACGCCCACGGCGCCGCCGTGGGGAATTTAATTCTCACCTCAATCCCCCCGAAATATACAAAGTTTCCCCCGTAATCCACCCCGAATCCGACGACGCCAGAAACACCGCCGCGGGCGCGATATCCTTCGGCTGCCCGATCCGCCCCAGCGGCGTTTGCGCTTCGATCTGCTTGCGGAACTCATTGTCCTTCGAGGACATTCCGCTCGATGCAGTTCCTTCCGTTTCCACCATACCGGGATTAATCGAATTCACCCGAATCCGCCGCGATCCCAGTTCCTTGGCCAGCGATTTGGTCACCGCATCCACCGCTGCTTTGGTGCCGCTGTAAACAGCGCTGTTGGGGGGAGCAAAGGTGCTGACCAGCGAGCTGATATTGATAATGCTCCCGCCGCCGTCGCCCATATATTTCACCGCTTCCTGCGACGCGAGAATCAGCCCCAGCACGTTCAGGTCGAATTGCTTGTGGAAATGCTCTTCGGTGACGTCGCCGACGGGGGCAAATTCATAAATTCCCGCGTTGTTCACCAGGATATCAACCTTGCCGAACGCCTTTTTCGTCTCGGAAAACAGCCGGACGATATCGGCTTTTTTAGCGACGTTCGCCTGCACCGCCGCCGCCTTGCCGCCGGCAGCAACGATATCTCCCACGACCTTGTCCGCCCCGCTTTTGCTTGAGGAATAGTTGACCACGACGCTGGCGCCCTCGGCCGCGAGCTGCTTTGCGATCTCCGCTCCGATGCCCTTGGACGCCCCCGTCACCACCGCGACTTTTCCCGAAAGTTTTCCTGCCATTGCGAATCTCCTTCTTGTAGAATTTTGTACCAACCGGTAAACATATCCCCGCTGGACAAGCGAAGTCAAGCATATTAATATACTGTTAGGTACAGAAAGATTCGCCATGACCCGTGGACGCCCCCGCCAGTTCGATGCCGATGCCGCCCTCAACCGCGCCATGCAACTCTTTTGGCGCAAGGGGTATGAGGGAACCTCCCTCACCGACCTGACCCGCGCGATGAATATTAACCGCCCCAGCCTCTACGCGGCCTTCGGAAATAAAAAAAATCTCTTCAATTCCGCGATCGACCGCTATTCCGCCGGCCCCGCCTGTTATTTTACGGCCGCGCTAAAAGCCCCCACCGCCGGAAAAGTCGCCGAAGGCCTTCTCCGCGGCACGGTCGATGTCGCCACCTGCCCGAAAAACCCCCGCGGCTGCATGATCGTCCAGGCCGCCCTCGCCTCCAGTTCCGAAGCCAACCCAATCCGCAAAGCCCTGATCTCCCGCCGTCAGACCGGTGAAGCCGCCATCCGCCGCCGCTTCCAGAAAGCCCGCGCCCAGGGCGACCTCCCCAAAACCTCCAACCCCACCGACCTGGCCAGATACCTCAACACCCTGATCCACGGCCTCGCCGTCCAGGCCGCCAGCGGCGCCACCCGCCCCCAGCTCCTGCGCGTAGTCCGCGCTGCGCTGAAAAAATTCCCTTAACCCCAAACGCCCACGGCGCCGCCGTGGGGAATTTTATTTGAACCGTAATGACCTATGGTTATCCCGCAATAACCCGCTCCCCATACCCAACCCGGGCGAGACTTCTTAGCATTCCCCAAAGCCACATTATTTCATCAGAAGCATCGCCCTGACTTTTTCAGGCGCATCGATCGTCGTCGTGCCCACCTGTGTGATTTCTTGCGCGAAGGACATCGGAATCGACATTCCAGCTCCGCTGGCTGAATGGTGAGCTGCAAGAAAATGGCCCTCGATCCTGCTCGGAACGCCGCCGGAAATCCAGAATTGCATCGTTCCAGTGATTTGGGAACCCCTGCCCGCTGAAATATTGATGCCCACCCCCATCAATCGATAGGCTTTCAAAACAGTCCGGGGGCCTACATCGGCCTCGTATCCGAAGCCCGTCCGTCGGACATTCACCAGGCCCGCCCTCAGTTGGAGGTAGATATCCACCGGCGAAATCAAATTTGCATTCACAAGATAATCGCTAACCTCCTCGGGAAGTCGATCATCGTCAGTCCTCATCCATCCGTCGGGTAAACTGACTGCCTGCAATCCATAGCCAGGGCCTACTTTGGCCGCTTGAGCGATCAGGTATTTGCGGTAAGAAAACAGACGCAGTCCGTCCTTCTCAGTCTTACCCGGCGGCGGCGACACGTTGCTGCCCGTTATATTTGCGCGTTCCCAGGTATAATTGCTGATCAGGGCCAATTTTTGAAAGGCGTCGCTGAGATCGTGCTGCGGACCGGGCAGTTCGTCGGGTATATGCCACCAAACCGCCGCACCTTTTTGTCCCTTGAGGATGACTGAATCCTGATCTATTACGGCACAGATTCCCTGGTCAGTCCTTCCCCCATCGCTCTTCAGATGCCAGGTTCCATTGGCAAAACCGATCTGCCCCGTTTCTGCCGGCGGAGTGATCGCCCCCGGTCCCCGGACCATCGAAAAATAATGGCCGTCGGCTTTTATGTCCAACGTCCAATCAAACTCGCCGGCCCCTGCTGGGAGCGACGCGCGCCATCGCCCGACCATCGCCGGATCGGCCACGCTCTGCCCTGCGTTCGGCGCTCCAGCTGCCCCGTGATCCGCAAGATGCCACCAGATCTGCGGTCCGATTTCGCTCGGAATGGAGATCGTATCTTCATCGAGCATGTCAAAGACGTCATGTGGCTTCCCAGGGGAATCGGCTTGGAAACTCCATTGGCCATCCGTGTAATGAATCTGGCCGGTCTGGGGCGGTCGATTGCCGGCCGTGGTCACCATGCGAAAACGGCCATCAGCGTTAATCGTCCAGATAATAAGTGGAGCGCCGTTCCGCGTTATATTCCTGAATCCCCAACTTCCAACGATGACGGGATTCAGTAGCTCAGGGGCCGAATCGTCTGCCTCTGCCAACCGTGTCATAGCGAACAAGATGCAGATTCCGAAAATCAATGCCGCATAGGACCAACCTCGAATGTTCATCCGTTTCTCCGTCTTTTGATGTCCTCGGTCCCATTCCCAACGCGGGCCACCACGCAAATAACCGTTCTCGTGCTTATTCCGTCGGCCGCAGCGCGTAGTCCGCGCCGCCCTCAAAAAATTCCCTTGAACCCTCACGGCCGTCGCGGATGACTATCGCACCAGCGTGAGCACCCCGGGCTGCCAGGGGAGTTGATCGTAGGTAAGACCCGCAGCGTGGGGGCCGAGACCCTGGTAGAGGAATTGCAAATTGGACGGGTCGATGGTCTGCGTTTCATCGGGATTGGTGCGAACCAGATCGCCGCTGCTGATGTCGCTCGTCCAGGCGTTGCCTTCGCCGAAGGTGACGTTGGCCTTGCCGGCGAAGGGATTGCTCTCGCTCGCCGCCAGAGGGGTCCACGAACCCGCGAGATCGGTCGCGGTAAAGGATCGGAAATACCTCCCTGCGCGGCCCATCGCCTCGACGAGCATGAGGTATTGGTTCGTTCCCTTCACCTTGTAGACCTGCACGGCCTCGAACAGGTTGGCCGTGGTGTCGGTCATGAGGGTCTTCGGGTTGGTGAATGTGCCCGGAAAGTCGCCGATCGGCATCGATGCCCGGTAGATGTTTCCGTTGTCATTCGCGAAGAAAAGATAGGCGGTCGTACGGTTGCAGATTACCGTTTCGTCGATTGAGCTTCCTCCGTAAAGTTCGTGTGGGGCCGACCAGCCCGACGGGTTGGTGGGGTCGGTCGAAGTCAGGTAACTGAAAGGCCACGGGCCCCACTCGTACATGAGAACCCAGATCTTCTTCGGCGTGAAATAGATCAAGGTCGGCGCCACTCCCCCAACAGGAATCGAGTGCTGGGTGGCAGTGGCCATTTGAGGCCAATTGGCGAAGGTCATCATGGCCCCGCCGTAGCCCCCTGCATTGTTGACCCTCGACAGGTAGACAATGTACCGATTGTTGTAGACCACGCAGCTGAAGTCCTTAAGCGAAACCCACCCGGACTTTGGCTGAGCGAGCGGGCCTGTCGACCTCCATTTGAAGGTCTTGGGCAGCGCAGACGGAGACGAACTCGACGTGATATCGACCGCGATGCTGGGCTGCGTGCTGGCGGGAACGGAATCCCCCGCGAAACAATTGGGTAATAACCAGCAGATTGCTGAAAAATATAAGACCGAGGTGATCCTGAAAACGCTTCTCCCCCACATTTTTGCAATATGCCTCTGTTGCTGTAATTTAAGGGTTATTGATTTCATTTGGTATTTCCCATTGTTTTCTTGTTTGTGACCGGAAATTTAATTAGCTACCCTTCCAATCTCATCAATCACATCCCGCGCCAGCACGCTTCTCCTCCCCAGCCGCTTCCCCGCCGCCTCCCCCGCCAGCCCATGCAGATGCACCGCCGCGCACGCCGCGTCGAAATTCTCCATCCCCTGCCCGATCAAACTCGCCAGCATCCCGCTCAGCACATCGCCCGCCCCCGCCTTCGACAACGAGCTGTCTCCCGTGCGGTTCACATAGACGCGCTTCGAATCCGTCACCACCGTCCGGTGCCCCTTCAGCACCATCACCTGCCCAAATGCCCGCGCCGCCTCGGCCGCCAGCGCGATCCGCCCTGCATCATCCTCGGGAACCGAATCGCGCCCGATCAATTTTCCAAGCCGCTTCATCTCTCCGGGATGCGGCGTCAGCACCGCCCGCGCCGCGAAATATTTCGGCCAACTTTTCAGCGACGCCAGGTAATTCAGCGCATCGGCATCCACCACCATCGGCATATCCATCCGAAAAATCGCGCTCAGCCGCTTGCCGATCGATGCCGATTGCCCCAGCCCCGGCCCGATCGCCAGGCAGTCCGCTTTCTCCGCCGCCTCCATCAATTTTCGCGTGGAACCTGCCGATTCATCCAGCCCCAGCCCGATCAGCTCCGGCGTCACCGAAAGCCCCGCCGCCAGCACCGCTTTGGGCATCGCCACCTGCACCAGTCCGCTTCCCATCCGCAGCGCCGCCGTGCCCGCCATCACCGGCGCGCCGATCATTTCCGTGTTTCCACCCACGATCAGGATGCGCCCAAACATCCCCTTCTGACCCGTGACAGGACGCGGTGGAAGCGGGGGTGGATCGTTAATTCTTTGCATCGGCAAACTGACTGTGCGGGATCGCATCCAGATCCAGCGGACTCGTTCGACCCGCCGCCAGAAGAATCCCTGCCAACCCGGCGGTCATCGCGGCATTGTCGGAACAATACTCCAATTTCGGAAAGAAAACAGGCAGCTCAAATCGCTCCATCGCCGCGCGCAATGCCGAATTGGCCGAGACCCCACCCCCGATGATGACCGATCTCGCGCCCGTGCGCCGCGCTCCCCGGCGAATTTTCTCCACCAGCACATCCGCGCACGCCGCTTGAAATGACGCCGCCACATCGCAAATCTCCCGCTCGGACAATTGTCTCGCATCCTGCTGGCGGCCCTGGTATCCGCGCACGTGATACAGCACGCTGGTTTTCAGCCCGCTGAAGGAAAAATCCAGCGAATTGCGCCCCATGGTTCCGCGCGGAAATCGAATGGCATTCGCATCGCCGCCGCGCGCGATTCGGTCGATCGCCGGCCCCCCGGGAAATCCCAGCCCCAGAATATTCGCGACTTTGTCGTACGCCTCGCCCACCGCATCATCCAGCGTGGACCCGATCAGCTCCACATCAAGAAAATCTCCCATCCGGTACAGTGCCGTGTGCCCCCCGCTGCACACCAGCCCAATTGCGGGAAATTCCGGGGTCTGATCCGTTTCCAAACAAACGCTGTAGAGATGCGCATGAACGTGATCCAAGCCCACCAGCGGCTTGCCCAGCGCCCACGCCAGCGTCTTGGCCGCCGTCACGCCGATCAGCAGCGACCCGATCAACCCCGGCCGATGCGCCACCGCCACCGCGTCGAGATTCTTCATCTCCACGCCCGCGATTTTCAGCGATTCCACAATCACCGGCAGAATATTTTCGATATGCGCCCGGCTCGCGATCTCCGGCACCACCCCGCGATAGCGCGCATGCAGATCAAACTGCGTCGCCACGACATTGCTCAGCACGCGCGTTCCATCCACCACCGCCGCGCCGGTTTCATCGCACGTGGATTCGATCCCCAGAATCAGCATGGCAAAATTCTCACGGCCGCGTCGCCGCGTGTTTGTTCGCGTCCAGAATCACCAGGCCCACCATCGTCGTCAGCGCCTGCTGGAACTGCGGATCGGTCGGCTCGGTCGTCGGCTGCGTCGATGGCATCGTGCTGGATGGATGGAATCGAATCGCCTCCTGCCGCTCCTGAAGCCCTTCGATATCATCCTCCGTCTTTTCATCCACGGGTACGATGATCTGCGGCTCGACGCCCCAGTCTTTGGAATCTTTCTTTCGGCTCACCAGCCGCCCGCTGGGAAGATACCAGTGCGCGATCGTCATCTTCAGCGTGCCGTCATCCTGCCCAAGCTGAATGACCCGCTGCACCGATCCCTTGCCAAACGTCCGCTGCCCGATGATCAGCGCCCGGTTATTGTCCTTCAAACTTCCCGACACGATCTCCGCCGCGCTGGCCGAGCGGTCGTTCACCAGGATCGTCATCGGAAAATACGGCGCGGTGATCGCATCCGGGCGGGCCTTTTCGATTTGCTCCGGTGAACTTCGCCCCACCGTCTTCACGATCACGCCCTTGCTGATAAACAAATTCACGACGTTAATCGCCTGATCAAGTTGCCCGCCCGGGTTGAACCGCAAATCCATGATCAACCCCTGCATGCCTTGCGCGATCAATCCCCCGTGGCTGTCCTTGCCCAATAGCACATCCTTCAGCTCGTCAAAAGTATTCTCATCAAACTGCGTGATGCGGATATACGCGATCTTCGGATTCTCCGAGACAAAATATCTCCACGCCTGATCGGGCCCGCGGTCGTACCCATCCACCGTCGGCAAATTGATCTCCTGCCGATGCAGCGTGAAATCAATTGACTTTCCCTCCCGGTCGATCGTCAGCGTCACCGCCGACCCCACCGGCCCCGAGACCAGCTTCACCACGTTGTCGATTTCCATCCCCGTGATCGGCGTGCCATCCACCTTGGTGATGATGTCCCCCCCGTCGATCCCCGCCAGATCCGCCGGCCCGCCCTCCACTGGCGAGGTGACCACCATCTTCTTGTCGATCTCCCGCAGCGAAATCCCTACCCCGCTAAAGCTACCCCCCAGTTCCTTGTCAAATTCCTCCTGGTGCGCCGGCGGCACATACACCGTGTACGGATCGTCCAGCGCCCCCAGCATGCCGTCGATCGCTTTCTGCTTCAGCTGCGCATCGTCCACCTGATCGACATAGTTATCGAAAATCTCCCGGTGAATCTCGACGATTGTCCGCACCCACGCATATTCATCATCGCGCTGCGCGAACGTCCCCGGCAATTGAAACGCCAGCACCGCAAGCAGCACCACACTGACCAGCCACGCAACCCGTTCACGACTCATACGCGCCTTCTCCACCGTTTAGCCGCCGCACTTGTGCGGCGCGTCCTCTTTTCAACTAATTGTTGCCATACCGCCCAAAATATACCACCAATTGTGGAAAACCCGTCGATTCCCGGGTAATAACTTGCATCAAACCGCAAACTTGCTAGCCTCGCGCCCCAAGGCCGATTGGCGATGTTATGAAGTACAAGCTGATTGCCATCGACCTCGACGGAACGCTCCTGTCGCCCAGCAGTGAAGTCACGCCGCGCACCAAACTCGCCATCCACCGGGCTCTGGAGGCGCGGCTCCTGATCTGCTTCGCGACCGGTCGGAATTTTACCGAAAGCCAGACCGTGCTCGACGCCATTGAACATTACGACTCTGCCGTATTCGTCGGCGGCGCGATGGTCATCGACACCCGCCAGCGCGTCACCCTCCACCGGACCAGGATGGCCCCGCAGCTCGCCCGCGAAATCTGCAGATTCTTCGAATCGCGCAAAATCGCCCCCCTGGCGCTGCAGGACACCGAAACCGCAGGCGTCGATTATCTCATCAGCAGCGAACTCCCGCTCCACGATTCCACCACCACCTGGCTTAAAGCCACCAAGGCCACATACCAGCGCAAAGCCGGCTTGTCCCGATACCCCCACGAACACACCGTCCGCGTAGGAATTGTCGGCGACACCGCCGTCGTCCAGCCCATCAACGCCGAACTCGAGCAAACCTTCGGCCAGCGCGTCATGAGCCACTGCTTCCTCGGCGGAACCGTCAGTGTCGTCGAGGTATTCGACCCTTCGGTCAATAAATGGGCCGGAATCCTGCACGTCGCCAAGCGCCATAACGTCAAACCCCGGGAGATCGTCGCCATCGGTGACGGCATCAACGACCTGGCAATGGTGAAAAACGCCGGCCTGGGCGTTGCGATGGGCAATGCCCATCCCGATCTGATCAAGGTCGCCAAAAAAGTAATCGGCGCCAATGCCGATGACGGACTGGCCGAATTTATCGAAGAACTGATCGCCGGCAACGCGGTTGAGCCGGCAGACCGAATTTAGCGGCAGCGATCCCCGCGCCGCGACCAGATCATGGAAGGATGCGAAAGGAGTCGCAGGCTCTAAACGGCCGGCTCGCCGGAGGCGGGTCGGTCGTTTTATTTCATTTCTCATCACGCGCCGCCCAAAGAAATCCCCGCCGCATCAGCTCCAGCACCGGCGGCATCTCCACGATGTCCGCATGGTGCCCCAGCGAATTGTAAAACACCCGCCCCTCGCCAAACATCTTCGTCCACACCACCGGCATCTCCACCGGCCCATTGGGCGCGTGCGGACCATCCGCCACGGGAAACCGCGTCGTCGCCAGCACCTTCACCGCCGGATCGACGTGCATGTAATACTGCTCGCTGCTCACGTCGAAATCTGTTATCCCCTCCGTGATCGAGCTTTTTTGCGGGCCAATCTTCACGCGATATTTCGTCCCATCATTTCCCGGATGTGCAACCCACTGCCCGCCGGTCATGAATTGCCACTCGGTATTTTCCCGGAACGAATCGCACATCCCCCCATGACATCCCGCGATCCCCACGCCGCTTTTCACTGCCTCCAGCACCGGTTTCGCCTGCTCATTGGTGATCTTCCCCATCGTCCACACCGGCACGATCAAACTCACCCCGCTGAGTTTCTCCTCGCCAAGAAACGCATCAAGCGTATCCGACACTTCCACGTCAAATTTCTCTTTCGCCAGGAGCTTGCGAAAAATCTCCGCCACCTCGCGCGGCTGGTGTCCGTCCCATCCGCCCCACACGATCAACGCTTTTCGGCTCATCGCTAAATCTCCGTGAACTTATCGCATGTCCATCAGCAGCTCGCCCATCGCCCCATACCGCGCCGTCCCCGTCGTCCCATCGGACCGCGTGTACGGAATCTCATACACCGTGTTGTGATTCTTATCCGTGTATGTCTTGGGATGGTTCATCTCCGCATGAGGATGCTCCGACTCGAACGCTGCCACCACCGCCGTCGGAACGTCGCCCTGGGAAATCTCCGTCGATTTCCCACCGCTGGAATTGGTCGCACATCCCGCCAGCAGGCAAACCGCCGCCCAACCAACCATCATCTTTCGCATCTGAAACATCTTGAACCTTTCCTTACAAATGAATCGCCCGCCCATCCGCCACGCCCGCGGCTTCCATCACCGCTTCGCTGAACGTCGGATGCGGGTGAATCGCCTCGATTATCTCCTCTTCCGTCGCCTCCAGTTTCTTCGCCAGCACCAGCTCCGCAAGCATTTCCGTGACCGCCTCGCCGATCATATGAACCCCCAGCAGTTCCCCATACTCCGCATCGAAAATCAGCTTCACAAACCCTTCCGGCTCCCCCGCCGCCAGCGCCCGCCCGCTGGCGCTGAACGGAAATTTGCCGATCTTCAGCTTCCGATTCGTCGCCCGCGCCTTCTTTTCCGTGAGTCCCATGCTCGCCACCTGCGGATGCGTGTACGTGCAGCCCGGGATCGCCTTGTAATCGATCCCCTCTTTCTGATGTCCCGTGATCCGCTCCACCACCAGCACCGCCTCATGATGCGCCACATGCGCCAGGTCGGGATGCCGATATCCCTCCATCTCCGGCTGATCCGCCCAGTTGACGCTCAGGCAATCCCCCACCCCCCACACATTCTCCAGGTTTGTCTGATACTTCGGATTCACCCGCACCCGCCCCTTGACGATCTCCAGCCCCGACCCCGGCCCCGCCAGCCCATCCGTGTTCCCCGTCACCCCGATCGCCACCAGCACCGCATCCGCCTCCACCACGCCCGCCTTCGCCCCCGACAACGTCAGCTTCACGCCGCCGGGCGTCACTTCCACCTTGTCCGTCTTGGTCTTCACCCGCACATCGATCTCCCGCTTGGCAAACACCCGCTCCAGCAGGATCGACACCTCTTCATCCTCAATGGGCAACAGGTGATCCATCATCTCGATCAGCACCACCTCCGTCCCGATCGCATTGTAAAAATCCGCGAACTCGCACCCGATCGCCCCCGCCCCGATGATCGCCAATTTCTTCGGCTGCGCCGCCAGGTTCATCGCCTCGCGCGACGTGATAATCTTCTTCCCGTCAAACGCCGCCCCCGGCAGCGGCGTCGCCCGCGAGCCCGTCGCAATAATAATATGATTCGCCGTCGCTTCCTTCGACCCCTGCGCCGTCGTCACCTTCACCCGGTGCGGCCCCAGCACCTGCCCCACGCCAAACTCCTTCTTCACATCCGATTTGCGAAACAGATGCTCAATCCCCTTGCTCAATTTCTCCGCGATCCCCCGGCTTCGCGCCACCAGCCGATTGAAATCCACCGTCAGGTCCTTGTACCCCACCCCATGCTCCGCCGAATGCAGCCGCAGCTTGCGGATAAACGCCCCATCATCCAGCAGCGCCTTGGTCGGAATACATCCCCAGTTCAGGCACGTTCCCCCCAGCGTCTCCTTCTCAATACAAAGCACATTCTGCTTGAGCTGCCCCGCCCGAATCGCCGCCGCATATCCCGCCGGACCCCCGCCGATCACGATGATGTCATACTGATATTTCCCCTTCGCCGGCGCCGACTCGGTTTTAACCGCCGGCTTGCCCGTCGCGGGCGCTGGAGCGGGTGCCGTCGCCGCCGGCGCGCTCGCACCCTTCCCCGAATATTTCTGCTTCACCTCGTCCGGTTTTTCCGCCCCCGTGGCAATCACCCCGATCGCCTGCCCCACCTTCACCTTCTCCCCTTCCTTCACCAGAATGACCGCGAGCGTCCCCCCATCAAACGCCTCCATCGGCATCGTCGCCTTATCCGTCTCGATATCCGCAATCTCCTCCCCGCTCTTGACCTTATCCCCCTCTTTCTTATGCCATTTGACAACGGTTCCCTCCGTCATCGTATCCGACAACTGCGGCATGGTGATTTCAGCAGCCATTCCAAACTTCTCCTTCGTGAACATCGAATCATAGGAAAAGGGTTGAGGCTTGTCACATGTCGCATGCTGTGGCTTGGGCGTCCCGCCCAACTCTTCGCATTCTGGTATTATTTCAATCGATTGAAGCGTCTCAAATTCGCTGCCATCACGTTCGCAAGTTTGGCCTTGATATGGCTGATCTGGCTCGCGGTCGCAATCCATCGAATGCAGGCGAGAATCGATGCACTAAAATCCCAAAACCAACCCACAGCTCTCTCAGACCTCACTCTTCCCCCTATCCCCGCCAACGAAAACGCTGCCACCTACTACCAGGCCGCATTCGCTGCGATGTCGACGACGGTTTGGTCGCCTGCCGCTTCAAACTCCACCTTTCCAAACTATCCTCTCGATTCATCCGCCTGGCGTTCGATGGCCGATCAAGCCGTTGCCGCAAATCGCCAGGCTCTGTCGCTAATTCGCCAGGCTACCGGCTGCTGTCGCGCAGACTGGGCCTTCGGAAAACCCCCCGCCCTTCTGTCCGTAATCGGCAATTGGACCAATGCGCGCGATTTAGCCCTCCTGATTGGAGACTCCGCGTTGCAATCTCATGTGCACGGAAATGAACCCGAGGCATTTAATCGAATTTTTGATCTCCTCCATCTCGCCGACATGATCCAGCAACATGCCGAAATCATCGGCCGCCTCATCAGAATGAGCGTTGAGGGTGTCACCTTCGATCGAATCCAGCTCATGGCGGTCAACTTATCTCCGACTACCGACCGCGCCCAAGCGCTGGCATTAATTCACCAGCTCCTCGATGAACAAAAAAAATTCGATCAGATTCAGTCAATGTTGCGAAACGATTTGGTTTTCAGACTTCAAGCGATGCGGGACGATGCGACCAGCGCTTCCGTGCTGAGACCCATGATTTATCTCAGCGTCGCCCGAATGATTGATTACCACCATTTGCTTTGCACTGCCCTTGCTCAACAAAATATGCCGGGCGAGAGGTCAATACTTGGTGCTTCCTTTCCCTATGTGTCGAGAGGCAGTGGCAACCTCACACCAATGACGCCCCGATTTTCTCGTTTTGCAGACATTACATCCGACTATCAGTTTACCGAGACATACTTTCGGACGGAATTCCGCGTGACCGCCGCCCGTCGAATGACCGCCATCTCCGTCGCCGCCAATCTATACCGCAACGATCACCACCATTGGCCGTCCGATCTGAAAGCTTTGGTCCCGAATTACCTCCCCGCTATCCCCGACGATCCGTTCTATGCCAATCCGCATCAAATCGGCTATGTATTCATAAACCCCAACCGTCCGATGCTTTTCTTCGATGAAAGCGGACAGCCATCGCAATCAGCCCCCACTACCCAACCTGACTTTGATAATTGGAATCCCCCCGGCTCCCGCCAATGGCTCGACATCAGCAACTGGTGGCAATCCCCGCAATCCAAATCTAATTGACTTCTTCTCCGCGCTCTCCGCGTCCTCTGCGTTGCAACGATCTGACTCAAGACCGCAGACTGTCGATCATGATCCAAAGCAGTCCCACGATGGTCGGAAACAATCCCACTCCGATGACCGCCGCGAGCACCCAGCAGGCCGGCAGTCCGATCATGGCCAACCCCTTTCTCGTCCAGCCGCAATGAGTGATCGCTCCAATCAGGATCAGCGAATTCACTCCGTACGCACCCACGATCAGCGCCACTGTCAGAAGTCCGAGGATTTGCCACATAGCGGGAATTGTATCCACCCCTGAGAACTCACGCGAGGCAGAAAGCCCCGGTCGGAACCGCCAGCAGCACGAGCGGTGCCGCAACATAAGCGCTCACCGCAACACCGCGCCTCCGCCACTCGACCGACATTTCACCGTTCTTCACCCAATATCCCAGCACGCCCGTCCCCAGATAAACCGTGATAAAACCCGCAACAGGTCCGACGAAAATGATCGTCGTCCCCGCTGACCAAAGGATTGCCGGTTCCCACCACCAATTGGATATAAATGACGAAGTGGTCCAGCCATTCGGCTGCCACGGACTTAAAAACCCCGTGCCTCCGTTCAGATGAACGACGATCAGAAACACAACACTCAGCGGCACAGTCACCGCCGCAGAAACGATCACGCGAAATAGCACCGCCGACTTCGAATCCACCGGCTGCCCGACTGCCCGCGCCAGTGGTTTGACTTGAAATATTGCCTGAACACAAGTCAGCCAAAGCGCATTGATCCGCCCCAGTTCCCGGCGAGCCTCCCATGCAATTCGCGTCCCACCCCCCGCATCGATACGCAAGCCGCATTCCGGGCATTGCTCGCTGCTGATCCCGCGCAGGTTATATCCACACCCCACGCAAAACCGCTCTGCCGCGCTCTCATCCATCGTTTGCAAGACGCTCAATATACCTGCTGCGCCGTGCCTTCCCCCATTTTCATCCCGTTCGAATTAATTCCTTGCACTCATTCCAATGTTAGGGTAAAGTTTGGTAACAACCACCCACTCTGATAGGAGACACTTTCATGCCTCAGCAACCCTTTCAAGAACCTTCATCCGCCGACTTCGCCCAACCTTTTTCCACCCCAGGCAGGATTCCGCGCCACCCACCCCCCCGGGGGATGTGAGGCATTCCGAGAAACCGCGAGACTCCGAACCATCCCCCGAGTCTTCACCCGATGATGCCGAGTTCTACCCCGGCCTGCGCCTCAGCGACGTTCAGCTTCGCGCCATCGAGCTCACCGTCCAGTGCTACAACGACACCCAGATCGCCGAAATGCTCCGCATCAACCGCAAAACACTCTGGAGATGGAAAAATTTCGACGATGACTATCGCCGAGCCCTCGAAAACGTTCGCATGCAGACCCACGCCGCCGTCATCGACCGATTCTCAAACCTCCTCGCCAAGTCCACCTCTATCTTCGCTCGCCAGCTCCAGGACCCCGCCGAGGAAAAGCAATTCCGCGCCGCCCAAACCCTGATAAACATGGCCGGCTGTTTCCGCCCCCTCCGCGCCCAGCTTCCGCCTCCCAGGCCCGACGCCGACTTTCCCGAACCCCTACTCGACCCAAAGGTCGGCTAAAAAATGATCCTAAGTCGCCTCTCCATCCCAAAACGCCCACCGCGCCGCGGTGGGGCTTCTTCACCTCTCCAACCTCCAATGCCGCTAACCGGAACCCCCGCCCCGCCTGACACTTGCGCCACAGAAATTTGCAAGCGCAAACCCGCCTCGATATTTTGCTGCTTCGCCGATTTTTCAGGGGGAAATTCGGTGATCCGGGCCAAATCACGGTCCACACACTTGCTTCGGAGAAAACGCCGTGCGCAGATCAATCGCTCCTCTCCTCGCCTTTGCGCTCCTCTGTCTCATGCACAACCACGCATTCGCACAGGTCACCGACACCGCGCGCGATCTTCAGCTTCAGCAGCGCCTCCAGGAACTCCAGGGATTCGAGATGGATTCCCGCCTCCTGGCCGACACGGATATCCCCCCCGATCAGCGCCTCCTGCTCGACTACGGCGGATATTTCTCCCCGCAGTATTACTCCATCGACGACACCAACAACGACAACCACGGCCTGCGCGAATACCAGATCGTCGGCTACGTCCGTCTCAACTTCGACGGCGCCAACGAAATCTTCATGCGCGGCAGCGTCGCCTACAACGATTACAACGCCGGCGACAGCTTCGACGGCTTCGGCTCACGCCTGATCGACCCCGATTTCGACCGCGCCTATTACCGGTTCGATCTCCAGCGATACATGGCCGCCTACGGCGGAAAACTCATCAACTACGACATCAACTTCGAGGGCGGGCGCGATCTGGTCTACTGGGGCAACGGCCTGGCGATGGGCGAAGTCATCGACGGCGTCACTCCCAGTTTCTCGTACGGCCCGCTGACGCTTGCCACCGTCGCCGGCGTCACGCCCCTCCGCACCGTCGATATCCAGCCGGACCGACCGGCATTCGACTTTAACACCACGCGCGGGTTCTTCGGCGCCATGCTCACGGTGAACCTCGGCTCCCAGCATCCGTATGTGTATGGATTGGTTCAGCGCGACTGGAATACTCAAAACGTCTCCGATGCCGATGGCATCGTCACCCGCTACGCCTACAACAGCGATTACATCGGCGCCGGCTCCACCGGTTCGATCAGCGATCACATTCAATACGGCGTCGAAGGCGTGTTTGAATGCGGCAACACCCTCTCCAACAGCGCGGCCCTTTCCGGTTTCCAGCTCGTGCAGATCCCTCAGACGCGCAACAACATCAACGCCTATGCCGCCGACTTGAAAATCGACTACGTCCCGCAGGACATCCACAACAGCCGTCTCAGCGTCGAGGGCATCGTCGCCTCCGGCGACCCCGATCGCGGACTCACCAACACCACCTTCAACGGCAACGCCCCCAACACCCCTGACAACGCCTTCAACGCCTTCGGCCTGGTCTCCACGGGCCTGGCCTTCGGCGCGCCAGTCTCCAACCTGGCGATCCTCCGCGTCGGCGCATCCTGTTTTCCCTTCTCGCAGGGAAACCAATATCTCCAGCGGCTGCAGGTCGGCATGGATGTCTACTGGTTCAACAAGTGCCAATCGGATGCCCCCATCGATGAATCCACCAACTCTGCGACCTATCTCGGATGGGAGCCGGATTTGTACGCCAACTGGCAAGTCGTCAGCGATCTCACCCTCACCCTGCGCTATGGCGTCTTTAATCCCAATCTCAAGGCTTTCGGCAACGACAAGGCCCGGCAATTCCTGTATACTGGAGCGGTCATTGCTTTCTAAACAATCCATCTCGCGCATCCGCTTCGGCAACGTCGGCCTGGCACTTGCCTCGGCATTGATTGTCCTGTCCCTAGGCTGCCAGACCGCCGTCGTCAAAAGCACCGTCACCAATAAATTCTCCGGAAATGACACCAACGCCCAGCTTGGGTTCTGGCACGAGCTGGCCGATCGGCACGTGACCAGCAACGACGATGCGTTCCACGGATTACTCCTGTATATCGACGGCCACGATGACAGCGCCAGTTACAATCAGCGAGTCGCGGCCCTCCAGTCAAAGGGTCTGCTGCCCGCATCGTTCAGTTGTCCCGCGAATGAGGCCGTCACTCGCGGCACGCTCGCCGTGGCAATTGTGAAACTCCTGGACGTCAAGGGCGGATGGGTCATGCACGTCTTCGGCCCAACGCAGCGATATGCCGTCAAGGAAATGATTTACATGGGCATTTATCCCCCCAGCAGCCCGCAGCAGACATTCAGCGGAACGGAATTTGTCGGCGTAATCGGCAAGATCGACGATCTCCAACAGCCCGTCAGCGCCGATACGTCCTCGCAGTAAATTCTTACGTCGGTAAAGGAGTCCTCCGATGCGATCGCTCAACTCCAATCGTCAAATTTTCCTGGGATTGATCTGCACGATGCTGTGCGCCGCCGCGCCGGCTATGGCCGGCAGCGCCACCACCATGCCCACGGCAGAGGCCTCCTCGCAGCCGAATTCCGCGGTTTCCATGCACATTTATGTCGTCGCGGTCAACGGCCTGGTGCAGGCGCGCGATGGCGACAGTCAGCCCTGGGCGGTCGCGCAGACCAACATGGTCCTTTCCGAGGGTGCTGAGCTGCGCACCGGTCCGCACAGCTCCGTCACCTGCGTAATCCCGCCGGATCAGACCTTCACGCTCGATCGCCTCGGCACCGTTCGCGTCGCCGATGCGTTTCGCAACGGGAACATGGTCAAGACAGATCTTCTGATGAAATACGGCCGCACCCACTACGACATCCAAAGCGCCGGTCTCCAGCACGAAGCCAGCATCACCAGCCCAAGCAGCACCCTGGCGGTGCGCGGAACAACCGTCTCGCTGTTCGATCAGCCGCCGTATGTTCCCTCGGCCATCAGCTTCACCGGTCGCGCCCGATTCACTTACAACCACAACACCGTGAGCGTCGGCACCAAGCATGGCTCCTACGCCAAGGCCCTGGCCGGAACCGATGGCTCCGCGCAAACCGGCGTGGGCGACACCGTCGTCGATCCCCGCTACGCCGCCTCTTTGACGGCCGCCGATTCCGCCCTCATCGCCACCGAGGTCGCCCGCGGCGCTGTCATCTCGTACAACCCGATCCTCGGCATCCCCACCGTTGCCGGCGGCAGGCCTTCCTATGACTCGGAGCTTCCCTCCACTCTGCCCGGAACGCTTGATCTGGTCCTCCGCTGGACCGGCGATGCCGATCTGAATCTCGAAGTCGGCGTGGATATCGGAAACCCCCAGGTCGTCTTCCTCTCACAGTTCGTCTCCAATGAATTCCTCTACCCCGGCAACGGGCAGCAGAATTCCGCGAGCGGTGGACATATTCCCTACGACGACATCGGTGGCCCCACCGGTGGTGAGGAAATCGCCTACTGGCTCGGAAACCATCCCCAGGGACTCTATGGCATCGGCGCACAGTTCATCTCCGGCCAGCCGACGTCCTACACCTTCAACATTTACGAATATGGCAAGCCCGTTGAGATGTTTTACTTCGACAGCAACGGCGATTTCGTGAAGAGCACGCAGATGACCAGCACGCTCAGCTCGGGCCAGTTCGGCAGCGCCATCGCCGCCATTCCCGATCAGGCGTACTTCGACGGCCTCATTCCCAACGATCCGGCCGGTAATCCCAATCCCGGCATCGGTCCCGGCAGCTTTACCCCGGCCGTTCGTGCACTTGCGATGGGAATAAAGACCCCATCGCCAAAATAATCCCCCGACCTCCCCGCCGCCACGACGGTAAGTCGATCATTTCCCAAATTGCGTCATTGCAAAAGAACGCGGATTGTGTCGCAAACCGACCATCGCACCGCCGTATTATGAGAAGCAATATTACTTAAAAATTTCGTGTTTTGTGTTGATCCCATTTTTTCCACGCTTTAGATTAACCCTTGTGAAAAGGGTATTTGGAGTATTTGGATCTTTTTTAGATGGGAGAGGCACACATGAACGGTTTAAGGACATTACTGGGAATTATTGCATTTTCTTGCCTGGCGATCGCACCGGCGGCCAACGCGGCGCTTGAAAAAGCGGCTGGAAAAGCCAGCACTAGCGCCAACCTGGCCCACACTGCCGCCAACGCCTGGGCGCTGGAAACCGATCCGGCCGTCAACAGCATCGCTGAGGATCCGCTCACCGATTATTACTTCACCGCTGGTGAGTTGAATAACATATATGATCCGTCGCAGTTCACGCTGGACGGCGATAACAATGGGCTCCCCGATTTCACGCACAGCGTGACGGGCCAGGAGGGATTCCAAGTCACCAGCTACCAGGTGGATTACTTCGCGAATCCGAACGGGTTTACCGATCCAGAGAGTGACTTGGATACCTATTCAGGGGGCTATCCTTACATACAGGTCACACTCACACCAACCACAAACAATTCAATGGCTGCCACTGACACGTTCGTCCCCGATGCCGATGGCAACCTTCCGGACATCAATCTGCCGGTGGGTCAGATCAACGACATCATGTTCAACCTGCCAATAACGGACGGTCCCAGCATCAGCAACGATGTATCGCTGGGGGATAATCCCAACGTCACCATCGACCAGTACCTGTTCCAGTTCAACTTCATGGGACCGGAGAATCCGGACATCATTGACGCGCTCAATGGCGTCACAACTGATGATAACAGCTTCCTGACGGCCGTGAATCCGAACGATGGCAGCATCATCACGGTGTCGGGCTCAAACATCTCCGGCGCAGAAGTTCCCGAGCCGGCAAGCCTGTCCGTCCTCGGCGCCGCCGCCGCCGGCCTGCTGCTCCGCCGCCGCCCCGGCCGCTCCACCGCAAAATAAACGCATGGGGAGAACCGAACCAAATACCCCCTCTCCTGTGCCCCCGGATCGAAATCCGGGGGCCTTTTATTTATCAGGCGGACCCGCTTAACCCCGCAGTATTTACTTCCCTTCCAACTCCTGCGAAGCTACGGACCGTCGCCGCTCTGATTCATTTATGATGACCCGTCTCGAACGCCGGGTATTGATTCGCAGTCTGGCCATCGGTGGTCTTCTGACGCTGATGGTGCTGGGCGTCTGGATGCTGGGTTGGCTGGATTCGCTGGAATACTGGCTGTACGACCAGCGGGCGATCCATTGCCAGCTTGCCGAACCGGCGCCGACGGATCGCATCGTTCATTTCGACATCGATGATGCCTCGGTCTCGCGCAGCGTGCTCGGCCGCTGGCCGTGGCCGCGCGCGAAGCTCGCGAAAATACTCGACGAAATCCACCGCGCCGCCCCTTCCGCCGTGGGGCTTGACATCATGTTCGCCGACCCGCAGGACGTGGAGTACAAGCCCGACGCCGACGGCCACTTCGTTGCTGAAGACGAGGATGACACCCTTACACAGTCTCTACGCCGATGCAGAAACGCGGTCATCGCCGCCTCTTTCAAGGTTGAACCGACCGAAAGCGAAGCCGACGGGCCGCCCGAAGCGCTGCAGTGGCTTACTGAGAATCTTGAAATGTCCGAGACGGACCTCGCACGGCGGCTGGAATCAATCGGCTACACGCAAACCGCCGGCCGGACGTTTGACGACATGTTCGTCCGCCTGCGCCGCCGCGCGGTGAAAACCCGGATCGAGCAGGAGTTGGACCAGGCGCCCGCCGCCACGACTGATCAGCTTGCAAGCAGGCTTCTTCCCCGTGGAGATTCCCAAGACCAGGCGCTCAGTGAGCTTTTCGCCGATCAATATGCACTTTCCCTGGACGAGCGATCCCTTCTGCGATTCGGCGCTCCGCTGCAGACGATGGACCCGCCCCCCTTGCAAGGAACGCTCAACGTCGTTCCGCTGCGCAGGTTCAGTAGCGCATCGGCCGGATGCGCATTCGCCAATTACGACATTTTCGACAACGCCACCGTCCGCGCCGTTCCCCTGTATGTCCAGTATCGCAAGCACCTTTTCCCTCAGATGGGACTGGCCACCGCGTGCGTCATGCTTGGCGCGGATCCCGCCAGCGTTCGTTTCGACGGATCGCAGCTCATCATCCCCACGCGGTCGGGCAATATCACAATCCCCACTTACATTTATCACTCCACGGCCCTGGGCCAGGACATACCCATCATTGCCGCGGTTCCCTGGTTTGGCTCACGGGACTGGGAAACGATGTATGACTGGCCCGATCATCGCAACATTGTGCAGCATTTTTCCGTGGCCAGCATCTGGAATATATGTACCAATCTGCAGAAACTGACGGTCAATGCCAAGGCAATCGAGGTGGCCGTCAATGATATTCTGGGCGACGGCCGCGGGGGTTTCGATCCCGATCTCGCCAGGAAATATGCCGCAAATCCTCCCGATCCCACCGACGCCGATGCGCTGGAAAAAATGGCGCGGGGAACGCTCCAGCAATTGAAAGATTCCGGCTGGATGGAAATGTTCGCCCAGACCGCCGACAAAGATCTTCCCCCCGATGAACGCAAACAGAAAGATATTCTCAACGACGCGGTCAACGCGCTCAACGTTATCCTGCCGAAAAATCGCTACCTCCGCGATCTCATCGATACCGAGCGAAAATGGCTCGCTTCCGAAATTGCCGGCAAGGGCGTCCTGATCGGTTTCACCGCCACCGGATCTCAGGATCAGGTCAGCACGAGCATCCACCAGCATTGCCCCGGCGTGGTCGTTCACGGCGTCATCATCAACGCAGTCCTGACCGGAAGATGGTGGCGGGTATTTCCCCAGTGGATCACACTGCTGCTGACGATCGTGTTCGGGATGTCCGCGGCCGCCATCCAGGGCCGGTTCCAGCCGCTGCGCGCGTGGGTGATGATTCTCGCCCTGCTGCTGGCGTATGGGCTGATCAACGGATTCATCCTCTTTGACTGGCACCGCTGGGTGATCGGGCTGGCGGCGCCGTCGGTGGCGATTGTCGTCGTCTGGGCGGGATGCACGCTGGATCGGCTGCGGGTCGAGCAGGTCGAGCGCAACCGCGTCGCGCTGGAAAATGCCGTCATCAGCAAGGAGATGGACCTCGCCCGCAATGTGCAGGTGGCGCTGATTCCCCCCAATGCGCCGAAAATCACCGGCCTGGAATCGGATGGATGGGCGCTCACGGCCAGCGTCACCGGCGGCGACTGTTACGATCTATGGCAACTGAAAGACGGCCGCCTTGCCGTGCTGCTGGCGGATGCCTCCGGTCACGGGCTCGCCCCGGCGATGATCGTCTCGCAGGTGCGGACGCTGGCGCGCACGTTGTGCGAATTTGAAACGCATCCGCACGGGTTGCTGGCGCGGATTAATCGCCGGCTCGCGGACGACCTGGAAACGACGCGCTTCGTCACCGCATTTCTTGGATTCGTCGGCGTGGATGGCACATTGGACTGGGCCAGCGCCGGACATGGCCCGATGTTCTGGTCGCCCGGCGATAACGGCCAAATGCTGGAGCTGGACTCGACGGGATTGCCGCTGGGCATCATGCCGGAATGTTTCATCGACGATCCGCAGCCCTCGCTGAAACTGGGTGAAAAAGGATCGCTGATCGTCTTCAGCGACGGCATCTTCGAATCGCACGCGCCCGACGGCCAGATGTTCGGCGTCGCCCGCACCAAGGAGATACTGGAGCAAACCAGCGGCCAGCCGTGCTCCGCGATCGTTGCCGCGCTGCGCGCCGCCGTCCAGAAATGGCAGCAGAAGATCGAGCCGGAGGATGATCAGACGATCGTGGCGGTGCGGAGAGTGGTGGATTAGTTGCGAGTTGCGAGATGTCCTGAAGCATTTTGATTTGTTGCTGATCGCTCACAATTTCCTCCAGTGACACGAGCCAGACGCGAACCGAGGAGGGAATAATAACCAAGGCGTGAAATTGCCAACAAGCCGATTCCCGCGCCAATGCTGCCGCGCCCACTTGCGTTGGCCGGCCAAGTTCTCGACGATGCGATTGAACGCAACAATTGGGAGACTGAATGTTTCTGACGACGATTAATTGGCTCAGCAAATGGGTGCCCGGCGGCTCGGTGGCCGGGGGAATGGCGGTGCTGGCGCTGGCGGTAACCTTCGGGCTCTTCCTGGGTGCCATCCGTATTCGGCGGATTCGGCTGGGGATTCCCGGAGTCCTTTTTTCGGCGTTGGTGTTCGGGCAAATCGGACTCACGATCGATCCGAAGGTGCTGGAATTCCTCCGGGATTTCGCGCTGATTTTGTTCATGTACGCTATCGGCCTGCAGGTGGGGCCGGGGTTTATCGCGTCGCTGCGAACCGAGGGACTTCGACTCAATCTCCTTTCCGTGGCGGTGCTCGTGCTGGGCGCGAGCCTGACCATGGCCGGGGCTGGCGTCATGCAGCATGGGGCCAGCCCCGGCGTTTATACCGGCGCGTTTACAACCACAGCCGGGCTCGCGGCGGCGCAGGAGGTGCAGCGGACCGCCGCAAAGAGCGATGCCGATCGCACGGGCATCGCATATTCGGTGACCTATCCCTTCGGCATCATCGGGCCGGTGCTGGTGATCCTGCTGATCAAGCGCGTGTTTCGAATCGATCTCGCCCAGGAAAAAGAAGCGCTTCTGGCAGCGGAGGACAAACGGCGTCCGCCGATCGAAGTGATCGATTTCCTTGTCACCGAAGTCTCGCAGGCGGGGATGCGGCTGCGCGATCATCCGCTGCTGCGGGATAGTCCCATCGTGCTGGCGCGCCTGCTGCGCGAGAAGACGATGAGCGTTCCGTCGGGAGATACCGAAGTGCGCATCGGCGATGTGTTCCGGGCCGTGGGGCCGCGCCATCGGCTCAATGAGCTGGTCATGGCCATGGGAAAGACCACCACGGCCGACATCAGCGCCGCGACCGGCGATGTGCAGCGGATGGATCTGATCGTTACCCGCACGCACGTGCTGCACAAGACGCTGCGGGAATTGGATCTCAATCGCCGCGAGGGCGTCACCGTCGTGCGCATCAGCCGAGCAGGGGTAAATCTTATTCCCACCGCCCACCTTCGGCTGGCATTTTCCGATCAGGTGACGGTCGTCGGGCCGCGTGATGGACTCAAGATGGTCGAGAAGGAATTGGGCAACTGCCCGGATACGCTCAATCGCCCGCAACTGGTTCCGATTTTCCTGGGAATCGTTTTCGGCGTTGCGGTGGGAAGCATTCCGCTGGCGATTCCGGGACTCAATGCGACGCTGCGCATCGGATTGGCCGGCGGCCCGCTGCTGGCGGCGATCGCGCTGTCGCAGTTCGGCAGCATCGGGTCGATCGTCTGGTATATGCCGCCATCGGCCAACCAGCTTTTCCGCGATTTCGGGCTGGCGGTATTCCTCGACTGCGTGGGACTCCAGGCGGGCGATCATTTCATCCAGCGAGCCGCCAACGCACCGGGCCTTGTGCTGCTGCTGTTCGGCGCGGTCGTCACCATCCTGCCGGTGCTGCTCATCGGATGCTTTGCGCGTATCGTGCTGAAGATGAATTTCGTCACGCTCGCCGGGTGGGTGGCGGGCGCGATGACCAGCTCACCCGCGTTGCTCTTCGCGGATGAGATGACGCGCTCCGACGCCCCAACCGTCGCCTACGCCGCCGTCGCCCCGCTGGCGACGCTGGTGCCGATCTTCTGCGCGCAGGTGCTGGCGGTGATGGTGAGGTGAGGCCGGGGTTTGGGAGACGGGATTCGTTGAATTATTGAAGCTGCCGCGTAAATGTCACATCGCGGCCAGGGATCGGGACATTTCGTATTCAATGAGGACTGGATCATTTGGATAGGGCTTGGTGTTGCCGGTCTTTGAGAATCCGATTCGGTGGTAGAATTCGAAGGCCGCGGTGTTGCTGCTGGTTACCATCAAACGCAATGTGTGCGCCCCTCGGGCGAAGGCCCAGGTGTTGATTGCGTCGATCAGAAGTCGGCCGATGCCTTGGCGGCGGTGCGCGAGGGATACCCACATGGAAATCAGGTGGGCTTGGAGCGGATCATGCTCGTCGAGGAATGCGGCGACGATGCCGCAGGCGGTCTGGGCATCCATCGCGAGGTAGCCGATGGAGCGGTCGCTGCTCCAGTCGGCCGCGCGCTTGAGCCATTCGGCGTCGGTGAATTGGGATTCCCTGGCGTACGTGCTGCCGAAGGCGCTGGGCGAATCCTGCAGGGCCATGAGCCGGACGGCCTTGAAGTGCGAAGCGTAGGCGGGCGTGATTCGCTGGAGAGCGGGTATCGGATGCTCGGGGAAAGTAATTCGTGTGTCAGTTTAACAACGGGATCGCGGTCTTGGCAAAGCTGCTCAGCGATGCATTCAATCAACTATTTTTTCAATATCGGAAATATTATGAATGTCCCCTTTTTTCAACTTTACCTCGCGCTGTCCGCTCTTGCGCATGATGAACAGGTAATTGAACCCGCGCAGAAAGAAATTTCCCTCCTCGGCCGCCGCGCGGTAGTTCCCCATCACCAGCGTCTTGTTGTGCCGCACCACCGCGACGATATCCACCGGCTCGAACCGCTGCCGCAGCAGCGTAAACAGCTCAAACCCAATCGGAAAAAACCCCTTTCCCTTCACGAACGAATCGCTCACATACATCCCCATATGCCGCCCCGGGCGCAGCACCCGGTGAATCTCCCCGATCACCTTCTCCATCGCCTGGTAATACTCCGGCCCGGATGCATCCAGCTTTCCGATGCACCGCGGATCGTCCGAATAATCGATATGCGTCGAATACGGCGGGTCGATAAACACGAAATCCGCTTTGTCATTCTCCAGCGGCAACTTCCTCGCATCGACCCGGAAAATATCCTTCCGCGTCGGAGCCAGATCATATCCCAGCGCCCGCCGATCCAGATCGCGCGCCACATCCAGCGTCGTCCCGCTCCCCGCGCACGGATCAACCACCAGATCGCGCGGCTTCGTATACCGCTGCAATAAATTCCAAATGATATAACTCGGCGTCGCCCCCTTATACCCCGCCACTCCCTGTTGCCCCTCCCCATAATCCTGTGAAGGATAATCCCAAAGCGTAGTAGGCAAAACCTGCAGCGGCGGCCGTTTGAACTTCATACTGCGGGGAGATTATCATGGGGCGGTGTTCAAGTGAAAACCCAATGCAACCGCCAAGGCGCCGAGAGCAGCGGATCAGTCCGCCTTTACTGCTGTGGCGAGGACAACCGGGAAGGCGGAGGGTTGTTGTCTGGTTCGGCGCTTGCCAAGCCACATCAATGGGGCGATCAGACAAGGGATCGCGGCGCACCAGATTGGAAAAGCCAGAAGGAAAACCCCAAAGCCACTTTTGATATTCAGAGAATGCGCGTCAAACTCCCAGAATGAGCGGCGGAGGTCAGGTCCGCGAAGTTGCAGCGGTTTCCAAATAGTGTGCGAGCGCGAAGTAGGATATGGCGAGTGCCAGACCAGCCAATACACGGCAACCCGACCACGTTGAAGCTCCAGGTCAAGCTGGAAAACATGGGGTTTTGGACCTCCGACATCGCTATAAAAATATCCAGGCCCAAATTCAGCGAACGAGCCGAGCGCCAATGCCCCTAGTGCGAGCAACGATATCACGGCGAATGCACCGAGCAGCGAGGGACGCATGTTTAATATCATACATCCTGCGTCACTTCTCGTCGGCGATGTGGGCAGGAAAACATCAGCGAACTTGGAACGTCACCTTTCCCAGTTCGCGTCCTTAGCGTCTTCGCGGTAAAAATGTTTTCTCAAGCCACCATCGCCCGATCAATCTTCTCCGGCTGCGAGCAGGAGCCGATCGCTGTTGCGCGATCGATATATCCATGCCGAAGAAGCTGCTGAATGGAATAATCCAACGACTGCATGCCGATGGCTCGGCTGGTTTCGATGATGCTGGGAATCTCGAAGATGCGGTTTTCGCGGATGCAGGTTTTCACCGGCTGGTTGCAGATCATCACCTCCACCGCGGGAATCAGCCCCGGCTGATCGGCGCGGGGCAGCAGCGTCTGGCTGATCACCGCGTGCAAACACCCGGCCAGCATCGAGCGGATGTGGTTCTGCTGGTTGGCCGGCGCGATATCAATGATGCGCTCGATCGTCTGCGGCGCGCTCGATGTGTGCAGGCTGCTCAGCACCAGGTGGCCGGTTTCGGCGGCCGTGATGGCGGCGCTGGTGGTTTCCTGGTCGCGCATCTCACCCACCAGGATCACATCCGGATCCTGCCGCAGCACGTGCCGCAGGCCGGACGCGAAATCCGGCACGTCGCTGCCGACTTCGCGCTGCTCGATCGTGCATTTATTGTCCGTGAGGATGTACTCGATCGGGTCTTCCAGCGTGACGATATGCGAGCTGTCGCGCCCATTGATCTGATCGATCATCGCCGCCAGCGTTGTGCTTTTGCCGCTGCCCGCCGGTCCTGTCACAAGGATCAGGCCGCGCGAAACGGTCGTCAGCTTCGCGACGATTTCAGGCAGATACAAATACGCCAATCCGCGGATTTCATTGCTGATGATTCGGATCGACAGCGCCACCGTCTGACGCTGAAAATGCGCGTTGATGCGGAATCGCCCCAGGTCCGGGACCTGGTGTGAGAAGTCGATATCGCGTTTTGATTCGAAGTGCGCCCATTTCCGCTCATCCATCAGCGACCGTGCAAACTCCGCGCACTGCTCGCCCGTCAGCGTGGGAAACCGGCTGGTTTGCAGCTCGCCCTGGATACGAAATACCGGACGCGCTCCGGCATGAACGTGCACGTCGGAAGCACCGGCTTCGGCGGCTTTGCGAAGAAGGTCCTCAATCATCGAATGCTCACTTATCGGCAATTTGCATCGGGCGATTCAACCGGCCCGGACAGAGCCTAATCCGGCAGGGGAGGACCGATACTCAGGCCGATTGCCGCCGCCCACGCGGGCTGCGGGTGTCGCCGGTCAATCGCCGATTCGATCCCGATCCGGCTGTTGCGCACCATTCGGCACAGCGAATCGCCGGTCTGCCCCGGCAGTCCCAGTTTCTCGGCAATGTGCTGGCACATCGATTCCAGCCGTGCTTCGCCCCCCACGAATATCAGACGCTGCACCTTCAGATTCGGAAAGCTCGATTCATGCTCGACCCGGCATCGTTGAATTTCGGCCGTAAGCTGATCGATCCCCTGCGCGCAAATCTTCTCGACGCGATCCTCATTTTCCCCGCTGCCGGCGCCCAGCTTGATCCGAAGCGTGCGGGCATCCTGCATGCTGATTCCCATCGCCTCGGCCACGGCAGCGGTGAGATGATCGCCGCCGATCGCCAGGTTCCGCGCCATCAGCAGGCGCGATCCCTGCCCGATCGCCACGCGAGTCCCGCTGCCGCCGATGTCCACATACATCCGCACCGAAAGCCGATCGGAATTTCTGCGGTACACGCTGGCGAAGCAGTCGAGCAGCGCCATCGGCTGCATGTTCATTCCCACGACATCAAGCCGCGCCTGTTTCGCCGCCGCGATATACTGGTTAACCCACCGCGCATCCGCCGCCATCACCACCGCATGCACGCACTGATTTTTCTTATCGCCGCCCGGCCCCGCCGCATGGCGCAGCAGCGCATGATCCGGATCAAACGGCAACTTCGATTTCGCTTCCTTGTGAATCGTCTCTTTCAGTTGATCCTCATCCGCGCGCGGCACCGACAGGTGCTGCGTGTGCACGACCGCCGACGGCAATCCCAGCACGGCCCGCCGTCCATGAAATTTCCCATGAACGAGCAGATCGCGCACCGTTCGCGCGAAGAATTCCAGCCGCGCATCGGCATCCTCCCGAATCGCGGCCGGCACTTCCGCGCTGGCCGCCGCCAGCAGCTTGAAGTCGTCCCCTTCGGACTGCACCTGCGCCATCCGCAACGTGCCGATCCCGAAATCGACCCCGATCGGATGCGCCGGCGGCGCGAAAATATTTTGCACGAATGCGAACATGGTTGAGGAAATTGCGGGTTACGGGAGATGCATTGTTTAGCGGCCCCGCTTGCGGGGCGCGCGCCGAGCAAGGTGCGGTCGCTAAACGTGAAACATCATAACGCGCAACGTCTTCCCCGATCTATCGGCGGTGGGGGTTCATCAAGCGAGGGCGGCGAGGAATTCGGCGGCGATGGAATCCGCCACCGGCAGGGCACGCTCCGATAAACGAATCGACGTTTCCGTCACCTCCAGCAGCCCCAGTGGCAAGAGCCGGTCAATCACACCGGAAAAGAACTCTCGCGCGTCAAGGCCGATGCGATCGGCAAACTCGGCACATTCGATTCCCGTGGAAAGCCGAAGCATCAGCATCGCCAGCTCGCCCGCCCGCTGGTGGGGCGTCAGCGTTTCACATTCGATGGCCGGCAGTCGATCAGACGAAATCGCGTTTTCCCACTCACCCAGATGCGGCCGATTTCGCCATCGCGTCCCCCGCACATGCGATGCCGCCGCCGGACCAAGGCCGATGTAATCGCCGCCGTGCCAGTAGAGCAGATTATGTTGGCATTCACATCCAGGCCGGGAATAGTTGCTGATCTCATACGCCGGCATTCCCGCCGACTCCAGCAGCGCGCGCGTCTCCCGCATCAATTCAATTTCCAATTCCGGCTCCATCGCCGTCACCAGCCCAAGCCGCTTGCGCACCGCCATCGGCGTATTCGGCTCGTACGTGAGCCCGTAACACGAAAGATGCTCCGTCCCAAGCCCAATCGCGCGCTCCAGCGACGCCAGCCACGATTTCATATCCTGACCGGGAATGCCGTAGATCAGGTCGACATTCAACCGCTCGATCGCGGCGGACTTGATGATCTCCAAACTCCGCGGCACGTCGTCGGGCTCATGATGCCGCTCCAGGATCGCCAGCTCGGCCCGATCAAAACTCTGCGCTCCCAAGCTGATGCGATTGATCCCCATCTCCGCAAGCGTCTGTGCATATTCCTTCGTCACCGTCGCCGGATTCGCTTCGACCGTCCATTCCTGCAGATCGCCAAAATCAAACCGCTCGCGCAATCCCTCGATCAGCCGGCGCATCTCCACGGCCGGCAAAAGCGTCGGCGTCCCACCGCCGAAGAATACCGTCCGAGGGCGAACAGACTGCCGTCCATCCACCCAGAAATCCGCCTCGCGCAACACCCGGTCGACAAACCCCGCCATCCGCCCCGGCGTCTGCCGCGTGATCGAATAAAAATCGCAGTAATGGCATTTGTGAAAGCAAAACGGAATATGCGCGTACAGCCCCGAAACCACCGCCTCCGGCAGGGTTGCCGGATCGAGACATTCATCCATCGCCGAGAGCTTGAAGGTGGACATGGGATTGCTAAGATAAACCATTCAAACTAAACGGTGGTCGTAGCTCAGTTGGCAGAGCACAAGGTTGTGGTCCTTGGGGTCGCGGGTTCGAGCCCCGTCGATCACCCGTTTTTTTTCACACCGCACATCAGATTAGCACGCCTGCTTCCCATGCGACAGAACGTTTTCCTCTGCGGTCTTTCAATACGCCGAATCTGGAAAATAATATTCCGCAGCGTTCTCGGGCGTCACGAGTTCCACATCCAGCACCATATGCCTCGGCATGAACTGCGACACCGCATCGCGATGCCCGTCCCGCAGCGCCGACGCCGCCAGGTGAATCCCCGCGGCAATCATCGACGGTGGATACGTGATCGTCGCCGGCACCATCGGATCGCGCTCCTGAATCATCTTCACCACATTCTTCATCGCGCCGCCGCCGACCACCCACATCTCCTGATCGCGCCCCGCCTGCTTGATCGCCTGGATCGCCCCCAGCGCCACATCGTCATCGCCTGCCCACACCGCGTCGATGTGCGAAAACTGCGACAGAAAATTCTGCATCACCGACAACGCCTTCTCCCGATTCCAGTCCGTCGGCTGCCGACCCAGCACTTTGATGTCCGGATATTTTTTGAAAACTTCCAGCGCCGAGGTGACGCGATCGGTGTTCACCGTTGAAGGCGCGCCCTCTAAAATGACGATGTTCCCCTTTCCCCCCAGCTTCTGCGCCATGTACTCCGCCGCTTTGCGCCCAAACGCCTTATTGTCCCCCTCCAGAAAAACATCCGCCACCGGCTGCAAAAATCCGCGATCGACATTGACGATGTAAATCCCCCGGTCGTGCGCCTGCTTGGCGATCGGCGTGATCGGCCCGCTGTTGGTCGCCAATATCACCAGCCCATCGACATTGCGGGCCATCATGTCCTCGATATCCGCCACCTGTTTTTCCGGCGTCGCGGCCGTTGCTATCTGCCAATCGATCTCCGGATGCAGCGCCATCGCCCGCCGCGCCCACCAGATCACGCCCGCCGTCCACCCATGATCCGCCGCCGGAATCGACACGCCAATCCGCATCCGCCGCGGCCCATCATCCGCCTTCATCCGCCCGGGCACGAGCATCGCCATCGCGCACACCAACACCATCAGAAATCGCCGCCGATTCATATTCACCTCGCAAATAATTCCATCGCTCAGGATCGCTTGCGCCCAATCTGCTGCACAAAAATCGCCGCCACAATAATCACGCCCTTCACCAATCCCTGCAAATAGGGCGACACGTTCAAAAAGCTCAGCATATTGCTGATGACGCCAAGAATCAGCACACCGATCACCGTCCCGAAGATCGATCCCGCGCCCCCCTGCATGCGCGTTCCGCCGATCACCACCGCCGCGATCACGTCCAGCTCATACAGATTTCCCGCGGTGGAAGAGGGCACCGAATTAAGATTCGACGCCACCAGAAATGCCGCGATGCCCGTGAGCGCACCCGTCAGCGTGTACGTGATGATCTTGATGCGATCCACATTGATCGCCGAATACTTCGCCGCCCGCTCGTTGGACCCCAGCGCCACCACATATCTTCCGTAGCGCGTCCGATTCAGCAGAATCGCCATCAGCACCGCCAGCGCGAAAAATGCGATCACCATGTACGGCAACTGCAGCGGATGCCCGTTGGTCAGCGTCAGCCTGTGGATCGGCACACCCGCATTCCCCGCAGCGGGAAACAGATGCTCGCTCGCGGAATTCAAATCACCCCCGTCCGCCAATGCCAGCGCCAGTGACCGATACGCCGCCAGTCCCCCCAGCGTCACGATAAACGGCGCGATCCCCCCCTTGGCGATCAGCATTCCATTCACCCATCCCGCCGCCGTGCCCACCGCCAAAATCGTCGCGATCCCCACAGCAACGCCCCACACCTCGTTTCCATCCAGATGGTGATTGATCACGAAATGCGCCATCCACGCCCGCACCGGACCATCGGCAGGGGCCATGCCGCTGGCGTTGGAATCATCGATCCCCTGCAAAATCGCGCCCGCACTGATGATCGTGTTCATCATCCAGACCCCCAGCGCGCCCGACAGCGCGATCAGCGATCCCACCGACAGATCAATCCCGCCTGAGATAATCACCAGCGTCATCCCCAGTGCGATGATCCCGATCGCCGACCACTGCCATAAAATATTGACCAGATTTTCGGCGGTCAGAAAATGATGTTCCCCCGCCGGCGCATGCTCCAGCGACGCGGTCACAAAGACCAGCAGCGCCAGTGTCACCACCGGCGCAACGCGCTCGAAGACCGCCCGCCAGTTGCGCGCCGATTGCACCGAACCCTCACTCATGCGCTCAAGTTCTCCTGCACGCCCGCGGCAAACTGCATTACGCGCTCCTCGCTCGCGCTGGCCGCATCCAGCATCGCCACGATCCGCCCGCCGCGCATCACCGCGATCCGATCACTCATCCCCAGCACCTCGTTCAGCTCTGATGAAATCAAAATACACGCCATTCCCTGCGTCACCAGCGCCCGGATCAGCCGGTAAATCTCCTCTTTCGCCCCGACGTCCACGCCACGGGTCGGCTCATCAACGATCAAAACCTTCGGATTCGTCTCCAGCCATTTCGCCAGCGCCACCTTCTGCTGATTTCCCCCGCTCAGCGCTCGCACCGGCTGCCTGAGCGACGCGATCCGAATCCGCATGAGTTGCACATAATGGCTCGCCGCCTTCCGCTCCGCGCGCGGGCGCGTCAACCAGCGCGTGTACCGCGCCAGCGATACCATCGTCGTGTTCGACGTCACATCCATGTCCAGCATCAGCCCGCTCTCCTTCCGATCCTCCGAAAGATAGGCGATCCCCGCCCGCACCGCATCGCCCGGCGAGCTGATTTTCAGATTTCTTCCATCCAGCCGAATCACTCCCGACACCTTCCCCCGCAGCCCAAATATCGCCTCCGCCAGTTCCGTGCGCCCCGCGCCGATCAATCCCGCAAACCCCAGAATCTCCCCGCGTCGAACGAAAAACGAAATATCCTCATCTCCAAAATGCTCCACCTCCAGAAACCGCTCTCCGATCCGCGTCTCCCTCGCCGGGAAATGCTGATTCATCGGCCGGCCCACCATCAAGCCCGCCAGTTCCGCCACCGTCATCCCCTCCATCTCATCCGGCCCAAGTCGCGCCGATACCCGTCCATCCCGCATCACCGTCACCCGATCGCGGATTTGCAAAACCTCCTGCAAAATATGCGAAATATAAATTACCGCGACCCCGTTTCGCCGAAGCTGCCCGATCACCTCAAACAGCGCGTGCGTCTCGCGCCGGCTCAGCATCGCCGTCGGCTCATCCAGAATAATCACCGAAGCCTGGCAGCTCAGCGCCTTGGCGATCTCCACCATCTGCTTCTGCGCCGTCGATAGCCGTTTCACCTTCCACGAAACATTCAGCGGACATTTCAAAATCTCGAGTATCTGCCGACTCACCCGCCGCGCCCGCCCGAACCGAACCATCCCCAGAAGCGTTCGTTCCCTTCCCAGAAAAATGTTCTCCGCGATGCTGAGTTCATCCACCAGGTTCAACTCCTGATGCACCATCGCAATCCCCATCCGCTGCGCCGCATGCACATCCGTTATCAAAACGCCTCGCCCCCTGATGAAAACCCGTCCCTCGCCGGGTCTTTCCACCCCGCCAAGAATTTTCATGAGCGTGCTTTTCCCCGCCCCGTTCTCCCCGACGATTCCGTGGACTTCGCCGCCACGGAAAGATATCGTCACCCCATCCAGCGCGCGCGTCGCCCCGAACGATTTGCCAATCGCATCGGTTGCTATCGCATCAGGCTGATCTGGCATGACCCCTTGATGGTCGGAGACGCTGATCCCGAATGCAAGAGGCGGGATTAACCGCTGAGAGCGCAGAGATCGCCGAGAAAGCAATCAATGGAATTTCCTCCGCGTCCTCTGCGATCTCCAGCGAAGCGGGCGGTGCAATATAAATGGAGTCGATAATTCTGACGATTCTAAAGAGTGAAATCGAATATTCTGCGGCCTCCATCCTTTTGGGTTACCCATGAAGACAGCCTTGAACCACGTTCGAGCGAATGTCCGCGATCTTCAGTTGGCCGTTCAATGGTACACCGATGTTCTCGGCTTCGAGATCGACTTCACATATCCGCCCGATTCGCCCGCGCCGTCATACATCCAGTTCAAGCGATCCGAAGGCGCGATTTTTTCGATTATGGCGGCGGAACCCGTCGGCGGTCGATTCAACTTTTATATCGCAGACGTGGATGCCGCATGGCAATCCCTGCGGCACAAGGCGCAGGTCATCGAGCCACTGTTTGACACGCCATACGGCACACGCAAGTTTACCCTGCGCGACCCCGACGGAAACGAGATCGGCTTCGTCGCCGAAAACGGAAATTTAGAAAAAAGGGGACATCACGGCTCTGTCTCAACCCCCTGAATGTTCGGCGCCTGTTCGGTAGCGCAACCTCCATAATGATTGTACAAGATACAGGATGGAAACCTGTCGATCGCCACGGAAGGTGATGTTCGCGGCCTACTCCCTGTCCCGCCGATTGCTTCCGGAATTCAGCAGCAAGTTCTCCCGACACGATTACACTCTCGCCCAGCTCTTCGCCTGCTGGTGCTGCGCGAGTTCCACGGCGTCAGCTACCGCAAGTGCCAGCAGATCCTGGAGGATCATCCGCAGATGCTGGCGGACATCGGGCTGAAACAAACGCCCGATCACAACACGCTGTGCCGCGCGTTTCACCGGCTCATTCGCGCCGGCGGCGTCAACCGCATGATGGACCTGCTGGTCCGCCTGTTCAGGCAGGCCCGTTTGCTGGGACTGGGGGAGCGGCCGCTGGCGATGGATTCCACGATCTTTGAGATGCGCCACCGCTCGCCACACTACGATCTGAGGTGCCGGCGCATGGCTCGGGACCGCGCGTCCGGGAAGCGAAAAACACCTGGAAAATCGCCGGGAAAATGGGGCCGGGGCGTCAACGCGGCGCGATCGCGTCAGCTTCGCAGGCTCCCCAAGCTGGCGGTGGCGGTCGCCTGCGGCTGTCATCTGATCCTGGCGGCGAAAGTGCGCACCGGCAACCGTTCCGATGCGCCGGACTTCGGCGACCTGCTGGCGCAGGCGTCGCGCCGCGCCGGAGTGAAAACGGTGGTGGCCGACGCCGGTTATGATTCGGAGGCGAACCACCGCCTGGCCCGGGAAGAGCTGGGCGTGCGTTCGATTATTCCGCCGGGCATCGGCCGCCCGACGGATAAGCCGCCCAGCGGCCGATGGAGACGACACATGAAAAACCGATTTGCCCGCAAGGCGGACAAGAAGCTATACGGCCAGAGGAGCCAAAGCGAGACGGTTCACAGCATGATCAAGCGGAACCAGGGAACGGCGTTGCGAGCCCGGACAGCCGAGAGGCGGAAAAAGGAGATGCTGCTGAAGGTGCTGGTGCACAACATCGCACTCCTTTGTGACGAACTCGAGGATCGAGACAGAGCCTGAATGTCCCCTTTTCGCCTTTTTTTAGACGTCAAATCCCCCGCCAAAGGGCGCTGAGGAGGCGGAGGCGCGATTCCACAGGAGTTAGCAGGCAGCAGAATCGATCGGCCTGGAATCCGCGGATGGGGGATGGGGACGCGGGGAATCTTTCGGGCAGACGCCATTCGGGTGGTTGCAGTTCGCCGAGGTCGATCTCGCGGCGCTGGCGGAGTTCGGCGATATCAGCGCCGGTCAGGCTGCGGGACATGGCCCAGGGCATGATTTCTCGGCCGTGGATTTCCGTAGTTAGACCCTCGCCGGGGTCGATCCATGGGCCGATGGACTGGCGGTGGAGTTGGGTGAGATGCGCGCCGCAGCCGAGGAGGCGGCCGAGGTCGCGGACCATGGCGCGGATGTAATATCCGCCGCGGACGGTCAGTTCGAGGCGGCTTGTGTGGGGGAGATCGTGGCTTAGCCAGCGGGCGTGGTGGAGATAGACGCGGGATGCGGGCATGTCGACGGGCTCGCCGCGGTGGGCCTTGAGATAGGCGCGCTCGCCGCCGATGCGCTTGGCGCTGGTGGCATGGGGAATTTGATCGTGCCAACCGATGAAGGTGGCGAGGGAATCTTCGAGTGTCGCGGGGGTAAGATTGGTGGGATCGCCGGTGGAGACGACTTGGCCGCCGGGGTCGCCGTTGTCGGTCTCGGCCCCCCACCGGACGATGGCATCGTATACTTTTGGAATCGCGTGGAGATGATCGAATAATTTGGTGGCCGGGTCGACGAGGATCAGGAGCAACCCGCTCGCGAAGGGATCGAGCGTGCCGCCGTGGCAGATGCGCGGGGCGGGGATGGCGCTGGCGGCGAATTCGCGCATCGCCGAAAAGCTGGTGGGGCCGACGGGTTTGTGGATGAGGTGAATGCCCGGATTCATGATCCGGTAGATTACACTATTTCACTTCGACGATATCTTTTCGGGTGGACTCGACCAGGGTGAGAAGCTCGTCGGTTTCCGCGGGTGGTTCGTCGTATTTTTCCAGTGAGCGGCGAAGATCGTCCTTGATGGCGTCGAATTCGGCATTGGAAATTTCCATGCCGACGTGGGCGGTGCGCATGTCCTTGCCTTCATAGTCGTGGCTGCCGCCGGAAAGCATCGTGAAATATTCGACGAGATGGGTCTTGAGCACATCGACGCTGTCGGGGGTGGGGATCCATTCGTGGGTGGTTCCCTTGCGGGTGAAATTCACGCGCGGATCGCCGGAGGCGCGATCGACGAAGTCGTCGACGATGGCGGACATCATCATATCGCCCCCAAGACGGTCATACAGCGGCTTGGGGCCGCTGGCCTGACATCCGGATAAAAATAGACAAATTACAAGACATGCCCAAACGCCCTTCGACTTGCCCGTCATTCTAGGAATGCTCCTTCCCGATTTGATTGGTGGTGGAGTGATACAGAGGCGGGCGGTTTTCCGCAACCCTTATGGGCGGGCGATTCATCTTGTTTTCATTCAGCCGCGATCTTTAATCCAGCGCGTGCCTTACAATCGTTACATATGAATCTTCCTTTTGTGACAGCGGAATATCCGGGCATTGGCGGGGTCATCAAGCAGCGGGCGGAGGACTTCTTCGTGCAGGAGATTCCGCTGTATGAGCCGAGCGGCGAGGGGGAGCATGTTTACTGCGAAATCGAGAAGCTCGGACTTACGACGTTCGAGGCGATCGACAGCGTGGCGCGGGCGCTGAATATTTCGGCGCGCGATGTCGGTTATGCGGGAATGAAGGATGCGTCGGCGATCACGCGGCAGGTGCTTTCGATTCCCAATACCACCGAAGAGGCGGTCATGAACCTGCGTCTGCCGCAGATGTCGGTGAAGTGGGCGGCGCGGCATGGGAACAAGCTGCGCCTGGGGCATCTGCGCGGGAATCGGTTTGCGATCAAGATTCGGCAGGTGAATGCGACAGATGTGGTGAAGATCGCACCGGTGGTGAAGCAATTGCAGGAGTGCGGGATGCCGAACTATTTCGGCGAGCAGCGGTTTGGGCGACGGGGGAACAATCACCTGCTGGGGGCGGCGCTGCTTCGCGGGGATGGCGCGGCGGCGCTGAAAGTCATCCTGGGCTCGCCGGACAAATCGCTGGACAATCCGCAGCAGCGCTCGGCCCGGGAGGCGTTTGAGCGCGGAGACTTCGCGGCGTCCATGAAGCTGTGGCCCAGATCGAGCGGGATGGAGCGGCGAATTCTTGCACGGTTTATCAAGTCGAAAAACGCCTCGGGGGCTATACGAATGATGGATCAGCGGATTCGGCGGCTGTGCATTTCGGCCCTGCAGTCGGATCTTTTCAACCAGGTCGTGTCGCGGCGGATCGAGTCGCTGGACAAATTGCTGGTCGGCGACCTGGCGGAAAAGCACGACAACGGCGCGGTGTTTCGCGTGACCGATGCGGCGGCGGAGCAGGCGCGGTGCGATGCGTTTGAGATCAGCCCCACGGGGCCGCTGATTGGATACCGCATGACGCTTCCGGAGGGGGAGGCGCTGCAGATCGAGCAGGAGATTTTTGCCTCGAAGAACCTGAAGCCGGGGGATTTTCGGGTGGCGGGTCAACTGAAGATCAAGGGGGCTCGGCGGTCGCTGCGCGTGCGGCCGGAGGAGGTGGAGCTGGCGGGCGGGGTGGATGAGCATGGGCCGCATGTCACGGCCGCTTTCACACTTCCGGCCGGCTCGTTCGCGACGGTTTTTCTGCGGGAATTGATGAAAGGGGAATCGGAATCATCCGAATGAGCCGATAAGACGTATTACCGATTTAACAGAGGCACTCACCATGACAACCGCTTCCGCTCCATCGCCATCGTGCAGCAAGGCGCCGCTGCTGGCGTTTTACGATCAGTTCGCCAAGGTCGCGGATAAATTCCGCTGTCCATTTCTACTGTTGATCCGGGTTTATATCGGATATCAGTGCATCATCTCGGGATGGGCGCATCTGCATCACATCCATGAAACGGCCAAGTTCTTCGCCTCGCTGCATATTCCGATGCCGGAGGTGAACGTGATCATGTCGGCTAACGCGGAGATCTTCTGCGGGGCGCTGCTGCTGGTGGGATTGGCGTCGCGTCTGGCGGCGCTGGTGCTGACGGGGAATTTCATCGTGGCGATGCTGACGGTGCAGCTTTCGAATTACGATTCATCGTTCAAGGAACTGGGGGCGGCGATCTGGAAGGATCAGTCGCCGATTCTGGGGGACACGGCGTTTCCGTTCCTGGCGACGGCGATCATCGTGCTGCTGTTTGGGCCGGGGAATTTATCCGTGGATGGGATCATCAAATATTTTCGCAGGAAATAAAAAAGCCCCGGATCTGCATCCGGGGCTGCGGTATTTCCGAGCGGAAGCGAATTACTTCATTTCCACGGTTGCGCCCTGCTCTTCGAGTTCCTTCTTGAGCTTTTCGGCGTCGGCCTTGGGGAGGGCTTCCTTAACGGTCTTGGGAGCGCCTTCGACAAGGTCCTTGGCTTCCTTGAGGCCAAGGTTGGTGGCGGTGCGGACGACCTTGATGACGTTGATCTTCTTGTCGCCGGCGGCCTTGAGAATGACGTCGAAGGTCGTCTTTTCCTCGGCGGGCGCGGCGGCGGCGCCACCGGCCGCGGCGGCGGGACCGGCCATCATCGCGACGGCTCCGGCGGCGGGCTCGATGCCGTAAGCTTCCTTGATGTAGGCGCTGAACTCGACGGCTTCCTTGAGGGTGAGTCCGACGACTTCATCGGCGAGTTTCTTTACTTTTTCAGCTACTTCTGCCATGACAAAAATCTCCCGGCCGTGACGTGGCCATGAACGTGTCGATTTGCGCTTCGATTCGGATGCCGGCTTCACAGCGAAGCGGTTTAACCCTTTCGGGCATCTGGATCGGTCGAGCGCTGAAACGCGCCGCACGAGTGCGGCGGCTAAACAGTAAGATCATCCAGCCGCGGGGGCGGCTTCTTTTCCTTTTTCTTCGATGGTTTTGAGGATTCCGGCGACTTTTGCGGACGGACCTTTGAGCGCGCCCAGCAGGTTTCGACCGGGGCTGAGCACCGCCGCGATGATGCCGGCGATGGCTTCCTCGCGGGTGGGGAGCTTGCTGACCTTGTCGACGCCTTTTTCGCCTTCGTAGATTTCGCCGTCGAAGAAGACGCCGCGAAGCTCGAGCTTCTCGTCGTTCTTCTTTTCTTCCATGAGCATCCGCGCGATGGAAGAGATGCTGGCGGCTTTTCCGTAGACGACGGCGCTGGGGCCGTCGAGCAGCTTGTCGAAGCCCTTCAGCTTCGTCCCGCTGGCGGCGCGGCGGGCCAGGGTGTTTTTCACCACCATGACCTTGACGCCATGCGCGCCCAGGCGGCGGCGAAGCAGGTTGTTCTTGGTGCCGTCGATGCCCTTGGGGCTGATGACGGCAACGCCGTCCAGCGGGCTGAATTTGGCGACCAGTTCTTTCTCGATCAGATTTTTGACTTTTTTACTCATGGTTGGTTCTCGTTAGGCGGCGCCCGCTTCGACGTATACGGCTGGGGTCATCGAACCCTTGAGGACGATCTTGCGGATGTATGCCCCCTTGGCGGTCATGGGCTTCATGCGGCGAATCTGGTTCATCATCGCGTGAATGTTGTCGGCGAGTTTCTGGGCATCGAAGCTCATCTTGCCGACGACGCTGTGGACGTTACCGCCGGCGTCGTTGCGGAATTCGACCTTGCCGGCGGCGTATTCGCGAACGGCGGAGGCGACATCTGCGGTGACGGTCCCGGCCTTGGGCGAGGGCATCAGGCCCTTGGGGCCAAGGACTTTACCGAGACGGCCGACGAAACGCATCATGTCGGGCGTGGCGACGGCGACGTCGAAATCGGTGAAATTATTTTTCTCGATGTCCACGACAAGTTCCTGCCCACCGGCACGGATGGCGCCGGCGGCAGTGGCAACGGCGACGAGATGCTCGGAGCAGAAGGCGACGACACGCCTGGTCTTGCCGACGCCGTGCGGAAGCGAGAGCGAGCCGCGGATCATCTGATCGGCCTGCTTGGCGTCAATACCGAGCGAGAAGATCAGTTCGACCGATTGATCGAACTTGGTGGCCGGGAAGCTCTTGAGCACCTCGATGGCTTTATCGACAGGCAGAAGCTGTGCGACCGATTTCTTGGCGGCTTCGTTGTAGCGTTTGGATCGTTTGACAATGACAGGCATGGATCGATTCGCTCCTTATAAACGGGAAAAGCCCCGCGGAAGCTCCCACTGTTTCGGCCCGTGGTACGGCCATATTTTTGTTGAGTTGATTATAGTAGTGAAATGAGATTGGGGTGTCAAATGGTGGTGTATGTGTGTTGATAGGACATCAATGATCCAACTTGGGTGTTGAATGAGTGGGATCGGTGAATGTTGTTCTGCCCGTCATCGATAAAAATATTCTGAAGCTTGATCGCTTGCCCAGAAAGAGCGAACTGGGGATGGGTCAAATTGGGAATTTTTCCTGGTATTTGGCGATGAGCGATTGCAGGCGGTTTTTCGGTTGGATGGCATAGAAGAGTTCGCGGTCGAACATGCCCTGCTCATCGGCACTTTGGCGCTGGGCCTGGGTCATGCGGCGCTGCCATTCGTTGATGCTGGGGTGAATTTGAACGGTGGCGGCGAGGCGGTCGTGCATCTGGGAGAAAATTCGCTGGCGCTGGACGGATCGACGGGGAAGCCCCTGGATTTCGCGGACCATTTCCATTTTCGCCGGGCCCATGACGGCGTGGCGCAGGTGGTGGCCTTCGTGCGCGAGGCAGGGAACACAGGCACGGATGCGGCCAACGGCGGCGGGGAAATAGAGCGTCGCGGTGGTGACGGAAAAGGCGGGGGGATCGAAATTGAAAAAACGCTGGATGACGCGATCGTTGACCTGCTCGTAGCGCCCCCCGCCGATGCCGTGGACGAACTGGTCGACGACCATCAGACGCAGGAACATGGTGAGGGTGAGAGCGCGCGGGGCGAGGCGTAGGTGGTGCTGCCGGAGGAATTGTTTCAGTTCGGCGGCGGCGGTGGTGAAATCTTTTTCAGGTGAGACCGCCCAGGCATCGCCCGCGGTTTGGAGTCGCCACTGGCCGGCATGGCCGTGAACGGTGGCGCGGGTGCGAACGCCGGTGTTCAGATCGTCGAGCCAGAAGGGAACTTCGCAGGAGTCTTCCGCGACGTGCAGGTCGGGCATGGGGCGGCCGGGGTTGTCGATGCCGTGGGCCTGGCGGTATTCGGCGAGGGCCTGGTTGTAAATCGCGGCGAACGAATCGGCATTGGCGAGCAGATAATGGGCGAAGGCGAGATACGGCTCATTGGTCCAGAGGCGCGAGGTGACGATCGACTGGTGGCCAAGGCCGAGGCTCCAATCGAGGCGGTACATCGCGGCGGTGAGGGCGGCCGACAGCGACGGCGCGGGGGATGTCTGCTGCTGGAGATCGTCGAAGAATTCGTCGATCAGCGGAGCAAACGACCATCCGGCGGCGTCGGCGTCGAAAGCTGATTTCAGATTCTGGAGATGCTCCGGGCTGGGAGCGTTGAGAAGTCCGCACCACTCGGCGCTGGCGAGGCGGGCATCATCGGTGATGGAGCGCGATTTGCCGGGCCAGCGAAGCTGCAGATGCTTGGGGGCATCGCTGTCAACGGCGGCGAAGAGGCAATCGGCGTCAATGCGGCGGGTGACGGCGTCGATCATCGCCAGCTTCGCCCA
>Ga0302325_10001467_pt1 | contig 60199 bp, 61 predicted proteins | sample Palsa_T0_2_FD_201948 | JGI IMG/M metagenome (GOLD analysis project Ga0302325, IMG submission 201948) | Peat permafrost microbial communities from Stordalen Mire near Abisko, Sweden - Palsa_T0_2 | ecosystem: Environmental > Terrestrial > Soil > Palsa > Peat permafrost | place: Sweden: Abisko...
CGACATAGTAGCGGCCGTCGGCGATGGCGTTCCAGTCGTAGTTGCCTTTGGCATTGCGGGGGATGGAAAACATCTTCCAGCGGCCGCCAATTTTGATGCGTTTGACGATGTTGACTCGCGACAAAATATCTCTCCTGCGAGCCGCATCTTAGCGGACAGCAAGGGAGACAGCACATGGTCTAAATGACAGAAAATAAAGGGGGTGGGTAGAAGCTGGCATTCTACCAACTGAATTACTCCCGCTCAGCCGACACCTTAAATATCCCACAAACAGCAACTTGTGGGCGATGGCAAAATCCGCCAGCCTGAGAATCCAGACTCTACCGCCAGATGTACCGCTATTCATTCTAAAAGATGAAGCGCAAAGAATTCGTGCAGCCTGGTCTAAAAAAAGACAGCATCACGCCTCACAATTCCCTGCGGTCGAGATTTGCGCCATTGATCGCCTGGTCCCGAAGCTTGCGACCTCCGCTATCTCCCTGAGCACAAGCGAACCGAGGGTCAGTATTAAGCTCTGAATTGAGGGTGGAGGCACTCGTTCGGTCGTGGTATGTCGCTCTGAATGCGGCATCGTGAGGCATGTTAGGCCGGCCTAGGGCCGGGGCCGACACCAAAGTACAATTGACAGTGCGCCCATGGCGTGGCGCATCCTTATCTAGTGGAGTGCTGTCAAGAAACGACCGGAACGGAGAACGATCTACTTCATGGGGGATGCTTTGCCCATGCTACGTGTGCTTACAACGGACTGCCGAGCTCTTTGAGCTGCGACCGCGCAGATGGAGGTGAGACGTGACCGAGCCTGCCAAAGCACAAAATGATGTTTTACTTGACTCTTCAATTCCAGGGGCTTCTTTGGAGTCGATCCTCTGCACGCAGGAATTGCGCAATCGCCCATCAGTTTCGCCCGACTACGAGAAGGAGAACCGCGCACTTGTGGCACTGGCCAACGCGCTAGCCGACTCCCCGGGTACCATTCTGCAAACGCTGACTGATAAAGTCTTCGACCTGTTGCATTCCGATTCCGCCGGCCTAAGTCTGCTGACCAAAGACGAAAATAGATTCTCGGCGCTTGGCGGCCCCACATCGGCGAAACTGTGCCACGCAATTTCTGCCCGTGCGGCGACGTGCTCGACCACAATATTCCGATGCTATTCACCCATTGGGAACGGCGTTATCAGAATTTCATCTGGACGATGCCCATAGTCGAAGAGGGATTGTTTGTTCCTTTTTATGTAGACGGTAAAGCGGTCGGTACAATTTGGGCGTTCGCCCACGATAATCGTCGCAAATTCGACGCCGAGGACCTAAGGCTGCTCGAACGCATGAGTCGTTTTGCGTCGGCAGCGTATCAGACAATGGAGTCCATTGAAAACCTCAAATTGCAAATGTCCGCCCGAGAAAAGGCCGAAACGGAACTGCGTGAACTAACGAATGGTTTGGAAGCACAAGTTCGGGCTAGGACTGAAGAACTGGAGCAGCGGAACACGGAATTAACGGAGGCCAGGGCGAGGTTGGCCGAAGAGAAGCTGTCCCTGGAGCGCAGTGAGGCATTTCTCGAGGAAGCCCAGCGTCTCAGTTTAACTGGTAGTTTTTCCTGGAGTTTCGAGTCAGAGGAATTCACCTGGTCGGAGCAGCTCTATCGCATTTTCGAGTTTGAACAGGGTGTGCCCATATCGTTTGAGTTGATCGGTACCCGAGTCCATCCGGAAGATCTCCCGTTGTGGAATGACATTCTCGACCAAGCGCGAAGCGCAGTCAGCGACTTAGATTACGAGCACCGGCTACTAATGCTGGATCACTCGGTCAAGTATATTCGCGTCGTCGCTCACGGGAGCCGAGATAATGACGGGAGACTGGAATTCGTCGGTGCAGTTCAGGATGTGACGCAGCGCCGATCCTCGGAAGACGCGCTCGCCAGGACCCAATCGGAACTCGCACACGTGGCTAGGGTCACCAGCCTCGGAGCGTTGACGGCATCGATCGCGCATGAAGTCAATCAGCCGTTGTCGGGAATCATCACCAACGCCAGTACTTGTCTGCGCATGCTGGCCGCGGACCGTCCAAATGTCGATGGCGCGCTCGAGACCACGCGACGCACAATTCGCGATAGCAACCGTGCATCTGACGTAATTACACGACTTCGCGCGCTTTTTAGCAAGAAGGAGGGCACAACCGAATCGGTGGACTTGAATGAGGCTGCACGAGAAGTGATTGCACTATTACTCAATGAAATTCAGAGAAACCGTGTGATTCTGCGGACCGAACTTCCCGGCGACCTCCCGCTTGTGACCGGTGATCGGGTGCAACTCCAGCAAGTCATCTTGAACCTCGTCCGGAACGGATCGGACGCGATGTGCGCTGTCGAGGATCGTCCGAGGCAGTTGGTGATCAGAACCCAACGAGATGAAGGCGGTGGTGTGCAACTGACCGTGCAAGATGACGGGGTCGGTTTGGATCCTCGAGCTTCGGACAGACTCTTCGAACCGTTCTACACAACCAAGGGTGACGGCATGGGAATGGGACTATCCGTGAGTCGCTCGATTATTGAGAGACATCATGGCCGGCTATGGGCGGTACCGAATGATGGTCCGGGGGCCACGTTTTCATTTTCCATTCCCCGCGATCCAGAGGGCACGACGAGCGTGCGTAGTCATGGCTCCAATCGAACGCACTGACAATTCCCTCGCGGGCAGATCGCAATTGAGACCGCCGGGTGGTCACAAGTGGGAGCCTCAACACACACCGGCTCACTGCCAAGCCGGACGGAAGGTGATCCATCGAATGGACGTGAGGTTGGCGGCTAGGACAGTGACACCAAAGATCGGTTGATCGGCGAGCCTAGACTCCACTCTTGACCGAGAGACCCAGCGCCAGTGCCAGGAAAGCGAAGCTGATCGGTAGTGCCAAGGACCACGGCCCGATCACGACCTCCAATAACGCGCCGAGGCTGCAGCCGATAGTGAAACCCACGATTGCGGGCCAAGTGTGCCCTGCACGACTGCGAGCGTAGGCTACTCCTTTGGGATCGCGCCGGAACACCATCGCGCCGACATCCATCATGAAAGTCGTGATGTCGGTCGTCATCACCGCGGTTGCTGGCGCCTCTATCAGAATCCGCACGAGCGCGTTCTGCACCGCCATCGCGGCGACCCCCAGCATGCCGACAACAACACCGGTCGGCGCGGCGGGATCGAAGCCCGAACCCGCCGCGACCCAGACCACCAGAAAGCTCACGAGCAGGACAAACTGCAGCGCCAGCAGGGGCTGCAGCGGGCAGTGCCGGGCTTCCTCCAGAGCGGCGGCCGCCAGCCTGGTCAAACCCAGCACCACAATAAACACCGGGACGGAAAGGATCGCCGCGAGCGACGCGGCTCTCCCGGTGACGAGATGCGCCGCCAGAACCACCAGATTACCTGTGATGTGCGCGGCGAACAGGCCGCCGAGACCGAGGAAGCTGATGACGTCGACGGAGCCCGCCACGATGCTGAGCACGCCCGGTAGCAGCTTGGTGCCGAGCGTGCTGTCCACTGAAAGAGCAAAGGTGCGGGCAGTCATGGGTTCCTCGTGAGAGGCGAGGGCCCCGGCAGGTGCGCCCCGGGGCGATCCCCGCCGATCACCCTGCAAATAGAGCCGTTAGCGCGATTCAGTGGAAGCGTATTCGACGTTGCTGGGTAGTGCCCGCAGACGCGCCTTGAAAGGCTCTGACAGCGCCTCGAACCAGTGTTCGTCGTCATGAACCACTGATCCTGGGTTAGTCACGGTCACGATTTCGATCGTCTCCGCTGCATTCGGACGGGGCATGATGTGCCCCCACTCCATGATGTTCATCGCAGGGAGGTCGTTAAGATAAAACCAGACCACCTCCTCAGGGACCCTCGCGGTCTTGGCAACGCCTTGCTGAACCCGGTGAAGGAGCCTAGCTTTCAGTTCCTCATTTCGCCCGGATCGAACATCGCATCGAATCCACACTATGTCAGGAGCGGGTTCACCCCCGATATACTGATCGCCGCTTTCAAACTTGCGGAAGATCACCTGTATAAGATAGCGTGCGATCCCAAACTCCTCGTGATAAACGGTGGTGCACAAGTTCGCGATCTCCGCTTTTTGGGCCACCGTCAATTTTTCTGGGGCAGTAAAACATTCAAAAGTTGGCATTTGATTCTCCTTTTCTTTCGAGCTTATTGATAAAGCTAAACGTTCAGATCGATTGCTTTCGGCTGTCGGAAGCTCACTGTCAAAGTTGAAAAGTCTCTTGATGGACACCTAGGCTCTCCAGATACTTTCTGAGCGACAACGGCAGCGATGCAAACCATTGCTGCTCTTCGCCCGGCCTGGGAAGTACGCGTCCATACTCCACCATGTCGGTCGGCGCCAGATTGCAGAGATAGACCCAGATATCGTCGATGGGATTTCCAGTGATGCGACTCACGTCGTTCATGACGTTCAACATGATTTGATCACGCTGTTTTTCGGCACGTCCCGCTCGTATATCGCCACGTATCCAAATGTGCTGGTCGGCAGCGGTACCACCAAGGAATCGCTTCGATGTTCCTTGCTCCTCGACGACAACTTGCACGAAGAAAGGTGGCGCGCCGGTCGCCTCGCTATGCCGATTACTAATCGCGGTTGCAATCTCCTGTTTCTGCAGATCACTCAATTTCCCGTTAGGGACACTACAAACATACGTTGGCATTTGATTCTCCTTTTTCTCTAATTGATAAAGCTAACGTCCAAATCGGATTGCTTCTGCCTGTTCCGCAGAAGCCCCAGCGGCCGCTCGGATGGGTCAACTTCCACGCGCGAGCGTCGCCAGCACAACTTCCGGACGGATGGGCGTATGGCGAACGCGCGCCCCGCAAGCGGCGAAGATCGCATTCCCGATCGCCGGCGCGACAGCGGTCGTCGCCGGCTCGCCCAGTCCGACCGGCGCTTCCGTACTGGGAATGAACTCAATGTCAATTTCCGGCGTTTCTCCCATACGGAGCACTCTGTAGCTATCGAGATTCGTATCCTTCGGTTGCCCTTTGGTGAACTCGGTTCCTTCATATAGGGCCATCGAAAGACCCCACAAAGCCGCGCCCTCCACCTGGGCTGCGGCGCTGTCCGGATGAATGATCGTTCCCGCGTCGATAACAAGGGTCAGCTTCTCTACTGCGACGTGGCCGGTCGTGCGGTCAACCCGCACACGAGCGGCACAGGCGATCCACGTCGGCATTCTGCGTTCCTGCCCGAATGTTGATGCGATGCCAAGGCCCACATCCTTCGGCATTGCACGCCCCCAGCCTGCCTTCTCCGCCACGCGGGCGAGCACCGCGGCCTGGCGGTGTGCGCCGCCTACGGAGTTCGGCGCCGATCCGGCGTTACGTCCGGTGCCGTCGAGCAAGCTCAGCCTGAACGCCACTGGATCGATGCCAGCTTCGTGGGCCGCCTCGTCCATAAAGCTCTCGATAGCCCAACTCGTCCAGGCGGCGCCGACCCCTCGTAAATAGCCAGGCCGAAACGTGCGGTCCGCCAGATCATTGCGAAGCGCCCGAACGCGTTGCGCGCCCACCGTGTACCAATGGTCGGCTCCCGAGATGGCGAATGGATCGTACGGAGCGCCCTTAGCGTCTTTACCCAAGAAATAAGGAGCGATCGTAACCGTGGGCCAACCGGCCGCAGCGTGGTGATCCATAGCCGCCACTTTGTTTCCGTAGCCCCAAGCCAAACGCAAAACCTGCCGCGACGCGGATCGCGGACAGTCGAAGCGCATGTCGTCGGCTCGCGTGCAGACCATCTTTACCGGCTTGCCGCCTATTGCGAGACTCGCAAGGGCGGCCGGGACGGCATAATCGCCGTCGAGGCGCCGGCCGAATGCCCCACCCAGCAGATAGCTGCGCATCACGATCTTGTCCTGACTCCGACGCAAAGCTTTCGCGAGCACTGGCAGGATCGACGACTGCCATTGATTGCCGGTGTGAATTTCCACAACGCCGTCCTTTTCGAAGGCCAGGGCGTTGACTGGCTCGAGGGCGAAATGCATCACAGTGGCTGTCGTGTAAGTCCGCTCGATCTTCCTCTTTGCCGAGGCAAGCACCGCGTCCACACCCGGATCGTCGACAAACAGGGAGCCGCCCTTTGGATCCGCGATCAGTTGGGCTGCGCGTTGCTGGATATCCTGCTCAGAGACCTTTGCCGTTTCGCCCGAATGCCATTTCACCTTGACTAGGTCGGCCGCGCGATTTGCGGCTGAAAAGCTGGCAGCGTAGACCATAACCCAGCCCGGAACCGTACCTGACGGATCATCCAGAGCGATGCTTCGAATATAGCCACGCAGCCGTCTAGCCGCCGAATCGTCGATCGATACCACCGTAGAGCCGTAGCGCGTCGGAGGGATTATCGGACGCGCGTAGATCATGCCGTCGACCGCTGCGTCGAGGCCGTAGCGGGCTTTGCCGTTGACTTTCGACGGAACATCGAGCGCCACGACATCCTTTCCGATCAGGCGGCGTTCGGCTGGCGGCTTGATGGGCATTTTCTGCAACTGCTCCGGCGTAAAGGTCCGGCGCAAATCCCCGCGCGCCACGATGTCGCCGTAAGATATCGATCTTGCTTTCGCATGCACAGCACCATTGCGCGCTGTACAAGCTTCTGGATTGACGCCGAGAAGCTTGGCGCCTTCTTCGACCAAAGCGATGCGGCCCGCCGCGCCGGCCCGGCTGAGCAGCGGAAAGCTCTGCCACACAGTCCAACTACCGCCCGTGATCATCAGTCCCCATTTGGGATCCGAGTCGACAGTGATGATCCTGACTTTGTCCCAATCGACCTCCAACTCGTCAGCTACTATCCGGGCCAGGGCGGTTCCGACATGTTGGCCCATCTCGGCGCGGATAATGTTGACAGTCACCGTACCGCTCGGATCAATTCCGTACCAGATCGTTGGCTCGAACAGATCGCTCGGGTTCCCCGTTGACTCGCCGCCGAGGCTAGAGCGCGCGTATCCCAGCATGACGCCGGCGCCCATCATTGTGATCAGGAAACCTCGGCGCGAAGGGTCGGGTGAACCTCTGAGTCCGTGCGCAGACAAACTAACCATGGGTGACTCCTCGCATCCTCGATGCTGCAAGCTGGATGGCTTTTCGGATTCGAGGGTAAGTCATACAGCGGCAGACATTCCCGGCCATGACGGCGTTGATGTCGCGATCGCTGGGGTCGGGATAATCCTTCAGCAGCGTGGCTGCTTGCATGATTTGTCCCGATTGGCAGTATCCACACTGCGGAACCTGCAGCTCAAGCCATGCCGTTTGGAGCGGATGCCTGTCCTCTGGATCGAGCCCTTCGATCGTCGTGATCTTCACTCCGGCGACCGCACCAAGGGGCGTGATGCAGGACCTCGTCGCGCGTCCTTCCACATGCACCGTGCAGGCGCCGCAAAAACCAATCCCGCAACCGAATTTGGTGCCCGTGAGACCAACCTCGTCGCGGATTACCCAGAGCAATGGTGTGTCATCCGGACTGTGCACCGAAACGCGGCGTCCATTGAGTTCGAAGGTGGTCATGATCGCTTAGCTCCTTTAGTGTTCATGTCCGTCATCGTGATTTTCCCGAATCCCGGCGAATATCAGCGACCTTCTTATCCAGGTTTGTCCACGGCGGAGATTTCGTGCGCGTGCGGCGCAGATAGGCCGCGAGGCGTGCGATCTGCCCATCGCCGAGTGACGATGCGTATTCCGGCATTACCAGGCCCGGCGCACCCCCCGTTTCGCCGACGCCTTTCAGGACAGCATGAATGAAGTTCGTCGGTTCGGGTAAAGTAAGCGCACTGTTGAGCGACAGTTCGGGCCGCGCAGGCAGAGGAACAGGCCCGGCATTGTAATGGCAGGAGATGCATGCCGAGACATAAAGGTCCGCATCGGGGTCGCTCTCCTGGCCGCTGCCGAGGTAGGAAGTCGCGAGAGCCTTGCGTGTATTCGCTTCGATGGCTCCAATGCGGGCGCTCGCATGATCCATCTCGCTGAAGTAAACGGCGATGTCGCGAACATCGGAATCCGGCACGATGGGAAGCGCCAGACTGCCGCGAATGACGTCGGTCATCGTGCCGGCAGTCGCGCCGTGCAGCGGGCCGATGCCGGTCCGCAAATATTTAAACAACTCTTCTTCAGTCCATGGGATAGGTGAGGGATTGGCAGCGGTCAGCGCTGGCGCGATCCACCCATCAACTTCGGCGCCTGCGTAAGCATCGTGTGTCTTTTCCGCGCCGAGAACATTGCGCGGCGTGTGACAGCCTGAGCAATCCGCAAGAGCTTCCGCCAGGTATCCTCCGCGATTCCAATCGTTGCTTTTTGACGGATCGGTCCGGTACCGTCCGCTTCTGAAAAACAGGATCTTCCACCCCTCCTGAAAGGCGCGGACGCTGAGAGGAAACGGAAGTGTGTTTGCCGGCTTCGTGGCGCTGACCGCTGGCAAGGTCATGAGATAGGCGTACAGGGCTTCGATGTCAGCGTCCGATAGCTTTGTGAATGCGTAGTACGGAAACGCCGGGAACAGATGAGACCCATCGCGGGAAACGCCCTCGCGCATGGCACGAGCAAAGGCCTGCAATGACCATAGCCCGATTCCGGTCTTGGGATCCGGAGTGAGGTTGCTCCCATAAATGATCCCGAACGGCGTATTCATCCGATACCCGCCAGCGAACGGTTGTCCATCGGGACCCGTATGACACGACGCGCAATGTCCCGCTGCCGCGAGGGCCTCGCCTTGAGCAACCGAGCCGACAGAGAAACTCTCCGGAACCGGGTGCTCTATGGGAGCAATCACCGCCCGCCGCGCCAAAAGCAACAACCCGGCCAACGCGAAGCAAGCTGCGGCGAAGAAGGCGATCGAGATGCGGCGAATCATCGTTCTCTTTTTCCAATCGGTCCCGGAATTTCTATCAGAAGTTGATTTCATTCACTCACCAAATTGGTCAGGGAGTGCCCATAACGTGAACGTGGGCATAAGGCGAACCCGCCCACATGATGTATGCCCCTGTAGCTTTGTGGTGTGTTGGTAGGCCCGATGCCTTGGGATCAAACGGCCACAGGATCATCCAGTGCGGACCTACTGTGATGGGAGGATCCGTTTTGTCATAAGGATCCGAATCGCTGCGCTGTGTCGCTCCAGCGAGCATGTACTCGATACCTGGAACGGTGGTTGTCGGCTTAGGTTTATGTTCCGCAAAATCAAGGTTCCATTGCATAGCGACCTTGTCTTCGCACAGCGCTGGCTTTCCAGGAACTTTCGGGTTTCCAGGCAGACACGTGAAATCGTTCGTGCCTTTGCGAAGGAGTTTCATATTGCCCTGCTCGTCCATTTCTGCAACCGTAGCGTCCTTCGTCACATTGGGAGGGCCGGCCGATAGTGCACGAGCAATCTTGCTTGCTATTGTTTCGTTCAGATCAGAATCCGGCGCGTTTGAAGATTGCGCAGAAGCGCCGAGGCTCATGATTGCAAGAACAAGTGGACTGAGAACCGCGATCGACTTAGCCTTTCGTGTAGTCATTGAATCCTATCGCTCCTGCACTTCTATGAAGCAAAGCAATTACCAACTTCTATGTGCGCTTAGGACAGGGGTAGCGCGGCGTTTCTAGCGACGAATGTCGAGTGTTCGGCGAAAACTGTTCAATGCCGCGTCTATGTGTAGGCAGTGAGAAGGATCTGTTGGACGGAGACGCAAGCGGGGCGTGAGGTGGCTGAAGCGCACACGCGCTGCTTCACGCGAGTTCGGTCGCCCGCAGCTCGCGCGACCCGCGTACCTCCCGGCGAAAGGCTTTCGAGGCTCGTGTCATCTGTAACCAGCGCCTTCGCACGCAAATCCATAACCCCGTTGGCAAGTAACAGCGCTGTGAGGCTGGCGCAGCAATAGACGCAATGTCTGTCGAATGCCAAGCCAAATCGCAAAGCTGTACCGGCATGCACCGGCAACGCAAGGCCCTGTTTGGCTACGGAGCTGCTATTCGGACGCGGGTAACGAATCAGTGCAGAATCGTAAAAGCGATGCCGCCATGGTAGTATGCTTCGGCCAACAACAGTCCGCGCTGACGCTCAGGGTTTCGGCGCACGCGCCAGGCCGAGTCGCCCCGCCATATTCACCAAGTCGGCCAGAGAGTCGGCCTTCATTTTTTGCATCATCCGGCCTCGGTGTGCCTTCACGGTGATTTCGCTGATGCCGAGATCGCTACCGACCTGTTTATTCAGCAGTCCTGCGACCACCAAGGCCATCACCTCGCGTTCGCGACCGGTGAGCGAAGCGTAACAGTCTCGGAGTGTTCGCATCTCGGCCTCGTGATCAAGTGCACTTTCGCTGCGCTCGAGGGCTTGCCGGATGCCGCTCAACAGCACATCATCGCTAAATGGCTTCGTTAAGAACTCGACGGCCCCCGCCTTCATCGCTTGGACCGTCATCGGCACATCGCCATAGCCCGTGATAAAGATTATCGGCATGTCAGGCCGTTCAACAGCGACGTGCTTCTGCAGGTCGAGGCCGCTGAGACCCGGAAGAGAAATGTCAAGCACAAGGCAACTCGGAACCAGGCCTCGCGGGCGAGCAAGGAATTCTCGTGCGGATGCAAATGTCTCCGGCTGCCAGCCTTCGCAGCGGATCAACAATTCCAGCGATTCGCGCACCGATACATCGTCATCAACCACAAACACGATTGGGGTGGCGTGCGACATAGGTGACAACCCTAATTCGAGGCCAGATCCGTACGCTCCCTTCATTCTATACCTCCAACAGGAGACAGCGCGGCGAAATTGCTCAGTTCACACGAAGGGCTGCATTAAGCGCCTCAAGCAGAGCCGTATCGCTGAAAGGCTTGAACAGGCACTCCACCGCACCCTCTTCGAGCAGTCGCTTGCGGATGGCCTCATCCCTAAGAGCGGTGATAAAGACGATCGGAATCGGTTGCCCGCGAAGTTTCAGTTCCCGCTGAAGATCGGGACCGGTCATGCCCGGCATGCCGATATCGAGCATTAGACACCTGGTCTTGTCGACGCAATCGGACCCCAGGAACTCTTCGGCTGACGAGAACGTGCGAGCCGCATAGCCGAACTCCTTCAACAAGTCCGGGAGCGATTCCCGAATGGACTCGTCGTCATCGACAACTGATACAAGTGAACGTGTGATCGTCATGGATTCTCACGCACCATTCGCGTCACTGCAGGCTTCTGAATTGCACGAATATTGTCTGGAATGGCCGGAGCCGCGGGACTCCCGGGAACAGAGAACGAAAACGTGGCGCCCGGGCCATCATTCGGGGCCGCCCACAGACGGCCGCGATGACTTTCAATAATGGAGCGACTGACGGATAGTCCGATTCCCATGCCGTCATCCTTAGTGCTGTAGAACGGATCGAAGAGCCTGTCGGCAGTTTGAGGGTCGAAACCGACTCCCGCGTCTTGCACGGTTAGGCGAACGCCATCACCTTCGTCTTGTTCGGTTTTGATCAGCAACTTCCTCGGACGATCGTCGACGGTACTCATCGCGTCGGAAGCGTTCGCGAGCAGGTTCACGATAACCTGCTGAAGCTGCACGCGATCTCCCGTGACAAACGGGAGGTCGTCGGCGAGTTCAAGGCCCAGAATCACCTTATTCTTCTGAAGTGTAGTCGACGAAAGCGCAATTACTTCTCGTGTGGCCTCATTCAGGTCGACTGACTCGGTTGAGGAATCCTTCTTGGTAAAGAGCGCCCGTAATCTCGTGATCACGTCAGACGCACGGTTGCCATCGCGAATCGTGCGCCGGGCGGTTTCGCGCGCACCATCGACATTTGGAGGGTCAGCTGCCAACATTCTTAGACAAGTGCCGGCGTTCGTGATGATGCCCGACAGAGGTTGATTGATCTCGTGGGCAATTGAAGCGGTAAGTTCCCCCATCGTCATCACGCGCGCCATATGCGCCAACTCCGCCTGTGTGTTGCGCAACTCTTCCTGCGCGCGCTTCCAATCGTGCATGTCCACGATTGTGCCGTGCCACTTCAAGATACGGCCTTGTTGGTCGCGCAACGGGAGCGCCCTGGTTATGCACCATCGGTACGTTAAATCGGCGGCGTGGAAAGTGCGAACCTCGACTCGGTAAGGGGCACCGTTTCGGACGCAGGACATCCACACCCTAGTCGTTTCACCGATATCATCTGGATGGAGAAGTCTCATCCAACCATCACCCATGATTTCCTCGGCCAAGAAGCCGGTGTAATCGAGCACGCGAGCGTTGCAATAATCAATCACCCCTTCGGGTGTGGCGCTCCAGAGCATCTCCGGAATGGTTTCCGTCAACTGCCGCAGGTTGAATTCGCTCTCCCTCAGTTTTTCCTCGGCTCGTTTTGAGTCGGTGATGTCACGAATGAAGGAGCTGAAGACCCAATCCGAGCCTAGTCTCATGGGTACTATTTCCAACTCAACGGGGAACTCGGCACCATTGCGACGGACGGCCGTGACCTGGATTCGCCGTCGCAAAACGGGACCTTCACCGGTGGCCAGGAAGTGGCGCAAGCCGCGCTCATGAGCCGCCCGTTGTCGCTCGGGGATAATCATCTCTGACAAGTGCTCGCCGATAGCTTCGCTGTTACTCCACCCGAAAACAATTTCAGCCTGCTTGTTCCAGCTGGTGATTACTCCTTTCACGTCCATGGTGATGACTGCATCCAGCGCAGTGTCGATGATCAAACGGGTTCTTTCTTCGGTCCTTTGCAAATTCTCTTGGGACCTTTTCACATCCTCAATGTCGGTTGAGGTGCCAACAAACCGGAGGACTTTTCCTTGTCCGTCTTGTAACGGTACGGCTCGATTGAGATGCCAGCGGTATGCCCCGTCGTGCGCTCGGCGAAATCGGGATTCCATAGTGAAGCCCTGGCCTGATCGTATTCCCTCCCAAAAGCTCCTCACGGCCGCCCCCCGATCTTCCGGGTGAACTGCGGTCATCCATGCCTCGGCATTCGAGCGGACGAATTCGAGTGTCTGGCCCGTGTACTCGAGCCAGCTCTGGTTCACAAAATCCGGTGTGCCATCCGGATCAACGGTCCATGTTGCCACAGGAAGTTTCTGCAGCAGTGCGACCTGGAGGTGGAGGGCCTCGTTGGCTTGGGCGAGCTCCGCGGTTCGTTGCGCGACTCTTCGATCGAGTTCACTTGCGATCCGCTTTTGTTCGCTCAGCAGCCGTGCTTCCTGTAGTCCGATAACCACCTGATTCGCCGCGACGCTCAGAAGAAGGCTTTCGGTCTGGCATGGGAAATCCGCTCGCTCAGACCCGGCTACGATTACGCCGATATGCCCGTGCAGGCCGAGTCGCGAGGGCACGATGGAGATGTTTCCGTCGCCGATCACTGCCTGTAAGCGAGAAGGCCATTTCTGCGGATCGTCCCCCAACCATTGGGTGATCGTCTTGCAGAGATCTTCAGGCTGCGGCATTCCCTCGTTCGATGGAGCCACCCTCACCGCCTCGATAGGCACCTCACTGGCTGGGCCGTTCACCCGCAAATAGACGAGATCCAGTTGGAGCATGCCCAGGAGCGCATCAAGCAGCCTGTCAACAATTTGGGTAGGCTCGCTACCACTCCACATCGCCGGAAGCGCGAGGACGCTTACAAGATCGTTAATGCAGCGTTGGAGGCGCTTGATCTGTTCTTCCGGCGTTTCGCGCTGCACCTCCATGGTTAGGTCGCCTGTTGCCACGACTTCGCAGTCCGACTAGCCCGCCTCCCACGAATTTCACGGAAGAACTCCTCCGGCGGTACAAAGAACGGATTCTGCTGAAGCATGCCCCCGATGATAATCATCGGATGCGTCCGCATAACGTCGATTACCGTGTCCCCTCCGAATCTTGCGAGATCGTACGTGCAGATGACGGCATCGTCGTGCTGCCGCCACACATCATTCACGCGTGATTCGAACTCAATGAGATCGTTCACATGCGATCGACCCTCGGCCGCCCACTCCATGTGGCAAACGATGCGAGTGAGCGGAAACCCTCCCTTGATATTGCCGCTCGCCAACTCCTCGAAAGCCTGCAGCATTCGATCCTGATCGAAGCGGCCGTCGCGAAGATACGTTTCGGTGTTGGTTCGAAGCTCGAATTGTCCACTTTGCTGGGCGACACCCGCATCAATCCCTACCGAAGCCAAACGCTGCAGATGATCTTGATGTTGCCCGGGATTTAAAACGTGAACCGCCTTGTCGCCACACTCGAACCCGTCCTTTATGAATGGCAGCAATACGCGATACTCTTCGTCGTCGCTGTGAAAAAACGCGCAGACATGACGTACATCACCGAGCTGAGAGCCGGCAAGGGAAATTGGCACCACGGTCTTCTTCATGGTAACTTCCTCACCTTATTATGGATCGCCGCGAGACGGCGTCCTGCCCGATTGCACCAGTGTAGACGCGCCAGTGCTCGCTGCCCATCTTGAAGTCCCTCGATATTAGGGTGCATCACTTCAAGCCCAACTTCTATCAGACTTTGGTATTGGTCTTACGGCATTCACGTCGGGCCTTGGCTCCGCTGGCGATTGGTGAAGCTCCATCAGAGTAAACATCGATCGATACCTTCGTCCAATTGGTTTCCCTCCACTTTTCTGGCTTAATTGCACTTGTGAGACTACCGGAACCGCAGCTTCCCTGCTTTAAGAATCGAGTCAGAGCGATGAATCAACCGCAACTGATCCCAGTGTACGAATGGAAAAGCAATCACAGCACGGCTGGCGCGGACATGATGGTCATCGCAGAGCTGGGATTAGGGGCCATCATCGGAGCGGTTATGGAGTTGTTCGGTCCAGAGCAGGCGAGGATTGCGGCCGAGGGCTGGGTCGACGAGCTGGAGTCAGTGGATACATTGCCTGGACCGACCAGGCGCGATCGGGGCTCGGTCACAATCGCTGCCTCGGCCCAGCTTGCAAGGCGGCTGAATACCGACGTGGACCCCGCAACACCACGCGTTGCGTCGATTGATACCAAAGTATCGTCAATACCTTCGTCCAATTGTTTTGACCCGACTGGTCTGGCTTAATCGCAAGTAGAGATGAGATGGAAAAAAATCGCGGATTTGCCAAGAAACTTTTCATGAACCAATTAGAGAGCGTTCTGTACACGCCACAACTCACACGACGGCTCGTTGATAAGGCGACGCTTCCCGCACTTCTGATGGCCGCCTGTACAGCACGCTGCCCACACCTCACGAGCGAGCTGGATAAGCACGAGCACTGAACTATCAGAGGTCCCGATTCGTCCGCAAACGGGAGAGAGCGTTGTTGAAAGTAAGGGGTCTGGATACCTAGGAAAGGAGAGTCATCCTGTGTATAGCAAATTAGACGGCATCATTGAAGAGGAAATCGTAGGCGATAGTCTCGCAATTCAATACGTCTTGAATAAGGTTCGCATTGTCGCGAAAACGGACTCCATGACGTTAATCCAAGGGGAAACTGGTACGGGGAAAGAAGTTATCGCACGTGCCATTCACAACGAAAGTTTACGAAGCCGGGGGCCGTTTGTAAAGTTGAACTGCGCCGCCATTCCCGGACCATTGCTCGAGAGTGAGCTCTTCGGCCACGAGAGGGGCGCTTTCACGGGAGCGTTTGCGCAAACCAAAGGGCGATTTCAACTCGCGGACAAGGGTACACTCTTCCTCGACGAAATTGGCGATTTGCCTTTGGAGTTGCAACCGAAACTCCTCCGCGTCTTGCAAGAACAAGAGTTCGAGCGACTGGGCAGCAGCCAGACGATTCGGGTGGACGTGCGCGTTGTGGCCGCAACCAATCAGGATCTCTCGCAACTTGTGGCCAACAAGCAGTTTCGAGCAGACCTGTACTATCGATTAAACGTAATTCCAATCTTTCTTCCTCCGCTGCGGGATCGCGCCCAGGACATTCCCTTACTCGTGCAGTATTTCGTGAGGAAACTCTCGGCGCGCCTCAACAAACCTATCGATTCGATTCCAGAAGAAGTGATGGAAATCCTCAAAGCGCACGACTGGCCAGGTAACATTCGTGAACTGCAGAATGTGATCGAGCGCGCCCTAGTCCTTGCGACTGATTCCGTGTTGCGCCCAACACAGACGGAATTGAAACAAATAACGAAACAACCATCACCAGCCACTACACATACACTCGCCGAAGCAGAACGAGAGCATATTCTAGTCGTATTGGAACAAACCGATTGGCGGATCGGCGGAGAGGATGGCGCCGCTGCGCGGCTAGGCTTGCCACGGACCACATTGTTTTACAGAATGCGAAGACTTGGAATCGAAACACGCCGTTCATCCCTGGTGCGATCCGTCCGGCAGAAACAAAACATTGAGCCTCTCCCGTTCGAAACAGCTTCGGTCGCCGCACGTCATGCCGAAAGGTTTAAGGCTGTCGCGAACTTTTGAGGAGTAAGTAATCTAAAGCAACGCGGTTGCATTTGCCGTTCAGGCCCCATGATGGCAGACAGGCAGCGACCAATTCCGTCAGCACCAACGATTCATTCAAATGGAACAGAAAAGGAGAACTTCATGAAACTCAGAAATTCGGTATCAATCTGTCTACTGGCGATGGCAGCAACCGGAAACGCCGCCTGGGCCCAATCGCAAGCCACCAACCGGCTGACCGGCGCCGCGCCCCCTCAGCCGTCGCAAACAACTGCCTTTCACTACGCTCTGCCACTCAATCTTGCGCTGGAGGCCGCGACCGAAGCTGTTCGTGTTTGCGCCCAACACGGATATCTGGTGACCGCGACGGTCGTGGACATGGATGGAGTGCCGCAGGTAGCCCTTCGCGGCGATGGCGCCACCATCCATACAGCTGAATCGAGCTTCGACAAGGCGTACACGGTGGTCACTCTGGGGCCGATATTCGCCTTTGACACGTCCGGCGAGTTTTTCGATCTCGTGAAGACGAATCCTTATGCGCCTCGGCTCGCAAGTATGCGCAATGTCATGGCGCTTCCGGGCGCGGTGGCGTTCAAGTCGAAAAACGCCATCGTGGGCGCTCTGGGAGTTGGTGGAGCCCCCGGCGGAGACAAGGATGAAGTCTGTGCACAAGCGGGAATGGCGAAAGTCGCCGACCGACTCCCCAAATGAGTATCACCGAACTGATTTGTATGGCAACAAACCTCGAACCTGCACTAGAGCTACGTCTGCAACATGCTTTGGACTGGTCGCTTGTCGCCGTTTTGAGCATGACGGCGGGCGCGGTCGATGCTATCGGATTCCTCGGACTCGGAGGGTTGTTTATCGCGCACATCACTGGAAATATCGTGGTGGTGGTCGCCCATTACATAACGGGGGGCTTCAGCCGCATCGGACCCCTCATCGCAGTTCCGGTTTTCATCGTTGTATTAGGGACGGTTGTTTGGGCATCCGAGGACAAATCGAAGCATCGAACGTTGCGTGCATTGCTGATTCTGCATGCCGCGCTTCTGACCGGATTTCTTGTGCTTTCCGCTGCGCTTGGCCCCTTCGCTAATCCCGGTAGTGCGGTAGCGGCGTCGGTGGGCATGCTCGGAGTTGCGGCGATGGCCACTCAGAATGCGCTCGTCAGACTCGATCTGCCGGGCTTCCCTGCAACTGCGGTACTCACCACGAATACTGTCCGGTTGACAATCGCAGTTGTGACTCTGGTACGCGGTACGGACCCGCCGCAGGAAAAGGCCCAAGCCCGACGCAGCATCCGGATGACGTTTGCAGCTTTCGCGGGTTTTATCGCCGGTTGTACGGCGGGCGGACTGCTTGAAGTTCGCTTTGGACTGTGGTCTTTGACACTTCCGGTTGTCCTGGCCGTTATCGCGGTTCCGTTGAGTGAGTACATCCTAAAAACCGTTCCCGTAGCATAATCCGCGTTTTATCGTAGTCATCGAAATTGTATCTTGAATCCGAGAACTTAAACAGGAGGTTAGTATGTCAGACAAGAAAGAAGCAATCATGGAAGCACCACAACTTACGGTTCGACCTCACCAGCCGGGCCAAGACGTTTTCAGATCGGTCCTGTCTGAGGACATCGACTGGAAGCCGTTCGCGGCGTTCCCACCGTCGGTCCACCTGGCGGTCGTTGTCGGTCAACCCTCGGAGGCCGCCCCCTACACGATGAGGGTCAGAGCACCCCACGGCGTGAAGCTGATGCCACACCGGCACCCGGAGGATCGAGTTTACACAGTGATGTCCGGCGTTTTCTACATCGGCTTGGGCGATCAGTTTGACGCGGATAAACTCCAAGCGTATCCGCCCGGTAGCGTCATCGTTCTGCCCGGCAACACTTCCCATTTCCACTGGGCAAAATCCAGTCAATACGTCGTACAGGTAACGGCCATTGGGCCCCTTGGTCTTGAATACATCAGCCCGAAAGACGATCCGCGAAACAAGAACGCTTAGGAGATATCGAAGCGATTTCCGCGAACGGCGAAACAGGATGACCGGAGTCGACGATGATCATTGCGATGATTCAGACGTTTCCCCTGCGTAATCCCTTCAAGCCGGAAACCCGGGCTGCAGCCTCAGCGTGGGGGGATAAAGGAATGCCCGTCGCGAATTCGCTGCTCGTCAAGGTGACAACCGACACAGGGGTGGAAGGTTGGGGAGAGGCTTTCGGTTTTCGCGCGGTGCGGTCAGCCAAATTGGCGGTCGAGGAGCTGATTGCACCGCTCTGCATTGGTTGCACCGCTCTGCCTGGGTAAGGACGCTACGCAAATTGCGCCACTCATGCTCGAAGTCCAGAAGAAGCTGCATATCTTCGGGCGAACTGGACCTTTGCTCTATGGGATATTGCCGGCAAGGTTGCCAACGCACCCGTTGGCCAGCCTCTGGGCGGTGGTGCTGCCGATGTAGGCTGCCCGCCAGTTTGATTCGTTATTCCGACCCCTTACTTGTTTATGCCAATGTTCGGCGAGCGCTCGAAACTGGTTTTTGTAGTCTAAAGCTTCACGAAATCGAGCTCCCGGCGATTCGTGCCGCCCGCGAAGAGGCCGGCCCCGACGTCGAGTTAACCCTCGATGTGAATTGTGCCCGGATATTGAGCGAGGCTCGAACGCGAGCAGAAGAACTCAAGGAATTCCACTTGAAGTGGCTGGAGGAGCCGATGTGGCCGCCTGAAAATTATGACGGGCTCGCCCAGTTACGAAGAACCAGCGGTATTTCGATCGCCGCGCGGGCCGAGAACGCCTCGACTCTAAAGGAGTTGGATCGCCTGGTAGGCGCAGGAGCGGTGGATTTCGTCCAACCGAGCGTCGCGAAAATGGGAGACGTCACCGAATTGTGTAAAGTTTTTCCGATCGCTGCCGTACACAATGTCACCCTCATGCCTCATGTTCTGCGACGGGCCCGGCCAGTTGGCTGCGATCCAGGTGACGGCCGCGCTGGGGATTGCGGACGCAATGATTGAGTGGCGCCGTTTCGATCTCGAAGCAGAACTCTGTGGCGTCGTGCTCTCAACGCAGAAAGACCGGATTGTTTGTTCCACAAAGTCCTGGCCTGGGAATCGATCCCGACCCAACGTGATTCGCTCATACTTGAACGTGTATAGAGATAGGCTCGATTCTCGGGCGTTTAGCCACGTTCGATATTGAGATGCCTATGGGTGGTTTAACTGCTAGTGACTGAGGTGCCGTACGTTTTGAAGTAATCAAGCGCTACCTGCGTATATTGGCCGACCTCGATGATATAGCCGTCGGGGTCGCGCATGTAGCAACGCCACTCCCAGCCATGATTGTCCAGCGGCTCAGTTAGAAAAACCGCTCCGTTCGCGCGCCATTGCCTATAACAAGTCCAGATATCGGCGACGCGCAGGTTGAGGAAACTGTTTACTCTGTTGAGATCCGAAGGGGGCTCAAGAACAACCTCGGGCTTGTCGGGCGTCGGGCCACCACCGGAATTGAGAACGATCCAGGAATTGACCAGCTTGATGTAGCAGGGGTTTCCCGGCTTGATCACCTTCCCGCCAAGAATTCGCACGTAGAAGTCCTTCGATTTGTCCTGATCCCTCACGGCAAAAAAATGCGTGACGAAGAAGCCTTCATGTGCAACCGGAGCGTCTGGCAGATTCATATTGGTATCTCCAATGAGGTAATCGAGCTTGAGGGGTATTCGGTAGACTCCGCCGAATCGATCTCGCGCGATGGTAAACACGCTTAGTATGTATTCTTTCAAGGCACGGGCCGATTTGGTGCCAGATGAAATGCTTCTGAGGATAGGCAGTGGAGGCCCATCATTTTTCTCAAGGCGTGAATCGTCGCGCTCTTAGTTTTTATGCCTTCGACTGTGAAACCCTCAATTACCATACATTTCCTCGACGCCGACTGACGGAGCAACTATTCTTCCATCTCCGGTTCTTCTTGAAATTCGAATTGATCCCTCCACGGCTCCGAGCGATTGCCGCCGCCGCGGCAACCCATCGACCCCACCCGTAGGCAGTTGCCAATAGCAATCTTCGTCTGCGACGGCATCTCAGTTGATTAGCCATGGCCCCAGCATTGCAGCTGTCGGGTTGAACGAGACAAGACACATGAACAACGAAACTGACACCGCAATAAGCGCGAAACGGGTTCATCGTACAAGGCGCTCACCTCATTACTGGCGAGTAACGTTTGATCATCCGCCCCTCAACATATTCGGGCCAGAAACCATTCCGCAATTAAACGAGATCATCACGGCGCTAAAAACTGACAAGGACGTCAAAGTCGTCGTCTTTGACAGCGCAGTGGAAGGGTTCTTCTTGACTCATTACGACTTTCTCGCGAGGCCTGAGGATTCAACGCGCCTGCCCCCGGGTCCAACTGGGTTGCAGCCCCTGCCCGATATGCTGGTACGACTGAGTCGTGCCCGGTCGTCTCGATCGCGTCAATTCGCGGCCGGGCGACGGGTGTCGGCAGTGAGCTTGCCTTGGCCTGCGACATGCGTTTCGCGAGCCGCGAGAAAGCCATTTTGTCGCAGTTCGAAGTGGGAGCAGGTTTGGTACCTGGCGGTGGCCCCATGGCGCGGCTGCCGCGCTTGATAGGAAGAGGACGCGCGCTGGAAGTACTGCTGGGTGCCGACGACATCCCGGGGGATCTCGCCCAACTATACGGCTACGTCAATCGGTCATTACCGGATCACGACCTCGACGCCTTTGTAGATGCGCTCGCAATCCGGATCGCATCGTTCGACAGGCAGGCGATCACCGAGACCAAGCGCTTCGCCGACGTGGCCAGCCTGCCGCCCGACTACGAAATCGCACCGGAGTGGGATGTCTGCCTCGCCTCCATCGCGCGGCCGGCCGCACAAGAAAGAATCAAGATCTTGATGGAGCGAGGGTTTCACAAGCCCGGCGATGCAGAAAACCGCTTAGGCTACTACGTCGGGCAGCTCGGGCGCTAGGAAAAGAGGATATACATGTCACACCATGCCTCCGGCCCTGACTTTGGGTTTCCCCGCGGCGATGCTAGCTTGGACATGACCGACCTCTATGCGTTCCCCAAGCCAGGGGACCATGCCAAGTCAATACTTGTCTTTAATGTACACCCGTCCTTCTCCGTGAACCCCCCGGGACACACAACAACTGAGCCCTTCGCGCCAGGAGCGCTGTACGAAATCAAGGTTGACACGGACGGCGATGCTATCGCTGACATTTCTTATAGCGTGCGGTTCCAGTCTTGCGACGACGGAAAGCAAACCGCGACGCTACGTCGTGTTCAGGGCGTGCGAGCCGCCGGAGCGTGCGACGAGGGCGCAGCCATCGTCGAGGGAGTGCCGGTCTCAGCCCGTTGGAAAGTCTTGGTGACGGAGGACGGCGAAGGCCGTTTTTTCTTTGGTTGGCGCAGCGATCCCTTCTTTTTCGACGCAAATGGCTTTTTCAACAAAATGCAGTTCACGGGGGACGATTTCTTCACAGACAAAAACGTTTGCAGCATCGTGCTTGAGCTGCCCAATTCGGCTCTGGGAATGAGCAAAGTGGGACTTTGGGCTCGCACAATGGACAAAACTGCTGAAGGTTGGATCCAGGGAGACCGCGGAGGGCGGCCGTTGCAAGCTGTCTTCCTCCCCGGAGAGCAGAGGGCGGCGTACCTCACCGGGGAGCCGGCGAATGATGATCGCTTCGTTGGCGTTTTCGCGCACGAATTGGAACATACAGGCGGCTATACGCCGCTGGATGCTAAGGCCGTAGCGAGAAGATTACTGCCAGACATTCTTTCCTACGACCCTCGCTGCCCGGCGTCCTTTCCCCACAACGGCCGGACACTCACCGACGACGTTGTCGACTTATTCTTCTCTATGCTCACGAACGGGAAGGTGACTGGAGATAAGGTCGGGCCGCACGGGGATCTGCTCGACGAATTCCCGTACGTCGGACCGCCGCACGCTTAGCGGTCTGGAAATGATTGTTGAAGGAGACGCAGATGCGACTACCCCTGGTTCCACCATCCAGCCTGTCTAGCGAGCAGAAGGATCTTTGCGACGACATCATGGGCGTCGTGAACGAGAACTTCGGAAGCTTCGTCACGACCCGGGAGGACGGTGCTCTCATCGGACCGTTCAACCCGATGCTGCACTTTCCGGCTTTCGGTCGCGCAGCCTGGGCCATGAACAAGACGATGTATAAACATACAACGCTTCCGAAATCGGTACTCCAGATAGCCGTACTGGTAACCGGAACGCGGCTCCGCGCGAGATATCAAATCTATGGCCACGAACATCTGGCGGAAAGCGCCGGTGTGCCAAAAGCTAAAATCGCGACCATCGTAGCGGGAGACCGCCCGACGGACTTGTCCCGGGATGAAGCGGTCGCCTATGACGTTGCTGCCGCCTTAAACCGGGGCGGTCCCCTGGCTGAGACGATATATCAGGCCGGCGTCGACGCGTTCGGTAAACAAGGCATGGCCGAGATCATTTACCTCGTGGGCTGCTTTCATTTGGTGGGCATAATCCTGAACGGTTACGACGTGCCTGTACCTGGTAGCGAAGATGCACTCTGATACTGTGTCTCGTAAAGCATTTCGTAAGTTCGTGAGCACGTGTCATGGTTTGCGTCGGCTGAGAAAACAGCTGATCGGGACTATGCGAACGCCAGCGCCTCGGGAGTGATTATCGTGCCGTACCCGACGCAGCCCGATCGCCGCCTGTGTGTCGACCAGGAGATCCCCGCTCACAGTCGCTCCTGCGAGAATCGAGTTCGAAGGCTGCAAATTCATACATACGTTGGGGCCGTGCGTACCGAACCTCTGGCTTGTGGACTCGCGGATCGGAGGAACAGCCCGACCAATCCCCCACCCATATCAGCTGGCTTGCCCGGCGAACTCCGATTACCCGCCAATGATCAGACAGAGGATCGCCGATCAACCGTATTCGATCTTGCGTCGCCACGAACTACGCCGGCGGGCCGACTCAGCGCCAAGCTTCCCGCGTCCGAACCTGACGTAGCGTCTCGCAATCCTGCGTAAAATCCGCCACGGTTAAGTCGTAGACTTCGTGCTCCTTTAAAAAGTCGTCCACCTGCATGCGGGTTTCGAAACCGAGCAGCCGACGAAGCTGAGCGGCCGAAAGCGAGTTGGACCGGTATGCTTCGAGTGCGAAGCTTTCAAGCGCTGCGCGAGGCAGATCCGTCCACTTCGTTTTCAGTACGTGCGCGATGTCGTCCGGCAGTTCGAACTTGATCTGCATGGCTGCGATCCTTTATTATCTCAAGGCTCCGATCTTCCTCCTGGCACATGAACGCACATTGTTAGCAGGTGCCGTCAAGGGGCCAGACTGTGTCGCTTTTAGGTTTTCTGGCAAGAGACTGAACCCCCTAGCCAGATTTTCGCCGGGCCTTTCTCCCGCTCCCTTCGCTCGCCGCCGACTTGCGTGCACGTCCGGTCGGTTTCACATCCGACCCTCGGGGCTCATCGATCCCGGGAATGTCGATCTGATCCAACTTAGCGTGCACCTCGGTCGCTGGGACCAAATAGCGCATTGTCGTTTCTAGCGATTTGTGCCCCATCCAGTGCTGCACCGTTCTTACGTCGAAGCCAGCCCTCAGCATCCGTGTCGCATAAGTGGATCGAAAAGTTTTCAAATCAAATTGCTCCGCGTTCAGGCCAGCACGTTTCGCGACGGATTTGCATTTGTCCAGCATGTGCTGCTCGCGGTTGCCGGTTGGTGACGGGAAGACGAACTGGCAGCTTTCCCGTCGCGGGTGCTTCTCCAGAATCTCAACCAGGAGTAGTGGTATGGGCACTTCGCGCTCTTCCCAGCGCTTGGCATAAAAACCAAGTTGAGGTTTGGCCGTCACGCGAATCGTCCGGAGGTCGAGATTGATGTCGCTCGCGGAAAGATACATCACCTCCTGTTCCCGAAATCCCGTAAGCAGGAATGTGTAGAAGAGGGCGCGCTCGGAGCTGTCGCACGCCTTCAGGAACTTGTCCAATTCCTCTTGCCGGTATTCCTTCGGCAACGTCGTGATGCGTTCCGGCAGATCGAGCAACCGCGTGATTCCTCCGCGCCCCTGGCGCTTGAAGAATTGAGCAATGATGATGGTGTTGTGCAAGACCGTGTTGGCCGACATACCCGCATCGCGCTTTAGATGGACGACGTAGTCGTTGAGATCGCTGATCGGAATTGCGTCCAGCGTCCGTCCCTCGAAGTGTTTGGAGAAGCGCCTGAGAACCGCCTCATATTTCCGGTAGGTGTTGGGCTTTTTCAAAGTCTCGACGTGTTCCAGGTATTGGGTGACGACGGACGCTAGAGGCTGAGCTTCCGGCACCTGGGAGGGAGCGTCATATCCAGGAACTCCCAGCTTTCTCCCTTCCAGTTCGTGACGCTTGCGACGCTGTGCTTCCTGAGCTTGAGCGACGGTCACGCCAGCCTTCGCTCGGCGGCGCTTGCCCGCCTCGTACCATTCAACGAAGTAACGGCCATCCGGCAGAGCGGTCCAATCATAGCCGCCGGAAGGCTTGCGTGGAATGGACCGAAGAACCCACACTCCTTCGGTTTTGATTCGCTTGAGAAGGTTTACCCGGGGCACACGTCCATCCTAAATCTCTTTTCTTGGATGGACAACATTTAGGACACTATGACAGGAAGTTCTTTGGAATCAGCGGCTGCAAAGAAGCTGGCATTCTACCAACTGAATTACTCCCGCTCAAATCACGTCGTAATCTTAACAAAAAACGCCAGTTGTCGACAACGCCAAAACCAGCCAGCATGAGAAGCCGACATTCTACCGCCGGATGTACCGCTATTCATTCTAAAAGACGACGCTCAAAGAATTCGTGCAGCCTGGTCTAAAAAAAGACAGCACCACACCTCACAATTCCCGGCGCTCGAGATTCGCTATTAACCTCCTGGTCCCCCTTGGGTACAAAGTAAGTATTTTGCCAATAACTACCTTGATCAATATCAGTAGGGAGAGTCAGCATGGGACGACGCGACAGGTCGGCCCCTCTAAGCGGCAGGAAACAATTTCTTCCGATCTCGGTCTATCGTTACATGTCTCCAGCGGTGTCTTGTCCCGAACGAGATCAACATCTAAAGCACTATCACGATGCCGTGCGGGCCTACCGCATCGCCGTGATTAGCCTAGAACCGGATCTCCCGCCCAATAAGTTCGAGGTAGCGTATAAGCGGGCGGAAGAGGCGCGCACGCTGTTCGAGGATGCCCGCCAACAACTCAAAGACCACCTGGACGCGCACGGTTGCGATCCGAACCAAAGTAAAACGGGTAACAGTTCCGCCGGGTGTGGGGACCGCTGGCGGGGAATCTTCAAAGATCGTGCCGGTCTCGGAAGTGAATTGACGGTCTACATGGGTCTTGCTATTGCACTGCCAGCGATTGTACTTTTTCGAGGAAAGCTTCCGTAGCGCGGGCAGATGACGCCGTTGGGCCAACGCCGTGCAACCAAATACTCGCGGCAATGCTTGGGATCGGCGAAGTAGAGGATTGCTTCCTGGAGCGTCTTGATTTCCGTGGCCATCTCCAAATCATCGAAAGCGGTCCGCAAGTCCGAGGGTGTACCCGATGATGACGAGCCGCACGTGCGTTTGGCGGATAGCCGCATTGGAATTCCCGTAAAAGCTGTTATCGGCCCTTCTCGTGCTTAAACAAACCTTAGCCGGAACCAGTCGATGGCAAGCTGCATTGGCATGAGCCGGTAGACGGACGGACACGCACCAACGCGCAGCTAGACGAGTACGAGAAAGGCTGAAATGTATCCCGCGACTGAAGTAAAAACGAATCCAAATCCCGCCCCTGAATTGGCGATTGTTAATGGCGGAGCAGCCTCTGCGGCAGCCCCGCCGTTCTCGTTTCCGATCGGCTATTACGACTTGCACCCCGACGTCAGCATCAATTTTCAACTGAACCGCTTCTATGGCTGGGTCGGCGACGACAGCATGCTGACCGAGATGCGCGAGGCATTGGCCGGCGTAAACGATTATCCGGCGTTCACGAAAATCGTTCTCGACTTGGGAGAAAAGGCGCTTGCCCGGCACGAGGTGCGCAAAGGGGCCTACTATCTGCGTCTCGCCGAGTTCTTCTTGTTCTTCAGCGACCCGCGCAAGCTGCCCACACGCCAGCGCTTTGTCGATCTGCTGCTTGACCATCTCCAAATTGCGCCGTCCGCCTATAGCAGAATTCCTTTTGAAACCGGCTGGCTCCCCGCCTATCGCCTCACTCCCAAGAAGCCGAGGGGGACACTGGTCGTTTTCGGTGGGTTCGACAGCTACATTGAGGAATGGTTGCCCGCGGCGCTGTTCTTTCGGGAGGCCGGCTACGACACGATCCTGTTCGAGGGCCCCGGCCAGGGAGCGGCGCTCGAATTGGCGCACCTGACCATGAGTCCTGAGTGGGAGAAGCCGGTTAAAGCGGTGCTGGACTTCTTCCGCCTCGACGCGGTCACGCTGATGGGCTTCTCCCTCGGCGGCGGGTTGGTCATTCGCGCCGCCGCCTTCGAGCCAAGGGTGCGCCGGGTTATCGCATACGACATTATGACCAACGCGCTTGAGTGCTTCCTTCGCCCTATGCCGCCGCAGGCACAGAAGGAGCTCCTTGACGGGATCGACACCGGCAACGAGGGAGCGGTCGACAAGTTCTTCACCGATGCGATGGCCAAGAGCCTGCTTCTAGACTGGATGGTGAAATTGGGGATGCACAACACCGGAACCCGGACGACATATGCCATGTTGAAGCACTATCAGAAATACGAGACCGCTAGCATCTCCTCCCGGCTGACCGAGGACGTACTCCTGATGGCAGGCGCAGAGGATCACTATGTCCCGGTGCACCAGTTGCCGGACCAGATCGCCACTCTGACACATGTACGCTCACTGACTGCGCGCCTCTTCACGCGCGCGGAGCAAGCGCAGAACCACTGCCAAACGGGCAATATGGGCCTTGCGTTCCGCACCATGATCGACTGGATGACTAGTCTTGGGCCGATCGAGATCCTCACCGCCGGATGACCGGGGGCGGCCAAACGACCGTAGATGGTCAGGCTGGTCGCTCCACTCCACGCCGGGAAGGCCGCCGCAGAGTCAACGTGAATGGATCTTTGAATGCATTGTCATCAGCGCAAGCTCATCCACCATTAAGGAGATCCTAAAATGACCCAATCCAAAACGGCCAGAAGCATCATCGACACTCACCGGCACATTTTCGGTCCGAAACTGCGCCAGAAATTCGTTGAGAATATAGGCTTTGATGACACGAAGCCGTTGCCGCAGGCCAATGCTGGCGAGATGTTTTTCTATCGCGAGTCGGTTGACGTTGATTATTCGATGGAGATTCAACGGCAGAGCGGGGTGTCGTCCTGCGTCAACAGCTATGGCGGCGAGGTGGAGACGTTCGCTCAGCACATCATTAAAGCAAGCACCGTCGACACGCTCAAGTTCCTGCACGATGAGTCCTTCGAACTTCGGGACAGATTCCCCGACGAAGTTGCTTGCATGGCCAACGCTCATGCGCTTGAAGAGAATACGCGTGCCGTCATTGATCCGCTGATTTCCAAAAAAGAAGCTTGCTGCATCAGCATTTCGACCAGCTACGGAGCCGGTGCGGATCAGGTCTTTCTCGACTCTCCCAAAGCCGAATGGCTATGGGAGTACGCGCAGGACAAGGATGTTCTGGTTCATATTCATCCGCCCCTGGTGTCGATCGGCGCTGCTTCCATGCAGCAGTACAGGCTGATCGAAGCCGTAGGCCGGCCATTCGATACGGCCCTGTCGGCAGCTCGCATGATCTATAGCGGCGTCTTCGATAAATACCCAAAGCTCAAGGTCCTTTTCGTTCACATGGGCGGAGCCCTCGCCCCGGTGATTTGCAGACTCGATTGGAACTGGGAGTTGAACTACAAAAACATTCAGAACCCCCCGATCCAGAAGGTGGATAAGAACCTCCGTAAGCCTTCGGAGTATTTCAAGTCGAATATTTATGTGGATACCATGGGTCCAAGCGCGATCGGCCTGAAGGCCATGATCGAAATGTGCGGCGTAGACCGCGTACTGTTTGGAACCGATTTCGGGCCGGTTCCAATGAGCCCAAAGCTGCACATCGATCTTGTCGACGAAACGATCCCTGACGCGAAAGATCGCGAGAAGATTTTCTCAACCAATACACTTGCGTTGCTCCGTTTGGCTGAAAGTGCACCTCGCCTCGTGCCCAGAGCTGCCTAGTCTCTAGGGGGCCGCCCAAAATGAGTTATGAATGAACTGGAGCGATGGGCGAATTTCTATCTCCTCATGTCGGGGTCAGCCGCGACCTTGCTCGGGCTAATGTTCGTCGTAATCGCATTCGCGGTTGAGCGAAGGTCGGGAGACGCCGCAAAGATTCACATTTACCTCACGCCAACCGTCATTTATTTCGCTTCTGTATTTTGCCTCGCTGCGCTTCTGAGCTTCCCGAGCCACACTCGGTTGACGGCCTCTGTGTGCACTTGCCTCGGGGGTTTCGCCGGCTTAGTTTACTCGGGGTCCTTCTTTCTCATTGTGCGGGGTGGTAAGAAGAATTACTACGAACTGCAGGACTGGATCGTTTACGCGGTAGTTCCGTTTGCGGCATACGGAGTCAGATATTAGGGGGAGTCTTGCTCTTCCGCGCCCCTCAACGCGGACTCACCTTCGTGGCCGCCGGTATGCTGTCGTTGCTTGCGCTTGCCGTTCGCAACTCGTGGGCCATCGCCGTCGATGTCGTCTCTACCCTCGTGGGCAACAAGATTCGAAGTAGCAACACTACCAAAGTCATTCGCCGGCATCTGCACAGGAGTGAGGTCGTTATGAAGATTGGCTATTTCGGGAATCAGAATTCATTTGCGCTGGAGATGTTGAGGCGACTTCAGTTGGAAAACTCCCGAGACGAGTTTTTGACATGGCAGCCGGGCGATAAGGCGCCATCGAGGGAATTCGAGGTGATCATTGCCTTCGGCAAGGTCGACTCCAAGGAAATAGAAGCTCAGACGAAGCTTGGTCTGATTCAGATGGCCTCCGCAGGTTACGAAGGAGTGGACGTTGAAGCGGCAACGAAGTTCGGTGTCTGGGTGGGCTCGGCGCCAACGACGAAGACGGGCAACGGTGAGTCAGTGGCGGAACTTGCGGTGCTCCTGATGCTTGCAGCCTCTCGGCGGCTAAATGAGGAACTGGCTTTTACACATGGCAGCGCGCAGAGCCGGCCGGAGAAATGGGAAGCGAACAGGGGGCTTTTCGGTAAGACCGCTTGCATTGTGGGATTGGGGGGAATCGGAGATCTGCTCATCGAGAGGCTCCGGGGATTCGGGATGATCTTGACTGGTGTCGACAACCATCCGGAACACCCACCGAATGGGGTCAGAGGATATGGACACGATGAGTTGAAGGTCGCGGCGGCGCAGGCAGACTATTTAATTCTGGCAATTCCGGGAACAAAGGAAAACGAAAACATGATCGACGCGACAGTGCTCGCCGGGATGAAGATGAATGCGGTGTTGATCAATGTAGCTCGGGGGAGCCTGGTCGATGAACCGGCTCTGCTGGCGGCGGTGAAGAGCGGCCACCTCTATGGGGCGGGGTTGGATGTGGTGAAAGATGAGCCCGTGAACCAAGGGAATCCGTTGCTGACAGAGTCACGTATCTTTGTCACGCCACATATAGCAGGGTCTACGGACCTGATGCTCGATGGCACTGTGAAGTACCTGGGTAAGGTCTTGACCAAGTATCAAGATGGATGGCAATCAGAGGGCATCGTCAATGAACCGAGGAAGCCGCGTGTGCCTTTGCGTGAGTCTCCTATTCGAGAGCTACTAGAGATATCCAAATGACTCAATCCAAAGCAGCCGGAAGCATCATCGCTGCCCCTGGAAAATCTGGGCCTAGAATACCAATGGATGGAGCGAAGGCTGTGTGTTTCGTTATGGCTGCCTTTGTGGTCTTGGCCCCGTTGATGCTCAATGCGCAAGCGCCGGCCTCCAGTGCAAGCAAGGCTGACAGCCCTGTCCCACAGGAACCGGACGCTGCAGAAACAAACGAATCCGCTGAGTTGGCTCAGAAGCTGACGAATCCTCTTGCTGCGCTGATCAGCATTCCCATCCAAAACTGGTTTGATTTCAACCTCGGTCCCAACAAGGACGGCTTCCGTTACACGATGGAGGCACAACCGGTATATCCCGTGCAGATTTCCAACGACTGGAACCTTATCAGCCGTACAACAATCCCAATTGTCTATCAGCAAAACGTCTATGGCCGAACGACCCAGACCGGCTTAGGCGATTCGACGGAAAGCCTTTTTCTTTCCCCGGTGCATACCGAGTCCTTCATCTGGGGAACCGGTCCGATCTTCCTGATTCCGACAGGCACCAATGGACTGCTCAGCACGCGCAAGTTCGGTATCGGGCCGACCGCGGTGGTGGTTAAGCATATGGGCCACACAAACATTGGCCTGCTCGCGAGTCACGTTTGGTCTGTAGCGGGTACTGACAGCCATCCCTCCGTAAGCCAAACCTATGCGCAACCGTTCGTGGCTTATACGACTAAGACAGCCTGGACCTTCGCCATAACCTCCTATGACACTTACAACTGGACGGCAGGCCGGTGGACCGTGATCGTGAATCCCATCAGGATATCTAAGCTGGTCAAGCTAGGTCCGCAAAGGCTAAGCGTTGGCGGAGCACTTCGTTGTACCGTCGCGTCTCCGCAATACCAGCCCAAGGGTTGCGGTCTTGAGTTCACCTTCACGCCTGTCTATCCCGCGAGGCGGGAGTAGCCTTCAGGAGCGAAGGAGACCGATTATGCCAGCACAACAACAAGCGTCCCAGAACCCCCCAACCTTTGGCCGATATGCCGAGATCCCGCCGGAACAATTCAGTCCGAAGCAGAAGGAAGCCTATGACTACATCATGCGCGAGCGTGGCATGTGTCCAGGTCCTTACCGAATTTGGCTCCAGAACCCGGAGCTGCTCAAAGCGATGACGCCCATCGGCGTCTATTACCAGAAGAAACTGCAGATCTCCAGGCAGGAACATGAAATCGTCACCAACTGCATCAATGGCAAATGGGCGACGGCTGGTTATTCGAATCAGGAGCATGAGGAGATCGCTGAAAAAGCGGGCCTGCCTGCAGAAAAAGTCCAGGCTTTGATCGCGGGTTTGCCCGCGAGCTTCGAGGATCCGCGACAGCAAGTTATCTATGAGATCACCCAGACCCTCATCGCATCCCGCCATGTCCCACAGGGGCTTTATCAGCGGGCATTCGATTTGCTTGGAGACGCCGGGCTGACAGACGTAACGGTCCTTATCGGATATTTCACCTCAGTTTCTATGACACTCGCTCTTTATGACGTTCCCGCGGGAGCTTCCGACTACAGCCCCTACAAATGACTTCCAGGAGGACGTCATGACAACAGAAATCCTTTCCGCGCGGTTACCACTCGTCGACGATATCAGTGACACCTTTGACAAATTGCCGCCGATCAACCTGTTTCGGGCGGCAGCTAACGCACGAACGCTGTATCCTGCGTTCATTCAGTACATGTACCTGCTGTTCAAGCCGTTGGAGCTGGAAGGCCGCATTGAGCGGCTGATTGTTCTGTACGTCGGCAAGCTCTCCGATTGCGTGTACATCTGGCGGCAGAATGTGGTGGTGGCGAAGAGCCTCGGCATAACCCAGGAAGAGATCGACACGTTGGAGAAGAATGACACGCAAGCGGACTGCTTTAGCGATGCGCAAAAAGCAGCCTTCCGGTTTGCAGAGGAGGCTTTACGGCTCATTGAGGTCAGCGACGAGGCTTACGCAGAGGCAACGCGCTTCTTCAGCCCCCAGGCCTTAACTGAACTACTCTACGTCGTCGGCACCTACATGCTGCTCGCGCGAGTCGCCCGCACCGGGCGAGTGCCACTCGATGAGACGCCTGCGGCCGCTACCAGCCTTAAATAGATACCTGAACCGTTTTGGAGGATCCATGGAAACAAACAAGCAAACGGCAACACTGAGCACCGCCGCGGTCTTTCCGAAAGGGTATTTTCTCGAAAATCTTGCCGTGCGCGCCGACAACTCTATTCTTGTCACTTCTATTAAGACGCATGAGCTGTGGTACGTTCCGCCAGCAAAGCCGGGCGAACAAGTGGAACCGGCACTGCTTTTCACATTCGACAAGTCACCGACGAGCATGGTCGAGTTAGAACTGGACGTGTTCTATCTATTTGCTACTGACGGATACCTAACGCACGCTTCGGATCTGCATCGGATCGATCTTCGAGGCTGGAAGCCTGGCCAGGAAATTCATCCCGAGCTGGTCCTTACTTTTCCTTCCCCCGTTCGTGCTCTCAATGGAAGCTGCCTGATAGGTCCGAGAACCATCCTTGTGGCCGATTCTTTCGCCAGTCTGATTTGGCGCGTTGAGCTCTCTGAGAATGGGAGCGGCGCATCCGCGTCGATTTGGCTGAAACATTACAGCATGCTCTACCATCCGGGCGAGATGAAGCCCGAGCAGCCGGGAGTGAACGGCCTACGGTTCTCAAAAAGAACATCCTATGTCTACTACACCTCAACAGTGCTCAAGCTTTTCATGCGGGTGCGAGTGGACCGTGAAACTCTCGCACCGCTCGGCATTCCTGAGTATCTGGGAGGAGACAAGATGATGGACGATTTTCTTCTCGACGAGGACGCGGGAGTCGCGTATGTGACCACTCACCGTGAGAACACAATCGACCGGATGTCCTTGGAACCAGATCGCAACGAAGAGAGAGAAAGCGTAGCTGGCAATCCCTTCGATGAAGAGCTCGTCGGGCCCTCTAGTGGTGCCTGGGGACGAGCACCGGGAGAAGCTGGTCGAGTGGCATTCTTTACAACTGATGGAGGAACAACAGCGCCACCTCCCGATGGCAAGGTTCGAGAGGCGAAGGTCTTGAGAGTCGAGTTTTCTGGCACACAGCCAGCGGAGGCACGACGTCTCTGAACAGATGGTTCATTCATTTTTCTCGAGGTCGACGAACGAACCCTTTACATAAACGAAAGTCTTAGATTCATGTCACGCTTCCCTTTGAAAGTAGCGACGCCAATAATGTGCTCTGCCGCATTGTTTTCTGGATGCCACAAACAACCTCTCCCAAAGGTAGATCTGCCCATTTCGGGCAAGCTGCGATTGGACGGGGTCACCCTCGTCGATACGCATGATGGCAAACTCACCCCCGGAATGAGCATTTTGATGGACCAGGGGAGCATCGTAAGCATTGCGCCAACCGCGGAGGTGTCAAAGGATCCGTTGGTTACGTCGATTGACGCGACCGGCAGGTTTGCCATCCCGGGATTCAATAACATGCATATGCACGTGATCGACCAGGCGGACTCCTCCTCCGTGCTTGCAAGGATGCTCGCCGACGGTGTCACGGGTTTCCGCCAGATGACAGGCTCACCTGAGCTCCTGGGGGAGCGTCGCGACGGAACGCTGCCTATCGGGAAGGACGCACCCGCGCTGCTGCTAATGCCCGGGAGCCTCCTGACGCCTTTTAACGTTGGGTCCGCCGATAGGGTCACCGACGAAATTCGCCAACAAAAGAATCAGGGTGCGGACTTCATCAAGGTTGGCCTGGTCAGCCCGGAGGTGTTCTTCGCGGCGATCGCCGAAGGCAAGCGTGTCGGCCTTCCGGTCCTCGGCCATCTGCAGGCGGGCGTGGACGCGGCGAAGGCATCACAGGCTGGATTCAGATCGATAGAACACCTTGGTCCCGGAGACTCGATTTGGATCGGATGTTCCACCGAGGGAGCGGCCCTGCTAGCAGACGCTGCGCAGCATCCGGCAATGAAGGCGCCCCCGATCAAGATCCCAGCCTTCGTGGAAAAGATGTTGATGAAGCGCCTGCAGAAGCGCCTGATCAATCCGGCGGCCTTTGACGATGCTGCATCCACCACCAGGCTGCAGCGCGCCTTCGATACGTATAGCGAAGCAAAATGCCGAGCGCTGGCAAAGGTCTTTGTTGCCAACGATACCTGGAACGTTCCTACTTTGGTGCGGTTGCGTACTCAGGAGCTTGCCGATTCTCCAGAATATTTGAGTGATCCTGCTTTGCCCGACATACCGGCCGAATCTGTCAAGGCGTGGCGTGAGGTCACGGATACGTTCCACAAGCTTCCTGCGGCCATGCACGCCACCTATCGCGAGGCATATCAGCGTCAGTTGGCACTCACGAAACTATTCGACAATGCGGGCGTTCGGATGATGGTCGGGACCGATGGTGGCGGTCAGGCACCAGGCCAGTCGATTCACCAGGAATTTGACGAGCTTGCCAAGGCAGGGCTGCCACCGGTCAAGATTCTCCAGATGGCAACCTTGAACCCGGCTGAGTTCCTCGGGCGGACTGCAACCATGGGGAGCATCGACGCCGGCAAGAACGCCGATTTAGTTCTACTTAATGGCAACCCCGTCGAAAGCGTTCAGAACCTGCATAAGATTTCTGGTGTTGTGCGCGCCGGTTTCTACTATTCTCAGGCAAACCTGGACGCTTTGAGGGCGCGGGCCAAAGAGCCACAGAAGAGGCAGGGACCCTAACCCCGCGCGGAAACATAGACCGCCTGCGTAGGCGTCAATGCAATCCCGCGCACTTGATGTGTATCGCGCTGCACCAGTACTTCGATGACGATTCGCCCTCCATCTCCAGCGCGAAGCAGCGACCTCGGCCTTCTTATTCACGACGTGGTCGATGAAGCCAGGATCTTGGTGTGTGAATCCGTTGTGATCCTGACGCGAGACGTGCGAGGCCAGAAGGTAGTTTAGTGAAGCGATCTTCCGCCGCCATGGCAGGCACGACGTAACCTTCAGCCATTTCGCGTGCTGGTTGAACATCGAATCGACAATGTGGATAAACGCCTCGTAGCAGTTGAAGAGGCCATGCCGCTCGGTGAGCAAGTAGCCCTCCAGCCAGCCCTCACATTGGTGCTCACTTAACATTTCCATCACGCGCCCTGAGGGCGCGAGAAATTCATCGTTAGGCATGGTTGCGGCGTCCCACTGGCGGGGGGTTGTTTCAAAGAGCGCTTCCAGTCCGTTAGAAAGCGTCTCGTCAGGGCCAAAGACCCGGAAATTCTGCTGTTCGCCGTTTACCTTCGCCACATCACGAAGGAAACGCCCGAGCACGTGCGTGTCGCCGATCCCGAGCACTCCGGGCGAGGTCACGTCGACCGCGTAGTCGCAAAAATCCGGCAGCCGTAAATCGCGCAGCAGAATGCCGCCATTGGCGTGTGGGTTCGCGCCCATACGCCGTTCGCCTTTTGGCGGAAGTGCCGCCAACTCCGGTATCAGGCGGCCCTCCTCGTCGAAAAGCTCCTCTGGCCGGTAGCTCAGGAGCCAGTCTTCCAGCAGTTTCAGGTGTTCAGGATGAGTAGCAGGATCGGAAAGCGGCACTTGGTGAGCACGGAAGGTGCCTTCCACCTGCAAACCATCGACGATCTTCGGTCCCGTCCAGCCCTTGGGTGAATTGAGGACGACCATCGGCCAGCGCGGACGCGTTAAGTTGCCGTGGACGCGGGCGTCGTGCTGGATTTTCCTGATCTGTTCCACGGCTGTGTCGAGCGTCGCGGCCATGGCCTCATGCATGAGGGCTGGTTCGTGACCTTCGACGAAATAAGGGGTCCACCCGTAGCCGCGTAGTAACTGGTCCAACTCCTCGCGGGTGATACGGGCGAGTACCGTCGGGTTGGAAATCTTGTAGCCGTTGAGATGCAGGATCGGAAGCACTGCACCATCGGTAGCCGGATTGAGAAATTTATTAGAATGCCAGGCGGTGGCCAACGGTCCGGTCTCCGCCTCGCCATCGCCGACAACGCAGGCAACTACGAGTTCGGGATTGTCGAAAACAGCCCCAAACGAATGGCTGAGCGAATAGCCCAACTCACCTCCCTCGTGGATCGAGCCTGGGCACTCCGGTGATGCGTGACTCGGAATTCCTCCCGGAAATAAAAACTGTAGGAAGAGCTTCTGAAGCCCGGCTTCGTCCTGGCTAATGTTGGGATAGATCTCGCTGTACGTGCCCTCAAGGTACGTATTGCCCACGACGGCAGGCCCACCCTGCCCGGGGCCTGAGACGTAAATCATGTCGAGGTCATACTGTTCAAGTGCGGGTAAATGAAGTTCTGTCCGGGAGTGGTGCCCCAGTGTCCCAACAGCATATGCTTCACATCTGTGAGCGCCAGAGGACGTTTCAGTAGCGGATTGTCATAAAGATAGATCTGGCCCACGGAGAGATAATTCGCCGCGCGCCAGTAAGCATCGATCTTTTGAAGCAATTCCTCATCCAGCGCTTCCGCCGTGAGTGTATCCACTTCGGTTTTCATATTTTGCCTTTCGCCGCGTTACTTTTCTGAAACGCGCATCATTACTTAAATGCCTTAACCAATGCGTCTAACTGCGCGTGAAGAGAATGTGCGTGCGGCGTAACTGGTGGGACTTTGCGATCGATGCCGAGTAGTTCGTAAACCGCCATTTGGGCCGCTCGCACGGAGTACTCCACCGTGAAGACAACGTCGTCCGGTATTTCCACGAACTGGCTGACGAACGCTAGGTTCTTGGAGCCGCGTGGGACCGGCAGCGGTCGATCGCTGCGCATGCGGGGCATGAACATGCTGGTGATGTAGGGCATTCGGCAGGGAATGCAATTGGCCGATTCAACAGTCTCCAGATCGAATCGCAGGTGACCGCAGAGTTCCCGTAGAATTTCCGCGCCGGTGCACTCGCTCATCGGCTTGGCAACAAAGTTGCCGATCTGGTCGGGAAACAACGAGTATCCCCAGAACACCTGCACGTCGGCCGGCTGGTTGGGGAAGTGAGGTTGATAAGCCAGCACGACGGACATCAACCAATTGGAATCCTTGAAGGTGACCAGCCCACCAGTGCCTGGCTCGTTCCCACTGAAATGCGTCATTTGAGTGAAGAACGCAGGGTTCTTCAGTGTGACCGTGAACGACGCCCAATAGGACTGCGCGATACAACTATTGAAGACAGCCGGATTTCCGAACTCGGGCCGGCCCTCCGCGAGTTTTTCCCAGAGCGCCCAACCGCCGCCATCCGCCTTGCTCCTCTTTTCGGGCGCGGTCGTCATGGAGCCCAAGCTGGAGGCATCCGTCATGGAGCCGTTTTGCAAGAAGACGAGGTCACCGTCATTCACGGTAATCAGTTCGTTCGCATCCTGACGTACACAATGGATTGCGGTCACTGTCAGCTTGCCGTCTTCGCTCTTGTGATCGAGCCTCGTCACCCTGCAATCTGTAATTAGGACGACGCCTTGTGCCATGAGCCAGGTCTGCAAGGGCAGAACCAGGGAATCGTACTGGTTGTAGATGGTCCTCTTGACGCCTGCGAGAGTTTCTATGCGGGAAAACTCCAGCACGAAGCGCAGCAGGTAACGTTTGAATTCAACCGCGCTATGCCAGGGCTGGAAGGCAAATGTGGTGGACCACATGTACCAAAATTCCGTTTCGAAAAAGGCGGGCGAAAGCCAGTCGGTGATGCAACTTGCCGCGAGCGTATCTTCGTCGGCTTGGCTGAGCTTCAGCAGTTCGAGACGGTCCTCCATTGAGAAACCCATCGAAGCTACTGGAACCTTGGCACGGCGTTTGTCGACCAACCTCGCCTTTGAATTCGACACGTGCCTCTCATTGAATTCCACCGTTTCGTCGAAGACCGACTTGCCGGGGTGGTTCAAGGAGGGAATCGACTTGTACAGATCCCAGGTGCATTCATAGTTGTCGGTTGTTAACATGCGCCCGCCGCGCATGGAATATCCGAGCATTGGCGACCCGGCACCGTCCAGACTTCCGCCCAAAATGGACGCCGCTTCGAGGATTGAAATATTTTCGCCTGGAAAACTGCCATCGCGGATCATGAAAGCTGCCGCCGCCAGGGAACCGATACCGCCGCCTACGAGATAGGCCTTTGATTTCGTGTGCATGTCCTTTTAGTTCCCGAAAGAGCTGGGTGACGTGTCCAATGCGACCGCACCATGTGCGGCCCTAAGTCCTGCGCGGCCCTCGGGCCTGAAATGTATTACGGGCATTCAGTTAGCAGATCGTCCGCCAAAGCAGAATGGAGGCTGCATACGTTTCCGGCGACCACCTCGCAGGCCGACCGCCAGTGGTCGAATGACCACATATCGTTACGGGGCGAGAGTAGGGCGTGCCGTGAAATGGGGACTCGGGTGGTGCTTTTCGCCGAATATTGCCCTGGTCCATTTGGTGAGACGTCTAATCGATCTAACCCAAACGCTTGTCGTGCCGCAACTCTCACAGCCGAAAAGCGGGCGCACATGTGCCAAGATGGTGTAGCTCATGTTGAGTACCATCTGGAAGGGTCGTATTCCGAACAGGCGCACGGTAAAACTGGAGGCAAACCATTTGGTTTTGGGCAAATTCCGCAGAACCTCCGCGACAGCTTCCCCTCCGAGCTTCATCGAACCATCGGGCATCAGGACATGGATCGTCTCATAGGCATCCCAAATATCGAGGTCCGGATGCAGCAATCGGAGCGCCTCCGGGTCGTCCCCAATCGATCGTACGATGATGCTCGTCTCGCCCGATCTGTTCTGCGCCGACCTCTGTACCCAATGCCCAAGGCGGCGGCAAACGGCGCACTCATCGTTGAATAGCAGGATTGGCTTTGTCTGCCTCGGCATCTGCTGGCCTCATTTCATCATTCGAATGGCTGCGTCACTGCTGTCAGGATGCTCTCTACGGTGGGTGGCGGTCCCTCTAATCGGCCGACTTCTCTTCCTTGCAGAAACATGATCAGCGTAGGTGTGCCCTGAACCTGGTAGCTGTCTGAGAGTTCCTGCTCGACCGCGGTGTTGACCCTGAATATCTCCTCTTTGGACTTGAGCATCTCCGCCACCTGCTGGAGGATCGGCTCTATCGCTCGACAGTGGACGCATCCGTACGACATGAACTCGACCACGATGGGTCCGTTTCCCTCCAATACCCACTGGTTGAATGTAGCGCTGGTGACGGTTCGTATCTTGGCGCTTGACAGGACTCCCTCCGAGGTTCGTTGGTGAGCCGTGAGCGTCTCCTCGGTTGTCACGCCTCCCGACGGCTTAGTTGTGAAATGTTTGCTGGCGCTAACTGGCATGCCCATTACTAGGCATCCGTCGTTCCATTGCAAAATCGTCTCAATAGTTGACCGCTCATGGTCAATCGACGACACGCGCCAAGCGTAATGCAGGGGTGGAAGCAGTCTGGCTCTATTGTCAAGCCAGCCTCAGCTCAGCAGGGATGGCGGTTCCCGAGATCGGCATGGGTATCAGATTGCCTGACATCTCCTTTGAAGAGATAAAGAAAAGAGACCCCATGTCGTACGAAAGCATTAATCCCTACAGTGGTAAACGAGTCAAGCAGTTCGCAGAGCACACCGATGCGGAAGTAGAGACAGCCGTCGCGAAAGCGCAAGCTTGCTTCACGACCTGGCGGGCGAAGACGTTCTCTGAGCGGGCCGCTGTTCTGTCAAAAGCTGCTCTTATCCTGCGATCGCGCGCGGAAGAGTTTGCGAGCCTCATCACCCTGGAAATGGGTAAGCTCATCGTCGAGAGCCGCGGTGAAGTCGCTCTCAGCGCCGACATTATCGATTACTACGCCCAGCGGGCCGAAGGCTTCCTGGCGCCGCAATCACTGAAAGCACATTCAGGCGACGCGACCATCGAGAGTAGTCCCATTGGCGTGCTCTTCGGCATCGAGCCCTGGAACTTCCCGTATTATCAGTTGGCGCGCTTCGTCGCCCCGAATCTCATGGTGGGAAACGTGGTGATGGTGAAGCATGCGCCTTCTGTTCCGCAGTGCGCGCTCGCCTTTGTAGCCCTCTTCAAAGAGGCTGGCGCCCCCGACGGCGCCTATACGAACCTCTTTCTTTCCAACGACCAAGCCGAACATTTGATCGACGACCCGCGAATCGCGGGAGTCGCACTCACGGGAAGCGAACGCGCCGGTTCGGTGGTTGCCGCCCAAGCCGGAAAGAATCTCAAGAAATCGACGATGGAGCTGGGCGGCAGCGACGCGTTCATCGTTCTTGAGGACGCCGAAATCGATAAGACCGTGGAGTGGGCTGTATGGGGTCGCATGAACAACACCGGCCAATGCTGTGTGGCAGCCAAACGATTTATTGTGCTCGACAAGGTTGCGGATCGGTTCATGCAGAAGTTTCAGGCCGCATTGGAAGCCCTCATCCCTGGCGATCCCTTAGATTCCTCGACAACACTCGGCCCGCTCTGCTCGGAGGCGGCACTGGTTAATCTTCTCGATCAGGTAAAGCGCTCGGTCGCAGCCGGATCACGGCTCCTGATGGGCGGAGGCCGGGTGAATCGCACCGGCGCCTTTATGCAGCCGTCCATCCTTACCGACATCAAGAAGGGAACCCCGGCTTATGTGGAAGAGTTTTTTGGTCCGGTTGCCCTGTTCTTTCGTGTTGCCAATGAGGATGAAGCCATTGCTCTCGCCAATGATTCGAAATACGGATTGGGCGGTTCCGTGTTCACGGCGGATATAGAACGGGGCAAACGTGTGGCTGCTCGCATTGAGACAGGAATGGTGTTCGTGAATCATCCAACGTGGACTTCGCCGGAACTCCCATTTGGCGGCATCAAGAACTCAGGCTACGGACGTGAACTTTCCGGCCTCGGTATCCAGGAGTTCGTGAATAAGAAGTTGGTTTGCGTCGTCCCTATCAACGCCCCCGCGTAGACATCTGAAAAGAGGACTTGCCCATGTCATCCAAAATGAAAGCCGCAGTTGTCGAGCAGTTCGGAAAGCCTTTGGCGCTTAAAGAAGTCGATGTTCCCTCTCCGGCGGCTGGCCAGATCCTGGTCAAGACCGAGGCTTGCGGTGTGTGCCACACCGATCTCCACGCCGCGCACGGCGACTGGCCGGTGAAGCCCACGCTCCCATTTATTCCGGGACATGAAGCCATCGGACTGGTCGTCGCCGTCGGATCGGGGGTCAAAACTGTGAAGGAGGGCGACCGCGTCGGTGTGCCTTGGCTCTACTCGGCTTGTGGTGATTGCGAATATTGCCTGGCAGGCTGGGAAACGGTGTGTGCCCAGGCGCAATTCGGCGGCTACACGAAGAATGGGGGGTTTGCGGAATACCTCCTTGCAGACCCGAACTACGTCGCCCATGTTCCGGCGGGCCTTGCGGCCGCAGACGCGGCTCCGTTGATCTGCGCGGGCATCACCACCTACAAGGGAATCAAACAAACCGGGGCGAAACCCGGCGAATGGATCGCCATCTCTGGGGCTGGAGGGCTCGGGCATCTGGCGATCCAATATGCCAAGGCTATGGGGCTCTTCGTCTGCGCCATCGACATCGATGACGGGAAGCTAGCGCACGCCAAACGCCTTGGCGCCGATATCGCAATCAATGCGAAGACCGGCGACCCTGCCGACGCCGTGAAGAAGGAAACCGGCGGGGGAGCCCATGGCGTTCTGATTACGGCGCCCTCGCTGATCGCGTTCAAGCAGGGCGTTGGCATGACCCGCAAGCTCGGCACTTGCGTCCTGGTCGGCCTACCGCCTGGTGAATTTCCAGTTCCCCTCTTCGATGTGGTTGCGAACTGCATAACCATCCGCGGCTCGTTCGTCGGCACTCGCCTGGATATGGCCGAAGCGCTCGCATTCGCAGTTGAGGGCAAGGTCAAGGCCGATATCGAGCGACAGCCCTTATCGTCGATCAACGGAATTTTCGATCGGCTCCAACATGGCGACGTGGCGTCACGAGTAGTCCTAGATTTCGGATCAAAAACCGAGTCCCTGGAGACAGGTAGTTATTCGCTGCCAGAGCCGGTGTTTGTTGGATGAATATACCCCGACATCCGCGATGTGGATATTTGGTGTGGCGCATGCTTCATAGAAATCGAAATCAAGTCGAGGAGACCGAAAATGTCTGAACAAAATGCAGTGGTGGCGATCTACGCTTCGCACGTTTAAGCGTAGGAAGCGCTGGAAGAACTACAGGGCGGCGGAATCGACATGAAAACTCTTTCCACTACGCGACGCGGGCGACCTCGCTGAACATCTAACAGTGGCTTGTTCGGGCGCGCACACAACGACGCTTGAGTGCGGACTTCGAGCTCATGATATGCAAGGTCAGGACCGAGCCTCTCTCATTCGCAGCTCCCGAAGAGTCTCGCGATCCTGTCCGAAATCCGCGGCCGAGTAGTCGAAGATTTCGTGCTTTTTGAGAAAAGCGTCGACCTCCATCCGCGTCTCGAAAGCAAGGAGCCGCCGAAGCTGTGCAGCAGTGAGGGCATGCGACCGATATGCTTCGAGTGCCAGGCTTTCGAGAGCCGCACGAGCAAGATCATTCCACTTCGATTCAAGCCCCTCAGCGATGTCCTCCGGCAGCTCTAACGTAATCTGCATGGTGTTGCCCGTCCCCTCGTTTCGATTATCTCAAGAGCAGCTCTCTCTTTTCGGCCAGCGGACCGGCGCGTCCAGCATCGGCTTCTGCGCGAGTAACTCGGGTAACCCTCAATTACCGGGTGCCAGCCCCTTGACGCCAGCATCCGATCGCCCTCCCGCCGCCTTCCGACGGGAACGGGTCTCGCGCGCGGCGGACTTTCGTGGCGCCGGGGCGGCCTTCCCGACGGACGGAATAGTCACCAGATCCAACTCTTCGTGAACATCAGTGGCCGGCGCCAGGTAGCGCATCGTGGTCTCCAGGGACTTGTGGCCCATCCAGTGCTGCACGGTCCGGGCATCGAACCCCCGGCGCAGCATTCCCGTGGCATAGGTCGAACGAAATGTCTTCAGATCAAACTTTGTCGGATCGAGTTTGGCGCGCTTGGCGATAGATTTGCAGTGATCGAGCATGTGCTGTTCGCGGTTTCCCGTTGGGGATGGAAACACAAATTGGCAGTTCGGGCGATGCGCATGCTTCCGAAGCTCGTCGATGAGTTCCACCGGGGCCGGAATCTCACGATCTTCCCAGCGCTTCGGGTAGAATCCCAGTTCCGGTTTCGAGGTCACCCGCACAGTCCGCAACTCGAAGTTCACGTCGCTCCAGCGCAGGAACATCACCTCCTGCTCGCGGAAACCGGTCAGCAGAAACGTGGCGAACAAGGCACGTTCCGTATCCGAGCAGGCTGCGAAAAAGCGGGCAAGATCGTCGTGGCGATATATCTTTACAAGCGGCGTGATGCGCTCGGGGAGCGGCAGCTCCTTCGTGATCCCGCTCCTACCATGGCGCTTGAGAAACTGCGCGACGATGACCGCGTTGTGCAGGATTGTATTGGATCCCAATCCATGATCCTTCTTGAGCGTCACGACGAAGCGCGTTAGGTCGTCACCGGAGATCGCGTCGATCGAGACGCAGTCGCGGAAGAACTCCCCAAAGCGGTTGAGCACGGCTTCATATTTGCGATGAGTGTTGGGCTTTTTCAGCGCGTCGATCTGCTCCAGGTATTTAGCGATGGCGACGTGCAACGCAGGCTTCTTGACAGTCTCGCCGGCTGTTTCAAACCCGGGGATACCCAGTTTTCGGCCTTCCAGTTCATGGTGCTTGCGCCGCTGCACCTCAAGTGCCTGGGCGGCGGTGACGCCAGCACTCACACGACGGCGAGTGCCGCCCGCGTACCACTCGACATAGTAGCGGCCATCGGCGATGGCATTCCAGTCGTAGTTGCCTTTGGCATTGCGGGGGATGGAAAACATCTTCCAGCGGCCGCCAACTTTGATGCGTTTGACGATGTTGACTCGCGACAAAATGTCTCTCCTGCGAGCCGCATCTTTGCGGACAGCATGGGAGACAGCACATGATCTAAATGACAGAAAACAAAGAGTGTGGGTAGAAGCTGGCATTCTACCAACTGAATTACTCCCGCTCAAATCACGTCGTAATCTTAACAAAAAACGCCAGTTGTCGACAACGCCAAAACCAGCCAGCATGAGAAGCCGACATTCTACCGCCGGATGTACCGCTATTCATCCTAAAAGACGAAGGCAAAGAATTTGTGCAGCCTGGTCCAAGAACAGACACCAACCGCGCATCACAATTCCCTGCGGTCGAGATTCGCCACTGACCGCCTGGTCCCGAACCAGACCACCATGGCTAAGACTTATGATGACGCAGCAAACGCTCGTGGGTGGGTAGTTTCGCGCGTAGCGCAAGGCAAGGAAGCTCCCGAAACGGTGCTCGCACGATCTTCGCACTCGCGACGGAATGTGGTTAAAGCAGTCTTATATTGCGTTCGGCGGTCTTTATGAGGCTGTCCATTTTGCCGCTTAGCACCTGTTTCGCAACGCTTAGCGTGTAGCCCTTCAGAGTATGAAAAGGTACATGCGACGGCATGGCGAGTGCGTAAGGGTCGACCACGACATCCACGACAACGGGACCGCTCTTGTGTGCCAGGGCTTCAGTTAGACCATCGCTAACCGCGTCGGGTTCCTCAATTCGAATCCCCTTTGCGCCCATTGCTTCGGCCACCACGGCGAAGTTCGGGTTCTTGAATGCCACGCCATAGGGAATGTAGCCGGCTTCCTGCTGCTCGATCCCTACAAAGTCCAGCGACTCGTTGTTGAGTAGGATGTGGACCACAGGTGTCTTGCGCTCCACCTGAGTTAAGAGATCGCCCATCCCAAGCATCGTGAACCCGCCGTCGCCGCAAATTGCGATCGTTTGGCGGCCAGGATAAGCCAGTTGCGCTCCAAACGCGTTCGGCGCTGCGTTGGCCATGGAGGCCCAGGAGAACGACCCGAAGAGCCTGCGATTCTTGCCTCCGTTAATGTGCCTCGCAATCCACATTACCGCCGTGCCGGTATCTGCGAAAAACATGGCGTCATCCGAAGCCAACTTAGAAACTGTAGCGGCGAGGTATTCCGGACGTATTGGTTTGATGCCCGGTCCGTTGTCAACATAATGCCCTTTCAGTTCGGCGAAGGACTCCGTCTCGGCAACATACTTGCGCAGGAAGCTGTCATCGGTCTTTTCCCGGACATTTTCCAGTAGCGCCTGGACGGTCGCTTTGACGTCGCCCACGAGTCCAAGATCGAGCGGGGTTCGGCGGCCAATGTGTTTCGGATTCGTATCGATCTGCACCTTCCTGACTTTCGCTCCTGGCAGGAATTCCGAAAACGGAAAATCGGTCCCGAGCATCAGCAGGAGATCGGCATGGTTGATCGCTCCATAAGCGCCGCCATATCCAAGCAGACCCGTCAGTCCGACAGCGTAGGGATTGTCGTGCTCCAGCCATTGCTTACCTCGCAACGCGTAACCGATGGGCGCCTTCAATCTTGCGGCCAGCGCGATCACCTCTTCGCGCGCGTCCCGGCACCCATCGCCGCCAAAAATAGCAACGGTGCCAGCCTCGTCAATCATGTCGGTGAGGCAGCGCAGGTCAGAATCCGACGGACGAAACACGGGCGCCGCAGGGATGCTGATAGCCACCGGTTCGCCAACGGCGTCCGCCGCAGCGACATCCCCGGGAATCGAGAGTACGGTAGGGCCTTTCTCAAGGATCGAAGTGCGTATGGCCGTGCCGATGACGGCCTGAGCCTGAGCGGGATTGACTAACCTGGCCGTGTAAAGAGAGGCGGCTTGGAAGAACTGATAAGGATTCATCTCCTCCAACGCAGACGTATCGATTAAACTGGTTTCGACGTCACCGGCGATCGCAATCACCGGAGCGCGCTCTTTGCGCGCGTCCATCAAGCCGTTGAAGAGGTGGACAACGCCGGGTCCCGCTGTCCCGCACACGGCGACGGGTGCGCCTGTGAAGTAAGCGTCTGCAACCGCGGCGAATACGCCGTATTCTTCATTTCGAACATGCACAAAGTCGACTTTCCCGTTTCGACGCAGCGCATCGATCACGGGGTTCAAGGCGTCGCCGATAATGCCATAACACCGCTTCACACCGGCGTCGACCAGCATTTGCCATAAAACATCCGCAACGTTTCGGGCCATAGCAATCTCTGTCTCCTTTTGAAATATGTGCGCGCGCGAGAACCGCTTGGTTGTTTCATTATGACCGGTCTCGCAGATCGAGAGTCCCAAGCCCAGGAGTTTGTTGGCAGCCCGCTTGATCAACAACTCGAAGGGGATGACGCTGACCCGAGTGAGAATTGCCGGAACGAGTATCAAATAGAGCATTGACGGAAATCCGCCAATTGCCAAGGATTATAGGTTCCAAAATGGCTTTCCAGCACGGCTAAGTCGCTCTAAGAACAATGGGTTGGCAGCTAACTCGTGTTGGATGCACAACTGCCTCTCCGCAGGTGGACTCAACGAGGGGCTGAATCAAACATGATGAATCCGCCAGTGGCAAATGACCGCGCTCTGCGTGAAAGTGCAGTGATTGAATTGTTCTTGGAATCGCCTAACGAGGAATCGTTCGCGGACCTGTTCTCTGCTTTTACTCCCCAACTAGTCGCTTTCTTCCGCTCACGCGGTTGCCCGCTCGCGTTGAGCGAAGATCTCACTCAGGAGGTAATGCTGACCGTCTATCGAAAGGCTGCGCAGATTCGCGATCGATCACTTTTTCGCGCCTGGCTATTCAAGATTGCGCGCAATGCGCTTTGCAGGCAGTACGGCAAGCAATCGCGTGAAGTGGAAACGGTTGACCTGGCGAACGTGGTGGGCACTCTGGTTGCCTCGAGCAACAAACCGGCAGGCACTTGCGGATTCGAGTTTCACGCTTGGATGGCTTTCCTGGAATCAAGCGAGCGCGAGGCTCTGACCTTACGCTTTGTCGAGGAGTGGGAATATCACGAGATCGCCGCCGCGAAAAACATTCCCATCGGAACGGTCCAGTGGCGCGTTTTCAACGCTAAGAAAAAGTTGGCTCCGCATCTGAAGGCACATCAGATCTCCGGACGCGAAGCGGCCTGAAATATAATGCGAGGCATGGCCCCTCGTGGAGATGGCGCTGCCCGACAGGCTCAAACCTCCGACCTTCAACTCCTTGTCGACTCGGCTCCCAGCCTGATTCACACCAGCAGGCCGGACGGGCACCTCGATTTCTTCAATCAAACATGGCTGAGGTACGTAGGACAGTCGCTGGAGGATTTGCAGGGCTGGAGGTGGACAGCATTCATCCATCCCGAGGATGTAGAAGGAATCGTGCAAAGATGGCGCGCGTCCCTGGCCAGCGGCGAACCTTTCCTGTATGAAGCTCGTGTCCTGCGCGCAGACAGCGAGTATCGCTGGATGCTGCACCACAAAGTAGCAGTTCGTAACGGGTCCGGCGAAATTGTTAAGTGGTTTGGATCGAGTATCGATATTGAGGATCGCAGACGAGCGGAAGAACAACTCCGCCGGAGCAGCCAGGAGCTCAAAAGAAGCGAATTTTATCTCGCCGAGGGGCAGCGGCTTGCGCACGTGGGTAGCTGGGCCTTCGATTCTGCCGGGTTCGACTACTGGTCCCCTGAATTGTTTCGGATGCACGGCCTCGATGCGGGCAGCAAACCGCCTGCTCTGCAGGAATACCTGGATTGTATCCACCCACAGGATCGCGAGTCCATGGCAAACCTCATCCAGGGCCTCTCGGCGCAAGCTTCGGCGTTCGATGCCACCAAGCGCATCGTGCGACCCAATGGCGAGGTCCGATACATTCGCTGCGTCGGCGCGCCTATCGTCGAAAACGAGAGCCTGAAAAAGTACGTCGGCAGCGCTCTGGATGTTACGGAGCAGGAACTGGTCACCCAAGAACTCCGGCGGCGCGAGGCCTATCTGGCAGAAGCCCAAAGACTCAGTCACACAGGTAGCTTCGGGTGGAGACCTGATCACGGAGACGTTGTCTGGTCAGATGAAACCTATCGCATCTTCGAGTACGACAATACTCTAAAGCCAACCATAGATTCAGTGCTGCAGCGCATGCATCCCGAGGATAGGGCCCTCGCACAACAGGTCATCGATCGCGCACTCCAGACTGGGGCTGACTTCGAACATGAGTTTCGGTTGCTGCTGCCTGACGGGCGGGTCAAGCACGTCCAGGCGCTCCATCACCGGGTACAGAATGCATCCGGCGACCGCGAGTTTATCGGGGCTGTGACCGATATCACCAACCGTAAGACAGCCGAGGATAAGATCCGGGAGCAGGAAATAGAGTTCCGGCAGATTCTGGACTTGGCGCCTCAGCTGGTTGCGGTATACGGGCCTAATCGTGAACGCCTTTACGCCAACCGCGTCATGCTTGATTACCTCGGTTTTAGTCTCGAAGAGTGGCTGGGGAGATTCAAATTTGGCGACTCCCTTCATCCCGACGACTGGGAACGGGCGACCGAGCATTTCGACCGTGCCGTCTCCAGTGGGGCTGGTTTCGAGTTGGAATTGCGCCTAAGAAAAGGCGATGGAAGTTATCGCTGGTTTCTGGCTCGTTGCAACGAGGTGTGCGACGACAAGGGACAGATCGTGCGCTGGTATCTTGCGTGTACCGATATCGAAGACCGCAAGCAGGCCGAACACAAACTACAGGAGGAGAACGTTGCCCTTCGCGAGGAGATCGACAAGGCTTCGATGTTCGAAGAAATTGTCGGCACGTCCAGGCCTCTGAAGGCCGTTCTTTCCCGGATTGCCAAAGTCGCTCCCACCGATTCCACCGTCCTGATTACCGGGGAAACCGGCACGGGCAAAGAGCTCATCGCCCGTGCCATTCACAAACGATCCCAAAGATCCGGTCGCCCCTTCGTTAGTGTGAATTGCGCCGCGCTTCCGCCCACGCTGGTCCTCTCAGAATTGTTTGGCCATGAAAAGGGAGCCTTCACGGGAGCCACCCAGCGCCGGCTTGGCCGATTCGAGATGGCTGACGGCGGCACGATTTTCCTGGACGAAGTGGGCGAACTGTTGCCCGACGCCCAGGCCGCGTTATTGAGAGTGCTACAGGAACGGGAATTCGAGCGCGTGGGGGGCGGCCAACCCATTCACACCGACATTCGCGTGATCGCTGCCACCAATCGCGACTTGAACGCCACCTTAGCGAATGGGACCTTCCGCCGGGATCTCCTCTATCGGTTGAATGTGTTTCCGATCGAAATGCCGCCTTTGCGCGAGCGAAAAGACGACATTCTGATGCTGGTCGAGTATTTTGTGCAGCGCTACGCCAACCGCGCGGGCAAAAATATTCTGTCCATCGATCAGAAGACGTTGGATCTGCTACAGTCCTACGACTGGCCTGGCAACATCCGTGAGTTGCAGAACGTAATTGAAAGGTCCATCATTCTGAGCTCCTCTGATGTTTTTTCAGTTGATGAGTTGTGGCTCTCCGGAAGGACTTCTCCGCAGGCATCTCGGGTTCCGGCGCCTGCGTTGAATGTCGAGGTACGAACCGAGCATGAGATTATCGAAGCCGCGCTGGCTCAAACTAGAGGCCGAGTTTCCGGACCGTCCGGGGCTGCGGCTAAGCTTGGGATCCCGCCCTCTACTCTTGAGGACAGGATCAGGGCCCTGAAAATCAACAAGCAACAGTTCAAATTCGGCGAAAGGTTCTCTTCCTAGGACTCTCCCGAACTCCGACCCCTGGTCGCGGAATTCGCGGAATTCACGTGATTCACGGGCTAAAAATTTGCCTTGTTCTTTTGTTTTCATAAACTTGGCATTGGCGGGAGCGTTGCTCTGGCTAAGAGCGATAGAAACTAAACCGAAGTTCCAGAATGAGCTGCAGAATCGACCGAGTGGTTAGCGATGATAATCGCGTGGTGTTGCTCGTGAGCGGCCGGATTAGGCGGGAAGATGTCGACATTCTTCGTGGCGCACTGGAACAGGAATCGGGGGCCGTCGCCATCGATCTCAAGAACGTTCTTCTTGTGGACAGTGAAGCCGTGAAACTCTTTGCGTTCTGCGAAGCCAACGGAACGGAACTCAGGCACTGTCCGCCCTATGTCCGTGAATGGGTGAAGCGGGAGACGGCGGAAACGCATGGGCGCCCGTCGGAGCAGGGGCCACGAGGAAGGCAGGACATGGATGATGCGTAATACCAACCCTCGCCTGCTCAACGGAGACCTGGACGATGAAACGCTCTGCCTTCGCGACGAGGTTCTGTCGACGTCGATGTTTGAGGAGATCGTCGGTTCTTCCAAGGCGATCTGCGGCGTGACCGCGCAGGTGATGAGAGTTGCTCCGAGCGATGCCACGGTTCTGATCACCGGTGAGAGCGGCACCGGAAAGGAGTTGATCGCTCGCGCGATTCACAAGAGGTCGGGCAGATTCCGGTCGGTTTTCACCCGGATGAATTGCGCTGTTACTCCACCGTCACTGATCGCGGCCGAGCTGTTCGGCTACGAGAAGGGCGCTTTCACCGGGGCCAACCGGCGGCATGCCGGGCGCTTCGAAGTGGCGAACCACGGGACGATTTTTCTGGATGAGATCGGTGAGATGCCGAGCGAAACCCAAGTCGCGCTGTTGCGGGTGCTTCAGGAGCGCGAGTTCGAGCGCGTGGGAGGCACGCAAAGCGTTCCGGTCGACGTCCGTGTAATTGCAGCCACCAACTGCGATCTGCCATCGGCAGTTCGTTCCGGGAAGTTTCGTCTGGATCTGTTTTACCGGTTGAACGTCTTTCCAATCCATGTCCCTACGCTTCGCGAGCGCCCGGAAGATATTCTTTTGCTCGCCAAGTACTTCATCGAACGCTACGGCGCTAAACTGGGCAAAAAAATTCGAAGGGTAGAAAAGCGGACAGCGGAGCTTCTAGAGGGCTATCATTGGCCTGGCAATATCCGGGAGCTTCAAAATGTCGTCGAACGAGCTCTGATCCTCTGCGATTCCGACACGTTCTCTGTTGAAAAGGCCTGGTTGCAAACGGAAGCAGAGCCTCTACTCGGTCTGCAGCCGGCTCTGATTAGCCAGGAACGAGACCTTATTGAAGCGGCGCTGGCGGAAACCAGCGGGCGTATTTCGGGTCCGACCGGAGCTGCCAGAAAGTTGGGAGTTCCGCGCACGACACTGGAATACAAAATCAAGAGCTTGTGCATCGACAAATACCGGTTCCGAGCTGAAGCTCGCGAATTGTCATCTGAGTCGTGATCGTTAATTCAATGACGAAACGCTCTCCGGCATTGGCTTCCGTACCTCTGCTCACGGCACGAGGACTCCTAAGCCTTGCCTTGGGAGCGTGCGCCTCTGCTCAAGGCGCTAGCCCGCCGGACATTCCCAACCCATCACTCTTTCAGCTACAGCACACCGCTTGGACGGAGCGCGAGGGCGCGCCTCCCGCGATTAACGATATTTCTCAAGCCCCCGACGGCTCCCTGTGGCTGGGTTCCGGCGAAGGCCTCTATCGCTTCGATGGTTTTACTTTCGAGCGGGTACGTGCGATTGATGGGGACTCTCCAGCGCCGACGGAAGTCTATGCGCTCCTCGCCACCTCCAACGGCGACTTGTGGATCGGGACTTCGTTTAATGGCGCAATCCTGCTGCGGAACGGAGTGGCGAAGCGCTTCCCGAAGTTCGAAGGGATTCCGCTCCACACGACCGTATGGGGTTTCGTAGAGGATTCGGGCGGAACAATTTGGGCCGGCACAGCATCAGGACTCCAGCGCTTCGATGGCTCACAATGGCGTTCCGTGGGGAAAGCGTGGGGCGTCCCTGAAATGGCAGAGGTTTGGCTCCGGATCGATTCAAACGGAACGCTCTGGGCTGAGATCTCTAAGCATGGTCTTTTCCGTCTGCAGCCTGGCTCGCGCCACTTTGAGCGGCTACCGGATTTGCCGCAGGAAAACTTCTCTTTCAATCAGTCACCTTCCGGAGAGTATTGGGCGACCACGAGTTCGGGAATCTGTCCATTAACGGAAGTGTTAAACGGCACCGCCGGTCCTCACTGCGCTGTCCATGATAACTGGAACACCTCTCCTTTTTCTGGTTCTTCCATTCCCAATTTTGATCGCCGCGGAAATCTCTGGACGAGGTCCGTGCGGGGCGGAGGGGTCGGGCGGTTGGATGCGGCCGCACTTCGGGATGCCTTTCGCCGGGGCCATCCCGAACAGAAGGTAGAATCGTTTACCAAGCGCGATGGCCTGACCTCCGATCTGGTCGAGTCCATGTGGCGAGATCGGCGTGACGGAAGCATTTGGGTTGGCACTGATCATGGTTTGGACCACTTCCGCGAACCTTCCTTTCTTCCCGCTATCCCCAAACCAGGAATTGCGTCTTTCGGCATCCAGGCGCAAAAGGACGGCCGGGTCTGGATTGGCAGCAATGACGGAGGGGGATTGTGGATAGCCTCTCCGGACGGAAAGACCGAGAGGATTACCCTTCCTGAACTTAGCATTCAGAGCCTCTACGAAACCCAGCGTGGGACCTTGTGGTTTGCGAGTTACTCGCCCTTGACGATCGGATCTATTAACGATCCTCCCAGCGATCGCCCAAAGGAAGGAAAGATGGCCAGATTACCGTTGACGCCGGAACTGCAGTCTCAGGTGGCGGTGCAATCGATAGTTGAGGACCCAGGCGGCGCCGTGTGGGCATCTTTCATACCGTATGGATTAGCCAGGTGGCAAGGTGGCCATTGGACCAAGAATGGAGGACTGACAGGCCTACCGGACGCTTGGGTTGTGATCCTGAGCACTGATCCCGACGGCAAGATTTGGGCTGGCTATATGAACGGGGAAGTAGCCGTCACTGATGGAACTTCCGTGCGGACGTTTTCGGTAAAAGATGGCTTGAATATCGGGCCAGTGGCGGCCATCCTGAGCGGCCGATCGGATTGCTGGCTTGCGGGTGTAAACGGATTGGTGCGTTTCGACGGCCGGCACTTCCACTTGCTCTCGGAAGCAAACAACAGACCATTTTCAGGAATAACGGGAATTGCGGAGGCAAGGAATGGCGATCTTTGGCTCAACTCCTGGGAGGGAGTAAGGCGTGTCGCGGCGGCCGAACTCCGGCAAGCGGAGAAGAATCCGGCATACGCGGTCCATTCCGACCTCTACGACCTGGCGGATGGCCTGCCGAGTGTTCCACAGCGCATCCGGCCGTTTCCTACTGCGGTTTCAGCCCCTGACGGGCGCATTTGGTTTGGTTTGCGGGCGGGCGTTGTCTCAGTCGACCCGAATGACCCGAACCTCAACTATCCCGCTCCGCCCGTCTACATCTTGCGTGTGACTTCCGACGGAAAGGACTTCAGCAATACGACAAATCTAAAGCTTGCGGCGCGAACGAAAAATATAGAGATCGATTACAGCGCGGTGAGTCTAAATCGTGCGAGTCGAGTGCGCTTTCGATACAAGTTGGAAGGCGTGGACGCGGGTTGGCGAAATGCCGGTTCGCGCCGGCAAGCCTTCTATAATAATTTGCCTCCGGGTGAGTATCGGTTCGTGGTCAGTGCCTCCAACGGAGACAATTTATGGAATGAGGCTGGAGACACCCTCAGCTTCAATATTCCACCCGCGTTTTACCAAACCAATTGGTTTCGCTCGCTAGACGTGATCCTGTTCATAACAGCGCTATTCGGCCTCTACCAGCTTCGGATGCGGCGGTTGGCTCACCAATATGCGCTGCGTCTGGAAGAGCGCGTCAGCGAACGAACGCGAATCGCGCGGGAATTGCACGACACTCTGCTCCAAAATTTCAACGGGCTGCTGCTCCGCTTTCAGGGGGCCTATAACCACTTGCCGTCGCGTCCGGAAGAAGCGCGCAAAGCGCTTGGCGTGGCGCTGGATCGAGGCGCGGAGGCGATTACGGCGGCCCGCGACACGGTGCAGGAGCTACGCTCGCCGCCATCGGTGACGAACGAGCTGTCCAGCGCGATCGCAGCGTTGTCTGAAGAATTGCGAGCCGCTCCAACGGAAGGTCTGTCTCCGGAATTTGAAGTCGAAGTCGAAGGCGAGGGACGGGAGTTGCATCCGATCTTGCGTGACGAGATTTACCGCATTACAGCGGAGGCCCTTCGCAATGCGTTCCGCCACGCGCAAGCGGCGCGGATCGACGTAGCAATTCGGCACGCCGACCGCGAATTTCGCATTGTGGTGAAAGACAACGGAAAAGGAATCGATCCTGAGGTCCTTAAGCAAGGCAGCCGGCGCGGCCACTGGGGGATGCCGGGCATGCGCGAACGAGCGGAGGCCATCGGAGCGGAGCTAGACGTCTGGAGCAGCAACGGTAACGGTACGGAGGTTAGCTTGCGGATGCCTGCAGCGATCGCTTACAGGTTTTCTTCTGCCCGCCGCGTCAGATGGCTCACGAGGACAGGCAGAGAAGCGAAATGAGCGCGATTCGAATCCTCGTCGTGGACGACCATCCACTGTTCCGGGAAGGGATCTCCGCGATCCTGGAAGGGCAGCCGGACCTGTCGTTGGTCGGAGAAGCATCTGACGGGCGCGAGGCGATTCAGCAGTTTCGCGCGTATCGTCCCGACGTCATTTTGATGGACCTGCAGATGCCGGAGATGAACGGCCTGGATGCTACGATCGCCATCCGCGGTGAAGATCCGGGGGCGCGAATTATTATTTTGACCACGTACATGGGGGACGTACAGGTAATGCGCGCGCTCCGGGCGGGTGCCCGGGCATATCTTCTAAAGAATCTCTTGCATAAGGAACTGCTCGACACTATTCGGGCGGTATACGCCGGCAAAAAGACCATCTCTCCCGAGATTTCTTATGAGCTCGCCCACCACGCCACCGATGAAGCGCTCACACCCCCGGAGATTGAGGTGCTTCGGCTCATCGCGGGAGGCAACGCGAATAAAGAGATCGCCGCTCGGCTTTCGCTCACTGAAGAGACCGTGAAGGGCCGGGTCCGAAGTATATTGTCGAAGCTCAGCGCTAACGACCGAACCCACGCCGCAATGATCGGCGTCAAGCGCGGCATCATTGATTTCTAAATCGCACCGGATTTCTAAATCGCATCGAAAGATCACCGCAGAGCCTCGTTTGAGGCTTTATCGACAGCCTGTATTTTCTTACGCTGAACTGAGGCAGATCCTTGCGTTCGGCGATTTTCGGGTTTGTACGGGGTTGGGAAGGTCTCGGTCTGCTCCTGATGCGGCTGGCATGCGGCGGCGTGCTCTTGGGGGAGGCGGTGCCCCGTTTCAGTGGCATACCCGTATCGGAATCCTTTGTTTATATTGCCTTGTTGGCCGCCAGCCTTGCGATGCTCACCGGATACCGGACGAGAATAGCAGGAGCAGGCACGGCCGCGTTGGAAGTATTATTTCTCGCGTTGGGCGAAGGAAATGCGGTAATCCACTCGCTGTTGGCGACGTTTGGAGCGGCTTTGGCTTTGATGGGGCCTGGTGCGTGGTCGGTGGACGCGCGGCTTTCCGGGTGGCGGCGCATCCACATTCCGAGGCGGAGGGGCTGACAGCTGTGCTCGAAAGATTCTTCCCGAGCCACTTTAAGGGGATGTTTGCGATGCTTGCTCCAGCTGAAAATGGGGAAGGAGGCGAGATTCCCATGCGTCGCACGAGAGGATCCTTTCGATGAGCGATTGCCCGGTTTGTCCGAGCCTGGCGAGCACGGGAATCAACGGGGAGCGGGACGACGAAGCGCTCGACCTGCGCGACGAGGTTCTGTCGACGTCGATGTTCGAGGAGATCGTCGGTTCTTCCAAGGCGATCTGCGGCGTGACCGCGCAGGTGATGAGAGTTGCTCCGAGCGATGCCACGGTTCTGATCACCGGTGAGAGCGGCACCGGAAAGGAGTTGATCGCTCGCGCGATTCACAAGAGGTCGGGCAGATCCCGGTCGGTTTTCACCCGGATGAATTGCGCTGTCACTCCACCGTCACTGGTCGCGGCCGAGCTCTTCGGCTACGAGAGAGGCGCCTTCACCGGGGCCAACCAGCGGCATGCCGGACGCTTCGAAGTCGCCAACCACGGGACGATTTTTCTGGATGAGATTGGTGAGATGCCGAGCGAAACCCAAGTCGCGCTGTTGCGGGTGCTTCAGGAGCGCGAGTTCGAGCGGGTGGGAGGCACTCAAAGTATTCCCGTCGACGTCCGCGTCATTGCAGCTACCAACTGCGATTTGCCATCGGCAGTTCGTTCCGGAAAGTTTCGTCTGGATCTGTTCTATCGGTTGAACGTCTTCCCAATCCATGTCCCTACGCTGCGCGAGCGCCCGGAAGATATTCTCTTGCTCGCCAAGTATTTCATCGAACGCTACGGCGCTAAACTGGGCAAAAAAATTCGAAGGGTAGAAAAGCGGACAGCGGAGCTTCTAGAGGGCTATCATTGGCCTGGCAATATCCGGGAGCTTCAAAATGTCGTCGAACGAGCTTTGATCCTATGCGACTCTGACACGTTCTCTGTGGAAAAGGCGTGGTTGCAGCCGGAAGCAGAGCCTCTAGCCGGTCTGCAGCCGGCTCTGATTAGCCAGGAACGAGATCTCATCGAAGCGGCTCTTGCGGAAACCAGCGGCCGTATTTCGGGTCCGGCTGGAGCTGCCAGAAGGCTGGGAGTTCCACGGACGACTCTGGAATACAAAATCAGGAGCCTACAGATCGACAAATACCGGTTCCAGGTTAGAGCTTGATTATCCAGCAGATTGTTCCTTTTCCCTCGCGATCCACTCCTGGACGTACAGCGGACAGTTAACCAGCTGGATACCTTTCGATTCACAGCGAATCAAGAAGCGAACGCTCTCGCGATCCAAGAGGGTGACTTCTTCTAAGTCCAGGCTGGGCGGGGGGGTGCACTTCTCGATTTCGGCAAGCAATTCCGCAAGCCCGTCCGCTTGCACGCGTCCGCTAAGTCTTAGCTTGATGGCCGTACCTTTCGACTGCCTCTCGATGCGCAGCATGCCCTCGGGCTCACAAACGAAGAGCACATTCAAGATCAGTTTGTTTGACGCAGTCAGGCGGTTTATCGCACCTCCGGGCGCCCTCTGGCGTCAAACAGATGAGAACAGCAGGGGCTCTCAAGGGTTAGGTGCGACTATGTCCGACAGTCTTCCGAGAGTTGTCATCGTTGGAGGCGGTTTCGCCGGCCTTGCGGCTGCAAAGGCACTTCGCAAAACGCCGGCGCGGATTATTCTCATCGACCGTTCGAACCACCATCTTTTCCAGCCGCTTCTTTATCAGGTTGCGACTTCGGTCCTGACGCCGGGCCAAATCGGCTCGCCGATTCGAGGCGTTCTCCGCAAGCAGGCTAACGCTACTGTGATCCTCGGCGAGGTTACGAGTGTCGATCGCGCGAAAAAGGCGGTGTACGTCTCAAACGGCCTTCGCGAGAACGTCCCCGTCACATACGACTTTCTGATTCTGGCCACCGGCGTAACGCACAGCTATTTCGGTCACGACGAATTTGCGCCGTTTGCGCCCGGTCTGAAAAGTCTCGCCGACGCCGTCGCCATCCGCAACAGGATCCTGCGTGCGTTTGAGCAGGCCGAGGCAGAGGAAGAACCGGCAAAGCATCGCGATTTGTTGACCTTTGTGCTGGTGGGAGGTGGACCCACAGGGGTGGAAATGGCCGCGGCAATTGCGGTCTTCGTGCGAACCACGCTCCGCAGGGACTTTCGAAGAATCGATCCCACGTCGGCGCGAATTATGGTAATCGATAGAGGGAAGCGAGTCCTCGGAACGTTCGCGGAGGAGCTCTCCGAAGCGGGGATGAAGAGGCTAGAGCGCCTCGGCGTAGAGGTTCGACTGGGCGTCGGCGTCGACGGCATCGACGCTGAGGGGGTTACAGTGGCCGGCGAGCGGATCTTAAGTAAGGTTGTAATCTGGACTGCAGGCGTGGCTCCTTCGCCGGCGGGCAAGTGGCTGACCGCCGAGACTGACCGCGCCGGGCGCGTGCGGGTACAACCGGATCTCTCCGTTCCAGGTTCTCCTGAAGTTTTTGTCCTGGGCGATACAGCATCACTCGATCAGGAGGGTCACGCACTGCCGGGCGTGGCACAGGTCGCCATCCAGCAGGGCCAGTATGCGGGGCGTCTGATCGCACGTCGAATCTCCGGCGGAAGCATTCCGAAGCCGTTTCACTACTTTGATAAGGGAAATATGGCGGTAGTGGGTGGAGGCTTCGCAGTGCTACAGACTGGCAAGCTCCGGATGCACGGATTCCTGGCGTGGCTGGCCTGGGGGCTGGTACACCTGCAATTTCTGGCACAATCGAGCGAGCGCGTGAGCGTCTTCCTGCAGTGGATTTGGACGGCGAATACCGGGCAGCGTGGGTCGCGCCTCATCGTGAATCATTACGGAACGCGGCAAGTCCAGGCAAGAGCCGCAGCGACACCGCAAGAGACTCGGACCTAAAGGCCTGGGGTCTGGCCAATGGTCTGTTTGAGTTCCGCCCAGGCCAGCATGTAATTCAGGTTCGCCTGCAGAAGATCCACCTGCGATTTATAGGTCGCTGAAGCGGCCTGGAGAGTATTGGCCACCGTCACAACACCCTCCGTCACCTGATTTTTTGACAGCCGCTCGCTCTCGCGCCGCAGCGCCACAACCTGGTCCGCAACGGCCACGAGATTCTTGGTTCGTTCCAGCGCGTTGTAGTCGCGATCAACCTGCGCGGACAGACTGTCCTTGAGACGCTGCAGGTTTTCTTCGGCTTCTGAAAGCTGTGCTTCGCGCTCCCTGACGGCAGAACGCCTCTTACCGAAATCAAACACATGGTAGTTGAGCCGAACGCCCACAGTGCCGAAGTTGGTAACGATAAACGGCACTCCGTTTTGCCAAGTATCGCTGGCGTAGGCCGTAACGTCGGGAATGAACGCCGACTTCGCGCTCGCCACAGCGGCGCGGGATATTTTGATTGATTCCTCCGCGGATGCAATTTCAGGATTGTTCGCCCAGGCGGCCTGGACATACTCCTCTAATGGACGCCGATCGGCGCCGGCCGCCTCGATGGGCTGCAGATCCAGCTTGGTATCGAGCGGGAGCCCCAGCAAGTCATCCAGTTCTGTGTTCAGATCGCCGACCTGAAGATCGGCCGTGAGAGCGGCTTGTTGCCCTTCAAGCACATCCACATCTCCCTGGATCCCGCTGACGCGAAGCAGGCTCCCGTTGCGAACGCCCTCCGTGTTCTCCTTTAGCTCTTGCCTGGCGTAGGCGATCTGCTCCTCGGCAGCCCGCTTTTGGAGTTCGGCGGTGAGAACGGCGAAGTACAAGCGATGGACATCGACGGCCACCTGGTTCTCAGCTTTCTTCAAGTCTGCCCGTGAGATGGCAACCTGCGCCGCGGCAATACGATTGGCCTCACGGATTCGTATTAACTGGGTCAGCGGCTGATCGATGCTCACTTCATTGAGCAGCAGGTGGTGCAGGCCCTGAGGAATATTGACCGCGCTTCCTGGGACCAACTGTCCTTGGACGCGCCCCAATGTTCCGGCTGGTATTACAAGGTGATCGACGCCTGTACTGTCGTCAGCATTGGCGGCATCCTTAATTTGCGGAAAATATGACGCGCGTTCACCGGCCTTTTTCTGCTCGCTCTCGACGATTTTCAGGCGTGCGATGCGCAGCGAATGATTCTGGCTGATTGCCAGTTGGACGGCCTCGTTTAGGCTCAACTTTCGCACATCGGCTCCATACTGGTGCGGAGCGAGGAGTGATAGGAGTGCGCCAATAGCCACGCAGCGGGTAAGTATTGCGCGCATCATGATGATCGCCTCAAGTCCCGGAAGGAGATTACGGGCCGTAGCAGAAGCATCAACATGAGGTAAAAAACCACCGCCCATGCGATCACAATAAATCCATCCGAGACCGCAAGAGTAAACGCCTGCGCCCGGACTTGTGAGCCCAGGGCTTCGGCCGCTCGATATTGTGCTTCCACCGTTCCAGTTGATTTTCCAAAAGCGCCGGCGGCGAGCATTCGAAGGCGCTGGTCCGTGATCCACGCTCCGCTCTGGACGTGCAGGCCCAGCAGATTGGAATGGAACTTTTCCCGCGCCGACAGGAAATGGCCCATGAAGGTTGCGCCCACCTC
>Ga0302325_10001470_pt1 | contig 60080 bp, 47 predicted proteins | sample Palsa_T0_2_FD_201948 | JGI IMG/M metagenome (GOLD analysis project Ga0302325, IMG submission 201948) | Peat permafrost microbial communities from Stordalen Mire near Abisko, Sweden - Palsa_T0_2 | ecosystem: Environmental > Terrestrial > Soil > Palsa > Peat permafrost | place: Sweden: Abisko...
CCCTGGCTTTCGCCCGGGAAGTTGTAATGCGCGGAACGGAACCCTTGATTTGTAGAATCGTTGCGTCGGTCAATTCGCCGACTGTCCAGCCATCCGTGGAACGGAAAATGATTCGGCGCGCTCCGAGGCACCCTCTATAATCCCATTGATACCGTTCCGTGGAGAATGTGGCGCATATGAATGCAAGACTTAAGAATGCGGCGGCGCGAGGTGGACGAAAGCTGACGGGAAATTCGAAATCCGAGGAGCGAGCCTTCGGACCCAGCGTGGAACAGCGGATGGCGCTGGGAAAAGCCATACGTGAAAAGATTCCACGAACTTCACAGGCGAAATGGCAACCCGCCGCGAACCGCGAAAGTCCTATCGAGCTACTCAGGCGGTCAAACGAAGGACGAATTCACGATCTGCTGCCGATTCGGTATGGCCGAATGCGGCGGTCTCCCTTCGCGTTCTTTCGCGGCGCGGCGTCAATCATGGTAGCCGATCTGGCGACGACGCCCGTTACCGGACTTCGGGCGCAGCTTTGCGGAGACTGCCACCTGCTAAACTTCGGAGGTTACGGCTCACCGGAGCGAAGAATTGTATTCGATATAAACGACTTTGACGAAACTCTGAACGGGCCCTGGGAATGGGACGTAAAGCGTTTGGCCGCCAGCGTCGTTCTGTCCGGCCGTGAATTGGGATTGAAAGACCGTCAGTGTGGCGATGCGGCGCGCGCAACCGTCGCCTCCTATCGCCTGCACATGCGCCAGTACGCGCAGATGCGGGCGCTTGATGCATGGTATTCGCATCTGGAAGCGGCACTGTTGATCGAAGAAGCCAAGAGTCCGGAAAACAAAAAGTATTGGAAGACGCTGATTGAGAGCGCTGGAATGCAAACCGACATCCGCATGTTTCCGAAGCTCACGCACGAGAAGAATGGGAAACGGCGATTCGTCGACGACCCTCCTCTCGTTTACCACCCGCACGATATCGGGAAGATTGGTATCCACGTGCGAGAGCTCTTCCGGCGTTACCGCCAGACGCTGCCCGAAGAACGCCGGGTGATCCTGGACCGCTATCACGTCATCGATATCGCGAGGAAGGTGGTAGGAGTCGGGAGCGTGGGCACGCGCTGCGATGTCGCATTGCTGATGGCCAGCGAACACGATCCGCTATTCATGCAGTTAAAACAGGCCATGCCATCCGTGCTCGATCCGTATGCGGGGACCAGCCGCTACAAGAATCACGGCGAACGTGTAGTGACCGGCCAGCGCATGCTGCAGGCGGCGAGCGACGTCTTTCTCGGCTGGGCGCGCGACGATCGCGGACACGATTATTATTTCCGGCAACTGCGCGACATGAAAATGAAATTCGATTTGGCGAAGATGACGAAAGCACAATGGCTCGAATATGTGGAGATTTGCGGCTGGACCCTCGCGCGTGCCCACGCGCGTACCGGCTCCTCGGCGCGAATCGGCGGTTACATGGGAAAGAACGAATCATTCGATCTGGCGATCGCGGAATTCGCGATTGCATACGCCGACCAGACCGAACGCGATCACGCGCTGCTGGTCAAGGCGATTCGAGGCGGGCGGCTGCCCGCACGGAACGATGTCGCGTAAGTCATAAATCGAGGGGAAGCGGACTCTTCCCGGTAATCAGCCGCGCCGACCGATCGAAGGTGAGATACAGCCAGGCCCACTGGGTCATCACCAGCAGCCGGTTCTGAAATTGGACGATGTAAACAAGATGGACGAAAATCCAAATCAGCCATGCAGGGAATCCCGAAATCTGCAGCCAATTCAGATCGGCGACGGCGGCGCCGCGGCCGATCGTCGCGAGATTACCTTTATCGAAATAGTGAAATGGCGGAAGTTTTTGGCCGCGAAATCGCGCGCGAATTAGTTTCGCGACATATTCGCCCTGTTGGATGGCAGGTTGCGCGATGCCGGGGAGCGGCTTTGCGGTTTGGTGGCTGAAATTGGCCAGATCGCCGATAACAAATATTTCCGGATGCCCGGGAACGGTCATGTCCGGCTGAACGATGACGCGGCTGGCTTTATCGAGCGGCGCGCCGACATTTTCGGAAAGGACCTTTCCGAGCGGCGAGGCCAAAACGCCCGCCGCCCATAAAACGGTTCGAGTCGGGATCGTCTCGGTGCGATCTTTCTCCTTTATGCTCACCGCATCCGCTGTAATGCCCGTTACCATAGCGTCCGTCCGCACCGTTACGCCCAGATTATCGAGCATTTTGCGGGCAGCCTCGGAAAGCCTTTGGGGATAGCTCGGAAGCGGTCGGTCGGCGCCCTCGACGAGAACGATGCGCGTATTCGAAGGATCGATGTCGCGAAAGTCGTGCTTCAAGGTATCGTGGGCAATTTCGCCCAGCGCGCCGGCAAGTTCCGCACCGGTGGGACCGGCTCCAACGATGACGAAGGTCATCCAGGCGCGAAGCTTTTCGGGATCTTTCTCGCGTTCCGCCGCTTCGAATGCGAGCAGAATGCGGCCGCGCATGGCGGTCGCATCGTTGAGATTTTTTAGGCCGGGCGCGAATTTCTCCCACTCGTCATGCCCGAAATACTGGTGCGTGGAGCCGGTGGCGACGATCAGCGTGTCGTAGCCAACGACCCCGTCGCTGAGAATGACTTGGCGGTTTGCAGCGTCGATGCCGATTGCTTCGCCGAGCAGCACCTGAGTATTTTTTTGTTTGTGGAGCACCTGGCGCAGCGGGCCGGCGACGTTCGCGGGTGACAGCGATCCGGTCGCCACTTGATACAGAAGCGGCTGGAAAAGATGATAATTGCAACGGTCAATTAGAGTGACCTGTACCGGCGCATTCTTGAGTTTCAGAGCTGCCGTGAGGCCACCGAATCCTCCGCCCAGAATCACGACTTTGTGAGGTTCAGCCATTCTAGTAGGCCATCATTTTGGAAGGGAGAGTCATTGGCGCGTCGGATTGAACTTCGGAGCAACGCCGGTGCCAGACGCCCGTCATCGCAGCGATGTTGTCTTTCGCCATGGCGCAAAAAATATCTCGAAAACAGGCTAGCATATAGAGCTGGAAAAAGCTGAAAAGCTCGTCTACAAACCGTTGCGTGTCCCGCCGCGTGGGGATTCAGGCGTCCGCAAAAATGTATCGCAGCGTTGGGCAATCATCTCACAAGGATTAGATGAATCGGCAAATCCTAAAGATTGCAACGAACTTGCCTCTGATTGTGACGGTGAGCCTTGTCGCCCGGCTGGCATTCGCGATCGACCAAGCGCGGAAGATGCCTGTGAATCTCGTGGGTCTGGTGCCGTTCTTGAATGAGACGGGGAATATTGCGTTCTCGCTGGCGCAGGGGCACGGATTCAGTTCTCCATGGTGGCAAGAAACTGGACCGACGGCGTGGCTGACGCCGGTGTATCCCTGGATCGTTTCGGTCGTGTACCGGATTTTCGGAATTCACACGCCACACGCGTTTTATGCGGTGGTGCTGATGAATATTATTTTTTCCGCGGCCACGTGCGCGCCGATTTATTTCATTGGCAAGCGCGTCGTGGGTCTGGGCGTGGCGAGCGGGGCGGCGTGGCTCTGGGCCATTTTCCCCAACGCGATTCTGATTCCATACGAATGGGTTTGGGACACGTCCCTGTCGGCGCTGGTCATGGCGACGATCTTGTGGGCTACCCTGGAGTTGGCGGAGTCCGTTCGCCTGCGCGACTGGATTTTGTACGGAGCTTTGTGGGGACTGGCGCTGATGAGCAATCCTTCGCTGGGTTCGATGCTGCCCGTGCTGCTGGGATGGGCGGCCTATCGCGGTTTGCGACGCAGGGATTTGCGGCTCACGCGACCGTTATTCGCTCTGGGCATCGCGCTTCTGTGCTGCGCGCCCTGGACCATTCGCAATTACGTCGCGTTCCACAAATTCGTGCCGCTGCGCTCAAATTTCCCGCTGGAACTGTGGGCTGGCAATAACGATAGTTTTGACCCTAATTCGCAGGTCGTTCCACCCGCGGATCCAGCGAGCGAGGAGCTTCGGAAGTATGTCCGCCTAGGCGAGACGGCCTACATGGCGGAAAAGTGGCGCATCGCCACGATATTTATCAGAACGCATCCGCGATTGGAAGTCGTGTTGTGCGGGCGCCGATTCGTCGCTATGTGGACGGGCCTTGAGAATCCCGTGGAAGGCTTTCAGGATGCGGAGACGAATCTGGTCCGGGTCGTCCTCGTGAGTAATTTGCTGGTTGGAATTGGAACGATTCTCGGCATTGCGCTGCTGATCTGGCGGCGCAGCATTTATGTTTTCCCCCTAGCCGCTTTCCCGGTTGTTTATCCGCTGTTGTATTACGCCACGCATCCTTCGCTTCGCTATCGCCACCCAATTGATCCGGTGCTACTGATCCTGGTAGCGACCGCCCTGAGCTCCCTCTTTAAACCTCGTCACGCGATTCCCGCGGCAACTGTCCGGAACACTTGATAAGGAACGAATTTTCGGTCGAATCCCATTCAAAAACTCAGCTATAAGGTACTCGATTGCGCGGGCCGTCTTTAGAAAATCCTTACGAACCGCTTACGGCCCCCTAATGTCGAACGAGTAGGTTTGTATTCAGCGGGTGAGGAGATGCGATGAGTGCGAGGAAGTCGCGCAGTTTACGTATTGCGGCGATTGTGGCGGCAGTAGCGATTTTTCCTTGGATGGCGCGCGGGCAGGAACAATCGCCATCGAGTGGGGCTACAGAAAAAACAGCCCCAGCGAACGGCGCAAGTATTGCCGCAGAAAACGCGAGGAGCGACGAAGCGCGGAATACAAATTCTTCGTCGACGTCCCCGCCGGCGTCCGCTTCGACGAACACGAGTCCGGCCGATCAGAGCGGCACCGCGAATGTGGCCCAGGGGAATTTTTTTTCGCGATTCTTCAACGCTTACAAACAAGACTGGTTTCCTCCGCCATCCGCGGCGAGCAGCGCCGCACCTGTGCGGCGTGGCTATCCTGCTCCAGTTACGAATCCTCCATTTCCGTTTTCCGATTGGCCGTACGGCGGTTCGCCGACGATTGGTGCACCGTGGACCCAGTCGGGACCCCTGATGGAAGCCATCTGGAGTGGCCCGCACGGCGACGCGTGGAAGCGTAGTGGAATTCAGATCTACGGCTGGCTGGATGCGGGGTTCAATGTGAGCACCTCGGATAAAAGTCGCTACGCAAATTTCCCGGTTTCGTACGACGAAGTTGCCAACTCGATTCAGCCCGACCAGGAAGTCCTATACATCGAACGTCAGCCGGATACGGTGCAGACCGATCATTTCGATTGGGGATTTCGCCTGTCGAACCTGTACGGACTGGATTACCGCTTCACGACGGCCAAGGGAATCTTCAGCAATCAACTGTTGGGGAAAAATCTGGAGTACGGCTACGACCCGGTTATGTTCTACGCCGATCTGTATTGGGGACAAGTCGCACAGGGTTTGAACATCCGAATTGGACGTTACATTTCGCTCCCGGACATCGAGGCGCAGCTTGCGCCCAACAACTACACCTACAGCCATTCACTCCTGTACACGTTCGATTGCTATACACAGACCGGGGTCAATGGAACCGTTAAATTGACCGATCATTGGCTGGTCCAGGCGGGAATTTCGGCGGGCTGCGAAACACCTCCGTGGAATACGAAAGATGCGAAACCCACGGTCAATTTCGGCGCGGAGTATCTATGGAATGACGGCAACGATTCACTTTACCCGATGATCAACGCTTTGAATGATGGGAAGTATGCGTACAACAATCTGAATTCGTTTTATCTGACCTGGTATCACAAGTTCCGCACGCACCCTTCGCTGCACACGGATACCGAAGCCTGGTACATGTGGGAGAAGGATGTGCCCAACGTAAGGAACCCCGCGGCGGCGCCGCTGTTCGAAGTGGGGGCCAACGGAGCGTATTGCAACAACGCGACAGAGCTGACGTGCTACGCGCCGGAATGGGCCGTTTTGAACTACGTCGAGAAACAAATCACGCCGAAGAATTATATTTCGATCCGAAATGAATATGTGAACGACAGCAAGGGCCAGCGCACCGGAACCAAGACGCAATATTCGGAGCACCTGATCGGATGGGGCCACTGGATCGGAACCACGATCCTGCTTCGACCCGAATTGCGCTACGACCATTCTTACAATCTTCCGGCCTTCGATTCACCGTGCCTGCCGGAGGGGTGCCCTGGCACAAAGAAGAACCAGTTGACCTTCGCAGGTGACGCGATTTTCTTTTTCTAGCTCTCAGCGTGGTCGTGACATTCCTTGGCGACTACATGCGGAAGCACAGCGTGCCCGAGCCAGGCGGATTAGGCGAACATCCACAAGAATAATAATTTCGACAAGAAGATCTATTTGGCTAGGCCGGGCATGCGTGGCTTGGCCGCGGGTGGCTCGAAGCGGTAGCCAACCCAGGGTTCGGTGTGGATGTAGCGGGGATGTTGCGGGTCAGTTTCGATCTTCTTGCGGAGCTGGCGGAGGTATTCGGTCTCATCGCCGTAGTCGGGGCCCCAGACGGCTTGGAAGAGGCGATGGCGGTTTGCTTCGGATTCAGGCAGCAAGGTAGGCGCGATACGGCAAGCGAACCAAGGCGTTTTTTCCATTCTGGCCGCAAATTCAGGCAGTACGACCGAGATCAACCCGGCATGGAGAATTTCAGCGCAGACAGCAGCCTCATGAAAACCGTGCGCGTGGTCGGTTCCGTGCAGTATTATCTGGAAAAATAGAAAACGAACGGCGGATCAATGCGTAAGCAGTCTCAACGGCAGATTGGGCTGATGCGTAGTCAAAAGACAATGCGTGCGGTTCGCTTGGCAACTGCGGGAGTCGTGGCGTGGCTGGCTTTGGCTCTGGCGGCTGCAGCAGGCCTCGCCGCGCAAACCACACCTTCGATCGAAGGCGGGCTTGCCGTGGGAGCGCAGTACGATTCGACGCACGTTTACGTCGCGCCTGGCGACATGGATGCGTTCGTCGCGAGCTTTGCCGCGACGTTTGGCGGCACGCCGTCGAAGCGATCGGTGACAAACGTCCTGCCGGTGCCGAGTAGCACGGAGTTTCAATATTTGTGGACTTCGGTGGGAACGCTTTCCGTCTTCGGGTTCCAAACCCCGATTCCGTTTCCGTTCGGGCAGGAACGCACCGGGTATCTGGTTACCCACATGGATAAGGCCATCCAGGCCGCGCGCGCGGCGGGAGCTGAAGTCATCGTAGAGCCGTTCAAGGACCCCATTGGAATCGATGCGGTGATTCAGTGGCCCGGCGGCGTGAAGATGCAACTCTATTGGCATTTCACGGCCCCGAAATACGGACCGCTCGATACAGTTCCGGATAATCGCGTCTATGTGTCGCGCGACGAGGCCGATAATTTTGTGAAAGGTTTCGTGCGTTTTTCGCGCGGCAGGGTGATTGCGGAGGACGCGCATGCGGACGCCGGCGAAATCGGACGAGCTGGCGAGACGTATCGCCGCATCCGCATAACTTCGGGCTTTGGCAACATGCAGGTAATGGTGACGGACGGCCATCTCCCGTATCCGTTCGGGCATGAAATCACCGGGTATGAGGTGAAAGACTTGCGCGCGACACTGGAAAAGGCAAAATCTTCCGGAGCGAAGATATTGTCGGCGCCTTACGCGGCCCACGATCGAACCAGCGCGATCGTGGAATTTCCCGGAGGCTATATTGCGGAAATTCACAGCGCTCGGCCGCACGACGGAGCAACCGAGGCTCTTTAGGGCACCCGCGCAAACCCAAATCCTGGGTCCTCTCGCGCAAAGCGGACACCCAGCAGCTAACGCATCGCCCTTAATCCTTCGGGAGTTGGAAATCAGGATCGCCGCTCTGCCATAGCAGAAATGTCCATTCATCTGCCAGTTGCTCTTCGTGTTGGGTGCGGCTCGAGCCCAGGCCGTGACCTGCGTCGAAATCGACGCGAAGGAGAATTGGGCGATCACTGGAAGTTGCAACCTGCAAGGCGGCGATGAACTTGGCGACGATCCAGGAAGGGACGCGCGGGTCGTTCACGCCTGTGATGCCCATGACCGCGGGATATTTTGTGCCCTTCACGATGTGATTGTAGGCGCTCATCGCGTACAGGGCCGGGTACTCGCCCTTAACGGTAACGTCCCCAAATTCAGGAATGTTCGCGGCGCCGCCTTGTGTCGCTTGAAAGTGCAGTGTATCGGTGACGCCCACGTTGTCGGTTGCTGCGGCGAAAAGTTCCGGACGTTGAGTGATTGCGCCGCCCACAGCAATGCCGCCGGCGCTCGTGCCCCGTACCGAAAGATGCGCAGGTGACGAATAGCCCTGGTTATTCAGATACTGCGCCGCGGCGATCATATCGTCGATGGTGTGCTGCTTGGTTCTCTTCTGGCCCGCCAGATGCCACTTTTCGCCGAATTCGCCGCCGCCGCGCACGTGGACGTAGGCCATCACGCCGCCGCGCTCAACCCAGGCCAGCACTTTTGGATCGAAATAGGGATCAAAAGATATCCCGTAGGATCCGTATCCCTCGTAATGAGTGGGATGGGAGTGATCCAACTTGATATTTTTCTTGCAAATAATGGAAAGGGGAACTTGCGCACCGTCAGTGCTGGGAATCAGGACTTCGCGAGCCTCAACAGCGGAGAAGTCCGCCGGATTTTCGGGCATGATCTGTAGATCGCTCACCTGATTCTTGCTGGGATCGTAGGCAAAGGCGTTCTGCGGCTTGGTCCACGAGCCCATCACAAAGAAGGCGCCGGGTTTCAAAACGTTGGCATCAACACCCAGAATGGCCCCTTCATATGGCAGGGGAATCTTTTGCGGTGCGGCCGAAGAGTCGTAGCCCAAACGATCAAGTTCGAAGCCTACGCCTACTCTTTTGACAAGGTACAGTCCGTCGGCGGCGGCGTAGATTCCGTCCAGCACAGCGTCGGATTCGGGGAGGATGGTATGTGCCGTCGCGAGATCAGGATGATTCAGATCGATCGAGACGAGCCGGCAATTCGGCGTGCCTTTTTTCAAAAGCAGATACAGAGTGGAGGCGTGAGCCGCAACGGGAGACGAGCCTCCAGTCGATATTTCATCCTCGGAGGAAACGATCTTTTCCCACGGCGTATTGGGGCCCGTGGCCTCTTCGACCTTCGCCAGATAAATGTTTGGCGGGTCCGTGGTTCCAGCAGAGTAAGAACTTGTCACAAAAGGAGAGTTCGGAGTCGTAGCAATTCCGGTGAAACCCGCAGCAGGAATTGTGAGGCTCGCGGAGACACCCGCTCCAAATACGGCTTGGTCTTTCTCCGGATCAGTTCCCAGCACATGCAAAAACGTTCTTTCGTTTTCGTAGATCGCGGCGGGCGGAGCACCGGGCGCCACCTGCTGCAGCCGCGCATAGTAGAACGACTTGCCATCTTCGCGCCAATTGGGACTTGCGTACTGCGTGCGAGTGATGGCGTCTGGCAGAAGCTTTCCGGTAGCGGTATCGATCACGCGGATGGTGCTGTTCTCCGACCCTCCCAGCGATACACCCACGACGACCAACGATCCATCAAAGCTGGGAACAAAGTAATCGATGGCGGCGTGATTGTCCTTTCCCGCGAAACTTTCGGGGTCCAAAAGTGTGCTCACGGACGCGTTCGCTGCGCGCACCATCAACGATCCGGTTCGCGCGCCGGGATTCGTCTGCAAAAAGAAAATCTTGTCGCCCGCGCCGGTCGGAAACCCGACCACCGGGACAGCATTGTCCAATTCTTTCAGCCGCGCCAACAGCTTATCGCGCGGAGCGGCGAGCGGCGCCAAGACGGCGCGCGTGTAATCGTTCTGGGCCTTGAGAAAGTCGAGAAACTTGGTATCGGTCGAGCCCGCTTCCATCCAGCGATAGGGGTCGACGATTTTGAAGCCAAAGTAATCGTCAGTAACCGGCTTCAGGTCGGCGACAGGAGGTTTTCCGGTTGTGGACTGAGGCGATTGCGCCATGCTGCATGAAGTCGAGGCAAGCACGGCCAAAAGAGCGCGCCAAAACGGGGCCCGAGGAGAAAGGAAGTTCATAGAAGTCCTCCGGGAAGTTCTTGAGGTTGGATTCGCAGCAAAAGTCTAGCATTGCCCATCGCATTTCACCATTGCTGTGCATGGCTCAAGGCGCTGCCGCAATCGCGAAGCTGGGGAACTTACTTAATCGCGCGGGGAGTGCGCGGTTTATTCGCCGGCGGTTCGAAGCGGTAGCCGATCCAGGGTTCCGTGTGGATGTAGCGCGGATGCTGCGGATCAGGTTCGATTTTCTTGCGCAACTGGTTGATAAAGACGCGCAGATACTCCGTTTCGTCGCCGTAATCGGGGCCCCAGACGGCTTGCAGCAACCGGCGATGGGCTTGGGACTTTCCGGCGTTGGAAACGAGCTGCCGCAGGAGTTCGAATTCCTTCGGCGTAAGTTTTACAGCTTTGCCCTTCACGGCGACGACGCGCTTTTCGAAATCGATCGTGAGGTCATCACTAACGAACGCGGGAATTGCGTCACCGGGAGCGGCGCGGCGGAGGGCGGCGCGGATGCGGGCCATTAATTCTTCCACGCCGAACGGCTTCACCACGTAATCGTCGGCTCCGGCATCGAGAGCCTGAACTTTGTCGCGTTCCGTGTTACGCACGGTTAGCATAATGATGGGGACGTCACTCGAGGCGCGGATCTCGCGGCACGTTTCGAGACCCGAGATGCCGGGCAAGTTCACATCGAGGAGGATGAGGTCCGCGCGCTCGGCTCGAATTTGGTTCAGGGCTTCCTCACCGCTTTTTGCTTCGAGGACGGAGTAGCCCTGCGAGGCGAGAGTGGTGCGCATAACGCGCCGAATTTGCGGCTCGTCGTCCACGATGAGGATGGTCAGGTCGGGCATCAGGCTCCGGCGCGGCCGCGATCGATGGGCACGGTGAAAGAAAAAACAGAACCCTGGCCGCGCTGGCTGGTGAGGCTCATCGAGCCGCCGTGGGCTTCGACGATGGCCTTGGCGATCGGCAGGCCCATTCCCGTTCCCTGCACCAGGTAGCGCTGGTCCTTGCCGCGATAAAATTTCTCGAAAATCAAGCTTTGCTCGAGATCGTCGATACCGGCACCGCGATCCGCTACGCTGGTGACGATAAAATCGTGGGTCGCTTCCGCGGTAATGGTAATCGGCTGGCCTGCGGGCGAATATTGATTCGCGTTCTCGATTAAGTGGACCAGCGCTTCGCGGGCGCGCCCGAGGTCCACGCGCACGCGCGGCAAGGTAGGCGGAATCTGCACGCGAACTTCGCGGCCGCCAAGCGACGCCTTGCACTGCGTCAGAGCCGCGTTGATGACGTCGTCGATGGGACGGATTTCAATGCGGAGTTCGACTTCGCCGGCGTCGAGGCGGGCCATTTCGCCGGCTTCGCCCACGAGGCGGTTCAGGCGATCTGCTTCTTCGTTGATGATCGTGAGCATTTCCTGGCGCTGGCGGTCGGTCAGGCTTGGATTGGAGAGTAAATTCGTGACGGAAGCTTTGATGGAGGTGAGCGGGGTGCGCAGGGCGTGCGTGACGGAATCGAGAAGAGCGGTGCGGAGGCGCTCGCTTTCGCGCGCGGCTTCGGTGAGACCAAGTTGCTCGATAGCGCGAGCACGCTCGATGGCGACCGCGACGAGCGTACCGACTGCTTCTAGAGTCTGGCGCGAGAGTATCGTGCCGGAAATCCCCAAGCTGCCAATGGGGCGGAGCCCCAGGCGAAGCGGGACGAAACAAATGCTGTTGGGGATGTCGAGGAGCGGCTCTTCGCGAACGACGATGGCTTTCAGGCTTTCGAGGTCGAGTTTTGGAATCACTGGGCCGGACCGGTATATTTTTTGCTTTTCGGCGAGCAGAAGAGCAGCGGCCCCGACCTCGAAAATATCGACGATCTGTGTAGGAATGCGATTCAGCAACTGGATGACGTTGCCGGATTCCAGCAGGCCTTGGCTGAAGGCGTACAGTTTCTCGACTTCGCGGCGGCGCGCGGAAGCATCCTCCGCCTTTTGGCGAGCGCGAGAAGACAGGTGGCTAGCCAACACCGACACAACGAGAAAGGCGAAAAGGGCAACCCAGTTTTGAGGATCGGCGACGGTGAACCGGCCGATCGGCGGCAGGAAGTTGTAGTTGAACGCGAGCATGGCGGCGATCGACATGAAAACGGCGACGGCGATGCCCCAAACGGTGGATACAGCTAGAATAGCGAGGAGCAAAGTGAGGGCGACGGTGGTCGGATTGACGGGGAGAACGTATCGGTAAAAGGCGCTGATTCCCATGACGATTGCGAAAGCGGCGACGAATCGCAGGAATCGCATCAGGAAGGAAGTGCGCACGCTGGTATTCTACCGTAGCTTTCGTGATGTGTTTTAACGAGAATGAGCCGACGATGAAAACTCCCGAGCAGTGGCTGGCCGAATCGAAATCAGCCGAGAAGACGAAAGGCACGTTGAAGTTGTTTTTGGGCTACGCGCCGGGCGTAGGCAAGACCTTCAGCATGTTGAGCGAAGCGATCCGGCGGCACAGCCGCGGCCAAGATGTGGTCATCGGGATCGTCGAGACGCACGGGCGGAAAGGAATTGCGGAGCTGGCCTCGCAAATGGAAACGATTCCGCGGCGCATGATCGACTATAAGGGCACGCTTTTCGCGGAGATGGACCTGGATGCAATTCTGGAGCGTCGGCCGGCGGTGGTGCTGGTGGACGAGCTCGCGCATACGAATATTCCCGGGAGCCCAAATCGCAAGCGATACGAGGACGTGCTGAAACTTCTGGAAGAAAGGATCGATGTGATTTCGACCGTGAACATCCAGCACATCGAAAGTATTGCGCCGACGGTGCGCGCGATTACGGGAGTGCCGGTTCGCGAGACCGTTCCGGATTGGGTGCTGCAAGTGTCGGACGAAACGGTGATGGTCGACCTGACCCCCGAGGCGTTGCAAAACCGGATGCTCCGCGGCGACGTGTATGGCAAAGAGAAAATCGAGCAAGCGCTGAAGAATTTCTTCCGCCGCGGCAACTTGATCGCGTTGCGAGAATTGGCCCTGCGCCAGGTGGCCGAGCAGGTGGACCGTAGCCTGGAATCGTACATGGTGGAAAAGGATATCCAGGAAAGCTGGGCCGTGCGCGAACGAATTGCCGTGTGCATCAGCGCCAATCCGAAGGCGCAATACCTGGTCGCGCGAGCAGCGCGGATGGCCAGACGAATGGACGCGGAATTATTCGCGCTGCATGTGGACCTGGACGGCGATCCTGACGAAACCGAAGAAAAGGCGCTGACCGCGAATCTGCAGTTCGCCGAAAATCTTGGCGCGAAGCCCGTGAGGCTGAAGGGCGAAAGCATTGCAGTGGCGTCCGCGAATTTCGTGAGGGAGAAACATATCACGCAGGTGATTTTTGGGCGTTCGCCCACCGAAGGCTGGAAAAAACTGCTGTATATGAATGGGATCAATCGTTTTTTGAGCGAAGCACCGGCTGTGGACGTACACATCGTGACGCAAGAGCCGGAGTAAAGAACTCGCAACCTTGAATCGTGATTCGAGACGCGCCTAGGATTCGTCCGTAGGAATATCAAAGTTTACTAATTTGGCCTGGAAGCCCTTGGTTCGGACGGCGCCGTAGGCGATGCCGACCGCCATCCACACCGCGCCTAAACGTAGCGCCGGCCTGCTCAATTGGCTCCAAATAAACGCACAGATCACAAACCCGAGGAGGGGCGCGATTAGGTCGAGCATTTTCTTTTCCTTCGCGCGAACGTAATAACGGACTAACGCGGCGATATTCACGCCCATGAAAGCCAGGAGCGCGCCGAAATTCAAAAGGTCCGCGCCCTGGTCGTAGGTGATGACGAATGCGCCGGCCAGAGCGACGACCCCGACAAAGATGACGTTGTTCCGCGGGATTCGGCTTTTCGGATCGATGGCGCCAAAGAATTTCTTCGGAATTCCATTGCTCCGGCCCATGCCGTACAGCAGACGGGCTGCCCCTAGCTGCGAACCCATCCCAGAGCCGATATTGGCGACGAGAATCGTGAAGTTAATGAGATGGAAGAGAAAATAGCCGCCCGCAGTCTGGGCGACGAGCGGAAACGCGGAAGTGATCTTGTCCGCCGGAAAAGGTTGGTCGCGCCAGACCAGTTGCGCGGCATACACTTCGAGCGAGGCCAGCACACCGGTGATCAGGCATACCAAAACGGTGGCGAGCATTATGTTACGGCGGGGATTTTCGACCTCTTCGGAAAATGTGGAGATGGCGTCGAAGCCGATGTAGGTGAGGACCGCCACGGATGTCCCATGCAGGACGCGCCCGATGCTGAATGTGGCCGGATTGTAGAACGGATGAGTAAAAAAACCGTGCCCGTACTCGTGGAATCCCCAGAGAAAATGAATTACGAATGCAAAGAAAATCACGACGACGATGCTCATGCCCGCGGCCATCACGTCATTGATGCGCGCGGAAGTCTCGATGCCGCGGATATTGAGCAGCGTGAATGCGCCGGCGTAAAAAACGGCGAGCGTCCAATACGGCAGAAACGGAAGGATGTTTTGGGTGAGCTGGCTACAGATGATGGTGCAGATCAGCGGGTTGAGGATGTAGTCCATCACGACGGCCCAACCGGTAACGTAACCCAGCGCGGGGCTGAGTTCCTGGCCAACGTAGGTGTACGCCGAGCCTGCGGAGGGATACGCACGGGCCATTTTTCCATAACTGATCGCAGTAAAAAGCATGGCGACCATGGCAATGAGGATCGTGGTGACCACGTGGCCGCGGGCGTCGTTACTGATGACGCCGTAAATTCCCATGGGCGCGATGGGCTGAATAATGACGATGCCGATGATGATCAAGTCCCAGAGGCCCAGGACGCGGCGCAAATGGACGGGACTACCTGCCGCAGGGACCATCGAAGAGCTCATTCGGTGACGACGGCCTTCACCAAATTTCTCGGAGAATCCACATTGCAGCCGTTGAGAATCGCGAAATGGTAGGCGAAGAGCTGGAGCGGTACGACCTCCAGAATTGGCAAAAGCAGTTCGGGCGCGGGAGGCACGAAGCTCGCGTGGTGAGCGACGTTCGCTATCTCGCGGTCGCCTTCCGTGGCAATGGCGATTGTTTTGCCACCCTGCGCTTTTATGTATTCGAGCACGGCGAGAGTCTTGTGATAGCGCAGCATGGAGTCGGGATCAGCAGCGTCGCGAGTGGCGAGGACGATGATCGGGAGCTGCTCATCGACCAGGGCGTTCGGCCCGTGACGCAATTCTCCGGCGGGCAAGCCTTCGGCTTGCACGTACGAAATTTCTTTCAACTTCAGCGCGCCTTCTCGGGCGATGGCGTAGTGGACGCCGCGGCCGAGAAACAAGAATGCTCGGGAGCGCTGAAATTCCTTGGCACATTCGGCGCCGAGGGAATCCCACTGAGCCAGGGATTTTTCGATGGACGTGGGAATGGCGTCGAGATCGATCAGATGCGCGCGCGTGGTTTCGGACGTGAGGCGGCCGCGTTTGCGCGCGAGAAACAGCGCCAAGAGATAAAGCAGAGTGAGCTGTGAAGTGAAACTCTTCGTCGCCGGGACGGCTTTTTCCAGGCCCGCGCAGGTGTGTAGTTTCGCGCTCGCTTCGCGGGAAATTGTGGAATCGGCGACATTGGAAATAGCGACGGTTTTTGCGCCACGGTTGAGCGCTTCACGCTGCGCGGCGGTGGTGTCCGCCGTTTCGCCGGATTGCGTGATGACCACGACGATGGGGTCCGTACCCGCATGCGTCGAGCGGTAGCAATACTCGCTGGCATATTCGACATCCACCGCGATGCCGGCCAGATCCTCCATCATGATTTCACCAGCAAGGCCGGCGTGGCGGCTGGAACCGCTGGCTGCAATGATGATTTTTTTGAAGGCGAAGAGCGCGTTTTCGATGGGCTGCAAGGCCTTGCCGAAAATAATGTCGCCATCGACGTTCTGGCGAATCGTTTCGCGAATCGCTCGCGGTTGCTCGTAGATTTCGCGGAGCATGGCGGTGGGGAACGTTCGAGCCGCGGAGACGGAGGATTTGTCTTCGTTATTCGGCATCAGTGGCCAGCGGGGCTGGACGGCGCGGGCATGTCCCTCCCCTCCTTCAGGTGGATGGTTGCGGAATCCACGTTCCAACCGGACACGGTGAGATCCACGCCGCCGAAAACTGCTGTCGCGGGCAAATATTGCGCGGTGAGCTCACGCGTCTCGCCAGGCATCAGCTCAATATAATTGTCTTCCCAGAAAACCGGAAGGATTTCGTCGGACTCACCTGATTCGTGAATACCGAGGCGCACTTGAAACGCCAGATGCTCGCTAGGATTTTTGATTGAAACGTGCGCGATCGCCCCGTCGCGACCCGGCTGAATGCTTCCGACGGCTTCGATGACCGCTTTCGGGAGTGATTGCAGAACCGTCAAATCCTCATGCGAGGAAACGGGAGTGAAGCGATAGGTTGTTTTCGCCCAGTCATAGACGTTTTTCTTCGAGGAAAGCCAGTAAAAGTTTGAGCTGACGACTTTACCGTCATTCGACTGCAACTGAAGGCTCACAAAGTAAGCAGGCGCAGCCGGGCTGAAGGATTCCTCCGGGAGGGTCAGGGCTTTTGTGACGCCATCGGAATCGACGTCCGCCTGAACCTGTTTCGAGAATCGTTCGTGCAGGCCGGAATCGTACAGCTTGGCGGTCACGGTTAGCCCAGAGAACTTTTGATACAGACTATTGATCACGTTGATGCTGTTGTCGTCGTAAGAATATTGGATGTGAAGCGGCTCGCAGGCTTTTTTGGCGCCGAAGTATCCGCCGGCGGGTTGCAGATAGTAATCATAGAGATGCCAGATGGTCGAAGGCCACGCGTTGTTGAGCATCCACTGGATGACGCCGGTCGTCGTGTATTTGTTGCGAGAGTAGGCCTCGAACATGGCGCGCTCGCCATCGTAGGCCATGGCCTGTGATTTCAGCTCATAGTCGTCGAGGTTCTTGGGGGCTCCGTAAATCGCTTCCATCGAAGCGCCAAAGTGGCTTAGGTCCTTGAAGCCTTCGGAGCCCGCGTGGTAATTCCAGTAGGAATCATGCGGCCAGAGGTGATCCTCCGGAATAAATCTTTTCAGGCAGCTTTCGAGCGGCACGGCCGGGCCTGGGCCGGTTTCAGTGTTGAATCCGAATGCGCCGCCGTATTTATTTGTGTCGGTCAGCCAATAGCCTGGTGGAACATAATCGTAGGGTCCGGTCATCTTGACGCCGGATTTGCCAGTGACGATCGTGGGCTGCTGCGAGGCGGAAGAAAGGTACGGGTTCGGCCAGTCATTGTCTTTCAGAACCCTGACGTAGGCGGTCTCCACGTCGGGAGGCGGTGGCCCATCGCTGCCGTTCAGCCAGACGAGCATGCTGGGATGACTGCGCATACGCAGAATCTGCGAGCGAAGGGACGCGGTGGCGATTTCGAGATCCCCCGGCTTCCACTCCTTCCATAATTCCCAGTGATCGCAACAGCACCAACCGGCCATGATCAGCACGCCCTGCTCGTCCGCAAGACTATAGAAATCGTCGGTTTCCATTTTGCCTTCCAGGCGGATGGCATTGAGATTCATGTCGTGGACGTAGGCAAATTGAGTACGGAGCCGGTCGAGGTCTTGGCGAAGAAGCATGTCCGGCGACCAGCCACCGCCGCGAATCAGGATTTTCCGTCCATTGATGTAGAACTGGCGCGCGCCCTTGTCGTTCAAATCCGAGGTGACTTCGCGAATGCCGAACTTGATCGTCTGCTGGTCGGATTCGTCGTTACCCACCGCGAAGCGTAAGGAGAGCGTCTGAAGGTTTTGCTCGCCCATCAGATGGGGCCACCACGCCTTTGGACCCTTTACCTGGAGCTGCGGGAACTCTTCGGGAGTAAAACGCACCACGCGAATTTCGCGAGGCTTCAGGATGTAGGTTTGGCGAAATTTGAGGTCCTCGATGCGCCCATCGAGAACTCCCGTGATTTGAGAATCCGAAGCGTTATGCAATTCCGCTTCGACGGTGAGGTTGGCCTGATCGAGCGAGGACGAAGGGAAATGGGTCATGACCATCGGATAGCGAATCGCGACCGCGCCGCTATCCTGCAAATAGACGTCGCGCCACAGGCCCATATCTTTGTCCGGAGGCGCGGGATTCCAATCGACCCAGTTGATGCCGAGATCGTGGTTGGTTTGCGCGATGGTTTCGACGGCCAGCGCGTTTTTATGGCCGCGAATTACGTAAGGCGAGACGTCGTACTCGTAAGTTCGATATGCGCCGGCGACTTCTTTTGAATCGGCGATCTGATGACCGTTCAGCCAGATATTGGCGCGGTTGTTGATTCCCCCGAAATGCAGCCAGACATGACGGCCATCGAAATTCGGCGCGAGCTCAAATTCCGTGCGATACCACCAGGAACAAACGAACGGGCTGTCCTTGGGCATCGGAAGCAGGGAAAAGTTCTTGCCGATGGGGTATGTCGTTCCCGGAATGTCCCGAAGGTTCTTGCCGTAATACGGATCGGGATAGGTTTTATCGGCAACGAGCGCCGCGACGACGGTGGTGGGCACGGAAGCAACGTGCCAGCCATCAGTGTTGAATCCGACGGTGGAAATTTGTTCGCCGGCGGCGGAAAACTTACAAGAGGATTGCAGGGTCCAGCCGGAGTGCAAAAATACTCGTTGGCTTTCCCGCGGGCTATCGGCATGGGCGACGGGCGGCAGCGGGAAAACCAGCACCGCAAGGAGCGCCATGCTTGCCGAGATGAACGGCACGCGATCTTTGAGACCTGTGAGCAACGGTGCTTTCACTTTTACCCTCCTGCGCGAGAAACGCCGTGGCGGCGCACGAACGCACGCCAAGTTTGAATATGAATATGCTCCAAGCAGGTTTATTAAACTTTATTAAACATCCGTATTATTGTCGCCCGGCGCGCCGTGTCAAGCCAAAACGTAACGCATCGCCGACAAAATCAAACCGCGCGCGAGGATTCGCGCACGACCAGTTCGGGCGCGAGTTGGCGATGGACGGCCATGGATTCGCGCTCTTCGATAGTGGCGTTGATGCTTTCCATCACGATGCCGACAGCAGCGCTGCCCAACGCTTCCATGGGTTGGCGCACAGTCGTCAGTGAAGGAACGGAAAGGCCGGCGGGGATAACGTCGTCGAATCCGATTACCGAGCAGTCCTCGGGAACTTTTATTCCGGCGCGAGCGAGGCCGCGGATCGCTCCAAAGGCCGTCATGTCGTCAAAGGCCATCACCGCGGTGAACTTTTTTTTGTGCTTCAGCAATTCTTCGGTGAGTTTGAAGCCGCCCTCGTAGCCGGAGTTCGGGTCGAGTGAATCAGGAAGATCCACGATGAGAGTGGGATCGATTTCCAGGCCCACGGAGCGCGCGAAAGAACGAACCCCTCGCCAGCGCGGCGAACTGTCCGAGAGCATCTTAGGGCCGCGGATGAATGCAATTTTGCGATGGCCCAGCGAATAGAGGTGTTCCATGGCCAGATGCGCGCCGGCCTCGTTGTCGACCATCACGGAACTGATGGCGCCGGAGCCGAGTGCGCGGCCAATCATCACCGCGGGAATATTTCGTTTCTCGAGATCGGCAATCAGGTCGATATCAACGAAGAGCCAGTTGGCGACGAAAATCAAGCCTTCCACCGGGCGCGCGAGCAGCATTTCGAGATAGCGCTCGAAGCGGCCGCGCTGGTTGTGAACGTCGGTGAGAATCGGCAGGTACGAGGCTTGATAGAGGGAGTTTTCGATGCCGCGAAGAATCAGCGTGCAGAAAGGATCGGTGATGTCGAAAACCATCACGCCAACGGTGCGATTTCGTTTGGCGCTGAGGTAGCGCGAGACGACTTTGGGGCGGTAGGAAAGCTTTTTCGCCGCTTTCTCGATGCGATCCTTGGTGGAGGGTGGGATATAACGCGAGAGCGGAGCGTTGTTGAGGACGATCGAAACGGTGGCGGGCGAAACGCCGCTTTCGAGCGCTACGTCGCGCAGCGTGACAGTTAGACTCTTCGGCTTGCGGCGGGTCAAGAATTACTCCGGTCGCGACTTGCGATGTGCGCACGATTCGACGTCAGTGGACATCTTTATCACAGGCGGGAGCGCGAGACCAGAGGCGTCGGCGTTTTGGATTTCTAGACGCGTGGAATCTGCGACGTGTTCCAGCCGCCGCCGAGGGCTTTAATGAGCAGAACGCTGGCGGCCATGCGCCGGGTGAGCAGATTGACCGCTGTGACTTCGTCGGAGAGAGCCGCGGTCTGCGCCGTAGTGACTTCCAGGTAATTTGTGACGCCGCCGCGGTAGCGGGTCTCAGATAGGGACAATGAATGTTGAGCGGCGGCAACGGCGCGGGTTTGCGTGGTTGATTCGTCTTCCAGTATGCGCAAGGCCGCGAGGTTGTCTTCCACTTCCTGAAAAGCCGTCAAAATTGTGGCGCGATATTGATCGACGGATTGCTCGTAGGTAGCCTGGGCTTGCTGGAGAGTGCCTCGGCGCTTCCCCGCGTCGAATAGAGTTTGCGCGGCTTGACCACCCAGCGTGTACAAGCCCGACGGGCCCTGAATTAATGTGGAAATAGCCGTGCTTTCGAAGCCTCCCGTGCCATTCAAGGTCACGAGCGGATAGTATGCGGCCTTGGCGACGCCGATTTGCGCGTTTTGCTCCTGCACGCGGCGTTCGGCTGCGGAAATGTCGGGACGGCGTTCGAGCAGATTACTGGGCATACCGGACGGAATGACGGGCGGCTGCGCATCGAGTGGCAGCGCCCGCAGGCCGAATTCCGACGCCGGCTTGCCGATAAGAACAGCGATCGCGTGTTGATACGCGGAGCGTTGCACGCCGACGTCGATGGCTTGAGCCCGCGTGGTTTCAAGAATTGTCTGCGCCTGCGCAACGTCCACGGCGGAAGTGAGGCCCCCGGAGAAGCGATTCTGCGTAAGCTCCAGGGCTTTTTCGTACGATTGCACGGTGACGTCGAGAAGTTTCTTCTGCGCGTCGAGCCCGCGAAGCTGGAAATAATCGGTGGCGAGTTCCGCATGAAGGCTGAGGCTGACATTGGCCAAATCCGCCGCGCTGGCTTGGGCCTCGGAACGGCTGGATTCCACCAGCCGGCGCACGCGACCCCACAGATCGACCTCGTACGAAACGTCCAGGGGCAGAATGAACTCGTTGTAATTTGGTTTCTCGGTCGAACGGTTGAACAACGGCTGGTTGGAAGAGAGGCGGTTGGTGGAAGCACTGGGATTCGCGGAGGCCGTGGGGTAGAGCTGCGAGCGGGTGATTTTGAGCGCGGCTCGAGCTTCGGCGAATTGGGCTTGGGCCGCCTTCAGGGACTGGTTCGAGACGTTGACCTGCTCCTCGAGATCGTTGAGTTGGGTATCTTGGTAAATCTCCCACCACTTCCCTTTTTCGATGGCGTCGCTGGGTTGCGCCGGTTTCCAATTCGCGGGCGTTTCCTCATAGGCCGTCGGAACGTCAGCTTTGGGCTTGACGTAGTTCGGGCCGACGGTGCAGCCGGCAGCCAGCGCTGCAACCGAGCTGACCGCGGTAAACAAAACCCGGGCGCCAGGCTTCCGGTGCGTCTGGGAGTTTTTATTGCGAAGGGCGTGATTCACCGCTGGGCCCTCCCTGGGTCTGTTTTTGCGATTGCTGCCCTTGCTGTTGCGCATCCTGCTGCGAATTCTTTGGGAATTGAGGGTTGACCTGCTCGCCATCGATTACCGAATCTTGCGGGTTGACGATGACTGTGTCGTCGGCGTTGAGGCCGGAGAGCACCTCGACCTCCGAGCCAAAGTCACGCCCCAAAGAAATCGAGGCGAGTTTGGTTTTGTTATTGGAGTCGACGGTGGCGACCTGCAAACCCTGTGCGCGGAAGATCAACGCACTCACCGGAAGGATCATGGTGGGCACGTCTCTCGGGAGTTTCAGGTGAACTTCGGTATACGCGCCGGGAAGCAACTCGCCGCTGGAATTATTCACATCGACTTCGACCAGAAGAGTTCGTGAGGTAAGGTCGATCGAATTTGAGGTCCGAACCAACATTCCCTGAAAGCGCCGGCCAGGATATTCACCCAAGGTCAAGTCGGCGGTAAGCCCGGGTTTCGCGGCAATTGAATACTGTTGCGGGACGTTGATGAACACGCGCAGGGTCTTTATCGCGGCAATGTGGAAAAGTTCTTTTTGCGTGGTGCTGGAGCCCGAGTCGATAAGCTGGCCGATATCCGTGTCCCGCGCGGTAATCACACCATCGAACGGCGCGTAGATGTTCTGGAAGGCTTTGGTATCTTCCAGGCGCTTGACGTTGAAGGCGGAAGAATTTTCCGTCGCCTTCTTCGCGGCGTAATCCCCGTTGGCGTTGTCCACATCCTGTTTCGACACCGAGTCAGTGTTTTTGAGATCTTCGTAGCGATTCGCGGTGATCTGCGCCAAATTGCTGTTCGCCTGGGCCGTATTCAGATCCGCGCGCGCCGATTGCAGTTGCTGGTCGACCTCGGGCGTGTCAATTTCGGCGAGCAATTGACCGGCTTTTACGCGAGCGCCAATGTCCACGTACCATTTTTTCAAATAGCCATTGGTGCGAGCGTAAATCGGGGCGTCGATAAACGCCTGAATGTTTCCGGGAAGAACAATTTCCTGGTGCGGACTTCCCTGCTTCGGATGAATCACATCCACGGTGGGGACCGCGGACTTGTCGGTTTCCTTGCGCAGCGCTGTCTTTGCGCGCATGCGCGGCACCACACCGCCTATCACAACTACGACCACCACGACGATGGCGATGATCAGAAATAGAAATCCGCGCTTGGAGCGTGGAGGCTCCGCCTTCCCTGTGCGCCGCATGTTCGGCTGGATCGATTTGTTCTGGACTGGTTCTGTCATTGCAACCTCATGAATTCTAGATTCTTTGGATTTCCGATACCCGTAAACTTGGCGTGCCTTAACCCGCCACCGGCGATTCCGGTTTGCCGCGCGAAGCGTGAACCAGACTGAAAACGACCGGAACGAAGAATAACGTCGCGAAGGTGGCGAAGCTCAATCCGCCGATGACAGCGCGGCCGAGCGGCGCGTTCTGCTCTCCGCCTTCGCCGAGGCCGATGGCCATCGGCATCATTCCAATGATCATGGCGAGAGCGGTCATCAGCACGGGACGGAAACGCGTGAATCCCGATTCGAGGGCCGCTTCCACGGACGTCTTGCCTTCTTCCAGACGTTCTTTCGAAAAGCTGACGACGAGGATGCTGTTCGCCGTGGCCACGCCCATGCACATAATCGCGCCGGTCAGGGCAGGGACACTGACGGTGGTGCGCGTGATGAACAAAAACCAGACGATGCCCGCGAGGGCTCCCGGTAAAGCCATAAGGATGATGAATGGGTCGAGCCACGATTGGAAATTAACGACAATCAAGAGGTAAACGAGAACGATGGAGAACGCCAGGCCCCAGAGCAAACCAGAAAAAGAAGAATTCATGGTGAGAATCTGACCACGGACGATGATCTGCGAACCTTTGGGCAGATCCTTCTGACTCTTCTTGACGATCGGCGCAATCTCCCTCGCCAAGCCTCCCAAATCGCGGCCCTGGACGGCGCCGAAAATATCGATGACCGGCTTAATGTTGTAGTGCGACACAACCGACATTTCCGAGTCGCGGCTGACGCGCGCCACACTGGCCATGATCGCGTTCTGCGTGGTGCCGGAGCCAGTAACCGGAATGTTCTCGAGATCCTGGAGGGAATCGACGCGGTATTGGGGTGTCTGCGCGGCGATGCTGTAGCTGACCCCCGTTTTGGTGTCGAGCCAATACGTCGGTGAAGTTTGAAAGCTGCCGCTGAGGGAAATGAGAAGGTTTTGGGCGACATCGCGCGCCGTAAAGCCGATTTGCTGGGCTTTCGTGCGATCCACGTCGATGTGAAATTTGGGCTGGTCGAAGGTTTGCTGAATCCTCAGATCCACGATCCCTGGAACAAATTTGAGCTGATTGAGCAGACGATCCGCGAATTGCCGGTTGGCCTGAATATTGGTCCCGACGACTTGCACGTCAATCGGAGCGGGCAATCCGAAATTGAGAATCTGGCTCACGATGTCGGCCGGTAAGAAATAGAACGTCACGCCGGGAAACTCGGCATTGAGCTTGATGCGAAGATCGTGTTGATACTCGGCCGTGGGGCGGTGATCCTTGGAAAGCGCGACCAGGATGTCGGCGTCGCCGGGGCCCACCGGCGCGGAGTTGCTGTAGGAAAGATTGATTCCGCTGTAAGGCAGGCCGATGTTGTCGATGATTGAGCGAACCTGTGCCTGAGGAATCTGCCTGCGTATCGAATCCTCGACGTGGTCGCAAAGCGCCGCAGTTTCCTCGATGCGCGTGCCGGTCGGAGCGCGAAGGTGCAGCTTGAATTCGCCCGTATCGACTGAGGGGAAAAAATCCTGCCCCAGCAGGGGCAATAGCGCGAAAGACAGAACGCAGACGGCCAAAAAGCAAATCGCGAAAAGCTTATTGTGGCGGACGCAGACTTCGAGCAGTCCGTGGTAACGGTTGCGCAAACCCTCGAAGCCGTGCTCGAATTTCTGCTGCATGCGCGCGAAGATATGTGGCTTTTTCTTGGGCTGGTCCTCCGATTCCATCGTTTGATCCGCGAGCAGATAGCGGGCCATGGTCGGCACGATGGTTCGCGAAAGCAAATAGGAGGCCAGCATCGCAAAAGAAACAGCTTCGGCAAGCGGCACGAACAGATAGCGAGCCACGCCGGTAAGAAAAAACATGGGGACAAACACGATGCAAATTGCAAGCGTGGAGACCAATGCCGGGACGGCGATTTGGGACGCGCCATCGAGGATCGCTTGCACGATTTCCTTACCCTGGTCAATATTCCGGTTGATGTTTTCGATTTCGACGGTGGCGTCGTCAACCAGGATGCCCACGGCCAGCGCCAGGCCGCCGAGCGTCATGATGTTAATGGTTTCACCCAGAGCGCTCATGACGATGATCGAGGTGAGGATCGCAAGCGGGATGGAAACCGCGATAATCAGAGTGCTGCGCCAACTGCCCAGGAAAACAAGAATCATAAAGCCCGTAAGGCAGGCGGCAATCAGGCCTTCCCTGATAACGCCGGTGATGGATGCTTTGACGAAGATGGATTGATCCGAAAGCGGTTCCATTTTCAAAGCTGGTGGCAAACTCGCGGCGATAGTCGGCAGCAAACCCTTGACGGTGGAGATGATGTCCAGCGTGGAGACGTCGCCGGCTTTTAGAATCGTCATCAAGGTGGCGCGCTGACCGTTGACGCGAACGATATTGGTCTGCGGCGGGAAGCCGTCGCGCACGTTGGCCACGTCGTGAATATAAATTGTGGTGGTGCCTACATTCTTGATGGGCAGATCGTTCAACTCCGCGACGGTGACGGGGGCGCCATTCATGTCTACTTCGTATTCATAATTGCCGATTTTTGCCGTGCCTGCGGGGAGGATCAAATTCTGGTTGTTGATGGCATTCACGACGTCGAGTGGCGAAAGACCTTTGGCCTGCAGGGCGTTGGTGTCGAGATCCACCTGGACTTGGCGCTGCTTCCCGCCGTAGGGATACGGAATCGCCGCGCCGGGAACGCTGACCAGTCCGGTCCGGACGAAGTTCAACCCGATGTCACCCAATTGCTGCTCGGAAAGACCCTGTCCGGATAACGCCAACTGGAGAATCGGCACGCTCGAAGCGTTGTACTGAATAACCAGCGGCGGCGTGGTGCCCGGCGGCAACTGGCGCAAAAGAGTTTGGGAGACGGCCGTTACCTGGGCGACTGCGTTGCCAATCTGCACGCCAGGATGAAAGAAAATCTTTACGATGCCGATGCCGTTTAGCGACTGGGATTCGATGTGCTCAATATCGTTGACCGTGGTCGTGAGTACGCGCTCGTACTGAAAAATAATGCGGCTCGACATCTCTTCGGGAGACAGTCCGGTGTAATTCCAAATGACGCTGATGACCGGGATATCGATGTTGGGGAAAATATCGGTCGGAGTGCGCAGAATCGAAACCGGCCCAAGGATCAACAGGAGGATCGACATCACCACGAATGTGTAAGGGCGGTTAAGCGCGAGTCTTACAATCCACATCGATCATTGCTCCGGGATACAGTTCGGCCCTACGACTCGCGAATCGAACGAGCCTGTGGGATGCAGTCTAAAGAGTATCTCACGCGGAATCCGACTTCATAGTATAGACGGCGGCGGAACGACTGCGGATTCAACTAAAATTTAGATACGAGACATTCGTGCCATGCACGCAGTCCGGGGGAAGTTATGATTTTTTTGAAGTCAGACAATTTCGGCGACTCGACGGCATCGCACGAGGGCTGCCGGAATTGGCTTCCATCGAATCGCAAACGTCATGAGATGGCCCGGGCAAGTCTGACAAATCGCAGATGCTCGATGATGGGCGTTCCCTTCCCCGAACTGTTGCTGAACTTAATAATGTCCAACGCGTGAAGCTGAACGGTGGCCCGGCACCGAGGCTGAAAGACGCCGGAACTTTTCCGGGCCGCGCGGGTTCAGTACACCAAGAGTAAAACGAGAACCATGCCCGGCGGCTTTGGCTCAACCAACGCCGCGATCTTGATGGAAGGAACGTCCGATGCCAGCAATCGTAATCGTTCTTCTGTTTCTTGTGCTGTTTCTCACGGCTTTTCTGGTTGTCCTCCTTGGGCCGTTTTTGGGCTTAGGGGTCGCGCTGTGGAAAAGTAGCAAAACGGCCGCAGCGGATTCCCGCAGAATTTCCGGCGGCGCGTCACCAGGCTTGTAGTCGATTCGGCGTAGGCCAGGAACGCGCAAGAGGATCCCTAGGTTTCGAGATGAAGGCGTGGAAATACCAATTTGGGTCACCCCAACCCACGTACCGCTTCCCTAGAACGGTTGTACCATTTACTGGAAAAGTACTTCCCGCGACAGGCCCCTTGCCCGTGATCTCCTCCGGTACCCCGAATTGGTGCATATGTGGTAAATCTTTTCCATTCTTTGACTTGAAAGCGACCTACCCTAAGGCCCGGGTCAGAGCCGAGCACGACGAATTTGGCAGTCGCATTGCGTTGCCCGGGGTGGGGTGGGACGGGTCACGGGTTTCGCAAGGCATAAGGGACAATGGGTCGGGGGCAGGCATTTCCGGAAAAATATGGTGTGGGAATTGACCACCGTCGCTTGGGCGCGATTGCGATACTGCTATTCGATGCTCTTTTTCTAGCGGCGTTTCTGGCACCCGCCAAGGCTCACATCACCGGAGCCGCGCACGAGCAATCTCCCGCAGCGGTTTTTGAACCGCTCAACACTCCTTTCGAGGCCGCCGAGGACAACGCATCCGCGAAGCAAGAATTCTATCCGTACTCCGTGATTCCCGGTGGTGCCAGCTCCGCAAACGAACTCCGCAACGCCGTCGAGCACGATGCCACGGTACGAGCGCACTATGCGGATTTTGCCGTGGCGAACACGCGTGTTGAACGGCTCGGCAAGACCCAAGCCTTCTACGTTTCCTATCGCATCGGAAATGGCATTTTTTGGACGAAAAACGCGCTTACGATTCGTGCCGGCGAAACCGTTCTCAGCGACGGCGAGCATATCGCGCGAACGCGTTGCGGAAATCGCCTGTCGGTAGCGCCCGTAACGCCCACGTCAAAGAGCGAACCTGCTCCCGCAGCGATGGAAATCGCAGAAGGAGGCGTGGAGCTGGCGAGCATCGAAACTCCCGCAGGATTGCCGATCATGCCGCCGCCCGTTACGGCAATCGCGACGACCCAGCCGATTCCAGCGGCTCCGCCCATCGGAGTTTTTCTGCCATCGTCGCCGTTTTTTCCCGTTGGTCCCGGTGGTAGCCCACGGTCTGGAACTCCGTCCACGCCGACTCCGCCGTCCGGACCCACTCCGCCGTCGGGCCCAATCCCGCCACCCATACCGCCACCCACGACTCCCCCGATCGCTGCCCCGGAACCATCCGAGTTACTGATGCTCGTGGCAGGCCTTGGTCTTACTCTGCTACGCAAGAAACTCCGGTAGGCGTTACGTTCAGCTTGTGCGGTTGGGGGCACGCGGAATAATGCTGGCGGCGCGGGGCCGGTTACTTACTCGACGCGCCTTTTTCAGTGAGGCGCATTCCTTGCGGTGCGACCGCAAGATTGCGCACGGTCGCGTTCAGGCCGTTGCGCTTGAAATGATCCCCGATCGTTTCGCCAATCTCTTGTAAATTGTCGGTCGCCAGAGCAATTACCGTGGGGCCCGATCCGCTGAGGGCCACTCCCAACATGCCCCGAATCCGCGGCATGGCGAGAACTTCCGCTAATCCGGGGACCAAGTCCTGGCGGTATGATTGATGGAGACGGTCTTGCATCGCGTCGGCGAGCAGGTCGTAACGATGCGCGTCGAGCGCCGCGAGAAATAACGCCGAGCGCTGCAGATTGAAAACCGCGTCGGCATGAGACACGGATTTGGGCAGTGCGGCACGCGACGCGTCGGTGTTCAGCGAAATTTCGGGGGTGACCGCCAGAATTCGAATTTCTTCAGGCCAGCGCCGGCGAAGAGCAACCACGCTGCCGTCGCTACGCACCATGGAAACCACGAATTGCCCGAGCAGCGCGGCGCCGATATTATCCACGTGGCTTTCGAGTTCAGCGGCACACCGCAAGACGGCGTCCTCCGTGAATTTCTTCCCGCAAACCGCGTAACCAAGCGCAATTCCCGCGACGATCGCCGCCGCGCTGCTGCCTAATCCTCCAGCGATCGGGATTTCGTTCTGCACGGCAAGGCGCACGGCCGGAAGATTTAGCCCGTCTCGCATCGCGGCATGATTCATCGCGCGCAAAATGAGATTGCCTTCGGGGCCGCTTGGAAGGCTGGAGCTGCCTGGAACGCCGCGGCTGCGAGCCGAGCTACGCAAGTTTTCGCCGGGCAGGAGCGTCGCACGGGCTTTGAGATGCAGGTCCAGCGCGAGGCCCAGGCAATCGAAACCCGAGCCCAGATTGGCAGTCGAGGCTGGAACGCGGACTTCAAAGGAGATTCGATTCGAGAGCGTCATATTGTTGTAAAGCGAACCCGCCGCCCGGTGAAAATATCGCTCCGAGCGGGAAGCTGCAAATTCTACCGTTCGTGCTGCAAGCTTCGGACGATCGCCTCTTTCGTCGCGGCCACGCGAATCGGAGCATTTCGAAATGCGCCAGAAATTGGCTGCGATGTCTGGCCGCGGCCTGCGGTGCTGGTTTCTGGCGCCAGTGTGCCGCGATGGTAGTGGCTCACGTAATCGGGGTCTTTCAAAACGTGCCCGGTGAGAACGGCGACTACGGATTCGCGCTTGCTGATTTTGCCGGCGGCAACCAGGTTTTTAATTCCCGCAACCGTCACGGCCGAGGCGGGCTCGCAGCCAATCCCTTCGAGGCCGATCACGGCTTTGGCGTCCGCAAGTTCCGGTTCGCTGACGGCAATTATATTTCCGTTCGATTGAATGACGGCGCGCAGGGCCTTCTGCCAGGAAACAGGAGCGCCGATTTTGATGGCCGTGGCAAGAGTTCGCGGGTCAGCGATCGTTTCGATCGCAGCATGTTGGAGGAATTCACCGGGGTTACTCGAGCGCGTCATCGTTGCAAATAGATGCGCCAGTGGCGAGGCCCCTTCCGCCTGAATGATGCTGAGTTTCGGAATGCGGTCGATCAAGCCCATGCGCAGCATCTCGTCAAAACCCTTTCCGAGCGCGGAACCGTTGCCCATGTTCCCGCCGGGCACGACAATGTGGTCGGGAACGCGCCAATTGCGCTGGGCCATCAATTCGTACGCGACGGTTTTTTGCCCTTCAATCCGGAATGGATTGATGGAATTGGCGATATAAATCCACGGAACGGAGGCGAGCTCCCGTGTCAGCCGCATGCAATCGTCAAAATTTCCGGCGACTTCATAAATGACCGCGCCGTAATCCATACTTTGCGCGAGTTTCGCGGGGCTGATTTGACCTTCTGGGAGCAGAACGGCGCATTTCACGTTCGCGCGCGCGCCATACGCCGCGAGGCTTGCCGCCGTATTCCCGGTGCTGGCGCAAACCAGCGCGCGCGCGCCGAGGATGGCGGCCTGCGTGACCGCAGCCGTCATGCCGGTATCCTTAAACGAGCCGGTCGGGTTGCACCCTTGATGCTTCAAGGTGAGCGAGGAGAGCCCAGCGTAACGCGCGCATTTTGGCGCATCGTAGATGGGGGTGTTGCCTTCAAACAGCGTCACGATCGAAGCATTCGGATCGAACGGAAGAACTTCGCGGTAACGCCAGACGCCGCTATGATCCCGCGCCTCGGGAGACGCGGCGCGCGCTTCCCACAGTCGCCGCAGCGATTTGGGATCGGGCACTGATTCGAGGTGACAATCGATTTCGAGCGGCGCGCCGCACTTGCCGCACACATAAATTTGCTCGTTGAGTTCGAACTCCCCGCCGCAATTCCCCGCGATGCATTTCTGTGCGGCGGGGGTGGCCTGCGGTTGTTGCGTTTTTTTGTGCGGGGCGCTCATTTTGCCGAGGGCGTGGATTGGTTCGCATTGCGCAAATCGAGCGAAAACTCGCGGTGAACCGCGGAAAGCGCTTTGCTCATGTGTTGGCTGGCAACCACGAACGAAATATTAGATTCCGAAGAACCCTGGGCAATCGCGATGATGTTGACGTCCTCGCGGCCCAGTGCGCTGAAGGTGCGTCCCGCGACGCCTACCGTGCCGCGCATGTTTTCGCCGACGACGGCGACGATGGCGATATTCGGATCGAGCGTGATGTGCTCGACCTTGTGGTGCGCGAGATCCTGAGCGAATTGCTGGCGCAGCGCTTCCACGGTGCGCTTGGCATCGGATGAGGAAACGATGAAGCAAATGTCGTTCTGGGACGATGACTGGGAGATGAGCAGGACATTGGCGCGGACGCTCGCCGTGGTCGAGAATGTACGTCCGACGACGTCGGGCAAGCCTACGATTCCGGGGCCCCCGACAGCGATCAAGGAGACATCCTTGATTGCGGTCAGGGCTTTTACGCCCACAGTGAAGCCGCTTCCCCGCGGCGTGATTTTCGTTCCGCGATTTTGGGGCTCAAATGTATTCCGGATCCAGACCGGAATCTCCGCGGCGATCACCGCACGCAGCGTTTTCGGGTGGAGAACTTTCGCCCCGAAGTACGCGAGCTCGGCGGCCTCGCGATACGAAATTTCAGGAATCGTGCGAGCCTCGGGGACGAGGCGCGGGTCGGCGCTAAGGACGCCGTTCACGTCCGTCCAGATAATGATTTCGTCGGCGGAAACGGCAGCGCCGAGAATCGTCGCCGAATAGTCCGAACCACCGCGACCGAGCGTGGTGAGAACCCCATCCGGCGTCGCGCCGATGAACCCGGTGACGACCGGCACGATTCCCCGCTGAAGCAGGGGCCGAAGCAAGGCCTCGCAGCGCTCGCGGGTGCGGTCGATGGCGGGCTCGGCGGCGCCATGGTAACCGTCCGTGACGATCAAATCCGTGGCTTCGACGGCTTCCGCGGTGACCCCACATTCCCGCAGCGCAGCCGCCACGAGCGGAGCGGAGAGCCGCTCGCCCAGGCTCGACACGGAATCCAGCGTGCGCGGAGTCAATTCGCGGATCAAGGCGGTGCCGTCACAAAGGCGACTGGCTTCTTTAAGCAACTCGTCAATTCGGGCGCCGAGGAGTTTGCGGGTGTCTGCGTCGTGAACCAAGGCGTGTAACGCAACCTCGTGCTGCTTGCGCAGAGTATCAATCAGCAGGGCCGCGTTATCGCCTTCGCTCGCCTCGGCGCGCGTGGCTGCTTCAATCAGCCGATTGGTGACGCCGCTCATCGCGGAAACGACGACGAGAAGGGAATGTTCAGACGAAGCTTCTTTCACAATCTCGCACACCCGGGCGATGCAAGCAGCGTCGCCTACAGATGTCCCGCCGAATTTCATAACCTGCAAGTGTTTTTTCATGGGAATCAGACTTGGCGGGACAATTCGAAATAGCCGAAATAAACTTGGCGTTCGCAGGCCGCGCCTTCAAAAACTATACACTACGAAGGCGAATCGGACGGAGCGGGGTTGCGCCACTGGTTCCAAATCACTCAATGGTGGCTCGTGATGGGCCGCCAACGCGGCGGCTACGGAGTTGGAACGCGACATTCCCTACGGCCTCGCAACGAATGCCTGGACCAGTAGCGCGGCCTGCGGAGTGCCGAGACCTGTCACGTAATCGTATCCCACGGAGGCATCGCAGAGCTGCCCGCACGAGCCGTTCAAGCCAGAGTTTACCGGGTGAAAATTCGCGGGGAGGCTCGTCTTTGCGGCGGCGTAAAGCGCACCGTTAGCGCTAGTGAGATGTGCTTTGCGTTGCGCTACGCGCATGGAATTTGCAATCGCGATCAGCGCGGTCCATTGCGGAGCCGCCGCGCTGGTGCCGCCGACCTGGAACCAGCCAGTGGCGCCGTTGATTCCAGCGGAATCGTAAATCGCATATCCGGTCCCGGGATTCGCGTTATAGGAGACGTCGGGCGTGCCGCGCACTCCACGCGAGTCGTCTGGAATCGGAAACTGAGACTGCACGAGGGGCTCGAATTCGTAGACGCTCTGGCCGCCGCCGCTACCGCTCCACGCGGTTTCGGATAGATAATTGCCGCGCGCGTCGAGCGCCAAAGACGTACCGCCAACGGCTACAACGTCCGGGGACGCTGCGGGATAATTCACGCCGTAACCGGAATCGCCGGACGCCGCAACGAACGTGACGCCGCTGGCGACAAAGTGGTTATCGAGGCTGCGTTCGGATGAAAATTCGCCGGAGGTCCAGCTCATCGAAACGGCTGACGCGCCATGCTCCACGGCTACGTCAACAGCGCTGAGCAGATCGCTAAGATTATTGGTCGATGCCTCGACCAACACGATTTTTGCCTGCGGGGCGATGGCGTGCGCCCATTGAATGTCCAGAGAAGCTTCGACGGCCCAGTTGGCATTCGCCGCCGGCTTCCGGGTGGTTTCATACGTTTTCAGAAAGCAGCCATTTGCCGTGGTGCACGCGGCTAGGCCGAATTTCTTGCTGAAAACTCCAAGGTCGGCTTCGGCATTCGCGTCGTCGTAGGCCTCGACGATTCCGATAATCTGACCGGCGCCTTGGTTCGCGACTTGGTCGAAACCGTATGCGTGGCGGATTTGCGCGGGAACGAACGCCGAAGACGGCGGGCTGGCAAGATTCGCGCCGGCCGCTTCGTGGATAAAATAGTGGGGGCGCATGAACGCGATGGGGTCGGCGCCATGTTCGCTCGCCGGAAACTGCAAGAAGAAGGCGGGTTGTTGAGCCAAGACCGGCTGGCCGATGACCGTCCCTGCGGCCAGCAGAAGCGCGGTTCGGACAAGGTTGCGAGGTGCCTCGGATATCATGCAATTCCCCCAGAAGTGGCCCGTCAGCGCGAATCGGAAGGAGTGCGTGTGCTGATTCGCGCTGAAATCAAGGTATCCCAGGGGATGAACTCGATGCCATGGGCCAAAGCTCTCAATTCGCTAGTACCAACGGATAGCGTTGGGAAAGGGCGACCAGCGCGAGGCCGCTAGCCCGCGGACGACTACCGCTCCCCCTTACGTGAGATCTATTGGCTTGGGCTTGGCGGGATCGCTGTAATCGTAAAAACCTTTGCCTGCCTTGCGGCCGTTCCAGCCCATCAGGACCATCCGCTTGAGGAGCGGCGGCGGGGCGAAACGCCTCTCCTTGAACTCCTCGAACATGATGTTGGCGATGTAATAGGTCGTGTCGTTACCGACAAAATCGAGCAGGGTCAGCGGACCCATGGGATGGCCGCAGCCGAGCTTCATCGAGTTGTCGATGTCTTCGATCGAGCCGACACCTCCTTCGAGTGCGCGGATGGCATCCAGCAGAAACGGCACGAGCAGGCGATTGACGATGAAACCGGTGCGGTCGGTGGTGCGCACCGGGGTTTTACCCACGCGCGCCGCGAACGCCACGGCTTCTTCTTCTACTTTTTTGTCGGTCGCGATGGTGCGAATCACTTCGACGAGCTTCATCACCGGAACGGGATTGAAAAAATGGAGGCCGAGGAAACGGTCCGGACGTTGGGTGAAGGTAGCCATTTCCGTGATCGAAAGAGACGAGGTGTTACTGGCGAAGATGGTGCGCGACGGGCAAATTTTGTCGAGCGCCGACCAAAGCTCGCGTTTCGCGGGCAACTGCTCGATGATGGCTTCGATGATGAGATCGCAGTCTTTCAAATCTTCGAGGTTTGTGGTGCCCCGCACGCGGGTGCGCACCTGCTCGCGGTCTGCTACCGCGAGCGTCCCCTTGTCGACGAGGCGCTGGAGGTTCTTGTCGATGGACTGCAGGCCTTTCTCCAGAACCATGGTGTTCACTTCACGCACGGTAACCTGGCATCCGGCGCTCGCGGCGATTTGGGCGATTCCCGACCCCATCAGGCCGCACCCGACCACTCCTACTTTTTCGATGGCCATTGATAATTCCTCCAAAGCATTAACCGAGCTCGCAGAAGGATATTCTGCTGGTTATGAGATTGTAATTTAGAATCTTATCGCGAAACGCGAGTCACTTCGCGGCGTCGATTTCCGCAAACACTTCCTGCGCGATGTGGAAGGCGGCGTTCGCGGACGGAACTCCGCAATAGACGGCCGCCTGCAGAAGCACCTCTTGGATTTGTTCCCGCGACACTTTGTTGTGCAGCGCGGCGCGCACGTGCATGCGAAATTCATCGCCCCGATTTAGCGCGACCATCATCGCCAGCGTCAACATACTCCGCGTATTGCGCGGCAGGCCGGGCCGGGCCCAGATTTCACCCCAGGCGTAACGGGTGATGAAATCCTGAAACGGCTCGGTGAAAGGCGTCTTCGCGGCTTGGGCTTTATCGACGTGGGCGGTGCCCAGAACTTCGCGGCGAACTTTCATTCCTGCGGCGTATCGTTCGCGATCGTCCATCAGCGAACCTCCGTGTGCGAAAGAAATCGCGCGACAGTCTCCGAAAACGCCGCGGAATCTTCCACGTTCGACAGATGCGAGGCGTTCAATTCCGCATATTGCGCCGCCGGAATTTGAACCGCCATGAATTTACCATCGGCTGGCGGGGTGACAATATCATGCGCGCCGGCAATGACCAGAGTGGGAGTTTGGATGTGGTTGATCGATTGGCGCAGGTCCATTTCGCGAAGCGCTTCGCAGGTGGCGACGTAGCCCGCGGCGGGCGTCGTCAACAACATCTCCTTCATCTTTTCGATCACCTCGGGAAATCGCGCGACATAAGATTCGGTGAACCAGCGCAGCACCTGCGCGCCGGCGATCGCCGCCATTCCTCCCTCCTGCACGGCGGAGATTCGCTTATTCCAAAACTCCACGTTGCCGATTTTAGCAGCAGAGTTGCTGATAACCATGCCGTTGAGCCGGTCGGGGGCGTGTATGCCGAGCCATTGCGCGACAACTCCCCCAAGCGAAAGCCCGCAGAAAAATACCCGGTCGATGTGCAGCGCATCGAGCACGCCAACCACGTCGCTGCCCAAGCCTTCGATGGTATATGGGCCCGGGGCGGCCGCGGAACGACCGTGGCCGCGCGAATCGTAGCGCAGAATCCGGAATTTTTCCGTGAGTGCGGGGATTTGGCTGTCCCACATGTGCAGGTTTGTGCCGAGCGAGTTGGAAAGCACAACGACCGGCGCGCCTTCCGGGCCATCGAACCGGTAGTGCAGGCGGGTGCCGTTTACTTCGGCGTGAGTCATTTCTAACCCTCTCGTATGAGCGTTTAGTGCGAAGCTTTTTTGCTGGCGGCTAAAACGCGGTTGATCATGGACTGCGCCGAGCCGATGTAGTTCTTGGGCTCCAACAGGTCATCAATTTCAGCGGCAGACAGATAACGTGTGATTTGTTTTTCCTCCACGAGCACGTCCCGAAGCGGCTGGCCTGATTCGATGGCGCGATGGGCAGCGTGCTCGACGATTTCGTGCGCAGGCATTTTTCCCACTTGCTTGGCCAAGGCCACCGCCACGGCTTCCGCCATCAGCAAACCATGCGTCACCTTCAAATTTAACGCCATGGCACCTTCGTGAATTTCCAAGCCATCAAGGATGTGTATGACGTGTGATAAGGCGCCCGCGGTGAGCGTACAAATTTCCGGCAAGGTTTCCCATTCGGCGTGCCAGCCGCCCAGGCCGCGCTCATTTTCTTGGACCATCGCGGAAAGCATTGTGGAGACAAGACCTGGCACGCGAATCGCGGCGGCCAGCACAACGCTGCATCCGACCGGATTCCGCTTTTGGGGCAGAGTCGAAGAGCCGCCCCGGCCCAGAGCCGATGGCTCGGCCAGCTCGCCGATTTCGGTTTGTGACAATAGCGCTATATCCCGCGCGATTTTGCCAAGGGTTCCGGCGAGCAGTCCGTAAGTCGTGGCTGCCTCCGCGAGGCGGTCGCGCTGCGCGTGCCACGGAATATCGGGAAGCGCGAGCTTCAACTCCCTGCCAAGAGCCGCCGCAACTTCTCCTCCCACTCGTCCGAGAGCAGCCAAGGTGCCCACCGCGCCACCAAATTGCAAGACCTCAACTCGTTGGCGGGTTGCGGCGAGGCGTTCGCGGTGACGACCAACTGCCTCGAGTGAACCGGCAAATTTCAGGCCGAGCGTGATAGGAGCCGCCTGTTGCATCCAGGTACGCCCCGCAAGAAATGTTCGCTGGTGGGCTTCGGTGAGCCGCCGAAGTACCGCAGATAATCGCGCGAGTTCTTCGTCGGTGTCATTGAAGGCGTCGCGAAGTTGCAGGACTAGTCCTGTGTCGATCGCGTCCTGACTGGTAGCGCCGAGATGTACAAATCCAGCTGCCTTCGCATCGGATTTGGCGACGAGTGCCGTGAGTTCTTTCACCATTGGGATGGCGAGATTGCCGGCCAAGGCCGCAGCCCTCGCAAGCGCATCATGGGAAAACAATTTGGACTGGCATTGAGATTCGATTGCGGCCACGGAGGATTGGGGAGCGACGCCTGCTTGCGCGAGAGAGCGTGCCAAGGCCGCTTCGAAATCGAGCATTCGTTGCAAACGGCTGGCGTCCGAGAAAATTTCGCGCATCCGGCCGGTCGCAAAAAGTGGATCGAGCAGTCGCATCGTTTCCCTGCAAATCAATCGCAGCTCAAGCTTATTCGGTGGCTCACGGTGCGACTCACAACCGGCCACTCAAACCATCTAATCTCGATGAGCCGCTCAGCCCGCGACCCGTAGCATTCCACGGAAAACCCTTCATGTCCAAGCTGAACCGCGCGCGGGAATTCGCTTACGCTCCGGACGCCTTGCTGAAACGCGAAACTTCTTTCACGGCGCGATACGCCTGATCGATCGCCGCGTTGGTATAGGCAAAGGCTTCGGCGTCGGAATTCGCGATGGAGATGCGGCCGAAGGGTTGGCGGCCGATTACGCACGGTTGCTGATCTTCGGGCCAATCGGGATCGTAGAGCGAATTGTATTCATATGCGTAGCCGTGGGGCCAGCGATTGACGGTGATCGCCTGAATATCTCGCGCGGGATCGAATCCTCCGGGCGAGAGCATCGCGCCAAGCTGCTCGCGAATGTGGCGTTCGAATGTGGCGAAGGAGGTCGTATAGAGTTCCATTCGGCCGGCGCGCTGCTGATCGCGCGCGGGCAAGCCTGGCTTGCAGGGCACGCGCTCGAGATGCAGCAGGCAGGATTCGTCGGGATTGTCCGGGAATTTGTACGCACCGATGCTGACGGGAAAATCGAGCGTCACCGTTTCAAAATAACTGCCGGGGCAACGGATTCCGCTGACCCCGAGTTTCTTGAACGATTGCCAATTCGCAATCTGCACATTGGTGTATACGAGCGGAACTTTTACGCCGTACGCAAGAGCTTCTTTTTGTGCGTCCGGCATGTCCGGGCACATGTAGGGAATCACCATGTTCCAGCAGGCGAGAATGCAGGTTGCCCCGCGAACCATTCGCGACTTGCCATCGCGGACGTAAGTAACTTCGACTTCTTTCGCCGCATCCGGAACGCCGACGTTCCGCGCGAGAATCACCGTGCTGTTAAGCCGGATGCGAACCGGGGATGCCGGGTCGTCGAGAGTCGCGTAGTTGAGCCTCGCGGTGACGATATCTTCCATCGTGTCGCCTGGAGCGGAGGCCGGAACGAGCGAGCGGACAAGGAGGCGCGCGATGGACGCATTGCCATCGGGAAAATGAAAAATGTAGGGGTCGGCTTCCGACTGCTTGGTGATCTCCACGCCAAGACCCGGACCCGGGGGTCCCGATAAATCCATGCCCCCGAAACCGGGGTAGCCCAAGCCAGCCATGTCGCCGGCCGGGACCGCATCAATCCCCACGCCGTAGAGCCCGTAAGTTTCCGTCTGAAGAAAAGGTATAGTATCCGGGCTAAGTTTCGCGTACTTCAACAGGTAGTCCTTGTAACTGGTCCTCGCCAGCAGAACTTTCCTGTCCCACGAAGACATGCCAGGCAAGTAGTCTTCCTTATCTTCGTAAAGGCGTTTCAGATCCTTCTTGACGCCATCGGAGAGCGGAGATTTGGCGAGAAATTCGGTTGCGTTGGATTTGCCTGCGCCGGGGACGAGTTTATCCACACCGAAGGTCTTTTTGTCGAAGAACACGCCGCGTTCGAGACCACGCGACTTGTCGAAATCCTGATCGTAGTACTTGTAAAAACGTTGAACGTCGATTCCAAGTTCCTCGAACAGGACTTTCGCTTGCGCGCTATAGAGATTCGGGCCGGCGATCGACTGCGTCCCACCGTACCCGATGAGCATGCGCTTGTCGGTGTGAAATTCGTTGCGCCGTGCGTGGCCCCCAAAATCGTCGTGGTTTTCGAGTATGAGAATTTTCGCGCCCGGGCCGGCGGCTTTCCTGTAGAAATAGGCCGCTGACAAACCGCTGATTCCGCCGCCGACTACAATCAAATCGTACCTTTCGGCGTCTGGCGTTGGCGCGCCCCAGGTATTGCCATCGCGCAAGGCGTGGCCGACTTCCATGACCGCGTCGGTGGTGCCGCGCATGCCGGTAAGGGCCGGGGGATAATATTCATTTGTGTTGGCTCTCGCGAAAGGAGATCGAGGAAGACCGAAGACGTCGAGCCACTTCGTTTGGTTGAGTGCTAACGAACCCCCTACTGCGATGCCGAAGCCGTTGAGGAAATCACGCCGTGCAATCGGGCGGTCCATGCCCAAGTCTTTGCGCTTTTCATCCGCCACACTCTCCCCCAGGGATTTTGACCACCGGATGAACACTGCCGCGCAGCAGCGATCCGGCTTTAGATTTTAGGGAACGAGCATACCTCAGGCATCGAGGCGAGGGAGAATCAAATTTGTGCGGCTTCCGGCACGGTGCGAGGATTTCAGTGGGCTTGGTGCACCGCGACGGCGACACGAATTTTCGTTTCCCCGATGCGAAATTCCGCGGAATTATCGAGTCGAGCCGCTAGGACGCGCTTATCGTCAATATACGTGCCATTCGTCGAACGCAGATCACGCAGCAAGACCGAGTCGTTTTTCACTTCGATCGCGCAGTGCAATCGTGAGACCTGGGGATCGTCAATCTCGATGTCCGCCCCGCCCCGCAGGCGCCCAATGGTCACGAGCGGAACGGTCATGCCACGTTCGACGCCTCGCGAGGGGCCTTCCACAACGGAAATCAGGACGGATTTATTTTCGGGTAGATCGAGCATCGTCAGCCGAGAGCCAGGCAAACGTTCGAATCGGGCCGCGCCTAGCGCCCGATCATCCTCGTTCCCCCGGCTCATCTCGATTGTGGAGGAGTTGAGGTCTGGCGGCGCCAAATCCACGACGGAGCTCTGTGCGCACATCCAGCAACGAACTTGGGCCATTCGGCGGCCGGTGTTTCGCGAATCGTCCAATTCAATCTGGGCTGCACAGTGGGGGCATCGGGCGCGCATCATCCCACTATCTTCCCGGTCACCGCCGGTGACTATGGTACGAAGGTGCCGGTTTTGCCCCCATTTGCCATCGGCAAAACCCGGCGAAAATTCGGTCAAGGCAGTAGAGTCGGAAGCATCATATCGCATAGAGCGCCCAAGCAGCATGCGGTTCGAACACCGGCCGGCAAGCTTATAAAGCTATGCCCGGTATGCACTTACTAGACCGTGGCAGCGCGCAGCCTGTTACGTCGGATCGCGACTGGAATCAATGTTGCAGTTGCCAAGCAATGAGTGCATGTATTATAGTGCATGTTGGATATGGCGACCCTTACGAAGCGCGCGCATCCAGTTCTGCCGATCGAGCCGGTTGAGGCCTTCGATGACGCTGAATTTCTGTTGTTCGTTGGGAAGAAAGTCCGCGACGCACGCAGCCGGCGAGGCATGACCCGCAAGATGCTGGCGCAGGAAGCCGACGTGTCGGAGCGCCATCTGGCACAGTTGGAATTGGGAGAAGGAAACGTCTCGATTATCCTGCTGAGGCGGATCACCACGGCGTTGAACATACCTCTTGCGGACGTTTTCACCATGGATAAGCCGGGCGCGGCCGCGGAAGTTGCGCTACGCCAAATCCTCGAACGAATTCCCCAGCAGCAGCTCGATTCGGTCGTCGCGCGCTTGCGCGGCGAATTCGGCGCGGACGACCGAACGCGGCGCGGACGAATCGCGCTAATCGGATTGCGCGGTGCGGGGAAATCGACACTCGGATCGAAGCTGGCCCAGGATCTGGGGATTCCGTTCGTGGAGCTCGACCAGGAAATCGAAAAGGATGCGGGCATGGGCCTGCCGGAGATTTTTTCATTGTATGGGCAGACCGGATACCGGCGGATTGAAAAGAAAACTCTCGTGCGTATCTTGCAGCAACACGAACGAGCTGTGATTTCCGTTGGTGGCGGTGTGGTGTCGGAAAAAGAAACATTCGAGCAATTGCTGGCATGCTGCTTTACGGTGTGGATCAAGGCGCATCCGGAAGAGCACATGTCGCGCGTGATTGCCCAGGGCGATTTTCGCGCTATGACGGACAACGCCGAGGCTATGGAGGATCTGCGCCGAATCCTCGAAGCGCGCGAGCCTCTATATCGACGAGCCGACGTACATTTGGAAACGTCGCGGGAATCCATCGAAGAAAGTTTTTTGAAATTGAAGCAGGCAGTGCAACCCGAAGCCGGGTAGGAGGAAGCGTGGACGTTGTGGCAGCGCACCAAACCCTGCGGGACGTGAAGCCCGTTGACTACCAGACGGACCCCGCGAAGTACAGGCATTGGCGGATCGCGTACGAAGCTCCGGTCGCGACCCTAACGATGGATGTGAACGAAGAGGGCGGACTGCGCCCGGGCTACAAACTAAAACTGAATTCCTACGATCTGGGCGTAGACATCGAACTCCACGACATCTTGCAGCGAATTCGATTCGAGCATCCCGAGATTCGGACGGTAGTTCTGACGAGTGCGAAGAATCGCGTGTTTTGCTCTGGCGCGAACATTTACATGCTGGGGCTTTCGTCGCACGCCTGGAAAGTGAATTTCTGCAAATTTACGAATGAGACCCGCAACGGGATCGAAGATTCCAGCACATACTCCGGCTTGAAGTTTCTCGCGGCCTTGAACGGAACCACAGCGGGCGGCGGATACGAGCTGGCCCTGGCGTGCGATGAGATCGTGCTGGTGGATGACCGCTCGTCGGCGGTGAGTTTGCCGGAGGTGCCTTTGCTCGGCGTGCTCCCGGGGACCGGCGGTCTGACGCGGCTTACCGATAAGCGACGAGTGCGCCGGGATCATGCCGATATTTTCTGCACGAATGCCGACGGAGTGAAAGGCCAGCGCGCCAAGGACTGGCGGCTCGTGGATGACGTCGTAAAGACGCAGCAATTTGCGGAGCACATCAAGCAGCGCGCGGCGAAGCTGGCCGAGCACAGCGATCGCCCGCCGGACGCGAGGGGCGTCGAGCTGACACCCCTCGAACGCACCATCGATGAATTAGGCCGGCATTATAAATATGTGAATGCGGAATTCAACCGCGAGGCGCGGACGGTAACTCTGACGGTGCATGCGCCGGATGCTGCCGCAGCGCTGAGTTTGGATTCGGCGCTGGCGCAGGGCGCGCGGTGGTGGCCGTTGCAGATGGCGCGGGAATTGGATGACGCCATTTTGAGCCTGCGCACCAGCGAAGCCGATCTCGGATTGTGGATCATGAAGACAGCCGGTGACGCCGCTGCCGTCCTAAAAATGGACGAATTTATCCTCGCGAGTCAGTCCCACTGGTTCGTGCGCGAAGTTTTGGGGATGATGCGGCGCACCTTCGCGCGGCTCGATGTAACGTCGCGTTCGATGTTCGCGCTTGTCGAGCCGGAATCGTGCTTCACGGGGACTTTGCTGGAATTCGCCTTGGCGTCGGATCGTGTATACATCCTCGATACGCCGGATGCCGATGCCCCAGCGACGATGACTCTTTCGAAAATGAATTTCGGCGCGCTGCCCATGGTGAATCGCCTGTCACGATTAGCGTCGCGGTTTTATGAAGATGCTACGCAACTGAATAAGCTGGCAGGGATGGTAGGACAACCACTTTCCGCGCAACAAGCGCTGGAGGGAGGGCTCGTCACGTCGGCGCTCGATGAACTGGATTGGCAGGACGAAGTGCGCCAAGCGATTGAATCCCGGACGGCCCTTTCTCCCGACGCCTTGACCGGCCTTGAAGCGAATCTGCGATTCGGGCTGCCCGAAACGATGGAGACGCGGGTTTTCGGCAGGCTGTCTGCTTGGCAGAACTGGATTTTCGTGCGTCCGAACGCAGTAGGCGAAAGCGGCGCGCTGAAGGTTTATGGCACGGGCGCGCCGGTGAAGTTCAAATGGGAACGGGTTTAATTCTTAGCTACCCTCATTCGTAAGCTCAGGTTCCGGGAGATCGCCATGATTGATTACACAGAAAAAATTCCGAACAACGTAGATCTGGGGCGAGATCGCGTGCTGCAACGCGCGCTCGAGCACTGGCAGCCCGCGTACATGAACTGGTGGTACGACATGGGGCCGAGCGAAAGCCACGCCCTCGAAGTGTACCTGCGCACCGCGATGAGCGTCGAGCCGGACGGCTGGGCGCAATTCGGCTACGTGCGCATGCCGGAATATCGTTGGGGAATATTTTTGCAGCCGCGCGATGCGAACCGCCAAGTCAATTTCGGAGTCCACAAAGGGCAGGCGGCGTGGCAGGAAGTTCCGGGAGAATATCGTTCGACGCTGCGCCGCGTGATTGTGACGCAAGGAGACACGGAACCAGCGTCGGTGGAGCAGCAACGGCTGCTGGGAATGTGCTGCCCTTCCCTTTACGATTTGCGAAACATTTTTCAGGTGAATGTGGAAGAGGGGCGGCATCTCTGGGCGATGGTGTATCTGCTGCATCGCTATTTTGGGCGCGATGGGCGTGAAGAGGCCGAAGCGCTCCTCGATCGCCGTTCCGGCGACGCGGATAATCCGCGCATTCTTGGCGCATTCAATGAGCCGACGCCGGATTGGCTGGCGTTCTACATGTTTACGTTTTTCACCGACCGCGACGGAAAATTCCAGCTTTCCGCCCTGGCGGAATCCGGTTTCGATCCCCTCGCGCGCACCTGCCGCTTCATGCTCACCGAAGAGGCGCATCACATGTTCGTCGGCGAAACGGGAGTCAGCCGAATCCTGCAGCGGACGTGCGAAGTGATGAGCCAGCATAAGGTTTCCGATGCCGCGAATGTCCGGGCGCTCGGCGTGATCGATTTGGAGACCATGCAAAAATATTTGAACTTCCATTTCAGCGTGACGATCGACCTGTTCGGTTCGGACGCATCTTCGAACGCGGCCAGCTACTATACGACCGGGCTAAAAGGCCGCTACGATGAAACGAAAATCGACGACGACCACGTTCTAACGAACGCCGAGTATCCCGTGTTTGAAGTTTCGGGAAACAAAATCGTCTCGAGGCAGGTTCCGGCGCTGACCGCGTTGAACGAACGGCTGCGTGACGACTACATCGCCGAAATCCAGGCAGGCGTGGATCGCTGGAATAAGATCATCGAAAGCGCCGGAATTCCCTTCCGGCTAGCGTTGCCGCACAAGGGATTCCATCGTGAGATTGGCAACTTTGCGGGAAAGCACGTCAGCCCCGGCGGAGAAGTCCTGACGAAAGAAGCCTGGGAAAACCATCAGAACGATTGGCTGCCCAGCCCCGCGGATCAGCAGTTCGTGCAGTCCCTGATGCGCGGCCGCGTGATCGAACCAGGCAAGTTCGCGAATTGGATCGCCCCGCCGATTCGCGGGATAAACCGTCAGCCGTTGAACTTCGAATACGTGCGCTTCAACTAGGTAGGGTCTTCAATTCAGGTTTACGGAAGATGGTGGGGCTGGGGAGAGTCGAACTCCCGACCTAAGGTTTAGGAAACCTCCGCTCTATCCAACTGAGCTACAGCCCCGCGCCGGTCATTTTATCAGAATCGCGCGGACAGGCAGCATGGAGTGTGCGGCGCAGCCCAAAAAACGCCCCAATTGATGCGACAGAAGGTTGACGAGTACGGACGGACTTTCGTCATCGTGGCGATTTTGGCTGCTGCTGGCTCCGCCGCAAATTAAGGCGCAGGGAAACTACTTATTCCGCTTCGTTGAAGGTGTTGCGCTTCTTGTAAGCCATGAAGCAAATGCCGAAAGTGATCATGGCAGGGGGAAACATCAGAATCAGGATGCCGTTGTTTATGGCGTGAATCGTGCGCGGACCGGAGGCCGCAGCGTTTTGATAGCACATCGCGCAGCCCTGCGCGTAAAGCGAGGCGGGACTCGCGATAAACGCGAGAGCGGCCACGAGACGTAGGATCGTCCTCAGCGGTGCGTGATGTCTTGTTGGCATTTGATGCGCTTCCTTACCGTTTCACTCTACTCGCTGCAACTAAGCCTGTCGAGGCTTCAGCGCCGTCTAGCGGCGCCGAATGCGGCGTTGCTAGTGGCTCATGAGCCGCAAGCTGGCGAGGCGGTAGGCGTCGGGCCAGATCTGGTTCATCATCAGCAGGACGAAGATTACGAATGGGACGAGAGTCCAGACCAGGCCGGAACTTTCGTACTTCAGGTGCATGAAGTACGCCAGGCCGATACCGGCTTCGATGATCGCGAGGACGAAAAGGGCCAGCAGCAATTCATGCGTCGAGAAGCCGCGGTAGGTCAAGAAGACTTCGATGCCGGCGATGCAAATCAGCGCAATCCAAATCCCCACGTATTTGCCGATTCCGTGATCTTGTTCCGTCGACATGGCGCGGTTCTCTCCCGTAATCGTTCAGCGAAACCTAACGACTCGCGTTCATCAGGTACACGAGCGGAAAAACGAACATCCAAACCAAGTCCACGAAGTGCCAGTAAAGGCCCGTGGTCTCGACGTAATTCTTGTCCAGCCAGTCCGTGTTGTACCCGATCGCGATAACGATCAGGGCGATAACCCCGGAGATCACATGCATCAAGTGCAAGCCGGTGATGCTGAAGAATGTTGCGCCAAAAAGAACCGAGCCGCCCTCCGGGTTCTTGAACAGACCCCAACCTTCCCCAAACATATGAAACCACTCACGCAGATGCAGGACGGCAAAGATGATGCCGAGCAGAATCGTAGCCGCCATCCATTTGAGCGTCGTGGCTTTCTTGCCCGCTTTAGCGGCCTCGACAGCGCCCAGCATGGTCAAGCTGCTGGTCAGCAGGACGAAGGTCATGACCATCCCGTTGATGATGCTTGGGGAAAAATGGAACGGGGTGGGCCAGTTCGGCGTTCCGGCACGCAGGTACGCGTAGCCAAATAGAACCGCGCCAAAGGTGATGGCGTCCGAGGCGATGAACAGCCACATTGTCAATTTCTTGGATTGGATGCCGAAGGGCGACGGCTCCATGAAGGCGCCATGTCCACCCAACGCAGCGTGCGATTCGCTCACAATGCCTCCCGCAAATTTTCAGAACCGAAGCACGAGCAGCAGAAGCAGGTACACCCAAAGAATGTCCATGAAATGCCAATAGATCGAAAACGCCCCAAAGCCGCTCTTGCGGGCGACGCCGTTTGTCTTGCGCAGGCGCGCCAGAACGTAAAACGCACCACAGATTCCTCCGAGCAGATGGATGGCATGAAGCACCGTAAAAACGTAGAAAAACGAGGAACTCGGATTCGTCGCCAGATACAAACCCTGCGCGCGAAGGCTGCGCCACGCTAAGAGCTGGCCGAGGACGAAAAGAAGCCCAAGAGCCCCGGTTACATACATCCAGTACATTCCCTTGCTTACGATGGCCTTGGCTGCGGCCGTGGTGGACCCTAGCGAACCGGGAACCCCCGCAAAGCGGCGGCGCGCCAGTTCCAGCGTCAAACTGCTGCCGAGCAGCACCAGCGTGCTGACGTACATCACGCGGGGAAGCTGGAAGCGCAGCCAGTCGGGTGTGACGCCCTGGCGGACAATCATGGAGCTGGTGAATGCGGCGAAGAACATGGAAATCGCCGCAACGGCGACCCACACACCCGTTTCGGATTTCTCGGCGTGCGAGCCGGAAGCGGTGACGTGGCCCGGGCGAGGGGCAATCTTCGGCGGTCCGCCTGAGCCTAGATCGTCGAGCGTAATTTCCGCGCCCGGGGGCAGAATTGTTGTGGCCATTGGTCCTTAACTTCCCTTAGCGGACTGGAACCTTTTCAGGTGACGTCTGCATTATGTAATCCTGCGGGCCGTCCACGCCATATTCGTTGGGGCCGTTGTAAACAACCATGTGGCGCCCGCCGAAATTGTCAAACGGCGGCGGCGAACTCGTGGACCATTCGAGAGACGTGGCTTCCCACGGATTCTCCGAAGCGATGGCGCCGCGGAAGCGGCTCCAGATCAGATTGAACAAAAATATCAACTGCGCGGCGCCCGTCAGCAACGCGGCGATGGTGATGAATTTGTGTACCGGAATCAGGGCAATCGCGTAATCGTCCACGAACGCCGAGTAGCGGCGGACGTTGCCGGCCAGGCCCAGATAGTGCATGGGCATGAAAATCGCGTACACCCCAAGGAAGGTGAGCCAGAAATGCAATTTGCCCAGCGGCTCGCTCATCATGCGGCCGGTCATCTTCGGGAACCAGTAATACGTGCCGGCGAAAACGCCGAAGATGGACGCCACCGCCATGACGAAATGGAAGTGCGCGACAACGAAGTACGTGGCGTGCAGAATCGTATCCAGCGAAGGTTGCGCCAGGAAGAACCCGCTAATGCCGCCGCTGATGAACACGGAAATAAAACCCAGGCAGAAGAGCGCGGCCGCGGTGAACCGCATTTTTGCGCCGTACACGGTCCCCAGCAACAACAACGTCAAAATCGTCGCGGGGATGGTGATGATCAGCGTCGGAACTGAAAAGATGTCCGCCGAGAACGGATTCATTCCGCTGACGAACATGTGGTGGCCCCAAACCATGTAGCTCAAAAAGCCGATGGCGATCATGCTGCCGGTGACGGCGCGAGGACCGAGCAGCGGCTTACGCGCGAAGGTCGGCAAAATGGTAGCGACGATCCCAATCGAGGGCAGAATCGCGATGTACACTTCGGGGTGACCGAAGAACCAGAACAGGTGTTGCCACAGTAACGGAGAGCCGCCGGAATGCGGCTGCAGCTTGTCGCTGAGCACCAATCCCGCGGGGATAAAGAAACTCGTTCCAGCGGTACGATCCAGAATCAGCAGGATGCACGCCGGCAGAAGGACCGCGAAGGCCAGCAAGGCAATCACCGAGGTGATGAACCAGGCCCACGAACAGAACGGCATGCGGGACAGAGACATGCCTTTGGTGCGCAAATCAAGAGTCGTGGAAATGAAATTCAACGCGCCAAGTAGTGACGCGATACAAAAGACCGCGATCGAGATCGCCCAAAGGTTCTGGCCCATGGCCAAGCCTGGGCCGGCATCGCCGCCCACCGCGCTGAGTGGCGCGTAAGCGGTCCATCCGGAGATGGGAGGGCCATCCGCCACGAAAAATGCGGCCATCATAAGCAGCCAGGCGACGAAGGTCGTCCAGAAAGACATCATATTGAAACGGGGAAAAGCCATGTCTTCGGCGCCGATTTGAATCGGCAGAAAATAATTGCCGAAGGCCGCGAACGGCGCGTTGGTGAGAACGAAGAACACCATGATCGTGCCGTGCATGGTGAGCAGTGAAAGATAATATTCCGGCGTCATCACGCCGGCGGGCGCGCCTACCGCGGAAAGTTTGTCGAGCAGCGGAATCGGCCACGCCGGCCACGCCAGGTGCAGGCGCATCAGCCAGGAAAGGACCATGCCGATGAACACCGACACCAGCGCCAGCGCGTAATATTGCTTCCCAATCACTTTGTGATCGAGACTGAAAACCCACTTGCGGAGGAAACCAGTGGGCGCCGAATGTTGATGAACCGCGGGCTGCGCTGAAACGTCATGCATGTGTTGACCTCGCAAACGTAATGCGAAATTCTTGGAGCGATCCGGACTGCGCTGTCGCCTTTACTGACCTGCCTGCGCCTTCAGCCACTGATCGAATTCATCCTGCGAAAGCACTTCCAGGTACGCCTTCATGTTGTAGTGGCCCAAGCCGCAGAGCTGCGTGCACACGATTTCGTACTTACCCGTTTTGGTTGCCGTGAAGTGAACGGGAATGTCGAGCCCCGGAACAAAGTCCTGTTGCACGCGAAGCTCGCGCACGAAAAACGAGTGGCCGACGTCCTTGGAGTGGAGCGTCAGCCAGATGGGCTTATCCACGGGGATGGTCAACGAACCGACTACGATGTCATCGCGGGCCGCAACATCATTCGCGGGATCCAGGCCGAAGTAATTTCCGCTGCCGTCATCAATCTTGTCGGGATGGATTCCTCCGAACTGGCCGTCCGGCCCAGGATACCGGAAGTAGAAAGCGAACTGCTCCGCTTGCACATCAATTTTCAGGGAATTCGGGTCGGGCGGAGCAATATAGATCGCGCCCCAGGCTTTAGAGCCGACGAAGGTCAGCGTGAGAATTTCAAGTCCCACCAGGATGATCGCAAACGCTACCAGGGGCGTGGCACCGCCGGGGAAATTCTTGATCTTCCGGCTGCTTGAAGTATTGCTCGCGCCCCACACAAAAAGCGCGAGGAGAATCTGACTGGCGAAAAACAAGATGCCTGTGCCAATAAAGGTCTCGTCAAGCTGGTGATCGACCGCCGGGCCGGTGGTGGAGATGTCGATCGGCAGCCACCACACGTGCATCACGAAGATGGCAACGGAGACCACCGTAATAATTATGACGGCGGCTGAAAATAGCTTTCCCATGTAGGCTCGCCTCGGAAGTCAATGGTGCTGACCGCGTCTAAAAGAAAGTCAAGCCGGAGAGGCCGCGCGTAGCCGCATCCCAGGGGCGCGGCTCCCACGGCTGAATCCGAACGGAGCCGTATCAACTAGTACGGCATCGCCTTAAAAACGAAATTGATGGCCTTCGACTCGTTGCCCGCGATCGTCACGTCCTGCGACTGCGTTCCATACTGTTCCTGCCACGCCGTCACGGTGTACTTTCCTGCAGGCAAGCCCTTCAAGTCGAAGGAGCCATCGTCGCCGGTAACTGAGTAGTGAGGAGTCTTCAGCACGACGAAGTAGCCGTGCATCCATGGATGAATGTTGCACTTCACCGGGATGAATTCGGCCTTCTCCCACTTCGTATCGATCGCCGGCGAGCCGGGGGGCTGCGACTTGTTCCACTCCGAATTCACTTTCGCCAAAGGATGAATGTTGTGGGAGGTTTGATCGTCGTTATAAATCATGAGCTGCTGACCGACTTCCATCGGCAGCACATGCGGCAAATATTCGCAGCCTTTTTGGTCGTATCGAACCGGCTGGGATGTTGCCGTCGAACCTTCCTCCCCCGCTGAAATGTACACCACCACCCACTGAAGGGAGTTTCCCGGGCCGGTGGTCACATTCTGCGTCATTACCGGGGTCGCGTGCTGCTTCGCGCACGACGGTTCCTTGGACATATCGATGGGTTTCATCTTCGGCGGCGTTCCGGTGTAAGTCACTTTTCCGGTGATCGAGCCGCCACCCGCTGGCGCTTTGGCGAAGAGCACCACCGAAGATCCTACGAGAGCTGTCAGTGCCAGTGCCGCAAGATATTTGAGTCGCATTTTATTATTTCTCCCGGTTGCGCTTGCCTAAATTATTGGCCGCCGTTTGCAGCGTCTGGCCCGATCGGTTTGATGTCCTTGCCGTGGCTCGCAACATAACTCCTCCACAGGTCATTTTCCTTGGAGGGCAGCGAGACCTGGAGGGTGCGCAAGAAGTGCACGAGATCCCAAGGATCATTTCCCTGGAGAGTGTCGTGAAACGACGGCATCGGCGACCCATCCAGGCCGGTCATGAAAATCCGATAGAGGTCTTGGTTCGTCTCACCGCACATAAATCGCGTGCCCGTGGAAAAATTGTACGGCCGAATCGGATTGTCCTTGCTGTCGGTGAGCGTGCCTGCCGAGGGCCCATCACCGTGACCGGCGGGACCATGGCACTTCCAGCACTCCAACTTCTGGAAGAGTTCGCGGCCGTGCAGAATGCTTTCGATGGTCACAGGAGTCTCGGCGGGGATTACCAAGACATCACCCGGCTTTTCCTTGGCCCAGCGCGGCGACCAGGTCTTCACGAAAGCCACGAGATCAGCGCGCTGCTGCTCCGTCAATGGCCGCCAGGAAGGCATGTTCGTCGTTACAAAGCCTCGAGTGATTGCGTTGTAGAGGTCTTGATCCGTGGGAAGCGTGCCGGTCGGCGTCGAGCGGCATTTGAAAGTGGCTTCCGTAAAGTCTCTGGGTTTGGGATCAATCCATTGCGCATTCATCCCATTGCCGTCGCCAGCCGGACCGTGGCAGCCGATGCAATAGCGGCGGTAGAGATGCTTCCCTTCCAAAGCGTGACCCGTGAGGTTGCCGATGTGGCTCTCCTCGGTATTCACGCTCGGGGTCCCGAGCGACGGATCCGGCGTGTCCACATGGGACTGGGCGCGACTCACGCCCGCACCGACTGACAGGAGCGCGATTGAGCCCAACGCAAATGCCGCTACAAATTTGCTTGAAATCATAGCCGTCTCCGTTAGAAGTCGAAGTCAATCCCAAAGAATATGCTGCTGCTCCAGACCCCGTCGGTCGGGAACAGTGGGGGTGCGCCGGTGCCGTCACCGCTTTCTGGGACGATACCGATTGATTTTGTGCGGGAATATTCGCCATCAAGAGCCACGCCAGCGCGGCTGAACATGATGGGGTACCAGCGATAGCCAAGCGAGTAGGCCGTCACGTTCCCGTAGTTGCCGGGATTACTGGACAAGGACTGCTGGCCCACGTTGATTTTTTCAAACCGGCCGAGTATCACGTTTTGTGGATTCAAATAGTAATGGGACTCGAGAAAGCCACCGGCGAACGATGGGGCTTGCGCACCCGCGGGCAATGCACCTTGAGAGGAAGTCGAAGTCCCAAGGTACGCATTGTCGTGGCCGTACATGAACAGAGGTAGAAACTCGAGGTTGTGGATGTATAGATCTCCCGCTACGCCCACACGGTAGAAGGATTTGTTGCCCAGCCCTACCAGAGGCACCGTGCCACCGTCGGCGGTTTCGTAGTACGTGGGACGCTGGCCGATGTAGGCAAACGCTCCGATGCGTTCGAAGCCAAGACTCTTTGCGTCGAAGGCCTGACTGAACGCTAGGTTCACATCGTAACTTCGATTCGACGGAGGCGCCCCTGGCACGACGTCGGTGGTGAAATTGACGCCGCCCTCGTTACTGCTTAGCACCGCGATGGAGTAACGTGTGTAGCTGTTTACGCTATGTCCCGCCAACTCGACGCCAATCTGATTGTCTCCGTAGCCGAAATTGTTTGAACTGCCCGGAACGTTGAAATGGTAGATCTGATAGATGCCGCCGTTGTTCGACAGGAAGAGGAACCGCTTTTCGGATATCAGGTTATCGAGCTCAAAACGTCCGAACCTGACGTTCAGCCAAGGAGTGTTCTTCAAATTGTCGAAACGGACCCAGGCGGCTTCGAAGTGCCATACCGCGGTTGGATCGGAAGACGGCAGGAGCACGAATGAAATGTTCTTATAGAGCGTCCCAGCCGACCACAAGTCCATGCCTGAAAGATCGAAACCGGACTGCGTGACTTTTCCTGCAACGCTAAGACACGGGTTCGAAATACTTGTGCCGAAGCATCCGTCGGGAGCATCGATGACCTGATGGTTTGCCGTCTCGCGATGCCAGTTCGGCGTAATTCGAAAGGTAATCGGGAAGTATGAAGGATTCTGCCAGATCGGCGAATCGCGGTCATTCATCAATTGATAGCCGTTGTCGCGAAACACTTGGCCGAAGTTGTTAAGCTCGGGCCACGCGGTGTGACACGCGGAGCACGGCAAGCCGTACTTTCGCGCGAAGGCCGGAATGGCCATCACCTTTCCGGTGGGTAGCGCATACGCGGGCTTGCTGTCGGCGAAAAGCATCGCCAGAACCACCAGCGCAAAAACGACCAGCCCAGTCAGCCTAGATTTCTTCATATATTCCAATCTCCCAGGACGCGACGAAAACATACACCCTCCTGTAGCGGGCAAATCGATTCAACACCTTGGTATCGAAAGACTGGAAAGCGAAAAGAGCGCGATCGGATGAGAAAGCCAGGAGTCGATCGCCGCGTTGAACTTGATCAGGTGACATTATCAGGCGCTGTACACGCCCTCCGGCAATAAATTGGAACAAAGCTAAAATCCAAACGAGTGGACACTACAGCCGCCGTTTTGATAATGCAAGCGAAAAATTTACAAATCTTAACATTCGTTTCTTTGCGTGCTTTTCTATACAATCCAAACCGGATGCGGGATAGAAGTATCCGGGTTACCCCGGCAATCGGGCCGTTCAAGCTTTGGCGTTGAATTCCACGGCCTATGGGATGAATCGGAAACGATGATGAACAAAAGCGCGATAACCAGGGCACCGGAAATGAAAAATGAATTCGAAGGGCGGTTGCCATTTAGCCAGGGCAAAGCCCTCGGCGGTCGATCAGCAATCCCCTTTCCAAGGCAAGTGGCACTGAATGTCTTATTTACTACGCTCATAGTTCTAATATCGCAGGCTTCCGTCATGGCCTCTGCCACCGATTCGCGTGACAAGAAATCCGACGTGCCGGAAGGCTTCGAGATTTATTTGAAAGTGCCCGAAGCCGACGTCATCAAGGCCGTCAAGCTGGTCATCGAAGATGACACGATCCAAGGGACGTGGATCTATGACACGGATAAGACGCTGAGCGACGCGGTTCCCGAAACTTCTTCCGCATATTACGGCGAATACAAGGGCGAGGGGCATGTGTTTTACAAGGTGCGCCACGACGCGCTCGCGCCACGACACTTCAAGGAAAGCGCCGACATCGGAATAATCACGGTGCGCTACGTGGTGCAAGGCGTGGCGCCGGACAAAACCCGGCTGCAAATTGACGCGGTATTTGTGGAAGACGGCAACAAGAAGGTTCACGCTTCGGATACGACCGTGGAGACGAGCGAGTTCGCCGACATTCAATCCCACATCGTGCAAATTCAGAAGGAACAGCAGCAGAACGCGGAACTCACGCAGCGTCGCCAAATGATGGTGGAATCGCGCGCCGCATTGAAAGAACGCAACGACGAGCTTGCGCGGTTCAACGAATCCGAAAGCTCGGTGAAGAGCCTTGAACAAAAAGTGGACGAACTGCATCACAAGATCGAGGTCCGCGTGAAGAGCGAGTCCGTGGAGCTGAAGGCCGCGCCGTTCAGCCGGGCCGCCAAGCTTGCGGCGCTTTCCGGACACTCCGAACTGCTCGTGGAGATCATCACCGATTATTGGTATGGCGTGGAGACGGTCGACGGGCACCGAGGCTGGGTCCGGCAGGATCAGGTGGAACCGCTACCATGATAACGAGAATGACAAATCGAAATTTCCGCCGAGTGCCGCGCAAACTCCCTGCTGCCTTCGTGGTTGCGGCATGGTTACTTTTAACGGCGTGGGCAATCTCGGCGCAGACTCCGACCGAAACCTATCAGCGAGTTCTTCCCAACTCCATCGAGCAGCTGCAGCACGCCGTGAGTACTGTCCAGTCCTTGACGAGAGGGCGATTGCCCATTCTGGACGGTTTCGTCATACCGCAGGGCCAGCCCCTCGAGAGCTACTCGCGTGGATATTATGAATGTACGCTCCAGGTGTTGCCGGGCGGTTCGGGCCAGGGCATCGTGCGAGCCGTGGCAAAGATTACGGCGTGGTACACCGATCCGGATGCTTCGCGCTCCGGCTATCGCGTGCTTCCTTCAAATGGACGGCTGGAGAACGACGCACTCGATCGCGTCGAGGAAGCTTTAGCGGACGCTGCGGTATCGAGTTCTCCAGGCTCGTACAGCAGCTCTGTAAGGGCTGCGCCCGGCTCGCCATCGAGCGGCGGAATTTCTCCCGCACTGTCGGGCAGCTTGCCAAGCCCCGCGCCGCTCCACAGCGCCCCGGCAACTCCGGCGCCCAGCCCCGAGTCGAGCGAGAGTATTGAAACCATGCGGTCGCACCGTGAAGCCAACGAAAAAAAAGCCGTCCAGCTGGCGGCTGAGGAAAAAAATCTAGAAGACATACTTCACAGCCAGGCGCGGCCCACGGATCTCGTTGTCGTCAAGAGAGCCGCGACGCCGATCTATTCCAAGCCAGTCGAAGGCGCTCAGGTTCTGATGTCCGCCGATGCCCACGACGAATTTCAAATTCTGGGGATCGAAGGCGCGTGGATTCACGTGCAGATTTCGGGCGCTTCGCGAGGGTGGTTGCGGCGGGCGCAAGTGAACTTGCCCGTTGGCTACGGTGGAGTCGCCGCGGCAAACACGGCGGAAAGTCCGGAAGAACCGGCTGGCGGGGCTCCGTTCAAGATTGAAAAGGAAGAGACCAGCGCGTTCAACGGAAAGTGGGCGCCCTTGGCCGGGAAAAGCGTCCGGGTGGTATGGATTGCGCCCTCATCGCCCACGGAGACGTCTTCCAGCGCCCGCCAGAAGAAATCGTTCGCGAAGGAGATTTTCCTGAAAACCTATACGGAGGGAAAATCCACAACTCCTTCCGTCGAAGGAGTGGTCGTACTGTTTGACTCGGCGGACGGAGGGCAGGTCGCCGCCACGGCAGCCAGCCTGCAACAACTTGAAGATGGAAGTTTGGCGGAGGCGGCGTTCTGGAAGCAGTGCTCGCTCGATCCTCCAGATCTGTTTCAGGATGCCACGAAGGCGAGCCCGCAAAAGAATTGATTCTTACGGAGCGCCTGGATTTCACACTGTTGGGACTCTCCTTCTTGTTCCTCGATCTACTCTTTTTTGCCCTTAGCGCAATGCCTTCGGCGCGATGGTGTCTGCTTCCTGTGTTTGAGCGACTTCGTGTATAAGAGGACCGAGAGGATCCAATGAAATATCGAAAGATGGGGCGGACGAACATCGAGGTCAGTGACATTTCGTATGGGCTGTGGGGAATGAGCGGATGGAGCGGCTCGAACGATGCCGCATCGCTGCATGGGCTGCAGACTTCCGTTGAACTCGGATGCAATTTTTTCGATACCGCCTGGGCGTACGGTAACGGGAAGAGCGACGGCTTGTTGGGCGAGACTCTTGCGCACAACAAGAATCGAAAGCTATACGCCGCGTCAAAAATCCCACCGATGAATGGCTTATGGCCCGCCAAGGCGAGTTACGCTTACAAAGCTGTATTCCCCGCCGATCACGTGTTCAAGTATGCGAAGAAAATACGCGAAAAACTAAAAGTGGAAACGATCGATGTGCTGCAATTCCACGTATGGGATGACCACTGGGTCGCCCAGCCTGAGTTTCGCGAAACAGTGGAAGAGTTGAAGTCCTCGGGACTGATCCGCTGGTTCGGGCTGAGCCTGAATCGTTGGGAACCCGAAAATGGAATCGCCGCGATCCGCACGGGCCTGGTGGACACGGTTCAGGTGATTTACAACATTTTCGATCAGGCGCCCGAGGACAAGCTATTCGGGTTGTGCCGGCAGCTCAACATCGGCGTCATCGCGCGCGTGCCGCTCGACGAAGGCAGCCTCGGCGGTAAGATGACTGCCCAGACGAAATTTCCCGCGGGCGATTGGCGCGCCAGATATTTTGGCCCCGAGAATTTGCCGGAGACGATCGCTCGCGTCGAAGCCTTGAAAAAACTGGTCCCTACGGGAATGACCTTGCCGGAAATGGCGCTGCGTTTCATTCTGTCGAATCCCGATGTGAGTACCACCATCATCGGCATGCGCAATCCGGAACACGTGAAGGAGAACTTCGCTACCAGCGACGCAGGTTCCTTGGACAAGGCCTTGCTCGCGGAGTTGAAGAAGCACCGCTGGGATCGCATACCCCAGGACTGGGCGGATTAGCGCGCGCGCTAAACCCTCTCCGATTATTTCGGGACCGTCGCTGGGGATGCCGCTTCACCCAGCAGAAGCTCGTAGTGGTGCGGGACGGGCTGCGCATCGGCACGCTGGTAGGCGATGGCTCGCTCGTCGGCCGCGGCAATTTGCTTTATGGTTTCCGGCACGACCTCGTCCGGCGGCTTTACGCTAAGGTCGAAAAGCTGCCGGTCGAGCGTGGTCCTGATTTCCGTATCCATGCCCACGCGCCGCGACTGCTCGAGCATCGGAGTCTCCAGCAGCGCCAGGTTAACGCCCTCGGCCAACTGCTCCACCGGAAATGTTCCGATTTCCCTGCCGTCAATACGCAATTTATATGCTCCCGCCGGAAGCCCGGTAACGCGCAAGTTCTCGAGATCTAGGGAATTGATCAAGTCTGAAGAAGAAAGCGCGAGTTGCATGAGCGGGTCCGTATCCAGCGGGCCGAACGGAAGCGGCAGCGCCTTATCCATCTGCGTCCACCGCAGGCGATTCGCATTTCTCGTCAAATCAGTGACGTCGGTATTTGAAACCTGCGCCGTGGGTTTTATTCCCGCCTCGATGTGGACGAATGTCACTTCCGGTTTCGCGCCCCACGATTTCAGAACGCTTTCCGCCATGATCCAGTGAATTGCGGGTCCCGGGTGAATGCGATCGGGAATCAGGAGTGTGTCGAGCGAAATGTTCTTGGCCCTGGCTTTCTCGAGCGCTTCGACGACGGGCGCGTTAAGGTCCGCCACGCCGGCGTGCTTTTCACCCGCGAGCTCGCCATCGAACACGCCGAATCGCTGGAGCACTTTGTTATAGCCGCCGGCCAGCGTTTCGGGGCGCGTGACATCGTCGAAGGGAGACGGCTTGAGAAGCGTCAAGCGCGCCTGGGGAAATTCTTTCTGAATCTCATCCACGATGAAACGGTAACCATTTTTGTAGCTTTCAAAAATATCTGGATCGAACGCGCGGTAGTAGCCGTCGTTCATCCCCAGCATGATCGTGACCACGGTCGGCTTGTGATCGAAGACATCGCGACGCAGCCGCAGGTCGATCGGGCCATACTTGCCGCCACTGACCTTGTCGCCGCCGACTCCCGAATGAAAAAACGAGACTCGCCGATCCGGAAAGCGGGTAATCACGAAAGCCTCGATGTCCGTGGTGTAGAGCCGCTGCTCGGTGATGCTGTCTCCATAAAAGACCACGCGGTCGCCACTCGCGATCGCAAAATCGCGGGACGCTGCAGGCAGCTGTTGGGCATTCGCGGTATCGCAGGCAAAAAACAAACATACCGCAAGGAATAAGCGCGCGATCATGGGTGCTCCTGAGGCATCGAGTCTGCCAGAAAAATGACGGCGGCTGAACAGCAAAAATCCGCTCGCGACGGCGGGAAGCGGGTAGCACTCCCCGATCTTGGCCTCGGGAGAAGCTCGCCGGAATGTGGCATACTTGATAAGGCACCGCCTGAATCGGGAGCTGGCATTATGATTTGGCGTTGGCCCGCAACGAAAGTGAACGAGTGAGCGCGCGGACAACAATTCGGAAGAAGCTGCTCGCGGTGCATCGCAAATTGCGCGAGACCCGCATGCTGGTGAAAGGCCTCGTCTCGACGCGCCATCCCGTGCTCGTGCACATTATTCCGATCCGGCGTTGCAATCTGGCGTGTACGTATTGCAACGAATACGACGATTTCTCGAAGCCGGTGCCGACCGATGAGATGTTCGCGCGCATCGACCGCCTGGGCGCCATGGGCACCTCGATCATCACGATCAGCGGCGGCGAACCCTTGCTGCATCCCGACCTGGACGCGATCATCGCGCGCATCCGCAAGAATGGAATTATGGCCGGCCTCATCACCAACGGCTACCTGCTCGTCGCCGAGCGCATCGAGAAACTCAACCGCGCCGGCCTGGAATATCTGCAAATCAGCATCGATAACGTGAGGCCAGATGAAGTCTCCAAGAAAAGCCTGAAAGTGCTGGATCAAAAACTGGAGCTTCTGGCCCAGCACGCCGAATTTCAAGTGAACATCAATTCGGTGCTGGGCAGCGGCGTGGCCGATCCTGAGGACGCTCTGGTCGTCGCGCACCGCGCCGTCCAGCTTGGTTTTACTTCCACGGTGGGAATTCTCCACGACCACAACGGGCAGCTCGAACCTTTAGGCCCGCGCGAACAGGAGATTTTCGAGGAAATCATCTCGCTCGAAAAAAGATCGTTCACGCGCATCAATCAATTTCAGCACAACATCGCCAAAGGCCTCGAAAACGACTGGCGGTGCCGCGCCGGCGCGCGCTACCTGTACATCTGCGAAGATGGCTTGGTCCATTATTGTTCGCAGCAACGCGGGTATCCCGGCGTGCCGCTGCTCGAGTACACGGACGAGCAGCGCCAGCGCGAATTCCTGACGAAGAAAGGCTGCGCGCCGCGCTGCACCGTTTCCTGCGTGCATCAGACTTCGGCCATGGATTCCTGGCGCAGTCCGCAGACCATTGACCATGGATCTTCGCCTTCGGCGCAGGGTTTGGTTCAACTTACCGGGTCATCGTCGAGAGAGTAGTTCCCAGTATTAGAATGTCGCACTCGTAGTATCTTCATCGTGAACCTTGCCCGCTGACGAGACATCGTAATAAAAGGATCAAATTGATGAGTCCGTTCGTTTGGCTGGCCATCGGCGTGGTAGCCATTGCGCTACTTGGCGCGATCGTGTGGAGCGCCGGCCGCAGGTCGGAGGCGCAGCTCGCGGCTGTGCGCCAGGAAATGCAGACGTCGTTGTCTTCGCAAGGCCAAGCCGTTAACACGCAGATCAATCATCTGACCCAGACGGTAACCACGCAGCTGGGGCAGGTCCGGCAGGAATTGCTGACCGGCGTGGCGTCGTCCGGCAAACTTGCGAGTGACGCCCAGATCGCCATGGCGCAGCAGCTCCAGTCCTCCAACGAGACGATCCGCAGGATGAGCCAGCAACTCGGCGAAGTCCAACAGGCCGGCCGCGAAATGTCGCAAGCGACGCAGACTCTGCAAACCGTGCTGAGCGGCGCGAAAACCCGTGGGACGCTGGGTGAAGTGGCCCTCGAACGTTTATTGCAGGACGCGCTCCCTCGGGGCGCCTACGATGTGCAGCACCGCTTCGATTCCACTGGCGCGGTTGTCGACGCCGTGGTTCGCAGCGGCGACCGGATGCTGAGCGTCGATTCCAAATTTCCGCTCGAAGCCTACCGCCGGCTTGTGGAGGGCGGCGACGCGGCGCGCAAGGAATTTTCACTGGCAGTCCGCAAGCATGCCGACAGCATCGCGGAAAAATATATTCTGCCGCACGAGCACACCTTCGATTTCGCGCTGATGTTCGTGCCTTCCGAGGGCGTTTATTACGAACTGATAATGACCGAGGACGCCAAGAGCGGCCAGCTCGACGAATATTGCCGGTCCAAGCGCGTGTTTCCCGTTTCGCCGAATACCTTCTACGCCTGCTTGAGCGCGGTAGCCTTGAGTCTGCAGGGGCAAAAGATCGAGGAAAACACGCGGCATATCCTCGCCGGCATGTCGGGGCTCAAGAAGCAATTCGAGGTCTTCGACGACGTGTACCAGAAACTTGGAAAGCATTTGCGGAACGCGCAACAGAGCTACGAAGAAGCGGACAGCCGTCTGAGCCGCACCCGCAATTCGCTGGAACTGTTGGCGCAAGGCGCTCTCCCCGACCCCGAAGTGAAGGCGCTGGACCCCATTGCGGACGAAAAATTGTTTTGAGCCTGCAGAATTTCAC